>BNJV01000165.1_pt1 | contig 87373 bp, 136 predicted proteins | sample 8540591 | NCBI WGS metagenome assembly BNJV01 (sample SAMD00202457, study PRJDB9452) | human saliva metagenome | host: Homo sapiens
AAAATGATAAAAATACATTGATTATTAATCACACTTTGTTTTATCTGGAAATAGGGTGTTATCTAAAAAGAATAAAGATAATCTGTTTTTCAGAGATAAGTGGGAGAAAAACCATTAGGAGGAAAACAATGGCAGTAATCACAATGAAACAATTATTAGAAGTAGGAGCACACTTTTGGTCATCAAGCAAAAAGATGGAACCCTAAAATGAAACCTTATATTTATGCAGAAAGAAATGGTATTCACATATTGATTTACACCAAACATTTATCAGCTACAGAGAAAAGCTTATGAATTTGTAAGAGAAATCTCTTCAGAAGGTGGAAAAGTATTATTCGTAGGAACTAAAAACAAGCTCAGGATGCAATGAAAGAAGAAGCTGAAAGAAGTGGAGGATTCTATGTAAACCACAGATGGCTAGTGGACTTTTAACTAACTTAAACACAATCAAAAACAAGAGTAAAAGATTAAAAGAACTAGAAGAAATGGATAGCTGATGGAACTTTAGATACAGCATATACTAGAAGCAGGATTATTAAGAAAAGAAATGGCAAAATTGTCAAAAAAATATTGGTGGAATTAAAGAAATGAAAAATTACCAGCAGCATTATTTGTAGTAGATATTAAAAAGAATTTTGCACTTGAAGAAGCTAAAAACTTAGAATTCCTGTAATAGCTTTAATCGATAGCAAACGTGATCCAGAATTTAGTAATCTACAAAATACCCTGCAAAACGATGATGCAATCAGATCAATAAAAATTATTCTGCAAGAGTTATTGCAAATGCAGTAGTTGAAGGAAACGGTGGAGTAGAAGGATTTGTTTCTAGAAGTAGAAGCAGAAGTTTCTGAAGACGGAAGTTTGTAGAAGAAGAGTTATTGAAGAAGTTAAGAAACAACAGAAGCATAATAACATAATAAAATAATAGAATAGTGCGATCGCTGTCTTGAAAAATAGAAAAATAAATATGAATTAGGAGGGAAACAAAAGTGCAATTACTGCAGCACTTATTAAAGAATTAAGAGAAAGAACAGGAGCAGGAATGCTTGACTGTAAAAAAGCTTTGGAAGAAAATGGCGGAGACATAGAAAAAGCGATTGACTGGCTAAGAGAAAAAGGAATTGCTAAAGCAGCTAAAAAAATCTGGAAGAGTAGCAGCAGAAGGATTAGTATTTGCAGAAGTTTCAGCTGACAGAAAAAAAGGTGCAATATTAGAATTCAACTCTGAAACAGATTTCGTTGCTAAAAATGACGAATTTAAAACTTTCGGAGAAAAATTAGTTCAGTTATCATTGGAACATGACCTGACAAGTGAAGATGAATTAAAAGCATTTGAATTAGAAGGTAAAAAGTAGAAGATAACTTAACAGAATTAATAGCTAAAATAGGAGAAAATATGAACATCAGAAGATTAAAACTTGTTTCAACTGATGGATTTATAGAAACATATATTCACCTAGGTGGAAAAAAATAGGAGTATTGTTGAATGTTTTCAGGAGCAAAAGCAACACCTGAAAAACGTAGAAAAGCAAAAGGAGTTGCAATGCACATAGCAGCTATGGATCCTAAATATTTGAATTCAGAACAAGTTACAGCAGATGACCTGAAAGAGAAAAAGAAATTGCAAGACATCAATTACAGCAGGAAGGAAAACCTGAAAATATAATTGAAAAAAATTTTTGAAGGAAAAATGAGAAAATTCTATGAAGAAAATTGTCTTGTTAACCAGAAATATGTAGAGATGACAGCGTGACTATTGAAAAATCTATAGCCCCTAGTTCAATAATATCATTCGACAGATTTAAAGTTGGAGAAGGAATAGAAAAGAAGAAGCAGACTTCGCTGCAGAAGTTGCTGCAATGGCAGGAAATTAAAATAGGGGATATACCCTTTATTTTTTAAAAATATTGAAGGAGAATACTATGCTCAAATATAATAGAATATTATTGAAATTAAGTGGTGAAGCACTTGCAGGAAACAAGGAATTGGGATTTTCAAGCGATGTATTACAAAGTTTTGCAAGACAGGTAAAGGAAGTTCATGACAAGGGTGTGGAAGTTGCCATAGTAATCGGTGGAGGAAATATCTTCCGTGGAGTCAGCGGAATGCAGGAAGGATTTGACAGGGTAACTGGAGATACAATGGGAATGCTTGCTACTATTATGAATGGACTTGCATTACAGGATGCAATAGAAAGACTTGATATTCCTACAAGAGTATTGACTGCCATTCAGATGCCTCAGGTTGCAGAACCTTTTATAAGAAGAAGGGCTATAAGACATCTGGAAAAGAAAAGAGTAGTTATTTTTGCAGGTGGTACAGGAAATCCTTATTTCACAACTGATTCATGTGGAGCATTAAGAGCGGTGGAAATCCATGCTGATGTACTTGCAAAAGGAACAAAAGTAGATGGAATTTATGATAAGGATCCGATGAAATTTGATGATGCAGTAAGATACGACACTGTAACATTTGATGAAGCCATAAATAAAAATCTTGGTGTAATGGATACGACAGCTTTATCATTATGCCGTGAAAATGATATGCCTATAATTGTTTTTAATGCCCTTGAGGAAGGAAATATATTAAAAATGGTTCAAGGTGAAAAATATAGGAACTGTAGTTAGTGAAAAAATAGTAAATATAATGTAAAGAATGAAAAAATTTAAATTTTTAAAAATAAAAGAATATAAAATTAAGGTGGTGTAGAATGTTAGAAAGCAATTTTAACGGAAGTACAAAATAGAATGGAAAAATCATTGGAAAGCACAAAAGAAAGACTTCCCATATTAGAGCTAGGAAGAGCAAGTGTTTCTATGCTTGACGGTGTTACTGTAGAGGCATACGGTTCACCAACGCCTTTAAACTCAGGTAGGGACAGTTTCTGCTCCTGAAGTCTAGACTGCTTACAATTGATCCTCGGATAAATCATTGATACCTGCAATTGAAAAGTCTATATTACAGGCTAATTTAGGATTTAATCCCTTCAAATGACGGTAAGGTAATAAGACTTGCAGTACCTGAATTAACTAGAAGAACGTAGAAAAGAATATGTAAAGCTTGTAAAAAGAGGCTGAAGAAGGAAAAATTGCCATTAGAAATGTCAGAAAAGATATTAACAACAAGTTGAGAAAACTTGAAAAAGACAGTGAAATAACAGAAGATGAACTTAAATCAAGTGAAGAAAAAGTTCAAAAATGACTGATAAATTTGTTGCGGCGGTAGATGAAGCTCTGGATAAGAAAGAAAAAGAACTTCTAAAAGTATAATTGCGTAAATAAAAAGGAGAAAGCTATGTCAAGATTAACAAGATTTCTGAATTTTTCAGGATAAATAAAAGTATTGCAATAGATCTGGGGACATCGAATGTTTTAATTTATGACAAACAGAAAAAAATAAAAATAGTGTTAAACGAGCCGTCAGTAATTGTAAAAACAGAAAAACTGGTGAAATAGTTGCAGTAGGAAAAGAAGCTAAGGAAATGGAAGGAAAAACAGCGGAAAGTACTGTAGTTATAAGACCTTTGACTGAAGGAGTAATTTCTGATATTGATGCGACTAGGAAATGCTTAGTGCCTTTTATTAGACAAATATACGGAGGTTCTCCATTCAGACCGGAAACTTATGGTATGTGTTCCAATTGAAATGACAAGTATTGAAAAAGGCTATTTTTTGATGCTGCCATAGGAGCAAAAAGATTTATCTTCTTGAAGAAGGAAAGGCTGCAGTTGTCGGTTCAGGAGTAAATATTTCATTACCGGAAAGGAAATACAGTTATTGATATCGGTGGAGGTTTACTGACATTGCAATTCTTTTCAATGGATGAAATAATTTCAAGTAAATCTATAAGAGTCGCAAGTAACAAATTTGATACAGATATAATAAAATATGTAAAAAGGAATTTAATCTTCTTATAGGGGATAGAACTGCAGAAGAAGTAAAAATTGAATTGGGAACAGCAACAAAAAGTTCCTGAAACAGAAAAACGAAATTTCAAGTATAAAAAGGAAGAGATTTTGGCAACTGGAATACCGAAGAATGTTGAAATAACATCAAATCAGGTTTACGAAGCTATAAAAGATTCTGTAAATGAAATTTTATCAGCTTTTAAAGGAAGTACTTTGAAAAATGTCCGCCGGAATTATCGGCAGATGTAATTGACAACGGGATTATCCTTACAGGTGGAGGTTCCCTAATAAAAATCTTGATAAACTTATAGAAGATGAAGTTAAAATCACGATTAAGAGAGCAACTAATCCTCTGGAATCAGTAGTTATAGGTGGTGGAAAAAGCATTTAATAACAAAAAAACTGCTTAGGGCTCTGGAAATGAAGGAAATGTAAAAATTCGGAAAATAGTAAAAATCAAAAAGGGATATTTAAGTAGGAATCGATGAGAATATAATTTACAGCTGGTAAAATCAGAAAAATTGAAATTATGTTTTACTTTTCTTATGAAAAGTACCCTTTTTTGATTTTTACTGGCAGATTAAAAATACAGGAAATAAAAAGGTAAGAAATCAAAAAAATATTGCAAAGATTAAAGAAAAGATATAAAATATACTGTGTTGAAAATGACTGAACTGAAAAGAGGATTTTTATGGTAATAGGATTGACGGGAGGCATTGGAACAGGAAAAAGTACAGTTAGCAGAAAACTGAGGGAAAAAGGATATCCGGTAATAGATCTTGATGTAATATCAAGGGAAGTTATAACATATCCTGAAGTAATTGATGAACTTGTCAGAAATTTTGGAAATGAAATTCTGGAAGAACAGAATGAAGTTTCAGGAAAAGAGTATTTCAAGAAATAAATTACGGCAAACAGTATTCAAAGATGAGGTAGCTGTATTAAATTTATTATGCACCTCCCATTATTGAAGAAATGAGAAGGCAGATAAAGGAATTAAGAAAAGATTACAAGACTGTATTTGTGGAAGTACAACTTCTTTTGAAGTAAAGCTGGAGAAGGAATTTGACATGACAGTGCTTGTCTATGCCGATAGGAAAACACAGATTGAAAGGGTTTTAAAAAGGGACGAAGGAGTGAAGGGAAGTTCAGGAAATAATAAATGCCCAGATGTCCATGGATGAAAAAGCGTAAACTTTCTAACTACATAATAGAAAATAACGGAAATTCTGAAATGCTGGATCTGGAAATTGAAAAATTTATAAAAAAATTAGGAATTTAAGAAGTTATTGGGAAATTTACAAGTGACTGAAAACAATATGGAAGAAAAATCAAGTAACAAAAAGACAATAAAAGATAAATGGGATGAAAAACATCCTTAAAAAGGAGAAAATCATGAAAACAATAAAAATATTATATTACTTTTACTTTTTGCATTACTGGCATGGCTTAGCGTACCTTTTAATGTTCTTGTACTGGGAAGTGATGCAAGACCATGGCAGCAGATAAAGGGGTCAAGAAGTGACGCCATAATAGTTATTAAGGTTATACCGCTTCTGCAAAAATAAAATGATTTCAATACCTAGGGATACTTTATACAGATGTTCCTTGCGAAAAAGGTGGAAAAAGTGGATAAAATAAACCACTCGTATGCTTTTTGGAGGAAAGGAGTGTACAATAAAGGCGGTGGAAGAACTTCTTGATACAAAAATAAATTACAGTGTTGTATTCAGATTTGATGATGTTATTACACTGACTGATATAATGGGTGGTGTAGATATAGTTGCAAACCATTCATTCACACAGGATAATGAAACATTTAAAGAGGGAGAAAAATATAATATAAAGGGTGCAAGAGCACTGGCATATACAAGACATAGAAAGACAGACAGTGCATTCAAGCGTGATGAAAGACAGAGACAGGTAATGCAGAGCATAGCAAAAGAAATTAGTATCTCCGGCAGGATGGGGATATGTTCCGGGAGTATACTCCTACATGCAGGAAAAAATGGATATATCATTTAATCCGATTAAAGGAATTTCAGCATTACCGGCTATCCTGATTAATAAAACTAATTTTGAACAGCACGAAATAAAAAGGTGATGGAAAAATGATAAAGGGAATATGGTATTTTATACCCTGAAGATGCTTCATTGAATGATGCGAGAAAAGAATTTAAAGTATGGTTTTAAAAAAATAAAAATAAAAGGAGATAAACTTGGAAATAAAAAAAGCGGAATTTGTAAAGTCGGCGGTTCTGGAAAAGGACTATCCTGAGTTTAATGGAATTGAATTTTCCTTTATAGGAAGGTCAAATGTTGGGAAATCCTCACTATAAACTCGCTGACAAATAGGAGAAGTTTGGCAAGAACTAGTAAAACTCCAGGAAGAACACAGCTTATAAACTATTTTTATGATTGATAATGAAATTCATTTTTGTAGATCTTCCGGGATATGGTTTTGTGAAGGTGCCTGACGCAGTTAAAAGAAACTGGGGAAAACAATAGAAACATATTTAAAAGTCAGACAGGAAAAGGTGGTATTTTTACTGCTTGATTTACGTAGGGTTCCGACAAAGGATGACCTTGAAATGCTTTCAATGGTTGGAACATTATGATGTTGAGTATTATATTGTTTTTACAAAGGCAGACAAGCTCAAATAATGAGAAATTTAGCAGCTTAAAGAAATTAAGAAAAATTACAATTTGATAATGAAGATGTATTTTTCACATCAGCTTTAAAAATTCCGGAAAAAAGAAGAATTAGTGGACTTTATTTTTGAAAGATGGGAAGAATACACAAAGGATTCAGAATATTAATATATTTAAATAAAAAAGAGAAGGAGATGTTATTATGTTTGTAATTATTTTTAGGAATTTTTAGCAGTTTTAGTTTTAATGGCAATAGAATTTATAATAAATATGTAAATTGAAAAACCTTAATGAAGAAGGATGGAGCGGAATAGAAGTTTATCTTCAGAAAAAGACTGGATCTTATTCCTAACCTTGTAAATACTGTAAAAGGGTATGCAACACATGAAAAAGGAAACATTGGAAAAATGTAGTAAGACTTAGAAGTGCAGATGATGTCAATAGATACAAAAGATATTGATAATATTGAAAAATACAGAAAAATAGAAAATGAACTGACAAAAACTTTAAGATCAATAATGATGCTTCAGGAAAATTATCCTGACCTAAAAGGCAAATGAAAATTTTTCTTAGCCTGCAGTCACAGCTGTCTCAAATAGAAACAGAAATCCAAAGTTCAAGAAAATATTACAATGGTACAGCTAGAGACAGAAATACTTTTGTGAAACTTTCCCAAATAATATAATAGGTGGATTTTTAGGATTTAAAAAGGCAGAATTTTTTTCAATGCTTCAGAAGGAGCTGAAAGAGCACCTGAAGTTAAGTTCTAGTATGTCAGAAAAATTAAGAGGACAGTTTGAAGTTTTTATAGTAAAACGGAAAGGACTGTATGGAGTATCATTTAAAAATAGAAGGAATAATAACACTGGCAGTTATGCTGGGTGTACTGGTATTTTTATAGTTACATTACATGGAAGTGGTATGGAAAAAGACGGATTAAAGATATTGAGCCTGTGTCAGAAATTCCCAGAAATATTTCTCCAATGATGGCAGCCCTGGCAGATGGAATAAAGGATGCAACGGAAATAGTATATATTGGTATGCTTTCCCTAATTGAAAAAGGATTTATAAAAGTTGAAGATTCTGTATTTGACATAATTTTTTCTGATGAGCCTGGCTATAAAAAAGACGGAGATCAGTATGTTTTCAATATGGAAAAAATAGGAGATTATGGATACAGAGGAAGAGTACTTTCTAAAGAGGAAGATGAATTTCTGGAAATACTGATTGAATATAATGACGGTCAGCTATTTAAAGGAAGAGAATATACTTTTGAAAATAATACGGTAATTTTTAGAGAGTTAAGAAAAAGATATCAGGAAAACGTGAAGAAGCTTTTTATACCAAATAAAGGAATTTATTTTAATATTTATATTTATAATGATATTTTTAACTGCCTGCTGTTTGGATTAGCAGGTTCAGGAAAGCAATTGCATCATTATCAATATTTTTTTGCTCCAGCTTTTTGGGTTATATTTTTTAAATAATATAGCATATATTTGCCTTCAGGAATAGAATGATGCCAATGAAATTTATATTTCTTAAGATAGTAATAATTGCTATAATGTTGGGAATGACGATACCTATTTGTACTTTTTCTAGTATTAATGATAGCTGTTTTAGGATTTCCTTCAATATTTGTAGTATCAACTGTTATTTTTATTCCTTTTTATTTAAAAATATAGGAAGATATACAAAAAGGAATTGAGGCAAAGAGACATCTGGAAGGGCTGAAAAAAATACATAAAAAGTGGTGAAGTAAAGAAATATGATGATATTGAAGAAATGATAGCGTATTTTAAAGAAATAATTCCATTTTCAGAGCTCTGAGCATAAAAAGGAAACTATCAGTATGATGGAGAAAACTATAGAATTGTCGGGGTTTGAAAAAGAAAAAAAGAATATATCGACAAAAGAAATATCAGGGTCGATATATAAAATGATAAATTAAAAATTATTCGGAGAAAAAAATATTTTTACAAGTCTATCAGATAAAGGAGACTTCTTATGAAAAACAAAGACAGAAGAAATTTTTAACGACATTATCTGTAATCTTTATGATGTTTTTGTTAAATGCCGGTTTATTAATCGCTGAGGCAATAAAAATATGATGTTTCAATACAAATTAATAAAAATGGGACATTGACTGTAAATGAAGTAATAGATTATGAATTTGATAATGATCTTAAGCATGGAATTTATAGGATATACCTCTGCGTTCTCAGAAAAGTGGGACAGATATTTATAAATCCCATGTGAAGATGAACTCTGTAAAAAGAAATGGTGAACCTGAAGAATACACTTCTGATACTTCCTATGAAGGGGTAAGTTACAGGGTAGGTTCTGAAGACAGATATGTAGATTCAGGTATAAATAAATATGAGTTTAATTACACAATATACAATGCTATATTTGAAAAGGATGGAATCTATCAGGTATATTTCAATCCAATAGGGCAGTTCTGGAATGTTCCCATAGAAAGTGCAGATGTGAGCATAAGTTTTGAAAATAATCAGCCTGTAGATGAAAATGAAGTTCAGCAGCTGGAAGTGTACACAGGTGAATACGGAGAAACTGGAAAAAATTATACTATAGTTCAGGAGAGCGGTATTATAAAAATAAAGACTAATGAAGTTCTGGAACCACGTAACGGACTGAGTTTCAGGCTAAATTTAAAAACAGATAAAATAAGTCCTACATGGCTTGATAAACTGGAAGTTCTTTATTATGCAGATCCTCTTGTGGTAGCGGGACCTATAATAATTTTAATGCTGGCTATATACGGATTTGTAACATGGTTCCTATTTGGAAGAGATCCGGCAGGAAAGGCTGTTATTCCTGAGTTTAATATACCAAAGAATATTTCGCCTATGTATGCAGGATATATAAAGGGTGTGAGAGATCCGAAGGAAATGCTGACAATAGGAATGCTGTCACTTCTTTCAAAAGATTATGTGACTGCAGAAGATGCAGAAGGAAACGGAAAGAATGTAAAGTACAGGCTTGCCAAGGATACTGAAAGAAATTCTGAACTTTCATCTGAAGAAAAAGCTCTGCTTTCTGTTCTTTCAGATGATGAAAAGAATATATTTAAAAATGAACAGGGACTTTACACAGCCGCACAAAAATTCTTAGTACATTGGAAACAAGGTATAACAAAAAAATTTATATTGATAACAATTTATTTAAATTTCCATTTGCTATAGGAATAATGATGGTTTTAATAATAGGAATGGGAATGCACGACATACTTGAAATATATTGGACAGCATGGGATTAATCATACCTATAATAATAATTTTTCAGTTCAATTACAGTTGTGTTTTCAGTTTTTAAAGAAGGTTTTTCAGTGAATTCGCTGTCTTCAATGTTTATAATGTTTATTGCAGCTATAGCTTTTTGGAGCTTTGACAGGAATGGCAGGGATTAGTTATTATGCTGGTAATTTGCATTATGTATAGCATTTATTCAAGACTCATAGGAAAATATACAAATGAGGGTATACGAAATAAAAGAGTATCTTGATGGAATGAAAATGTACATAAAAACTGCTGAAGCAAACCAGATTATGAAATTTAACGATGTAGATGAATTGGTAGCATATTTTTAAAAGGAATTTTTACCTTACGCAGTAGCTCTTGGAGTGAAAAATGAAGCAATAAAACTTATGCAGAAGGCGATAAAACTGTATAATTTTTGATGAAAGTACATATTATGACATAAACAGAAGGGTTTATTATAATTCCTACAATAATCATTTTATGGCAAATGAAATTTCAAGAGGATACAACAATGCATATAACAAAATAATGGAAGATAGATTTAAAGACATGAAAAAGTGCAAAACGGAGGCTCTGGTGAGCTTGGAGGAGGAGGCTTTTTCAAGTGGTGGAGGCTTCTCCGGCGGTGGTTCCGGTGGAGGAGGCGGAGGAAAGCTAGTAGAAATACCGGCTTTTTCAAAAATTATAATTACATCTTATTGGGAGGTATAATGAAATATTTAAAAGATAATAAAAAAATATAAATTATTTTTAAAATATTCTTCATACTTTTTGATGTTTCAATTTAGTTCTATGTCAATATATGCTGAAAAAGATAAAAAAACTATGAAGTTTCAATACAGATTAATAAAAATGGAACATTGACAGTAAATGAAATAATTGATTATGAATTTGATGAAAAACTTAAACATGGAATTTACAGGGATATACCTTTAAATTATAAAAAGTTAGGTTTTGAGATGGATAAAAACCTTTATAAAAATGAATTCTATAAAAAAAGAAATGGACAACAGAGGAATATACAAAAAGAAGTTTTTTGAAGGAATAAGATATAGGGTAGGTTCTGAAAGTGTTTATGTCAATTCTGTAGAAAAACAGCAGATATGAATTTAACTATACTGTTTATAATGCTGTCTCTAAAAATAAAGGTATATATCAGATTTATTATAATGCAATAGGGCAGTTCTGGACTGTGCCGATTGAAAAAATGCAGATATAATAATTTCTTTTGAAAATAATCAGAAAATTGAAAAAGATGAGGTTGAAAAAAATAGAGGTAAGTACAGGAAGTTATGGAGAAGAGTTGAATAATTATGAAATGCATGATGACAATGGGAAAATAATTATTAAATCAACAGAGGAGTTTTCTCTGGATACAGGGCTGACTTTTCTTTTAAATTTAAAAACAGATAAAATAAAGCCAACTTTTTTTAGACAGAATAAAAATATTATTTACAATAAATCCTTTTTCATAACAGGGCCTTTAGTTTTATTATTTTTAACAATATATTCTTTTGTAACATGGCTATTTTTGGAAAAGATCCTGTTAAAAGGCAATTATTCCCGAATTTAACATTCCAAAGGGAATATCCGCCATGTATGCGGCATATGTAAACGGAATAAAGGAACCTAGGGAAATACTTTCGGTTGGAGTAATGTCACTACTTTCAAAAAGGCTATATAAAAGCTGAAGATGAAGAAGGAAATGGGAAAAAAATGTTAAATATACTAAAGTAGAAACTGAAAACGGTACAGTAAAGGAAAAAAACTGTATGAAGAGGAAAGAATAGTACTTGAGGCATTAAGTTCCGGACAGGATGGAATTTTTCAGTGACAGTAGAAACCTGTATAAATCAGGAAGTAAAGTACTTAACTTGTTAAGTGACAGATATGGTAAAGTTACATATCAAAAATTATATGTTTCTGATACCTTTTTCTGGCGGTGCCAATTTTTGCTGTTTGTAACCTTTGCACCTACGAATAAATATTTTTCAATTTTTTTGGTTATAGAATAATATTATTTTTTTCTTCCAGTATTTTTTCATTGGCAAATCTTATAATTATTTTTGAATAAAAATATTGTGTTTCATAATTATGATAATAACATTGCTGCTTTCAATAAAATTGGGAGCAGAAATGTTTATACTTACACTGTGTTATATGATTTTATTTGTAGTGTATTTTTATAGTTATTGGAAAATATACGGATAAAGGGCTTAGGGAAAAAGGAATATTTAAAAAGGTATGAAAATGTATATTAAAAACCGCTGAAGAAAATAAAATACAGAAGTTTAATGATGTTGATGAACTGGTAGAATATTTTAAAGGAATATTGCCATATGCAGTAGCACTTGGAGTTAAAAAAATGAGCAATAAAATTTAATGGAAAAATCAATAAGATTAAATAATTTTGAAGAATCAGGCAACTATGTAAGTAACAGAGTATATATGCCTTCCTATTATTCTGATTTAACAAGGTCATTATCTAGCGAATACAACAGAGCATATGAAAAAAATATCAGAGGAAAATTTCAGAGCTCAAGAAGTCATAGTGGAGGTGGATTCTCAAGTGGTAGAAGCCGTTCCGGAGGAGGTTCCGGTGGAGGAGGCGGTGGGAGTCTGGTAGGGATATGTTGCTAAAAAATTAGTAAAAGGACATATAATGTCTAATATATAGTAGTATAATGAAGATGTCTTAAGTAAAAAGTAATGGGACTTAGGATTTCTTCATTTTTTATTTTAGATGGAGAAAAAAATTTAAAAGGATGGAAAAATATATATTGTCATTTTAGTATTTATTTGATATAATCAAAGTATAAGACAAAGGAATATCTAATTGAAATGATAGTTTAAAATAATAAATATAGAAAATTGTAATTATAAATGAAGACTAAAAAAATTATGATAAGAAAGAAAGGATGAATGTAATGAGCAAAAATGATGTAGTTGTTGTAAATGATGTAAAAGAATTAGAAAAAGTTAGATAAGAAAGATAGAGTAGTAATTGAAGATATGGCTGGGAAGAATAGGGAGATTTGATAGAGTATATCAAGGATGAAAAAAGTTTTTGGAAGTATTATATTTGTTAAATGAAAAAGAAGATATAGAAAAGTTGATAAAAATGAGATTAATTTCTGAAAAATCTTCCTGTAAAGGATATTCTTTTAAGAAGTAAAAACATCAATAAATGGGAGTTTCAGATATAAAGAATATGAGGGATTAAATGATGAAAACTATATCCAAAGTCCAATGACTTATAAAGGAGAATTTAAAATTTCTAAAATAATGGATAAAAGTAGATGAAAAAGGATTCTTTTTCTTAACAGTATGATAGATAATAGGTTAACAAATTTTAATATATTTCTATTTGAAAAACAGGAGAATTATATTTTTTTATGGAATAAAGTATGATTCATATTGGCTTAATAGTAGAAATATTAGTATATTTAGTGAGTCTGACTGCTGTAAATATATCGAATAATTTTTGAACCAAGAAAAAAATATAGAAAAATTATTAAAAAAAGAAAATAAAAAAATAGTGCTGATTTTAAAGAATGTTCAGAATATATATTTTATACCTTTGTCATAGAAATAGAAGATAATCCTAAATTAATAGAAGCTATTACAGATGCAGTTTATGAAAGAAATCAGAAAGAAAGAGAAGTCTAGAAACTATTTTAACATATAATAAAAGTATTGTCATATCTTATGAAAGGGAAATTTAATAGATGAAAGAGAAAATTTTTGAAATTACTGGAAATTTTAAATGAAGGTCTAGTAGATAAAGGAAAGTACAATGAAAAATAGGACTTTTAGCTTTATTGGCAGGAGAAAATATAGTTTTATTAGGACCTCCTGGAACTGCAAAAAGTGAAGTTGCCAGAAGATTATCTCAAGTTGTTGATAGCGGTAATTATTTTTGAATATTTACTGACAAAATTTACTACACCTGAAGAACTATTCGGTCCACTGTCAATTAAAAGAATTGAAAAATGACACATTTTCAAGAAAGGTAGATGGGTATTTACCTAAAGTAGAAGTTGCTTTTCTAGATGAAGTTTTTAAGGCAAATTCTTCAATTCTGAACTCTTTACTGACAATAATTAATGAAAAGAAATATCATAATGGAAAAGAAGAAATGGAAGTACCATTGATCTCATTAATTGGGGCATCAAATGAATTTCCAAAAACAGGAAGAATTATTAGCTTTATATGATAGATTTTTAATAAAAAAAGAGAAGTTGACTATATTGAGAATAGTAAGAAAATAAGATTATTAAATTTAAAAATACAGAATTTTCAATTCCAAAAGAGTTTAAGCTGACAGCAAATGAAATTAAAAAGTTCAGAAAAGAATGTCTAAAAATAGAAATTCCTGAAAAAAATATCACGAATAATAATAAAAGTGATTCAGAATTATGAGAATCATTTTAAAAATAAAAAGATGACAATGAAAAATGAACTTTCGGAAAAATTTCAGATAGAAAAATTGTGAAAGTATCGAAACTATTAAAAAGTGTCAGCGTATACAAATGGAAGAAAAAGAAGTTGATATTTCGGATTTAATATTATTAAATGACTGTTTATGGAATAATCCTAAAAATAGAAAAAGTAGTTGAAGATGTAATAGGAAATACTGTAGAAAAGGAATTAATGAGAATATTTTTAAATTAAAATAAGTTGAAAGAAGGAGAAAAATGAATTTTTTTGGTAGAACTTTCTGAAGCACTAAATAAAATGAATAATGAAAAAGAAACAAAAAAATGAAAAAGAAACAAAAATGGTTGGTGAAATTGCAAAAATGTTAGATAAAGTTGGAAAAGATAAGGAAATTTCAGAAAATTCAGAATTTAAAAGTTCAAGAAAAACAAAAAATAAGAGATAGAATAAATAGACTATGTGAGGAAAATATTTGGATATGATTATTAACTTTGCTGAGAAACTAGGATATAGAATATTTAAAGATGTTATCGACATGTTTCATCGTAAAAAGTTGTTCCAAGTGAAGGTAGTGTACTTTATGCAGATTTATATTTTTTGTGGAACACTCAGGAATTTATGTTGGTAGTGGAAAGATATCAAATATAAAAAGTAAATAATCTATTTAAAGGTGACAGTTCAGTAAAAATATCAGATGCTGAAGATTTTACTGAAAAAGCCATAAGAAAAAATTTATGTATCGTCTGATAAAGAAGGAGCGGTTGGAAATACAAATGTTTCCAATTATGCTTTATCAAGAGTCGGAGAAAAAAAGACACTATAACTTATTTTTAAAAACTGTCATACATTTTGCAGTAGATGTCTAGACGAAAGTAGCAGAGAACGAAGTTTAAATTTACTGGAAGAGATTTTTTCCTGTTTTTAGATGAAACATGGGAAAAGAACAATAAGAGCTCTAAAGAGGAAAGCAAAAAGAAACTAGGAGCTACAAATGGTATGTATGGGATTTAGATGCAACTTATGGTGAAGGAGCAAATGAAGAATATTACGGAAACAATATAAAAAGGATATCACAGAACAGGATATGCAGCAGATAATAGAAGAATATGAAAATATAGCTTTAACACCTGAAAAATATACAGAACTTTAAAAATGGAGCAATCAGAAATAGAGGAGTATGTGGAAGAAATTTCAGATGAAGATATTCCAGAAAATTTGATGAAGAAACTTAAAAAGGTTCAAGCAAGTGTAGTTAAAATTAATGATGATGTGAATGGTAAATATAATGACTTTTTAAAAGAATTTTTCAACTGTTGTTTACTCATATAGTGATTTGAAAAATTACCTGAAAATAGTAACCAGGTTATAAAAGAAATGTTATTAAATAATAATATAAAAGCAGTAGTTGAAAAAGTTAGGAAAAAGGAAATGCTGAAGAAGAGAAAATTCTAAAAAGAAATTATTATGGAAATGTCTCAAAATGAAGTTTTTCGGGATTCATAAGAGTAATGATATTACAAGATTGTTGCCATCTGAACTTGTACTCTTTGAAAATGAAGAACTGGAAAAATCTATTTTACGCCAAGATGTATGAAAATAGTCTTTTAACATATGAAATTGCAGGAGAAGATAAAAAGAGAAAGATAAAGAAGAAATAGAATATAAGAAAGGGCCTGTTATTGCATGTATTGATACTTCCGGAAGTATGCAGGGAATCAATAAAAAGGCAAGAGCTTTACTACTTGCAATTTCTAAAAATATTACAAACAGAAAAAGAAAAATGTATGTAATATTATTTGGTTCTGCAGGACAAATTCTAGAATTTAAAATGGAAAATGAAAAAGAAATTACGGATTTATTAAAAATTTTTAAATCAGGAATTTAATGGCAGTACAGACTTTAATACACCTCTAAAAAGAGCAGTAAAAATAATTGAAAAATGAAAAAGAACTATGAGAAGTCTGACATTTTATTTGTTACAGATGGATTATGCAGTTTAAAATGAAGGAAATAGAAGAATAGTGGAATCAAAAAGAAAAAGCTAAATTTCAAAATATTTACAGTAAACTGTACAGGATATACGGAAATTTGAAAGATGGTTTTAGTGATGAAATTATAGGGATTTAAAATTTAATGTAGAAAAAGGGCAGGTTATTTTTTACAATAAACTTAAAGTTAATTGTAAAATAGTCTGTTTTAGTTTATAATACAGATAAGGGGTGGGATTATGTTAAAAAAATATGAAAATAACAGTGAAAAAAAGAAATGAAAAATTGAGAAAAGAAAAAGAGGTGATGGATTTGAGAGATAAAAAGGCCTCTACCTATAGGTATATCAGATTTTAAGACAGTTATAGAAGAAAATTATTATTATGCTGATAAGACAGATATGATAGGGTGATATTTTTAGATGACAGAGCTATGGTAACATTATTTACAAGGCCACGAAGATTCGGAAAAACTCTTAATATGTCAATGATGAAGTATTTTTGGGATAGAAAATACAGAAGAAAATAAAAAAATTATTTGATGGATTAGCTATTTCAAATAAAGAATATATGAAGGAGCAGGGACAGTATCCTGTAATATTTATAAGTTTCAGGAATATAGAGGAAGAGAACTGGGAAGATTGCTATTTTTGAAATAAAAATATTATAAAGCAGGACATATAATGAATTTGAATTTTTGAGGGGAACTTTAAATCAAAGTGAATTGGCAGAATTTGACAGCATATGGCTGAAAAAGGAAAAAGCAGACTGGAAGGGCTCACTTAAAAATTTAACAAGATATCTTTACAAATATTATGACAGAAAAAGTCGTGGTACTGATAGATGAATATGATACTCAATAATACAGTCATATCAGGAAAAATATTATAAAAAGTTAATTTCTTTCTTTAAAAGATTTTTATGGAGATGTCATGAAGGGATAACGAATATCTTCAATTTGGAATTATGACAGGAATATTAAGAATTGCAAAAGGAAGGAATATTTTCAGGATTGAATAATCTTAAAGTAAATACAATATTCAGTGAAAAATATTCAGAATATTATGGCCTTACTGAAGAGGAAGTACTGGAAGCAGTAAAAATATTATGATATGGAATATGAAATGCAAGATATAAGAAAATGGTATGATGGATATCAGTTTGGAAAAAGTGAAGTATATAATCCATGGTCAATTATAAATTTTCTAAATGAAAGGGAACTGAAAGCATACTGGATTGGAGTTTCAGGAAACAGTATGATAAATGACTTGCTTTTCTAAGGTGACAGACATATCGTTGAAAATCTGGAAAAACTTTTCAATGAAGAGATTATTTATAAGGCAGTAAGAGATTATACGGAATATAAATTTGACTCAAGTGATATATGGGAACTGTTTTTGTATAGCGGATATCTTACAATAGCTGGAGAAAAAAACAGGGTGAAGAATATCCGTTGAGGTTGCCAAACAAAAGAAATACAAAGTTTTTCAGAAAAATATTTATAGAAAAAAATTTATAGAGTAATTATGATAAATTCTTACATATTATCAGAAATCTTAAAGATGGGAAAATAGAAGAATTTGCAGAAGGACTGGAGGAAGAAATACTTTCCTCATTAAGTTATTTTGATACAGGCAGGGATGAAAAATATTATAAAAATTTTTCTAATTGGAATATTTATAACACTTTCAAATGATTACATCAGACTTTCAGAAAGAGAAACAGGTACTGGAAGGGCAGATCTTATTTTGGAACCTAAAAATAAAGAAAATCCAGCATATATATTTGAATTTAAAGTTGCTGAGGATGAAAAAGGAACTTGAAAATTATGCTGTTGAAGGTTTTTATCAGATAAAGGAAAAACAGTATGACGTAGAGTTAAAAATAGGGGAATAAATGAAATTATATATGTTGGTCTGGCTTTTCACAGAAAAAGAACTAAAAATGAAATATGAAAAAGAAAATTTTTAAGTTAGAAGGCAAGCTATAATAAAAGCTTATTAAATTTCTTGCTAAATTAAAGCAAAAAAATGAGTATAATATATCTGAAAAACATATTTAATAATGGAAGGATGAAAAAGATGAAAAAGACCTGTAGTTTTAATCATTTTAGATGGTTGGGGAATGAATCATCACCCAGAACAAGTGGATGCAGTTAGAATGGCACATCCGGTAAATTTTGAAAGATATAGAAAAGAGTATCCATTTACAGAATTGAGAGCAGATGGAGAATTTGTAGGGACTGCCTGAAGGACAGTTTGGTAACTCTGAAGTAGGACACTTAAATATTGGGGCTGGAAGAGTAGTATATCAGCTGTTACCAAAAATAACAAAGGAAATAAGGGAAGGACTTATACTTGAAAACGGACCGCTTTCCGATGTAATGAACAAGACAAAGGATAACGGTAAAGCACTTCACATAATGGGATTAATGTCTGATGGAGGAGTTCATTCACATATAAATCACATTATTGGACTTGTTGACATGGCAAAGAAAAAAGGATTGACAGAAGTTTATGTTCATGCATTAATGGACGGAAGAGATACTCCACCTGAAAGCGGAGTAAACTATCTTGCTGAAATGGAAAAAGCTTTGACTGATACAGGTGTAGGAAAATTAGCTTCAGTTATAGGAAGATATTATGGAATGGACAGAGACAATAACTGGGACAGAATAGAACTTGCTTATGATGCATTATTTTCAGGAGCAGGAGAAACTGCAGCTTCATCAGATGAAGCAATAAAAGCATCTTATGCGGCAGGAGTAACTGATGAGTTTGTAAAACCTACAAAAGTAACTGAAGGTGGAAACCCAATTGGATTAATCAAGGACGGAGATGGAGTAATATTTGCAAACTTCAGACCTGACAGGGCAAGACAGCTTACAAGAGCAATAATTGAAGAAGATTTCAAAGGATTTAACAGAAAAGTACATCCAAAAGTAAACTTTGTATGTATGGCACAGTATGATGCAACATTTGATGTACCGGTAGCTTATCCGCCACAAAAAATAGTAAACGGATTTGGAGAAGTTGTATCAAAGGCTGGATTGAAACAGGTAAGAACTGCAGAAACAGAAAAATATGCCCATGTTACATTCTTCTTTAATGGAGGAGTTGAACAGCCTTATGAAGGTGAAATAAGACTGCTTTCAGATTCCCCTAAAGTGGCAACATATGATTTACAGCCTGAAATGAGTGCTTATAAAGTAAAAGACAGATTACTTGAAGAATTAGATAAAGGTGGAGTTGACACTGTAATATTGAACTTTGCAAACCCTGACATGGTTGGACATACTGGAGTTGTAGATGCGGTAATAGCTGCATGTCAAGCTGTTGACAACTGTACAGGACAGATTGTAAACAAAGTATTGGAAATGGACGGAGCAGTATTAATAACAGCTGACCACGGAAATGCTGACCTGCTTGTAGATCCTGAAACAGAAGCACCTTACACTGCCCACACTGTAAACCCTGTACCATTTATATTTATAAGTAACGACATGAAGGATGCAAAATTAAGAACAGATGGAAAATTAGCAGATATAACACCTACAATGTTAGATTTATTAGGATTGGAAAAACCTGCTGAAATGGATGGAACAACATTAATAGTTAAATAATAATAAAAATAATTATAGGAAACTGTTTTTGAGGATAATGTTTTGAAAAAAACAGTTTTTCTTTAGGAAGGGAGAAAAATGAAAAGTAAAATTTACTACAAATAAAGGAGTAATCAACATAAACCTGCTGCCAGAAAAATCACCGGTAACAGTGGCAAGTTTTGTAAACCTTGTAAAGCACGGATACTATGATGGATTGAAGTTTCATAGAGTAATTGAAGATTTCATGGCTCAGGGAGGAGATCCTACAGGTACAGGAATGGGAGGACACGGATACAGATTTGAAGATGAAGTTAATAATGGGCTTAATTTTTCTGTTCCTGGAAAGCTTGCAATGGCAAATGCAGGGCCTGGAACAAATGGAGCCAGTTTTTTCATAACTACAGTTCCTACAGAATGGCTGAACGGCAATCATACAATTTTTGGTGAAACTGTTTCTGATGCTGATATTGAAGTTGTAAAATTACTGTCAAATAATGATGTTATGGAAAAAGTTGAAATTGAAGGAAATGTAAATGAAATTTTGGACACTTACAAAGATAGGGTAGCTGAATGGAATAAAGTTTTAAGGTATTAGAAGTGTAAAGTTTAATTTTACTGTAAATTTACAATAGAAAAAAGGGTATACTGGAAAAAGAAATGGATGTATGTTTTTAAACCCAATAAAAAAATAATGGTTAGGATAGATTCTTTTTCTTTTTGGAAAACTCTTTTAATTTGTTTAAAAATTTGAAAAAACAAAAGAAAAAAATATGATATAATAATTAACGAAAAAGTATAGAAAACTAAAGAAATAGGAGTGTAAATAATAAATGTTTCAGAAATTAGATGATGTTGTTTTAAAGCATGAAGAACTTACAAAATTACTTATGGATCCGGAGGTAATCTCAGACCCTAAAGAAAATAATGGAGTACAATAAGGCCTTAAACAGCATTGATGAAGTTGTTAAGAAGTATACATACTATAAAGCAAAAAAAGAAGAAGTTGAGACTTTAAAGGAGGATCTGAAGACAGAAAAAGACTCTGAAATGAAGGAGATGATGCTGGAGGAAATTCACACTATTGATGAAGAAATTCCGGTACTTGAAGAAGAACTGAAGATTCTGCTTTTACCAAAAGATCCTAACGACGATAAAAAAACGTTATTATGGAAATAAGAGCAGGAGCAGGTGGAGATGAAGTCGCGTTATTTGCTGCAGATGTATTCAGAATGTTCACAAGATACGCTGAAAAGAAACAGATGGAAGACTGAAATAATAGACAAAAAAACGAAATAGGAGTCGGTGGACTTAAAGAAGTTACTTTCCTTATAAAAGGACATGGAGCTTATTCCAGACTGAAGTTTGAAAGTGGTGTGCATAGAGTACAGAGAGTTCCGGCGACAGAAGCGTCAGGAAGAATTCATACCTCTACAATAACTGTTGCAGTTTTACCGGAAATAGAAGATGTAAGTGAAGTAGAAATAAATCAAAGTGACTTGAAAATTGACACATACAGATCAAGTGGTGCAGGTGGACAGCACGTAAATACTACAGATTCTGCAGTCAGAATAACGCACTTGCCTACTGGGATTGTAGTTACTTCACAGGATGGAAGATCACAGATAAAAAACAGGGAAGCAGCTATGAAAGTCCTTGCTTCCAAGTTATATGAAATGGAATATGAAAAACAGAGAAGAGAAGTTGAAAGTGAAAGAAGATCACAGGTTGGAAGCGGTGACAGATCTGAAAAAATAAGAACATACAACTTCCCTCAGGGAAGAGTCACAGACCACAGAATCAAGCTGACATTACACAGACTTGATGCAGTCCTTGATGGAGATCTTGATGAAATGATAGATGCACTGATTGCTTATGATCAGGCTGAATTGCTGAAAGCTGTTGGTGATAATGAATAATTTGCTCGATATATTGAATAAATCGGTTAATTATTTGGAAAAAGAAAAAAATAGAAAAATGCAAAGAATAACAGCGGAAAAAGTTTTTTTCAGAAGTATTGAATATGCAGAGGATAATGCTCTATGCAAACTTTGAGAGAATTCTTTCTGAGGAAGAAATGCAGAAAATAAGGGAAAAAAACTAAATGGTATTATACAGGAGACAGCGAGAATACAGATTTCAATGTTTCTGAAAAGGAAAATGGAAATGACAATTTGAAATCACTAATAGACAAAAAGTATTGTTTATCTGGAAAAGAATAATATAAGTGAAGCAAAATTAATAACGAAATTATTTTTCCCATGTACTGAATGTTGACAGGATGCTCCTTTTTACCTTGTATAAAACTGAAGTGGAAAAAGATAAATTAGATAAGATACGTAACTATATCCAGAAAATCGGGAAAGAAAAAGTTTCCCCTCCAGTATCTGTTAAATGAACAGGAATTTTACGGAAGAAAGTTTTATGTGAATAAAGGAGTTCTAATTCCAAGACAGGATACAGAAGTACTTGTTGAGGAGGCAATAAGAATACTGAAAAAGATAAAATTCAAAATCCTAAAATCCTTGACATTGGGACAGGAAGTGGAGTCATAGGTTTGACAATGGCTCTGGAAATCCCGGAATCAAAAGTTATGGGAACAGATATTTCTGATAAAGCGCTTGAGATATCTGAAAAATAAGGAGTTATTGAATGTAGGGAATGTTAAGTTTTTCAAATCTGATTTATTTGAAAATATAGAATACAGAAAATTTGATATGATAATATCTAATCCGCCGTATATATCCGATAATGAGATAGGAGTTATGTCAGAGGATACTTTATTGCATGAGCCTGATGAGGCATTATTTGCAGAAAATAACGGACTGTTTTTCTACTGTGAAATTTGTAGAAATGGAATGGATTATTTACAGGATAACGGATATTTACTATTTGAAATAGGCTACAGACAAGGTGAAACAGTAAAAAGAGATAGTAAAAAAAGCCGGATTTAAGAATGTAAATATTATAAAAGATATGCAAAACAATGATAGAGTAATAGTAGGACAAAAACAAATAGTGAAAAATGAAGTGTAAGCTTTGTTTTTGAAATTTAAGGAGATAGCAGGAGAAAAAAATATGAGTATAATAAAAGAAGCGAAAAATAGGAGTGTTGATGGGCTTCCCGCTTTAGTACTGTCATATGCAGGATATGCAAGCAGTACCGCGGGAAATAAAAACAGTGAAATAGAAAAGCTGATAAAACAGCAGTATAACAATCAGAATTATGATCTGATGAGTATGAAGGACAGTAATAAAGGAGTTGTATCAAGACCTTCAGAAAAGGAATTCAGTGCAAATAGAAAAAAACTCAGAAAATGTCATTTGAAAATGGATAAAAAATGAAAAAATATGGGTAAAGATACTTTAGCATTGAATATGAGCAGGGAACAGCTAATGTCAATTGCTGACAGAATATTCCAAAATGAAACAGGTGGATCAAGGGATAAACTTGTTCACTGGAATGCGGGAGAAAGTTTTCCTTCTTTAGGAATAGGGCATTTCATCTGGTTTAAAGCAAGTGGTGGTGGAGTATTTGGAGAAAGTTTTCCAGATATGGTTTCCTTCTATAGGTCAAAAGGTGTTAAATTACCTAAAATACTTGAAGAAAATATACATTCACCATGGAGCAGCAGAGCAGAACTGATTGCAAAGAAAGAAAGAGGAGATAAGGATATTAACGAACTGATTAATTTCTTTGACAGTACAAGGGATCTTCAGGTAATGTTCATTTATGAAAGATTGCAGAAGTCACTGGATAAAATGTTGGAAGTGGCAAGTGACAAGGAAAACCTGAGAAATCAGTTTTATAGAATGGTAAAATCACCAAATGGACTTTATGCCCTAATAGATTATGTAAACTTTAAAGGTGAAGGGCTTAAAGGAGTAGCCTCATACAATAATCAGGCATGGGGATTGAAGCAGGTTCTTGAAAATATGAAGGGAACATCTATAGGCCATGATGCCTTAGTTGAATTTAGTAATTCAGCTAAATATGTACTGACAAGAAGAGTGCAGAATGCTCCTAGAGATGAGAGCCAGTGGCTGAAGGGATGGTACAACAGGGTTGATACCTATAAAACATTTGAAATTGCAAATGGTGGAACTGTTACAGCAGATATAAGCGGAAAAATAAAAATTGAAAAAGAGGTAAGATGAATATTCAGAATTTGATTTTTGAATTACCCGAGGAGTTAATAGCACAACATGCTGTGAATCCTCAGGATCATTCAAAATTATTAGTTTTTAAATAAAGAGAAAAAAAGAAATCGAACATAAAAGATTTTTATAATATAATAGATTATTTGAAAAAAAGATGATGTCCTCGTATTAAACAGGACGAAAGTAATACCTGCCAGACTATATGGTCATAAGGAAAACGGAACAGTATTGGAATGTTTCCTGTTAAAAAGATATGATTTATATACATGGGAGGTTTTATTAAAACCGGCCAAAAGATTAAAAATGGGTCAGAAAATAATATTTTCTGAAGGATTGCTGGAAGCTGAGCTAGTTGAAATAAAAGAAGATGGAAATAGAGTTTTAAAATTCAGTTTTTCAGGAAATTTTTGAGGAAATACTTGATAAACTGGGAGAAATGCCGGTTCCACCATATATATCAGAAAAAAACTGGAGGACAAAAAGCAGATATCAGACAGTTTATGCAAAAGAAGGGGAATCAGTGGCCGCACCTACAGCAGGCCTTCATTTTACAGAAGAACTGCTTGAAAAAATAAAGGAAAAAGGTGTAATTATAGCTGAAGTATTTCTGGATGTGGGACTTGGAACCTTCAGACCGGTTCAGACTGAAAATATACTGGAACATAAAATGCACAGTGAAAAATATAAAGTGCCGGAAGAAACAGTTAAGATTGTAAATGATGCGAAGAAAAAAAGGAAACAGAGTCATAGCAGTGGGAACTACTTCTGTAAGAACTCTTGAATCTTCTGTTGATGAAGATGGAAAGCTTATTTCAGGAGAAAGTGAAACTAGTATATTTATTTACGGTGATTATAAGTTTAAAGTAGTAGATGCGATAATTACCAACTTCCATTTACCAAAATCTACTTTAATAATGCTTATATCAGCATTTTGGAGGAAAGGAAACAGTATTTAACGCTTATCATGAAGCAATAAGGGAAAAAAATATAGATTTTACAGCTTTGGAGATTCAATGTTTATATATTAAATTTTTAAGTAAAAGGATATTTATGCTGAAAAAAATATTTTTAAACAGATTTTTTTATAATGATTTTTTAATATTCAGTGTTGTTCTTACTGCAGAAGATAATTTTATGGCAGTTGGGAATATAAAAAAATAGTAAGACCGGAACCTCTTTTTAATAAAAAGGGAGGATTTAAATATTACTATAGAAAAAAAGATAGCACTATAAAGGTTGAAAGTATGTATACTTTTTCAAATCTTGGAGAATATAATATAAAAGTCAACATTTATGTTCTGGCTTGATCAGACTAGGGAAAATGACAACAATAATCCTAATAACAGTAATAAAAATAACAAGGGAAATATAAAAAAATATAAAATTTTATTCAGATTATAAAAATCTCAAAATTTGAGAGCTGTAATAAAATTTGATGAAAAATATATGAAAAACCAGTCTGTAGGAAATATCCAGAGGAATGGTTTTGCAATTTCCCAAAGTTATACCATCTAAGGAAGAAGGAAGACTGGGAGTATATTATGACTTACAGAATACAGGATTTAATAAAACAAAGAAATTTGTATACAGTTTTGACCTTGTAAGTAATTTTTTTCAGAAAAGAATAAGGCAGAAATACTTTTATATAAATGTGTATAACAAATCTGGCAGAAAAAAATAGACAGTATAGTTTACAAGGATTATGAGTTTAAAAATTTAACAGGAAAAAGAAATCAGATAAGGAATATTATGAATTACTGGTTGCAAAATGTGAATTTAGATGAAAAACTTGTGATAAATTTTTAAATAGCTGAAAAAAATAATTTATAAAAATTAATTATAAAAAAACTAGAAAATAAAAAGGATTGAAATGAGAATAACTTCAGGAACATTAAAAAAATAGAAAAAAATAAAATCAAGGGAAGGGAAGGAAACACGTCCCTACACTTGAACGTATAAAAGAAGCAATCTTCAGTATAATTGGAGATAAAAATAACAGATGCAAGATTTCTTGATTTATATTCAGGAACTGGAAATATGGCTATCGAAGCCTTTAAGCAGGGGAGCTGGAAGGGCTGTCATGATAGAGCAGGATAAGGAAGCGTTGAGAATTATCATTGACAATGTAAATGATTTAAAAATTAGACGGGAAATGCAGGGCATATAAAAATGATGTGTTTCGTGCCGTTGAAATATTAGGAAGAAAAATGAAAAAGTTTGATGTTATATTTCTAGATCCTCCATATAAGGAAAAATATTACTGAAAAAAACGCTTGAAAAATATCAGAAAGCGAGATTTTGGCTGAAGATGGAATTATAATTTCTGAACACAGTGTATATGAAAAATCAAAAAGATACAGTTGGAAATCTTGTGAAAATATGATGAGAGGGACTACAACAAGAAAAATAGTGACTTTTATAAGTCATCATTATAGAAACAGTAATGTAGTTATCAATATGATTTTTAAATTGGAAAATATAAATAATAAAGGAAAAATGGAGGTTAAAAATGGCTGTAAAAACAGACTTATGAGGAAAATATTTCTGAAATTGATAAAATTTTGGAAAAATTTGAAAATGAAGAATTATCCCTTGATGATTCTATTGCTGAATATGAAAAAGCAATCAAGCTTATAAAGGATTCAGAAAAAAATTGCTGGAAGTAGGGGAAGGAAAAAGTATTAAAAAGTTCTTGAAAAATGGAAAACTTGAAACTGAAGAGGTAGAATAATGTTAAAGACATATTTAGCTGAGAAAAAAAGGAACTTGTTGAAAAGAATCTTCAGAAAAATACTGGAAAGGTATGAAAAAGCCAGAACTGTATTCAGAAGCAATGAAATATGCAGTCATGAATGGTGGTAAAAGACTACGTCCTATACTGATGTATATGATGTGTGATTTGTTTGGGAAAAAATATGAAACCATAGAAGATATTGCCTGCGCACTGGAATTTATTCATTGCTATTCCCTTGTGCATGATGATCTTCCTGCTATGGATAATGACATGTATAGAAGGGGAAAACTTACAACTCATGTAAAATATGGAGAAGCTGAAGGAATTCTGGTGGGGGATGTACTTCTCACAGAGGCATTTAATATAGTTGCCAATTCTTCAGCTGTGTCTGATTCAAATAAAGTGAAGATTATAGCAAAGTTGTCAGAATATTCAGGTTTTTATGGTATGGCTGGTGGTCAGTTTGTAGATATGAAATCTGAGCATGTAAAGGTTTCGTTTGAAACATTGAAATATATTCATGAACATAAAACTGGGAAGCTGTTAACGGCCGCTATTGAACTTCCGCTTATAGCACTTGATATTGAAGAGGATAAAAAGGAAAAATTAGTACAGTATTCAAAACTTATAGGAATTGCATATCAAATAAAAGGATGATATTTTTAGATATCGAAGGAGACTTTTTCTGAAACAGGAAAAGAATCAAAATGATGAAAAATGAAAAACAACTTATCCCAGTCTGTTTGGACTGGAAAAAAATCAAAGAAATATTAGAGGATTATATTACTCAGGCAAAAGAAATAATAATTGAAAATTTTGACAGTAACAGAATATTGATGGATTTAACAGATTATTTTTGGAAAACGGGGTGGCTGAATGTTTTAAAGAAAAAGATGATTATTTTTATATCGAAGAATTTGAAAAATATGGAATAAAAGCTATTTACAGTAAAAATGCCGGAAATATGTCAGACTACTGTGGAATGGAAGGACAGAAGGAAGGGGCACAGGAAAAGAATAGAAATAGACTTCTGGAAAAATTTGAATCTTAATAGAAGAATTCCTGTAATGTCGTTTTCAGACACATACAAATAATGTTAAAGTTATATCTAAAAATACGGAAGAGTATGTATACAGGAAATAGACGGTTTTGTAACAGACAGGAAGGATGTAGCGCTATTTACCTTTTATGCAGACTGTCTGCCTATATTTGTGTATGATAAGGAAAAATAAAGGCAATCGGTGTGTGGCATTCGGATGGCCGGGAAGTTTTTAAGAAATAATGAAAAATGGTCTTGAAGTAATGAAAGGAGCCTTTGGAACAGAACCTGAAAATGTTCTGATGGGCTTGAGGAATAGGAATACAGCAGGAAAATTATGAAGTAGGAAATGATTTTTATGAAAATTTTTGCTGAAAAATTTGGAAAAGAAAGTGAACTGGTAAAACAATCTTTTAAAATCAACGAAAAACAGGTAAATATCATTTTGATAATACACTTTTTAACAGAATAATGGCATTAAAATTAGGAATAAAAGAAGAAAATTTAGTAGTTTCACAGGGAAAAATACGTGGAATGAAAAGTTTTATTCACATAGAAGGGAAGGATCAGGAAGGGCGACAGCTATGATCAGTTTTGATGATTTTTTTAAATTAAAAAGTGCAAAAGGAGACAAGTTATGATAATATTTTTAATAAGCATGGCATATGTGGAATTAATTTTTTTCAGCAGCATGTAAATGGATTTCTAACAAGCCTACCTATTATGAAAAGAAAAATGATAGAACTGATAGAAAGTAAAAATTAGGAAATAGGATTTACTGTGATTCAGAAAATGATAAGATGGTCTATCAAATGTTAAATAAGGATGGCCATTCTGAAAATATTGAAATTGGATTGGTTTATAATGAAAAAGAAAAGAAAACAATGACATATGAACTGCTATTTGACTATATTGATAAATTTGAAAGGGATGTAAAAAAACTTTTACCGCTTAACTTAAATGACAGGGATTATGATTTTGCTCCTAGAAATTATAATTATAGAATGTATATATATTTTCCTGATTCAAAAGATACATATATGGTCATGAAGAAAGTAGTTGATTTACGTGAACTGGAATTTTTATTCTTTTTATAGTGAAGAATTCTTTTTAAAGGAAGACAGTCATGAAAATGAAATAAGAAAAAAATTTTTGAAGAAAACGAAACATATCCTACAAATGATATAATATATTAGGATTAGTTTGTTTATCCAGCGAACTAAGATGAGCTGTTCATCCTTTAATGAGAACATTGAATGATTTGAAATACGATGTCTTTTGTACTGGGAAATCATGAATTCAATTTTGAGAAATCTTTCCTTGAAAAGAAATATAAAAAGGATTTAAAGGAACTGTCCTTGCATCAAATGTAATCAAGAAAAGTAATAATAAACCTTTTGTAAAAACCTTATGTAATTAAAAATAGATGGTGTAAGAGTTGCCATTGTTGGATATCTTGTACCTCATATACCTATATGGGAAAGCTTCAACTCCTGAGCATTTTGAAGGTCTTAAGTTTTTAGGTCCTGAAGAAGCATTATCAGCTACTTTAAAAGAACTTGAAGGGAAATATGATGTTCTTATAGGGTCTTTCCACTTAGGAAGAGAAGATGAAAAAGGTGGAGTTGGAATAATGGAAGCTGGCAAAAATTCCCTCAGTTTGATATAATTTTTGCTGGACATGAACATGCTGTTTATAATACAGATGTAAACGGAGTAAAAACAATAGAACCTGGAGCTTACGGAGTTTACGTGGCAAAAGGGGTTGTAACTTACAATACAGAAACAAAGAAAAACTGTAACAACTGAAAATATTTCTACTAAAGATGTTCCTGAAGATAAGGAAATAGCTGAAAAATATGCTTATGTAGATAAAAAAATCAAAAAGAATATGCAAATGAAGTTGTTGGAGAAGTTACGGAAACATTCATTGAAAGACCTGATTTTTGTGACAGGAGATTCAAAAATAACTTCAATGCCTACAGCTACATTAAAAAGAAACACCAGTAATACAGCTTATAAAATGCAGTACAGAAACATTATGCAAAAAGCAGATGTCTCAGCAGCTGCATTGTTTAACTTTAATTCGAACCTTGTAAAAGGTCCTTTTTAAAAAGAAAAGATGTGGCATTTATCTATAAATTTACAAATACTTTAATAGGTGTAAATATTACAGGAGAAAATCTTCTTAAATATATGGAATGGTCTTACAGTTTCTATAATCAGTTACAGCCGGGAGATTTAACAATAAGCTTTTAATGAAAACATAAGAGGATACAACTTTGATATGTTTGCCGGAGTTAACTATAAAGTAGATCCTACAAAACCTGCAGGACAAAAAGAATTATAAATCCTACAATAAATGGAAAGCCTATTGATCCTAAGGCGACATATAAATTAGCTGTAAATAATTATAGATTTGGGACACTGTCTAATTTAAAACTGGTAACTGATGCAGACAAATATTACGATTCTTATGATGAATTACAAGATGGCGGAAGAATGAGAGATCTTATTATAAAGTACATTACTGAAGAAAAAGGTGGAAAAAGTAACACCTGAACTTGATAATAACTGGGAAGTAATAAAATATAACTTCAACAATCCTTTATTACCAAAGCTTGCTGAAAAACTGAAAGATGGAAGTATTAAAAATACCTACATCTTCTGACGGAAGAACTTTAAATGTAAAAATCAATAAAAAGAAAGTGAAGTTAAGTAGAAAATAAAAATATTAAAATAAAAAGGCTGTCTTAAAAATATTAAAAATGTAAATATAATAGAAAAACTATATTTCTTCATTTATTAAAATTTTACTTATATAAAACAGTCATTCATTAAGGAAAAAGTCAAAAACTTGCCTAAAGGCTCGAGACAAATGACTTTTTCCTAATTTTTATTTTCTGTTTTTATATTGTAAAAATTTTAAATAATTTAAAAATATAGTTTTTCACTTTACATTTCAATTTTTGAGATGAACTTTTTTTAAAAATATTATCCACCTAAATAAGCTTTCTTAATTTCAGGGTTGGAAAGAAGTTCTTTTCCTGTTCCTTCAAGAATTATTTTTTTCCTGTTTCAAGGACATATCCTCTATCTGCTATTGATAAAAGCCATATTTGCATTCTGCTCAACAAGAAGGACAGTTACATTTTTCTTCCTTATTAATTCTTTCAATAATATTGAAAATTTCCTGAACAAGCAATGGAGCAAGTCCCATTGAAGGTTCATCAAGTAGAAAGTAGTGAAGGGCTTGACATTAAAGCTCTCGCCATTGCAAGCATCTGCTGTTCTCCACCACTCATTGTTCCAGCAAGCTGTTTTTACGTTCAGCAAGTCTTGGAAACAGTGTAAACATATGATTAATATCTTCCTTTATCTGTTCAGTATCGTTTCTTGTGTAGGCACCCATTTCCAGATTTTCAAGGACAGTGAGTTCAGTAAAAATTCTACGTCCTTCAGGAACGTGAGCCATTCAAGGCTGACAAGTTTGTGTCTTCAATATTAGTTACATTTTTCTCCATTTAGAGAAATTTCTCCTGATTTTATAGGCACAAGACCGGAAATAGCATGTAATGTAGATGTTTTTCCGGCACCATTTCACTCGATAAAGGGAAACTATTTCCCCTTTTTATATTAAATGAAATGTTTTTATGGCATGAATTCACCATAGTAAACATTTAAATCATTTACATCTAGAATATCCACAAAATTCTCCTTTTTATTTAATTTTTTATTCTCCAAGGTAAGCAGCTATAACTTCCTTGTTATTCTGAATTTCATCAGGAAGTCCTGAGCGATAACCTTTCCAAAAATTCAGTACATACAATCTTTCACATATTCCCATAACCAGATCCATATCGTGCTCGATTAAAAAGAATTGCTATATTAAATTTATTTCTTATAAAACTTATTGTATTCATAAGTTCCTTTGTTTCATTTGGGTTCATTCCGGCCGCAGGTTCATCCAGCAGAAGCAGTTTCGGATTTGTAGCAAGAGCTCTTGCTATTTCAAGTTTTTCTCTGCTGTCCGTAAGATAGATTTTCCTGATATAACATTAGCCATTTTCAGCCATATCAAAAATATCCAGTAAATCTAATGCTTTGTCTGTAATTTCCTTTTCTTCTTCCAGAATCTTGGAAGTCTGAAAATTGCCTCAAAAGTATTGTACTTCATGCTGCTATTTAATGCCATTTTTACATTATCAAGTACAGATAAATTTTTTAAACAGCCTTATATTCTGAAATGTTCTGGCAACTCCTAAAAGCCACTATTTGAGGAGTATTTTTATTTATACTAATACCGTTTAGGGAAATATCTCCATCTGTAGGTTTATAAAACCCCTGTCAATAAGTTAAAAGATTGTTGTTTTTACCGGCACCGTTTGGTCCAATAAGACCAATAAGTTCGCCATCTTTAATTTCCATATTTACATCATCAACGGCTCGAAGTCCGCCAAAAGATATTCCTAAATTTGTCGTTTTTAATAATGACATATCAATCTCCTATTTTCCTTCATTTATATTTTACTTTAGCTTTTTGCTTTCAGTCTTGTTGTTTCTGTAATTCCGTATCCGGTTCAGCCGACGTTTAGTTCCTGCAAAAGTAAATTCCTTTGTACCAAAAATTCCTGTAGGTCTGAAAATCATCAGGGCAATTAGAATAATTGCATAAACTAAATATCTAAACTGTGAAACATCTCTTAAAAACTTCATTTAATGAAGTTAGAAGTATAGCTGCAAGTATTGCTCCTGTAATACTTCCAAGTCCTCCAAGAACCACCATAACTAAAATTTCTATTGAGAACAGGAATCCAAATTTATCAGGTTTTAAAATACCAACATTATGTGCAAATAACGAACCTCCAACTCCTGCAAAAAAATGCTGAAAATGCAAATCCACTAAAAGTTTTATTCTATTTAACCTCATTCCGATATTTTTCAGCCACCAATTTCATTTCCCCTAATTGAGAGTATTTCTTTTTCCTTTTTCTTGAAGTCATTGCCATCGCAATTATAATAATTGAAATAACTACTATGAAATAAGAATTTGAAATCTATAATTCTAGGAATGTTATTCAGTCCAGTAGCTCCACCTAAGAAATCAAGATTTTTGTACAATATATTTTACAATTTCTCCAAATGCCAGAGTTATAATTGCAAAGATAGTCCCCTCTTAATCTCAGTGTACTTGCAACTCAAAGAATCCAAACAAAGCTGCAACTAGTCCACCAAATAAAGATACAAGAATTAACTGTACTACTGGCGGAAGATTATAGTTTACTAATATTTTTGAAATATATGCAGCTGAGTATCCTCCAATTGCTATAAATCCGGCCTGTCCCAGATTCAGCTGTCCCATAAGTCCAACAGTTATATTAAGACTCACTGCAAATAATATATAAATTAGTATGTTTACATAAATTCCACTTGTGTAGCTGAAAAGATCGGTAGGATCAAATGTCAGGCTTAATACAATATATAGAGCAATTATTGACACAAAAAGTAAGTATGTAATTTTTTTAATTTTTGAATTTATTAAAATAATTTAGTTTCTGCCATTTTATATTCAGTATTTTCTGTTTTTACAGTCTGATTACTGCTATTAGCGTTATTTTCCATATTTCCTCCTTTCCCTCCTTACACTTTTTCTTTAACATTTTTTCCAAATAATCCATTTGGTCTGAAAATTAATATTAGAATCAATACACCAAAAACAATTGGGTTTGCCCATGTTGTAAGGGAAGATCCTTTTACATATCTCTAAGCAGACCTAATACGTATCCACCAACCATTGCACCAGGGATACTTCCTATTCCTCCAAATACTGCGGCTATAAATGCCTTAAGTCCTGGAAGCATTCCCATGTAAGGTTCAATCTGAGGATAAACGATGGCATATAAAGCTCCACCTAAAGCTCCAAGTCCTGAACCTATTGCAAATGTTATAGCAATTGTTTTGTTTACATTTATACCCATAAGCTGAGCGGCACCTGTATCCTGAGATACTGCCCTTGTAGCTTTTCCAAGCTTTGTATTTTTAATAAACAGATTTAATGCTATCATACATATTAAAGTAACAACTATTACAAATATTGTAAGCATACTTATACTTAAAAATCCTATACTGATTTTATTATTATTTGACAGAAAAGCAGGTATATACTTCTGATCAATAACTCTTGGGTTTGCACCGAATATTATAAGTGCCAGACTTTCCAGAAGGAAGCTCATCCGATAGCAGTTATCAATGCTGAAATTTTAGGTGCTTTTCTAATAGGCCTATGTCGAGAAATCAATTACTACTCCCAAAAATGCACATAAAAATCATTGATAAAAACAATAGCAACAATTAGAGGCATTCCATGTGATACCGCTATAAATGTGTGGCATAGCTCCAACCATCAGTATATCACCGTGGGCAAAAATTTATAAGTTTAACGATACCATGAGACCATTGTATATCCCAATGCTATAAGGGACATATATACTACCGGTCTGAAGTCCAGTTAATCGTCTGTTCTATAAAACTCTTTAACATATTTAAAACTCCTCATATCACTTTTATATTTATATGTTTAAATTCTAATTTATTTTAAAAAGATAAAAAGTTCAAAAAGCTGCTAGAAGAATATTTCCCCTAACAGCTGTAATTTGAAATGATTTATTTTCTAGAATTTTTCTTTTTAATGTAAGTTTTCCATCTTTTACTTCAATGAAAGTAACTTTCTTTTTCAGGGGTTTCTATTTTGGTCAAATTTCAATGAACCTGTAACAAGATTTTCACCACTGAAGTTTTTAATAGCATCTCTTATAGCTTCTTTTTGAAGATAAATCAGAAACACCTTTCAGTGCTGTTTCTAAAATAGTTCCTGTATCATATCCTAAAGCTGCAAAAATTATAGGATCTATTTTTGTATTCTTTTTGTAATGCAGCTATGAATTTCTGAACAGTTTCAGAAGGATCATCCGGAGCAAACTGGCTGGCAAAAAGAGCACCATTTGCAACTTGTCCAAAGTCCTGCTGGATTCCGTCCCATCCGTCTCCACCTAAGAACTGAGCATTTATTCCTAATTCTTTAGCTTGTGTTAAAATCAATCCGATAGTGTTGTAATAATCAGGTACAAAAATTACTTCAGGGTTAGAACCTTTTATTTTAGTAAGAAGAGCTCTAAAGTCTTTGTCATCAGCAGTATATTGTTCTTCCTTAACTTGAATTCCTTCTTTAGCAGCTTGTTCTTTGAAGGCGTTTGCTAATCCAACAGAATAATCACTACCTGTATTAGTTAAAATTGTAACGTTTTTAAAAGTTTTTTTAGATTTTGCATATTTTGCGGCAACTACTCCTTGGTAAGGATCTGTAAATGTTGTTCTGAATACGAAATCCTTATCCTTTGTAACATCAAATGCAGTACTAGTTGAAGTAATCACAGGTATTTTTAGCCTGTTGAGCTAATGGTGCAATTGCAAGAGATGGTCCTGATGTAACTTCTCCTACGAAAATATCAATTTTATCCTGAGATACCATCTTTTAAAAGCGTTAATTGCTTCCTGTACATCCCCTTTACTGTCTGCTTCTATAACTTCAATCTTTTTACCGTTAATTCCTCCGGCTTCGTTTATTTCCTTAACTTTTAAGTTTGAATCCGTTAATAGAACTTGTCCCATATTGAGCAAGATTTCCAGTTAATGGTCCAATAACCCCAACCTTTATAACGTCCTTGTCTTTAGTACTTTTTCCGCCACCACAACTGACAACAAAACATAGCCAGCATTGCGACACATAATAGAATTTTTCATCTTTTCATCCTTTCCTTTATTAAATAAAAATTTTTATAATGAGATTTTATAATTCTGAGTAAAATGATAGAAATTGAATATATTTTTCATTTACAAGAATTATCGTGATACCAATTATAGCACTATTTAAAAATTAAAATAAAAATATGTATTATAAATAATAGAATAAATGTGATATATATTTAAAATAGGAATGCCGTAAAGACATTCCTTCAAAAATTATAAACTATTAGAATTAATTGGTCGCTAAAATCTAAATCAAAAATTTAAAAATATATTTCTAATATTATTTACCTAAATTGAAATTATAACCTACACCAAGAGCAACTCTTCTGTAGTCTGCTTTTATAATCTGTCGTTCCTACTTCATATTTTACCTTTGTTTTTCTTTATACATTACATCAACGTTAAAGTTGTCGCTTATGTTAAGTCCTGCACCTACACCATAGTATACTCCGTCTTTTGCTTTATCAGTATTGATTGAGTATCCAAGATCTCCTTTTACATAAGGTTTTACAGGAGCTGATGTATCAAAAGTATATTTTGCAGTTGCATAAACTGGTACAGAATCATACATATCTGCTTTATACTCTTTTAAATCTTTATGTGCCTGATACGCTACTCTCCACCAAGTTCCAATCTCGGAGTAACTTACATCTGTATTCAGCTCCAGACTTCCCATCGCATTTGCCTTACCTTTTGCAGAAGATTTTTCAAAATGATATTTTCCTCCTAAATCGTAAGCTCCTTTTTACTTCTATTTTTATTGTTAGAGAATGAAGCCACTCCTAATACTAAAAATAATCCTAATAATGTTTTTCATAATAACTCACCCTATCCTTTTTAAGTGTAACTTCCTTTTTAAATTTATTTTGAAATATGAAATTAACTTCCATTTCAAATATAACTAGATTTTTACACTAAATGACTTATAAGTCATTTGAATTATGTTTACGTTTACTTTTGTTAAACTTAAGAAAAATAAGAAAAAGTTTAGTATTGACTTTGTTGAAAAATATTTAAGATAATATACATAAAATAGATAATAAATATTAGATAGAAAGGAGGATGTATGAGAACATCCCAAAAAGAAAAATGTTTTTAATGGAGATGAGCCACATACAAAAAAGAAATGTATAAAGTTGTAGTAAGTGATCTTGATGGTACTCTACTTAACTCCAGATCAGGAAGTGTCTGAATTATCAGTTATAAGGAATTACATAATAGAGGAATAAAAATTTTATATTGCTACAGGGAGGGCATATCCTGATGCAAAAAGAATTATGGAGTCGATAGGTATAAAAATACCTCTTATTTCAGCAAATGGAGGAGTTATAAACGATGTTGACGGAAATGAAATATATAGGGACGATTTAGACGAAGAATCAAAAATATAGTTCTTGATATAGATTATATGGCAGTATCAGATTTAATACATATAAATGTATACAGTGACAACAGATGGTTTCTGACAACAGAGAAAGAAAGGTCAATCCGTTTAAGGAAGAGCCGCATTTCACATCTGAAATAAAGCCTATTGAGGAACTGAGAAAAAGAAATATAACAAAAATTTATTATATAGGCCCAAGAAAAGAACTTCTGAAGCTTGAAAAAATTATACTTGAAAAAACAGAAGGAAAGGTAAACGTTGCATTTACACATCCTGAGTGCCTTGAAATATTCGATATGAATGTAAATAAAGCAATAGCCGTAAAAACTTTTGCGATATGGAAGGATTTACTTTTAGATGATGTCATTGCATTTGGAGACGGATTTAATGACTATGAAATGCTGAAGGAAGCTAAAAAAGGATGCATTATGAAAAATGCCCACTATACTTTAAAGGAGGCTCTGCCTAATCTGGAAATTGTAACAAGTAATTCGAGAAACGGTGTAGCCAAAAAGCTTATGGAAGTATACGGTATAGAAATTGATGAAGAGTAGTGGATTATAGAAGTGAGAAGATTTATAAAATAGTATAAAAGAAAATATGCAAAATAGAAAATATGTAACATAGATTACAAATTTTCCTGAAATACTGTATAATAAACTAAAATATAAATAATAAATAACAGGAGATGATATAGATGTTTGGTACAGTAAAAATGAAGGTGGAATGCTTTTCAGCGGAAATAACTTTTAAAGTTGTAAAAAGGTATTGAAATCAGGTGAGCTATTCCTTCACATAACCATGAAAATGAAGAAATTATATTTTCAGTTTTTTAAAAAGGAAAAATGGAAAATGTATCTTAATGATACTGAAAAACATGTTCTTGTACCAGGAGATGTACTGAATTTTGATGGAGTGAATTTCATAAAAGGAACTGCTCTTGAAGATTCGGAAATTAATGTGACTCTTGTAAAATAGGAAGCTTGAAATATTTTAAATTGAGATTAGATGACGAAAGTGTATGCAGTCTTTTTATGAGAAGTTACAGTGCTTTCAAGAAAAATTAAAGTGCATAAAATGTTAGGAAAAATAATTTTTCTCAAAACGATTTTTAATGATATAATTAAAAATAAATAAAAGTTGAAGGACAATAGAATTTGAAATAAAATCCGGAGGTTAATTTAATGGAGATAAAACATATTGAGGATAAAGGCTTTTCATTAGTGATGAGGAGAAATAATTGCTGAGCTGACTTATAAAAAGAAGAAATAAACTGTATTTTGACCATACATATGTTTCAAGATTAATGAGAGGTCAGGGAATTGCTGAAAAACTTCTTGATACGTGTGTGGAATATGCTGAGAAAAATGGCTATAAAATAGTACCTGTATGCAGCTATATAGTGAAAAATTTGAAAATGAGAAATATGACTTCATAAAGGCTGAATGACTGTGAGTTTATTTGTTTCTAAAAATTATAGGTATCCTGTCAATGTTTTATTGATCACTATCATTATATAATAGGGGGACCTGAAATTTTTAAATATTATAGGGAAGAATGGCTTTTCCAATATTTTTCCTTTTCGCTTGGGGAAGGATATTTCCATACGGGAAATTTTAAAAATATTTTGGAAGATTATGCTGTAATTTCCCAAATTCCTGCATATATTTTTAAACTTAACTATCCACTGAATATATTTTTACCTTGCTGTTAGGGACTTGTAGTAATGAAAGATATTTTTTATTCAAGAAAGATTCCTTTTTAATAAAGATTATTTTTAATTGGTGGACTTGTTTATGTAGCATATGATTTTGATTATGGAGTTTATGGGATATTGACAATAGCCCTGTTTGTATTTTAAGGAGAAAAATTTCTTATATTTCTGTGCATTTCTGGCATTGAATATCCTTCTTGTACTGTATCCCTGATATTTTTGATTTGGCAAAAGGTTCAGATATATTCTATGTTTCTCATTAATACCTATATTTTCATATAATGGAAAAAAGGGAAAAATATGAAGTATATATTTTTATCCTGCCCACTTTTTAGTTCTGGAAGGGATAAAATATAATTGATAAGTTTTAACAGGATTAATTTTTAAAGAAAAATTTTAGGAGAGAAAATGACGAAAAAGGAAAGGTTTAATAAAATATTTCCAATACTTGAAAATAAATTTGGTAAACCAAAGTGTGCCCTGGATTATCGAGACACCTTATCAGCTGATGGTTGCAGTTATTTTGTCGGCACAGTGTACGACGAAAGAGTCAACATCGTAACAAAGGAATTGTTTAAAGTAGTCAGGGGAACCGCAGGATATCCGTAATATGGATATAAAAGTGCTGGAAAAAGATATAAAATCAACAGGATTTTATAAAAATAAGGCTAAAAATATAAAATTGAAATGCAGAAGCAATGCTGGAAAAATATAATGATGTTATTCCTGATAAAATGGAAGAACTTGTGGAGCTTTGCAGGAGTTGGACGGAAAAACAGCAAATGTAGTTTTAGGAGAAATATGGGATATAAGGGAAGGGATTGTAGTGGATACTCATGTAAAGAGGCTTTCCAACCATATTGGATTTGTGAAAAGTGAAAATCCTGAAATTATAGAAAGGGAACTGATGAAAATTTGTTCCTAAAAAAAGCTGGTTTGAATATTCGCATTATTTGATTTTACAGGGAAGGGATAAAATGCAAGGCAAGAAAAGCCGCAATGTGAAGTATGTGAAATAAAGGAATATTGCAAATATTATGAAAATTTATTAAAAGAAGCCAAAAAGAAGGAAAAGGAAAAAGAAACAGTAAAAGGCTAAAAAAACTAAGAAAAGCCAAAAATAAATATATAAGAAGAAGCTTTATGAAGATAGCAAAGAATAAAATGAGGAATGGTGAAAATGATAAACAGGACAAAAAGGATAATGGTATTTATAATTTTTATAACAGTTCTGACTTTTGGAACAGGAGTTAAAAAGTGAAATTCACAAAAATGAAACACCACCTGAAAATCCGGGGATTATAAAAGCCAAAAATAAGAGTGGAAAAATATGAAGATAATGAAAAACGAATAGTGATAAAAAGAAGAAACATTCTTTAAAAATAAAAAAATATTGAAAAAGAACTGAAAAAAATAATAAAGGTCAGTCAACAGAAACAGATGCTGTAAATCTCAATAATGGAAACGAAAATCTCAAAATGGAGATGCAAATAATCTAAATAATAATATAAAAATGGAGAAAAATGAAGTAAACTCCCAATGAAAAATTAGATAATAAAAATCATAAGAGAAAAAAAGGATAAAACAGAAAAAGAAAAGAAAAGTGATAGAAGCTGAAGATAAAGGAAATTGAAGGAATTTCAAAAATATAGTGGACCAATACATAAATTTATAGCAACAAGGGAAGGAAAAGGTACTGAAGGCACAGGGAGAAAGGGAAAAACACCCTACAGACTTCACTGGCAAAGGTAATGAATATAATTGTTGCACTTGACGAAATAGATAAAGGAAATGCAAGTTTAGATGATGAAGTATGCTTTACGCCTGATACTGCATATCTTAAAGGAAGCTGGTTAAATGTAAAACACGGAGACTGTTTTACATTGGAAACTCTTCTGAAATCAGAAATAATATACTCTGCAAACAATGCAGCTTATCTTGTGGCAAAACATATAGGTAAGGGGGATATAGAAAAATTTGTAGCTCTTATGAATGAAAAGGCTCAGGAATTAGGAATGACAGATACTGTGTTTTATACTCCGGCAGGATTGCCTACTTCCATGACAGGTAAGCCTATGGATATTTCCACAGCTTATGACCTGTATCTTATGGGAAGAAAAGCTTCTGAAGACGACAGGATAAAAGAGTGGTCCAGTCAGTTACAACTTGAATTACCTAATCCTAATGGAGATCAGGTAATATACAAAAATAGGAATGCATTGCTATACAGACATGGAATATATGGATTGAAAGACAGGTTTCCATGCAGATGCAGGATATAATCTGATATTGACGAGTAAACTGGAAATCTTGAAATTGTGTCAGTTACACTGGGAAATAGAACAGATGTAGAAAAGAAATGACGATCAGAAGGTTGAATTTTACCAGAATAGAAGATAGACTTCAGGCAATTTATACAGTAGGTAAGGAAATGGGAAAAATTTTAAAGTATTAAATGGTAAAAAGGAAGGAACTGAAGGGAGTTATATCAGATAACGTCTATCAGATAGATAATTCAAACTACACTTTCAGAATAAATGACCTGAATGTAGATGCCGGAAAAAGGAATAGAAAAAGGGGAAAAAAATAGCAATGCTTGAAGTGCTTGATGATGGAAATATTGTTTCAAAAATAGAGATAGTCGCAGGAGAAGATACTGCACCTCTTTCATGGTTTGGAAAAAAATTTTGAGAATGATAAGCTTTTGGAGCTTGTTTAAAAATATAATAACAATTTTTTAATTATTATGAGAATACTGTAACTTATTTAGTTGGAAATAAATATATCGGTGATAAAATAAAGTAATATTGAAAGAAAAAGGAAAAAAATAACTAAAAAGTAATATAAAATAAAAAAATAGAGTTATAAAAGGCAACATATATTTAAACTGTACTTTATAGCTCTATTTTTATTTCTATCCTAAATTTATTATTTCTTTTCAGGAATAACAGCCCATGCCCTTACAGGTAGTCCATTTGCAGAAATAATTCTAGGGGCAGCGACAAATATAACAGCTCCTACTGGAGGAAGTTTGTCAAGGTTTGCCATTCTTCCACCTGAAACTTGTCTTTTTGAAGAATGTATCTTTCCCCTACAAGATCTCCATTTTTTGCACAAGTTACAGCTGCATCTGTATCAAGAGTTTCATGTCCCACTCCTGCAACATTTCTCTTATCAAACAGGAATTCAAGTGTAGGAATTGGCCATCCTGGTGTATGTGCATTTCCTTCACTATCAGCATTTGTAAGTGCTTTCATATCAGGCCATCTTTTTGCTCCAGTCAGATCTGAAAACAACAAATGAATTTTTCAGGTATAGTACCATGCTCTTTTTCAAATTCAGAATATCATCTATAGTTATTTCATAGTCGTTATTTTCCTGAACTTTTTTACTTAAATCAATGACAACTAAAGGTAAAACAGTATCTTCAACTTTGAAACCTCCTGCCAGACGTGCATTTTGCACAAAGTGTCCAGGATAATCTATATGTGTACCAAACTGCCACAGGAATTTGTGTGTCTGTATGTTAAGATTCATTTCAGGGTAATCAATAATTGTCTTATTAAGTTCCAGAACTCCGTCAGGCATTCCACCCCAGTAAGGACTGTCATTTTGTAAGTTCATGAGTCAAATCAATCCATTTATTTTCTTTCAGAGTTTCCAGTAATTTCCATAAATTGTGTTCCACATTTACCACATCCTTTTTAATGTTATGGTTCTATAATATATCATTTGCAGGTAAAATAAAAATATAAATTATATATAGCAGATGTATATGGTATAGATATTTAAATTACAGATAAAATATCTGTTTCAATATAGTCGGATAAATGATATAATTATCTATAAAAATTTACCTTTAAGGAGATGAGTTTATGAAAATACTTGGAGTAATTCCTGCAAGATATGCGTCAACAAGGTTTGAAGGAAAACCTTTAAAAGATATAAATGGATATCCTATGATTGAATGGGTATATAAAAAGGGCTGAAAATGCGTCTGTTGACAAACTTGTTGTAGCAACTGACGATCAGAGAATATACGATGCTGTGAAAAATTTTGGTGGAAATGTTGTTATGACATCTAAAGAACATGAAAATGGAACTTCAAGAATAATAGAGTAATAAATAACCCGGAATATAGTGATTTTGATTTTTGTTATAAACATACAGGGATGAACCTCTTATAGATATAAAGTCTATTAATCTTCTGGCAAAACTAACTACAGGGAAGAAAAAGTCTGAAATTGTGACTCTGAAGAAGGCATTCAGGAAGGATGAAGATGTGAGCAATCCTAATACAGTGAAAGTAATAACTGATTTCAACTGTAATGCCATCTATTTCAACAGATCGGTAATTCCTTATGAAAGAAATCAATTGGAGATTATAAAGTATTACAAAACATATTGGAATATACGGATACACTTCAAATTTCTTAAATGAGCTTAAAAAAATCTTAAAGAAGGGGTACTGGAAAAGATAGAATCACTGGAACAGCTTAGATTTATAGAAAACGGCTATAAAATAAAAGTGCTTGAAACAGATTCTGAAGTAATAGGAGTAGATACTGAAGAAGACTTAGCGGAAGTTATAGAATATGTTAAGAAAAAAAGACTAACATTATAAAAATGTAAGTTATGAAAGGGGAAAATTATGGAAAATGGAGTAATGATTCAATATTTTGAGTGGAATCTTCCTGATGATGGTAAACATTGGGAAAGACTGAAAAATGATGCGGAACATTTAAAGTGAAATAGGAGTTTCTGCAGTGTGGATTCCGCCTGCATATAAAAGTACTTCTTCAATGGATGTTGGTTATGGTGCCTATGATTTATGGGATTTAGGAGAATTTGACCAGAAGGGTACGGTAAGGACAAAATATGGAACAAAGCAGGAACTGATAGGAAAGCAATTGAAGAACTTCATAAATATGATATAGATGTTTATCTTGATGTGGTGCTCAATCACAAGGCGGGCGCAGATGAAACAGAGATTTCTGGCTATAGAAGTGTCTTCCGGAAACAGAAATGAAAGAAGTTAGTGATCCTTATGAAATTGAAGGGTGGACAAAGTTTACATTCCACGGAAGAAAAAGATAAATATTCAGCTTTTAAATGGAACTACAATCTTTTTACGGGAGTAGATTTTTAATAATGAAAATAAGAAAAAGTGCTATTTATAAAATAGTGGGGAAAAATAAAAACTGGTCTGAAGAAGTGGATTCTGAAATGGGAAACTATGACTATCTCATGAATGCAGATGTGAATTATGCCCATCCAGAAGTTAAAAAGGAAGTAATAAGCTGGAAATGGGTAGTAAAATGAACTGAAGTTGGACGGATTCAGAATGGATGCAGTAAAACACATAAGTGAAGGATTTATAAAGGAATTTCTTGATGAAGTGAGAAGTGTTTATGGTCAGGACTTTTATTCTGTTGGAGAATACTGGAAGGATGACCTTGGGACATTGAAGGAATATCTGGATAGTCTGGAGTATACAACAGATTTAGTTTGATGTAGGTCTTCATTTTAATTTTCATGAAAGCATCAGTAAGAGGGAAAGATTTTTGATTTGAGAACAATTTTTGACAATACTATACTGATGTCGGATTCGATGCAGAGCAGTTTCTTTTGTGGATAATCATGATTCCCAGAAGGAAGTGCACTTGAATCTCAGATAGAAAGCTGGTTCAAGCACATGCCTACGCAATAATACTTCTTGCAGAAAGAGGTTACCCTTGTCTGTTTTATGGTGATTATTACGGTGTCGGTGGACAGGGAAAGTGAACATAGATGGATAATAGATCAGCTGCTTCATGTAAGAAAACATTATGCCTATGGTGGAGAAATCGACTATTTTGATGATCCTAATCTTGTAGGAATTTACAGAACAGGGAAGGAAAATGAACTAAATACAGGATGTGTGGCTATTCTGTCAAAATAATGAAGATGGGGAAAAACTGATAGAAGTAGGACAAAATCGTACAGGTCAGGTGTGGAAAGAAGTTACAGGAGCGGATTTGACAATGTTGTGGTAGATGACAGCGGATTTGTGGCATTTAAAGTTAAGGCAGGAAAAATTTCCAGTCTGGATTCCTGAAGAAAAACAATAGAAAAACAATTACAGAAAGCAAGTGAGAATATGAAAAGGCAGACAAACAGAAGAGAAGAAATATTGGAAAATATTCAGAAAAAATAGTAGTAAAGGTGGGAACATCAACGCTTACAAAGGAAGATGGAAACCTGAATATAGAAAAATAAAGAAAATAGTTGCAGAACTGAGCAATTTATCTAATAAAGGTTATGATGTGGTACTGGTAACATCGGGAGCAGTAGGAGCCGGAATGGGAAAGCTTGGTTTAACGGAGCGTCCAAAGACGTTGTCTGAGAAACAGGCACTGGCATCAGTGGGACAGGTGGCACTGACTCATTTGTACCAGTTACTTTTTCCAGGAATATGGGAAAATAATTGGTCAACTTTTACTTACAAGAGGGATTTTTCAGACAGAGAAGATATCTTAATGCGAGAAATGTCTGCAACACCCTTCTGAAAAATAAAATAATACCTGTAATAAATGAAAATGATGCAATAGTTTCAAATGAGCTGAAGGTGGGAGATAACGACACCCTTTCAGCATTAGTTTCAGGGACTTATAGATGCAGACCTTCTGATTATACTTTCTGATGTGAAGGGACTCTATAATAAAAATCCTCAGAAATATGAAGATGCCAATCTGATAGAAATCGTTAGGGAAAATAGATGATGATATTAAGAAAACTGCAGGTGGAGAAGGTTCAAAAGTTTGGTACAGGTGGAATGATTACTAAAATAATTGCTGCGAAATGGCAACTAAAAATAGGTACAAATATGGTAATTGCAAGCGGAGAGGATCCAAAGAATATTCAAGGATAGTAGAAAAGGAAAATATTGGAACATTGTTTACCAAGAAAAATAAGAAAAATAAGCTCCAAAAAAATACTGAGCTTGTATACGGAACAAATAAAAAGGGAGTAGTGACAATAGATGAAGGTGCTGAAAAAGGCATTATTTAAAGGGAAAAAGTCTTCTTCCGGTGGGAATAAAGTCATTTGAAGGTAACTTTGAGAAGGGGACTGGTAGTAAAAACTCATGAATATGAAAAATGAAAAATATAGCAACCGGTATTTCAAACTACTCTTCAGATGAAATAGAACTTATTATGGGGCACAGAGTGAAGATATAGAAAAATATACTTGGTCATAAGTATGATGATGTTGTAGTGCATATGACAATATGGTAATTACAAAGGGATAATACTTGTAGGGGTAGATTTCTGGGGAAATGGAAACCTATGCTAAAGAAATGAAAAGGAAGAAAATGGTTAACGGATATATTGAAGAAATGGGGAAAGAAGGCAAAGGAAGCATCAAAACTCCTACCCTGATACGAGAATAAAAATAAAGCTCTTATAATGATTGCAGAAGAGCTGATTAATAAAAAGGAAGAAATAAAGGAAGCAAACAGGATAGACCTTGAAAATGGTAAGAAGGAGGGGCTTTCCTTTGCACTTCCTGGACAGGCTGGAACTTACAGATAAAAGGATTGAAGCTATGTCACAGGGATTAATGGAAATAGCTGCCTTTACTGATCCTATCGGGGAAATACTTTCAGGCTGGAAACATAAAAATGGAATGACTATCGAGAAAAAAAGGGTACCATTAGGTGTACTTGGAATCATATACGAATCAAGGCCAAATGTGACAATAGATTCGGCAGGACTTGCAATAAAATCATCCAATGCGGTAATTTTAAGGGGATCGGCAAATGCAATAAATTCAAATATTTACTTAAGCAGACTTTTTAACGAAACGGGAGTTAAGGCAGGATTACCTGAAAATTCAGTTCAACTTATAGAAAATACTGACAGGGCACTTGTAAATGAAATGGTAAAAATGAATCAGTATATTGATGTCCTCATACCTAGAGGAGGAAAAGGACTGAAGAAGTTTATTATTGAAAATGCTACAATTCCTATAATTGAAACAGGTGCAGGAGTGTGCCATGTATTTGTGGATGAAAGTGCAAAAATAGATAATATTCTGCCAATTATAAAAATGCAAAAACCCAGAGACCAAGTACGTGTAATTCAATAGAAACTGTACTGGTTCATAAAAACATTGCTGAAAAGATACTGCCTGAAGTGACAGATATGCTTATAAAAAGTGGTGTAGAACTTAGATATAGCAGGGAAGCACTTGATATTGTAAATAGAAGTGATGTAAAGCCTGCAACTGAAGAAGATTTTGGAGCAGAATACCTTGATATGATAATGTCACTGAAACTTGTGGAAAATGTAGATGAGGCAATAGACTACATAAATGAACATAGCATCACAGCATTCAGATTCAATAATAACAGAATCAATAGATAATGCTGAGAAAATTTCTGAATGAAGTGGATTCGGCCGCAGTTTACCTGAATGCATCAACAAGATTTTCAGATGGTGGAGAATTTGGATATGGAGGAGAAATTGGAATTTCCACTCAGAAACTTCACGCCAGAGGGCCTATGGGAGTAAGGGAACTTACAACAACAAAGTATATTATCAGAGGAAATGGGCAAATTAGGGAATAAATGTAAAATTATAGATAAAATTAATATGAAGGTGAAAAATGAAAATAGGATTTATAGGTACTGGAAATATGGGAAGTGCCATGATAAAAAGGGACTGGTTACATCAGAGTATGTTTCAGGAAATGATATAAATGTATTTGATGTAAATGTGGAAAAGTCAAGGAACTTTTCTGAAAAATATAATGTGAAACCTTTACAGAATGAAGTTGAAGTAGTGGATAACAGCGATGTTACAGTTCTGTCTGTAAAGCCAAACATTTACAATTCTGTTCTGGAGAAAAATAAAGGCCAGAATAGATGAAAATAAGATAATAATTGTAATTGCTGCAGGAATTAGTATTGAAAGTGTTGAAAAATATTGCAGGTAAAGATAAAAAGGTAGTAAGAATAATGCCTAATACACCAGCACAGGTACTTGAAGGAATGACGGCGGTTACTTTTAATGGAAATGTAAAAGAAGAAGAAAAGAAGGTTGTATTTGGCATTCTTGACAGTTTTGGAAAAAGTATCGAAATAGAGGAAAAGCTTATGCATACCTTCACAGGAATAGCAGGTTCACTTCCAGCCTATGTCTATATGTTTATGGAAGCACTTGCAGACGGTGGAGTGCTGGAGGGAATGCCGAGGGACAAGGCATATGAAATAGTAGCCCAGACAGTAAAAAGGTTCTGCAGAAATGCTGCTTAAAAACAGGAAAGCATCCCGGAGTGCTGAAGGATGAGGTAACTTCTCCTGCCGGAACAACTATTGAAGTAGTTCATACCTAGAAAATGGTAACTTTTAGAGGAACTGTAATAAATGCAGTAAGGGCATGTGTTGAGAAAATCAAAGAAGATGAGTAATTAAAATATATTGTCATTTCTAATTTCTAATGGAAAGTAAAAGCACTAATGTGCTGACCATAAAAATAAAGTTGTAAAAATAGCAATCTGTAAAAAAATAAAGTATATCTTCGAGAGCTATTTTTACTTTTTATTTTTCTAATAAAAGAAAAGTTTTAATTCTAATATTCTATTCTGTTTTATATTTCAATGATTCAAAAGTTTTCCATTTTTATAAGATTCAAATTGGGAATCTTCTTCGTTTACTCTATATTCAAATTTATCTTTAGCAGTTTCAAAAATAAAGAGTTTTCATTTCTGTAAGCTGTAAAAACAATCTGTTCTTTGTCATTTCTTACAATGAGTTTCTTATTTTTCAAGAGTAAAAAGTATAATCAATTTTATCAAAAATTATTATTTAAAGACCATATAAATTTACTGTCACTAACCTGTTTTACATAAAAAGCCATATTCATGGGAATAGTTATAAGAAAGCCTCTGTCAGTGACATAATTAGTTATTTTATAAGTATTAGGACTGATTAATTTTGTATCAGCTGATACAATTCCTATCTTTTTATTTCAGATCTGTCGCTTTTTACCATATCCTTATAATTAGCATAAAAATCAGATTTTTATTATAACGGTAGACTTTACTTTCATTTTTATTTTTCCCTTTTTATTAGTTGTGTGAGTTTAAAATCTAAAACATCAGATTCGTAATAATTTAGTCCGGCTAATCTTGTTGGTAAAAACAGGTAATTTCCAACATTTAATTCAGCAGGATAATATTCTTTCCTTTAGACTCGTTAACAACAATTTGAAAATGGTAAGTTGCATTTGAGAATCTTACATTAAATTTTTCAAAGTTTGTAAGTATCAGCATTTTTCAGCAGTTAAAAATTACTGAAAATAATAAAAATTGTAAAATTATTTTCTTTTTCATCTTTTCCTCCATAAATTTGTGTCTTATTATAACTTTATTTGAAAATGTAAAATTTAAATTATTAAAGTTAATATAAGCAAAGTTATGGTTGTATAGAAATATGACTGTAATTATTTATTTTCATTTTTAAAAATCAGTACTTGACTTAGTCAATTCCACATGGTATACTTGTCTTTAAAATAATTTGAAAATATGGAGGTATGAAAGAGATGGTTAGAAAAATAAATCTCCTGAAGATGTAAAGATTGACAAAAAGATGAGTTAAAAAGTACTGGCAGGGTGATGTGAGGGAGAGCATTACTTAGCAGACTTACAAGAATTGGTGGTCATATAGGGCCTACTTTTGGAATGGCTGAAGTTAGCAATAGCTTTACATTATGTGTTTAATTCACCAAAGGATAAATTTGTATTTGACGTTTCGCATCAATGTTATCCACATAAAATACTTACAGGAAGAAAGGAAGGATTTTTAAATCCTGATAAATTTTCAGAAATTTCAGGATATACAAATCAGGATGAAAAGTGTACATGACTAAAAGTGGGCATACATCAACTTCCATAAGTCTGGCTACAGGACTTGCAAAGGCGAGGGATCTGAAGGGAGACAATGAAAATATAGTTGCAATTATAGGAGACGGTTCACTGAGCGGAGGGGACATGTGAAGGGCTGAACAATACTCTGAACAGGGAACAAAACATGATTATCATTGTAAATGACAATGAAATGTCAATTGTGGAAAATCATGGCGGACTATATAAGACATTGAAGGAATTGAGGGAAACAGAAGGGAAATCTCCAAACAATCTGTTTAAGGCACTAGGACTTGACTATATTTATGTGAAGGACGGTCACAATATAAATGAGCTTATAAAGGTATTTGAAAGTGTGAAGGATATTGAACATCCTATTGTTCTGCATATTCATACTGTAAAAGGGAAAGGTCTTCCATTTGCAGAAGAAAATAAGGAACCTTGGCATTACAATGCACCTTTTGATCCGGTAACAGGGAAAATTAAAATTGATAAACCTGATGATGAAGAAGATATTCTGATCTCATAGGGAATATCTGCTTGGAAAAATGAAGAAAGATCCTGCACTGGTTGCAATAAGCTCTGGAACTCCAACTGTAATGGGATTTAATGCTAAAAGAAGGGCAGAAGCAGGAAAACAGTTTGTAGATGTGGGAATAGCTGAAGAACATGCTGTTGCATTGGCATCAGGAATAGCGGCAAACGGTGGAAAACCTGTATATGGAGTATACAGCACATTTGTTCAGAGAACTTATGACCAGCTTTCACAGGACTTATGTATAAATAATAATCCTGCAGTAATTCTTGTGTTTGTAGGTGGACTTACAGGAATGGAAGATGTTACCCATCTAGGATATTTTGATGAGCAGGTTATAGGGAAATATACCTAATATGTGTTTATCTTTTCTCCTACAGGCAAGGAGGAATATTTTGCAATGCTGGACTGGGCAATAGAATACTAGGAGCATCCGGTAGCAATAGAGTTCCAGTGACACGGAGTCGTTTTCAACTGGTGAGGAAATAAACCTGATTTCTGCGAACTTAATAAATATGTAATAGGAAAGTCTGGAAGCTGATGTTGCAATTATTGGGCTGGGGAGATTTACACATTTAGAAAGGAAGTAAAAGAACTTGAAGGAAAAATAAATGGCATAGATGCAACGTTAATCAATCCAAGATTTATTACAGGAATAGATGAAGAGTGCTGGAAAACTGGAAAAGAAAAACCATGGACTTGAATAACCCTGAAAGTGCAGTGCTGATGGAGGATGGTGAAAAAGGTAATCAAAGATTTTATGGAACATCAAATATGAAAGTAATAAATTTTGAGCAAAAAAGAATTTACTGACAGAGTTTCCAGCTGAGGAAAATTCTGAGAAGAAATAATCTTACAAAGGAACAGATAGTGGAAAAATATTGAAGGTTGATGGGGAAATAAAGTTGAAAAATTGGAAAAATATGGAAATAAAAATTAAAATTTTTATTTTATAATTTTTAATTAAAATTTTATAATATCATACTTATTCAAGAAAATTTAAGTATTGAAAATTTTCCTTATAATTTTAGGCTCTTTGTCAAGAGTGGGGTGGAAAAAGTTCGGTAACCCAGAGATTCTAAGCTGAATAAAGCTTTTTAAGGTTGTCGAATTTTTATCCCATAAGATAACCTTTTTATTACTTTTTATCTTGTTATTTTTACCTTCAACAAATCCATTATTTATATTATATTTTTGTATATTATTTATTTCTTTCTTTCCCCAGTTTGATAATGTTTCCCCTAACACATTCCTTTATTCCGATTCTTCAGTTCTCCTATCAGTTCTTCAGTTCATAACTGAAATAGTACATCCTTTATTTTCAAAATATACTGAAAAATTTTTGTCCTAAGATCATAAGCCCTTGAAAATATCTCTAAAGGTTCTTCAGTTTCTTTAGCCTCTTCTTCTGTGAAGGACTGAATGCACTGTTTGGATTCTTTGCTATCAGCTTCCAGTATTTCTTGTATTCCCTGTACTTTGCATCTGAATTGAATAATCTTATCCTCACATCCCTTATCATCCAGTTTGCCTGCCTTATGACATGATATTTGTCTGCCACAATATCAACATGTGGAAGACAGGAGTACACTGTATTCCCGAACTGCATGAACATATCCATTCCAACCTTTTTATACTGTCTTTATGACAGAGAAGGAATTCCCTTATGGTTGATGATTTCCTGTCCTTTAAAATATCTATAAGGATATGGTTTGTATCATATATTGCCAGCTGGTACTTTTCTTTATCTGCATTCCCCTTAAATTCATCAAGGTATACAGTTTCATAGTCCAGCTCCTTATGAGGAACTTCAATGTCATGAAATATCCTCATGACAGTTGATATGCTCGTATTTTCGTCCCTTCCTATTTGAGTGAATGACTTCATCTCAGAAAGTTTTCTTCTTATCTCATCCTTGACTTCGTTTGAGATGCTGCAGTTCCTGTCCACAATATCTATTGAGGAAGTCGTTCTTTTACTGCATAAGGACATACATACCTCTGTTTTTCTATATGGAGGATAACTTTCCTGTTTCCGTAGCTAAGGCTTCTTATTGTAACAGTCCTGTAGTCATGTATATTCATCTTTCTGTCACAGCAGTTCTGCCTTATATCAGCTCTTATTCCATATACATGGTAGGTGTCATAGATAAGTTCAATTTTTAATTTTTACATCTTTTATTTCAGGTCTGAATGTGGTAAAATTATTTTGATAAATACAAATTCCTTTCTTATGTCTTTTTGGCACATACTACTATGAATTTGTTATTTATGCTGTTTATTTCTTTTCCACCCCTCATATATTATAGAGCCGAAAATAAGGAACCTTTGCATTTGATATGTTCCGATAGGGATTAAACAAAATCAATAGTTATCGGAGCCTTCAAACGGAACTTGAAACAGAATGACCACACTAGAGTATTGATTTGCTCCAGTGTGGTCATTTTCTTATATGTTATTATACTGTACCAATCCAACCATATTCCTTGTACTGCCATATCCACGAAGTGGTTCATGAGCAGAGATACCTTGGAATCAAATGCTGCTTTATCATAGCTTTCAGTCAAATTATCATTCAGCGATAGTTCTACCTCATATTTTAACTTAGTACTTGGCTGTTCATCCTTGTACCAATCGACTACTAGAAGGCTGCTACGATTATCTTTTCTTATAAAGATTCTTAGCAGATAATTTGACCTTCTGTTCCTCAGCCTACTGATGCAGCCCTTGATTCAAAGATTACGGTACTTTTATTGCAGATTATCTCGTGACGATGAACTTCAAGGTGACAGCAACAGTATCAAGAACCAAAAAGCAATACTCAAAAAATATGCTGATGATAATGGATTTACTAACACTGAATACTTCGTTGACGAGTAAAAGCTCAAATTGATACAATCCTTATCATTTATATCCCTTAAAACAATTATAAATAAAGGCTTTCCCCAGATTTGATGTTCTGTAGAAAGCCTTCTTTGTTTTATAGCGTCAGCTTTTTGATGAAGGTTGATAATCGTTTCTGAACCCCCTTAGATAGAGAAAATTAAATTATACCCAAAATTAAAATGTAACTTACATTTCGGTGAATACCTTTGAGAATATCATTTTGGTAAAGATATCATCTATCTGCTTGGCTATATTCTTGGATTCGATAAGTGTGCCAAGTTCAATGTTTCCTTGCTGACCATGATATGACAGATTGGCAGAGGTTATCAAAGTCTTTTTCTGATCAACAGAAATGACCTTTGCGTGTAAAGCTGCCATGTTATCGTCTTCTTGATGGTAGTTATATATTTTCAGAAATCGTCCTTTATAGCGAAGTATCTTTTCAAAGCTAGGTTGCTTATCTATATCGTTAACAAAGAATTTAACAAAAACTCCTTGCTGGCTCTTCTCGATAATAGTATCAACGAGTTCTGAAAAATATGATGATAATGAGTAACCTGTAATGAGAATATTTCGTCTCAGCACCATTTATCATTACCTGCACAGTATTCATTGTTGTTTGGCGTTGATAGAAAATGATGGTGGTGCAGTGACTACTAGAGACACCTTGTTGGATTCTGTCGTAGTCATTGCTTCTATAATCGTGTCTATAATATTTTGACATTGATGTTCGTTTAACTCAGGACAACTTCTCTTAAGCATAGGAGTAGAGTTCTGAGTACCATTTAACATGTCACCTTTTAGTGTATTCAAGAATAACTCTTTATTTAAATCTACCTGACATAAATCACCTACCAACTTCTTGAAATATGATGATTCTTCACGACCTGGAATAGGGACTACAAGACCACGGTCAAGCATCTCGGTTTCCATTTTCACATGCAGTTTCCGAAATCATGCAACATGAGTGACAAGCCGCACCATTGGAATTCTTACCTGCAGGAAGATTGCTCATGCATTCAGGATCGTTGGTACATACAAGTGCTTCTTGGAATGCATCACATAAGGTTAGTAATTTGGTCTATACTACCAAGTTCAACTAATCCACCCAATGAACCTTCTTTATCAGAACTTCCCGTATAAAGCAGAATTCCTGCCATATTTTCTCCGAAGTAAATTCTCTCTCTAATTGCGGATGAAGAATAACCGGATGACATGGACATCTGCTTTTATCATCAAGTGAGCAAATGTATGTATAAGGACATAGTGGCATCACGAGCAACTGTTATTGTCCATCCCTTAGATTCGCAGAATTTCTTTATATGATTCAGCGTATTTTTGGATAAACTTTACAGCGCTAGAGTTAATCCATTTTGAGATTGTATCTCTGTTGAACTCGATAAAGATTCCTTCACCATTTACTTCGGCAGCTGGAAGCCCAACGTTCCGCTTCCCTTTTGTAAGAGAAACAACATTCGGCTGTTCATCAGCATCAGGATCTGGTGCATCTACTCTTGTAAAACCAAGTAAAACTCGAACTTCTCTAAGACGAGTGATTCGGACTATTCTACTGAAGTACTCACTGAGATAGATTGGAAGAGCATCTTCTTCAGCCTTAAAGTGCTTTTTATTAGACTCATATAATGGGTCGTTATGATGAGTAATAGCATTGTATTCCATCTGCTTGATTTCAGTGAATTCCTTTGATGTTGTTCATTCGGCGTGCGAGAGCTTCATCAAATTCATTACGTGTATAAGCGGAAAAAGTACATCTCGTATATTTTTTGTGATGCCATCATCACCCATTAGTTGTTTAGCTAATTCTATGTCACGTAGATGTTCATCAATTAAATTGTGAAGAGGATTAATCCACGGTGGAATAGAAATAGCACTTTCTAGTTACCGCAAAGTAAACATTTGACGCACCTCGCTGCGATGGGATAATAGGCTTACTACATTTTTGGTTCTTCACGCTTGGACGGAATGGGTATGTCCAGTACATGTTAAATCTTCAAGAGTTATCTCTGAGTAGCACCATTCATACTGCGTTTAGCACCATCAACCACATTCAACCCACATATCTGCAAGAGTAGAAGTGTTACCAGTTGAATACATTCTTAAAGTTCCTTTGCAATCAGAATCACCTCTATGTACCCACCACTTCCAAGGAAAAGTCTGACAAATGCCCTTCTTCATATTGTTATAAAACGAGATGGATAAGCAGGTTGATGACATTTTGGACATGTTATTCCAAAAACGCAGATACTTATTTAAATCAAAAATTCTTTCTTGCATCAAATAGATGACCACAAGATAGATTTGAGCATACATACCAGTAAGGGAATGTCACTACAGGCACATCTCCAGAAAAACTGGTACGAGGCATATAAAAAGCAGTCTACACCTAAGTAAGGAAGCAAGTCTACCATCTATAATTTTTTGTCCTTTTTCTTTCCAATATGTGATGTCAAGAATTGTGACTGAATCCTTGACTGCATCCACAACAGACCCAGGACCAAAGGTCGTTATAATTTGATTTGGACGTAATTCGCCCAGTTTATTATTATCAAAAGCCATGTTAGTCCTCCGTGTAATAGTACATATTTGCAGAGCTTTCAACTTCACGCATTGAGCGAAGAGTTGCTTTTTCATCTTCGTTATGAGGCTGGTCGTAAGGGTTCATCAGTCTGTTGTATTTCTCTGTACAAAAAACATAGTATCGAAGCTGCTTTGTCTGCACAGCTTGCAGCTTCCCACCAATCAATGAACTGATCTATTTCTGTTTTCAGCATCAGCTAGCAGAAGGCTTAATAATAATAAGACGATCTATGATAAGCTTCTTTACAGACTCAAGTTGTTTATCAGTTAATGAATTTATTTGTGCAGCATCAGGGTTATTGGCCATACTTGGATAATTCAGTCTCAGTGCTGAAATGATAAGAGCATGCATAACGCGGTCTCTAGCTCTTGCAGAGAATGGTGTTGCAGTTGTTCCTTCGACAAAGCGATATAACTGAGAATGATATCCAGTAAAGTTTTCGTAATGCGATAAATCTCGTGGTCTATATGCATTATAGAGTGTTACAACTAATCCGGGGAATGCTCGACCAATACGACTAGTTGCCTCGATATATTCAGAGTTTTGTTTTGGTTGACCGGTCACGACCATCAAGCCTAGTCTGTCAACATCCATACCAACAGCAATCATATTCGTTGCAATAGCAGTGTCTAAGCAGTCTTTTTCTGTATAAGGTGTTTCTAATTGATTTAACTTCTCTGGAATCTTATATGAGGACATACGAGAAGTAATTTCAACATTCTATTTAAGTAACGGATTTTTCTAATCCGTACTTATTCTTGATGCGATAAATACGCTTTGGAAATATCGTCTTGCAATAGTCTTACACAACCACCAAGTCTCGAATACTGTTAAAATATCCGACTAACGAGTAGTAAGGGTCGATGACATCTTTATGTTCATCTTGTAAAGACAGAGTATATGCTGACTGCAGAATGATTGCATAAACACGAAGTTACAAGGCGGTCTTTACAGACTGTCCCCGGAGCACAAATGCCCACATACTTTCTAAATGGATTATCTTCAATAGGAATTTCTTTAATGAAGAAGTTTATCACCAATCTCAAAACCACTCGGTGGAAATTGTGTTGTATTATTTCTGCATAAAGGCATTTTGTTTGTGCCTCTGCATTTTTATTGTCGCTGTAGAAACGATATATTTTGGTTTGATGCCATCGTGACTGCACAAATCTTCTATAATCGTTTTCATATGCACCATAAACTGTTCCAAGAGGTCCCTGTAATCAGATGCAACTCGTCTTGGATAATAAGTTCAGGTGGAAGGAACGGTTTTATATTGGTAATTGTAGCTGCAGGTAAAGAAGCAGTCTTTTTGTGTTGACTATGTTCCGCACCAATTGCTATGTAGCCATCACGACTGCAAAGTCTATCGATGCGTCCAAACAATGAGTTTGTATTAACGTCCCACGGAAGACGACAATTTTCATCCACAGTTGAAAGAATGATTGTTGGGCATTTAGCATAAATCTCTCATCAACAAGATACACAGGTATAGGAGTTCTATCTTTCTTATATCGGTAGAAGTTACAATCAGGATCAGAACAGTAAATCTCAATAGACTTTTTATCTGGATCAATGTTAAAGTTCTCATCCTTTAATGGCTTACCACAGAATGGGCAAGTTAGCAGTTGTTTGTAAATGTGATTTCGAGCACTTTTTGCTGCTTGCGGTGCATCCGCTCTTTCAACAAACTCATCAAATTTGTTAGCAGTTACTCCACCACCAACCCAGAAGCCAATACTAATTGGTTCTTTTCCAAAGAGTGGATATGCTTTTTGTCTGCTCATCTCAGCTGCAATAACCATCTTAGTGATACGGTCTCTTTGTTGAGTAGTAAGCAAACGAAGAGTGTAGCGAAGCATAATTGTAACACCGCCATCACGATTATAATCTTCATTATCATTTGCTCTTAATCGTCTGTTTGCAATAACAAAAGCCATGAGACCAAGATAAGCCTCAGTCTTACCTCCACCAGTAGGGAAATATAATAGGTCTACAATTTCACGATCCTTATGTCTTGAATCTACAATACCGGCAAGATTCATTAAAATGAAAGCAATCTGGAATGGTCTCCATCCAAAGTTGTTATCTTTAATCTTAGGATTTACAAAGTCTTGGAAACTACATTTAATTCCTTGACCATGTTTCTTTGAGTAGCTTTTTATACTGTTCTGTAAGAAGATAACACGATTCATAAAACAGAAAGCTTCAAAGGAAGTATCATCCTTTTCAATGATATGAATTCCTTCACGAATTCGACTAGTGCATCTTGGCATCGTTCAATAACTTTATTTCCAATTTTGACTTTGAAGTCAGGATTACTCATTCTAGCATTCTCAAGTAGTGCTTTATTAATCCAATTTTCATATGCATCAGCTAATGTATTAAGTTTTCCAAGAGTGTCTATCTTTCTTGATTTTACAGACATACTGGCAGTAGAGAAGAAGTATCTATCAAATCCATCTAATGCAGCACTTACTCCGGGAAATTCATATTCAGGAATAAAAGGCTGAACGAACAAGCTGTGCGTCCATTAACTGGTGTATCCCATACTGCGGCACAACCACAACCTCGGCCTCAAGATTGGTCGCTGTTCAAAAATAGAACTCGTCTGGAGAAAGGATCTCTCACATATGTGCTCAGCTAAAAAGGCAGCAGAGCCATCTATAGATTTAGCACTAATTTCTACTTGAAACATGATTGCTTTCCTGTGTTATTCTCAGGATTTTTCTTTTATTCAGAACATAAGCAGTTACAAGAGAGTATCCGCCTTTTAAGGTTATTCTCTGAAACGTGCACATGGACATTAGAATCACAAACAAGGGTATAGTCCTTTGTCCTGTTGAATTCACTGAATTTAACATAGATAGTTTCTCTTCTATAGGTTGGCGAGTATATATTGCACGACTATGTTCTTTTTCGTTTTTTCCTGTGTATTTTTCAGAGGACTTTACATAGTCTCCCCATGACACATCTAGATTGATGCTTTCAGTTGTATTTTGAATATAGAAACTGATACCGATTGAAGATGGCAACTGCAGTGAGTGCTGGAGATTGGTTCATTATCATCATCTTCGCCAGCTGTAAAATCTTCACCATCTTTAAATGCCATATCGGAATCAACTTCTTGTTCGCCTACACTAGAGTAATTTTCATCATCGCTCTGAACATCAAGCATACCAACGAGGTAGGCATATCTTGGATTCTCTTCTAGAACTTCGTTTTCATCTTGAGGACCAATAAGGTCAGTTCTAATGGAATCTATGATTTTTTGTCTGACCTCGGAATATTTAAATCTGTCAGCCATTATGATTCTTCCTCCTTTATAGGATGGGCAGTACCTAACGCATATTTGCAGGTATTACCGACATGAATATTATCATCAGAGATGAGTTTATATTTCCATTTCTTTTTGATCAGGGTCAGCTGTGAAAGCAAACTGACACCATTTTGATCCCTTCACGAGCTTTTAGATACAACTTCATCTGCTGTAACTTCGTTGTAGCTTTGACCTCAACCTATATTTTCTCCTGTAGTGGTTTCAATCAAGAAGTCAGGATTATATTGCTGTCCTGCCTTCCAGAACAGTCCTAACTGGTTAAGAGGTGGCTTTATCCATCGAATAACGTCTGAATCTTCCTCAAAATAATTGAGAAAAGTCGTTCAGTATCACTATCAAAAGTATTAGCAGGATAGTAGGACTTTTTATATCCTGTGAATAGATACTTTTTAATATTACTCTTATCAGAGAACGGCTTATTGAACTTAACCTTTCCGTCTTCTGACATTCTTTACGAATTTACGGAAGAGGATAAGATCCTTCTGTATGATATGGATATCTTGTGTTTTACGATCCATATGTTCATAAATTTGTTTGCGAATATCAGCAATGATAAGAGTTGCATAGCGGCGAACAATCTTTCTTTGTATTCTTCATTGCCGAATCTGCTGAAGATATTGTTCTACAACATCAATTACAAAATCAGCATCATCATAAGAAAGCTCACTTATGCGAGTCGAGAAGCATACAAGCAAGAAAGTTCAGCATCATCTACTTCAAGTACTTGTGCATCCACAACAGAAAGAGCTGCTGATTTACAGCATCAAAACGCTCAATTTTTGCCATAGCAACTTCAAAATCTGCAATGGTTCTTTAACCTCAAAATAATTAAACTTCACCCCGAAGTGGTCTGTACAAGAATTTTAGGAACAGAGATAGACTTTGTGGAATACTCAGTAACTACTTTTACAAACTCTTCTTGTGTAGAGAGGTTGGTTATTTGGTTTTCTTTGCTGTTTGAGGTTGTTCAGCGGTAGCGGTAAAATTGTAGGATTTTCAAAGCTAAGTCAGGCTGAAAATCAAACAAAGTCATCTGATTTGTATCTTCCTTTTTCTCCTTGCGCTGTGACGCAACAAAAGTTTTTAACATACTCTTTGATAGATTTCTATTTGTGTTTTAGGATTACTTACTTCTGCAAAGGACTTCACCCCAGATGAAGTAATAGTGAAATCCAGCAGAGAGAGTTGTCCATCGTCAACAGAAGAGGATACACCTATAGATTCTGATGGTTCTACAACAGTTTTATCAAGGTCTCTATAACGGAAGATATCACTGCTTTTAATTTCATCAACGAGTTCTCTGTAATGGTCATGAGCTACAATATCAAGAGAGTCTAAGTCTTCATTTCCGGTTTGTTCTCCAAATGGAAGTCTCAAACCGCGACCAATAGTCTGCATAGCAAGAATATCACTCTTTGCAGCATTAAGAGGGATGATGGTGAATAGGTTGTTGACATCCCATCCTTCCTTTAGTTTGTATACATGAAGAACAATCTCGATTGGGTTTGAAGCACTTTCTATAGAAAGAAGAAGACGAATGTTTTCTTCTGATTCTTCGCCAGACTGCTTTGAATGAATCTCGATAGCTTTTCCTTTATATTTTCCGTTTTGGAACTTATCACTATCAATTAAAGCACGAATTTTCTTTGCGTGATCCGTGTCTTTGCAAGCAATCAGTACGATAGGTTTAACATAGTCTAAAATCGTTTGCATTGCAGTATTCACGAAGAATAGACTTTGCGATGTTCATGCAGAGTGAGACCATCTCTAATCTTCATTTCTTCAATATCATCTTGGTTATATCCGGCATATTAGAGCGTCCCATAACTACAGGGATTTTCAAAATATCCTCCAACAGCTCCACGAGCCAAATCATAAGAATAGATGATGTTAGATGTAGTTTTTGGTGTAGCTAAATTCTATTCCTAGAACCGGCTTCAAAATAGTTAATTGCTTTCATAGAAGGAGGAGCGTAGTAGCGGTGTGCTTCATCCATGCAAATAACGAGGTCATCAAATTGAGCTAATACGTCCGCAAAGGATGCACCAAGGGTCTTTGAATTTATGGAAGTTAAACTGTGTATCAGTCTTGCTGTTAAAAAAATCTTACCGATATTAAAAATAAACAGCTGTATCTCTGATGTCTTTTTCAACAATCAATGACATCTGCTCAAATTTTTATAGGGTAGGTGTCATAATTCTCGCCATCATAAACTTTTAGGTCTCCCATTTCTGCTCCAGACCTTTAAAGATGTACTTAGGATGGTTTGGGTTAGACTCTTTGCGGAGTTTGTCATATATAGTGTTTCCGGGTGCAAGAATGAAAAAGTGTTTGTAACCTTTTGTCTTATAAGTAATAGATACTTGCACCCATTAAGCGAGTCTTTCCGATACCTGTAGCCATGTATAGCAGAAGGATGGAAAGTCAAATTTAGAAGTTACCTTTCTTGATTTTCACAATATTCAGAAGTGACAGCCTCTACAGTTTCTTTTATTATCTTTTTATAATCACAATGAGAACTAATAGCATTGAGGTAAGAGAGAGCTTCTTCCTGTGGAGTTCTTAGGCTCATTGCATATTTGATTTTATTTACTATTTTCAACCATTTATCTTACCTCGCTTTCAAAATCGCACTTATCAAGTAGGTCTTTTTGGTATTTTCTTCACTTCGATATTGTCTGGTAAAATTATGTCAGACTGAATCTTTAGTACCGTAGACTAGGAGAGATTGACCTTCTCCAAGTCTTGCAGATATGATTTTATGCATTCTGCATTTATGAATTCATTCGTAATGTGAATGAATCTTTTCTCTGAAGAATGTCCGTGGAAGACATCCTGTGGTTTGTATTAGATCCTTCAATTTTTACAGATTACTTTCACACAGCATTTTCAAATGTATATTCAGGATTAATCTGATAGATTGGAATTTTCTTATTCTTTATAAGAAGGCTAGAGCTAATTCATAGAAGTGGTATCCACCGCCACCTTGCCAGTTGACTTCTTTAGAAATTCCTGTTTTATCCCCATTTATAACATTATCCATTCTAGTTTTACAAAAGTGAGTAAGCATGATCTCCAAGTTCAACTCCAACCCAATTTCTTCTCATTTTATGAGCAGTGGCAATCGTAGATGCACTTCCCAAAAATGAGTCAAGAATCCAGTCCCCTCATTTGAAAAAGTAACGAATAATCATTTCAATTAATGCTTCTGGTTTTTCCCACTTCGAAATTCAACGCCACCCTCATGTCGACAATTTCCGAGTTTCTGCTAAATCATAAAATCCTCCAATCGGCTTTTTTTCCTGTGAACTGTTTCGCTGTTCAGTTGGGAAGTAGGGACACCCTGAAATATTTTCCTTTTGTTGCACCAGCACGTTTGGGTCCAGTAAAATATCGATAATCATATCTATCATCCCCAATTCCGTAAACTTTGTATAGTACTCCATAGCCATCAGTTTCATAACGACCAGTTAAATAATCTCTAAAAATCGACCAGATGAGTTACCATCAAGAATAGTGCTGAAGTTCTCATATTTCTTTTTAAACCATACCATCTCCAATATCTTTTTTAACTATTTTGTAGTCATTACTTTCAAATATAACGACACGTTTACCACCAATTGTGGTTTCTTTTCCTTGTTTTCTCTTGAACTTCATAAATGAATTTTTCGAATCCCACATCATCATGTTCAAAAATTTGGTGATGCATTGTAGGCTTTTTCCTATATACTAGAACCTGTTCAATTTTCCTTATGAAAATCCATGTCTGATTTTAAAGTTTTATCAGGATATCTAACACGTACATATAATGGTTAGATAATTTGCTCTACCAAATATTTCATCTAATAGAACCTTAATATAGTGACTTTCGGAATCGTCAATTTGACAACAGCAAAACCCATCGTCTCGCAAAAGTTCTCTCAGAAGTATAAGACGTTGTTTCATTAACGAAAGCCAAATACTATGTTCTAGGTTATCATCATAATATTCAAAAGCGCTACCAGTATTATAAGGTGGATCTATGTAGATACATTTAATTCTATTTGAAAAATCTTGTTGTAAGGCCTGAAGGGCAATTAGGTTATCTCCATGAATCAACATGTTTTCGCTGCTAGGGTCTCCGTATGATTTTTTTCTTTATCTTCTAAAAAGTATTCTAGGTTCTATAGATGGCTCATCGTACTTGCCTACCCATGTAAGTTCTAATCTTCCTGTCTTTTTCATTTCTGTATCACTCCTAAAAATTTCAAAACGATATTAACCAGTAGAAGAGGGTTAATATCGAACTTCTATTAAATTCTGCGATTTCTCGCTGTCCTTCAGCTTTGAAAGCATCAACTTTTTCGTGGAATGATGCTTGGAACTGTTCTAATTCCTTAGTCTTTTCAGCAATTTTTCTTGCTGAATATCAATCTTCTCGTAGAAATTGTCTGAAGTACGTTCTTGTTCCTTTATTTCTTCGATTTCAGCGTTCATTTCTTGGTAGGTTGCAACAAGCTGCTCCATCTGAATGCGCTCCCCAGTTTTTCAAGCTTACGTTTTGTTATAAGTTTTAAGAGGTTCGGTTTGTTTTTGATATCGTTTTAGCATCTTCTCAATTAACTGGGCGTATATGTATTGTTCGTTTTCTAATTCTGTTGGTTTAAAAATAGCGAATGTCACTATCATTGACTTGTTCAAGTGCAGGTATTAATTCAGATTCATCGAAATCCACATATGTACCATTTTCATCACAAAGCAATAATACAGGGAAGAGTAATTGCATATTATTACAGAAACGCCAATAACAGAGTTCCGGGAGAACTAACTTTTTCTCCCCAGTTATCTATTTTCCAGTAATATAGGTTTGAATCCATTTCGGGTTCATCAAAGTTATTCCAATATTCAACGTCATCTAAATACTTGGTTATGTCGGCTCTAGTAGTTTCAAGAGCATGCTCCTTAGCTGCATTGCTTTCAGTGAGTAAGAGAGAACGTGTTCTCGAGTCTTTTGTCTCTCTTGGCATTTAACTTTCTATCAAGCTTTATCAAATGCCTTTTTGAATTCTGCGGTTGTATCGCAGGTTTGATAAATGCTCAAAACCATCTTTTTCAAAACTTGAGCCGGATTCTAATACTCCAAGAGCAATATCTGACGCACCAAATACACCTTCGAAAAGCTCAAATTTTTTTGAAAGAATATCGTAGACTCTTTGATCTGCAGCATTTTGGGTATTTAATAGGTTAATGGCTACAACATCATGTTCTTGGCCATAACGATGGCATCTACCTATACGCTGTTCAATCTTCATTGGATTCCACGGCAAATCGTAGTTGATTACTGTGTTACAAAACTGTAAGTTCAAACCTTCAGAACCTACATCGGTACAGATAAGTATTTTTGCGTTGTTTCTAAAATAGTCAACGATAGCATGCTTGTATTCAACACTGCGTCCATAGTTTGGTTTACCGTAGTTTTTACTTGCCATGCCTTTATATATTTCTTTGGTCATCGAATCATTAAAAATCACCATTGAATAGGACAATATCTTCTTCAGCAAAGTCATTCTTTCTAAGTTCAGAAGCAATATATTTTTGAGTGCGCTTTGACTCTGTGAAAATAACAACTTTTTGTGAAATACCTTGTTCTTGCTGAAATTTAAAGGCTATATTTATTGCTGTTGTTAGTGCAGTTACTTTTGCGTTTATACTGATTCGGTTTGCAACATCGATAATTACATTAACCTCATTAAGTTCTGATTGTATAAATTGTTTCTGTATTATTGTGTCTTCATCCTCAGATTCTTCAAATTCAGACTCATCTATTTCATCTTCAACAAAGCTCCAAAAAAGGTCAAAACCATCTTGAGCATTTGCTGATTTACTTCCTTCATAAAGCTTTTCTAATCTGTTTTTTAAAACTTCGAAGGTATCAATCAATGCAAAGCTTGATGAAGCAAGCAGTTTTCTGATAACCAGTATAATTAGTTCCCGATTTTGATGTTGGGATAGAGTAAAGTATATCCTTTTTAGAAAGTTATTTACTCTTTGATATAATTCGATTTCGTCTGGTGAAAGCGTGAAAATCTACTGTTTTGCAAGTTCTCTCTTGAAGTTCATATATTTACTTACATCTTTACGAAGTGTTCTGTAAAGCACGGGTGAGAGTTCTTGCTTTAACTCGAATAGTCTTCCCCCTCTATATAACGTTTGTTAAAAATTTTTCACTGCCAAATATTCTGGAGTCTATAAATGATACCAGTCCGTGCAGGTCTGTTAATGAATTCTGAAGAGGGTAGCAGTCAGTAAGATTTTAGGTATTCCTCTTGACTGCTCGTATAAGTTTTTAGCACGTTTAGTTCCGTGAAATACATTTCGGAGATTATGAGCTCCATCAATGATTATGAAATCCCATTTGACTTTTTTGGGAAAGCGTCTCATCAGTTTGGAAGAGTAATCATATGATGTAATTATTATTTTTACTTTGGTAGGATCCGACAAGATTCTTTGCCAGTCCCTTGAATTCTTTTCGATCGTTAATCGGTCTAATATAATAGCTTCCCAGTGAAACTTGTCTTCAAGTTCCAATTCCCATTGTTTTTCTAAGTGAGCAGGAAGAGCAATCAACACATTTTTGCACCTGTTTCAACAAGATACTTCAACACAAGGCCCGCTTCAATCGTTTTTTTCCAAGGCCTACCTCATCAGCCAATATAATGCCACCTGTATTCAATGCTTGGATAGCGGCGCAGAAAGCGTTAATTTGATGAGGATTTAATTCTATATTTGCATGCAAAAGGAAATGAAACGGGGAAGTTTCAAGTTCATATTTCTTGTATCTACTGTATTGTTCAAGTAGCAGGTTACCTTCCATTTGAGTCTCCTTTGTGTAATTGCTCAAATATTCCAAAAGCAATTCCTTTAGCCATCAACGGAGGTACAGCGTTTCCAATTTGTACAAATTGAGATGTACGAGGGCCTTCAAAAAAATAGCTATCTGGGAAAGATTGGATTCTTGCAGCTTCTCTTACTGTAATAGAGCGATGTTGCTTCATATCTGGATGAATAAAATAATGTCCATCCTTTGATAAGTGAGCGAGGATAGTGTGACAATATGGTTCATCACCCTCAACAACTTTATATCTATCAACAAAGGAATGTCTGTTCTTATGAGTCTTCAATTCATCTGGCAGATCATTATAATTTAACCTTTTATGTCCATCATTCCACAGTTCGATTGCTCTCTGATAGATTTTTATATCACGATCAATATTTGGCCTGCAGTTATGGTGAGTTAAAACATCGTCTTTGGTTCTAATACCAGTTTCAACAACATAGTTACTAGCCTTTTTCTTTGTATAGGTATTGCAGCTTTCTCCAGGATGTAATACTGGAAGGTCAGTAAATAGGTCATTTACTAATGCGTTTGTTTTTACTTCTAAAAAGTCAGGATAATTGAGACCGGTTTCTTTTAGCCAACCTACAATAATCATCCTTCGTCTATTTTGGAGAACTCCAAAGGTTTTTGAATTCTGTTCTCTGCATTCTATTTCATATCCTACGCGTTTAAGATATTTCTGTATATTTTTCCATGTGATACCATTATTAGCAGATAAGATTCCTGTAACATTTTCAAATACAAACATACGCGGTTGATATCTTTTAAGAAATCTAGCATAGAGTTTATACAAGTAATTTCGTGGGTCTTCTTCCATAGGAATTTCCATACGACTGCTTTGAGCTCTTCCTACAAGTGAATATGCTTGGCAAGGAGGGCCACCAACAATGACATCAATCTTGGAAATTCCTCTAATTTTCATGATTCCATCTATGGTATTAAATATTGATGGAAGACTCTCGTCTGACATAGTTTCGTTAATAATAGTTTTTGTAATTGAAGCAGGTATTTGCTTTCATGAAATCCTCTCTTGTAATTTTTTTCCGGAGGGTATTTTTATATAGCGCTAAATTATTAGAGCTTTTTTAAATAATAGTAGCTACTTCTGGTTTCAAGTGTTTTTGCTGTAAATTCGTTCATTTCCACGTGAGCAACAGGGGTAAATCCGGCTTGTAGTAGTCTTCTGATAAGCCCCTGCGCCAGCAAGTCAGTCAATGAAATTATAGCTTTGTTTTACATCTGTTAATGACATAAGAATTCCTCAATTTCGTTATATTTATAGTGAGGTGGTAGTGAGGTTCTCACTCAGACGATGCCTTTTGTTCAGGGCAGGGTCAGGAATAAACTCCATGATGTCACTGATATCACATTTTAGTTCCTGACAAATCTTACCGAGAACATCGGTTGTTACATTTTCATCTTTGGTGAGCTTTGCGAGTGAAGAAGAACTAATCTTTGCATTCTTTCTTAAGTCTGATTTCTTCATTTGTTTATCAATCAGTAGTTTCCACAACTTGTTATAACTCATACTTCATTTTATTATTCCTCCGTGTCCCATGACCTTCCATATAGTTCACAGTTATTAGTAGACAATCTTAAGATACAGTTCTTTTCTAAAATTTCTTGTGTTTCAGGTCTGCAGTCTCCCTGCTTGTCATAAGCAATAAAAATTTGCTTTTTAGTGCTGTTATAAATCTGTATAATGCCATCTTCAATATCTTTACCTAAGTTTTTGAACAGTAAAGAATCATGTGCGATAGCAGGTAGGGCTGTAGTAAAAGCACTGCTAAATCATATACAATCATGCTTTTGAAATTTGACCCGGTACCAGTATTGTCAGGCGTTTCAAATCTATAACTGTTATAGGCATTAAAGTGTACATGCGGTGGTTTCTGTAGCAAATAGAGTCATTAAATTTTTTCATACGATCATTTAATGTATCTTCGATTTCTTGTAGAATCCACTCTATTCTCTGACGCAATATTGCATCGGCATTCGCTTTGGCTTCTGAAGTCCTTTTGTGTTAGATAGGCTTTGGTTTTGATTTTTGAGAGCATCAATTTCTCCTTTGATGGAAAAATGCCTATCAAGGAATTCTCTCGATATATTTCCTACGAATCCAAGTTCCTTTATTTGTGAATTGATGGTATTTAGCTGCTGTTGCAGTGATTCAATTCTTTTTCGATAATAAGTTTTTCATCTGCAAATTGTGTGTCTAATATTTTAGTCAACTTCTGATGGCACTGTTCAACTTCATAGAGCTTTCGCAAGTTGACTTCTGGAAAGAACTCTTGCAGAGCAGTCATATCAGCGTCAGTAGGATATAGACCGTATTCCAAATTATGATTACTAAGCGTAACTTCATCTGCTTTGGAGTGAATCGCATTTCAAGATTAAGCTCTCATTAGTTAAAGGCTGCTTTCTTCTTGTTGAGTTCAATTTCTTCAGAAGAATGTCCTTTTTCGGTTTCTTCCATCAGACTTGCTAATTGCAATTCCAACTCTCGAATAGATGCTAAGTTTTCTTCGTATTTTTTCTGTCCTCCAACCAAATCGGAAATAAACTGATATTTTCTTGCCTCTTTATAAGCATCTAGTTTTTCTTGTGCTCCGTTACATTAGATTTAAATTCTTCTATATCTTTGTATTTATCATAAAGAGCTACCAATGCAGATATTGATTTATCCATATTATGACTAGGAATACCTTGAAGAGGGTTAAGTTCGTCTGTATTCTTTTGCCATAAATTGGAAGAAGTCTACTTAAGGCTATTCTGAAAGACAATCCAACAAAGTTCATTCGATACTGCCCTTTAACCAATCCGTATACTCAGCCTTAGTAAAATAATTTCCTGTATAGTTATAATTCATGTCACAAATATAAATCGTATCGCTATCCCTTGTATTTCTTGCAAAATAGTACTTAGTATCATCAAACATAAAGAAAAAGAATATAGTGTGGTGTCCTTCTTTATCGACACCACTGCTTTTTACATAAGTGTCTCCACCAAACACAAAAACTCAGTTGCAAGGAGAACATAAGACTCTACCTCATGGAGATGGCACCATCTTCCTTACCAAGTACAACATTAAGATCTTCCTAAAAGCGAATTTGGGACGCTTTCTTTTCCCTGCTGCTTAAAAAGCAGGAGACTTCATTTCTATAAGCATGTAAAACACTCGCCCTCATCATTTATGTCAGTGGCTCTAATGCGTATAAACAATCCATTGCTGATATGAAATCTGTGGAATCATTTAAATGTGGCTTTATTCGTCTATAAAGATCTTTAACTGGCATAGGTTGTTCTTTGATTTCAGATAAAATGATTGGCACCAAAAACAAGGTGCTGTTTTTGTATGGATATAGTTTATTAGGTAATTGCATCGTACACCTCACATTTTGCTATAAAAATAAGCTACTACAATTTGACAGTAAATATCTTCTTGTAAGCTTACCTTATGCACTTTCTCTGAAATCTCATTAAATATTTCTAGTGATTTATTGGCTTTTTTTAAGCCTTTATATATGGCTTTCATTTGATTTTGAAACTCATCATAATCAATCTTCCACGTTTATCAGCGTTGATAATAATATCCTTAGTGTTACATAACAGGTATCAGCATATCCTTTTACTGTATTGAAGAGAGCCAGATTATCATCGGGATTAAGTTTTTCTCGGATGTTCTTAGGTCAAGAGATGGATCAAGCAAGTCTTTTTCTTTTTAAATTCTTGATTTTTGAAATAACACCAATGATTTTTTTCTAAGGGCATCTCATCAAGAAGTCGCATGCTTTGTTTGTAGGGCGTAAGGATTTTTCTTGACACCCTTTTAATTCTTTGCAAAGTTTCTTGTTTTTCATCAATTGAATATGTGGCATGACACATTGGACATAGAGCTAGAAGATTATTTATCTTCGGCTCTTTTTCTTATCTATTAGAGCAACCTCATAAGTGTAAGCATATGTCCGTTATCTGTAAAGGATAACAATTTCTCACATTCAGGGAATGCACAAATATTATCTGTTTCATCTCTTTAAGTATTCACCGTATTTGTACTTGAGTTCGTATGCCAATTGCATCATTTTTTTGTCTTTCCAGTTCACTGCTTACAACAAGGGCTCAGCACGGCGAATGATATCTACAAAACAATCAGAAAGCTTAACTGCAATACTTTGTGTTGCGGTTGCGTCATGACTCTTATAATCGTCAGTCAATAACTTCAAAGCAGCAGATGGTCGTGTACTAAGTGACTCAATAAACATCTCTGGCGAAAGTTTATATACGATACTCTGCGCAAACTTCTTAGAAATACCACGCTTTGCATAAGTAGGAAGCGTGTTTTCTTTTGTCAACTTTGTAGATGGATCTTTTGGCTATCCCATTCGTCTTCTGTGACTTCCGTAATCATCGCAATTAAATCACGAAAGAAATAAGGTACATCCGCTCCGTCAGATATACGATTTTTCATCATTGAAAAAAAATCTTTAAATTCCACGAGTGTTCCTCATCCTTTCTCCTGATTTTGTACCACGATGAACCATAGTGAACCAAAGCATCTCCAGATGAAAATACGGGTTTTCTATAATGAAATCAGCATTAGAGCTAACGTGTCTCTTGGCACAAATAAGGTATTACTAGTATATCACGCGGAAGTCCGTTTGTCAAATAAATGGTTTGCAGTAAGGACATTTTTGGAGTGTGAAGGATTTATTTGAGGTAATAAGACCATTGGATTTAATGCAAACTGTCATAGCAATGCATCATTTGATCACGATGGCTTCACATCATGTGACAGACAAATGAATATAAACAGCGATCTGATGAGCAAGAGAGCTGCAATCCGGAATGGAGATTTTTGCATGACGATGGTTGGAGTGATACGAACTTTGAGAGACCTGATTTCCAACGTATGATTGCAGAAATTGCCACAGGCCGTGTGGGAACTGTTATCGTAAAAGATATGAGCCGGCTTGGACGTGATTATTTGAAAGTTGGCTGCTATACCGAAATTGTATTTTCGGATGCTGATGTCAGATTCATAGCCATCAATAATGGTGTTGACAGCAACAATCAACAAGACAGCGACTTCACACCGTTCCTGAATATTATCAATGAATGGTATGCCAAGGATATGAGCAAAAAAATCAGAGCTGTTTTTAAGGCAAAAGGTTAATCTGGAAAGCCTCTCAGCACTTCTGCTCCATATGGCTACAAGAAGGATTCTGAGGATAAGAATCATTGGATTATCGATGAACCTGCAGCAACGGTTGTAAGAAATATATTTCAACTAACCATTCAGGGATATGGTCCTACTCAAATTGCGAGTAAGCTGAAAGAAGATAAAGTTTTAACACCTACTGCTTACTATAAGGAACAGGGATTATACCAATCTACAGTTATTGACAACCCTTATGGTTGGAGCCACAAAACCGTAACAGGGATTCTTGAAAGATATGAATATACCGGACATACCGTCAATTTCAAGACAAGAAAGAAATCATACAAGGTTAAAAAGCAGATAAAGAATGATCCATCGGAATGGGCTATATTTAAAGATACTCACGGTGCCATTGTCAGCGAAGAAACCTTCCAAACGGTAAAGCAAATCCGTGATGGAAGACGCAGACCCACACCACTTGGTTGAAATGCCCATATTATCTGGAATGGTATTCTGTGCAGATTGCGGAGCAAACCTTTATCAAGTAAGGTGCAAAGGTTGGCCACACGAATGATAATACATGGTATGCGCAAATTATCGCAAGAAAAGAAAAAAGGTATGCGAATCACACCAAATCAAGAATGTGGATATTGAAGTCTGCACTCTTATATTCCATTCAACAAGTCACAGCATTTGCCAAAGAGCATGAAGCTTTGAATTTGTAGAACTCGTTACTAAAACAAATGCTAAAGCTGCAGAGCGTGAAATCAAAGAAAGTAAGAAAAGAATATGAACAAGCTATCACCAGAATTAATAGCATGACTCCTTTATTCAGAAACTTTTTGAAGACAATGTAGAAGGCAAAATCAGTAACGAGCGTTTTGCGAAAATGTCTGTAACTTATGAATCAGAACAGAATGAACTTCAAGAGCGTGTGGTTATTCTGGAATCAATCATCAACGAGGCAAAAGAAAAATCAGCCAATGTTGATAGTTTCTTTGAACTTGTGAAAAATACACCGATATCAAGGAACTGGATGCAGAAATCATAAGAACCTTTATTGAAAAGGTATATGTGTATCAAAATGAAAAGCTCTGGTCACGTGATACCAAGAAGCTGAAAATCGTATTCAACTTCATCGGTAACATTCAAATCCCAAGTAGCAAAAAAACGGCATAGCTGAAGAACATGCTGTTGCATTGGCATCAGGAATAGCGGCAAATGGTGGAAAACCTGTATATGGAGTATACAGCACATTTGTTCAGAGAACTTATGACCAGCTTTCACAGGACTTATGTATAAATAATAATCCTGCAGTAATTCTTGTGTTTGTAGGTGGACTTACAGGAATGGAAGATGTTACTCATCTAGGATATTTTGATGAACAGGTTATAGAAATATACCTAATATAGTTTATCTTTCTCCTACAGGCAAGGAGGAATATTTTGCAATGCTGGACTGGGCAATAGAATATAAGGAGCATCCGGTAGCAATAAGAGTTCCAGTAAACGGAGTCGTTTCAACCGGTGAGGAAATAAAACCTGATTTCTGCGAACTTAATAAATATGTAATAAAGGAAAGTGGAAGCGATGTTGCAATTATTGGGCTGGGAGATTTCTATCATTTAGGAAAAGAAGTAAAAGAGCTCTGAAGGAAAATGAGATAGATGCAACGTTAATCAATCCAAGATTTATTACAGGAATAGATGAAGAAGTGCTGGAAAAACTGAAAGAAAACCATGGCCTTGTAATAACCCTTGAAAGTGCTGTGCTTGATGGAGGATTTGGTGAAAAGGTAACAAGATTTTATGGAACATCAAATATGAAAGTAATAAATTTTGGAGCAAAAAAAGAATTTACTGACAGAGTTCCAGCTGAGGAAATTCTGAGAAGAAATAATCTTACAAAGGAACAGATAGTGGAAAAAAATATTGAAGGTTATGGGGAAAATAAAAACTGTACTGCACTTTTAATCTTGTGTTCAAGATTTTTGGGCGCAGTATACTTTTTGTTAATATGTAGAAAATTATAATTGTGCCGTTGGATACAGTGTCATTTCGTTTATACTTACTTCTTCAGGCAAGTCAATGGCAAATTTCACAGCTTCCGCAACAATTATCGGGTCTGCTCCAATCGTATCATAGAGGAATTCGATTCTTTCCTTTAATTGCCTTATTTGTAATACGTTCTGCAAGTTCTGTCTTAAATGCTCCAAGATAAAGAGTAGTTGTACGGATATTTCTTTTTTTCGTTGGCACTTTCTTTTCTGAGAACTTCCATTAAAAGCTTTTAACACCATGTTTTGTTGCGCAACAAATACCTGCTCCCAAATATGTATTTAATCCCTGCGACTGATGAAGTACTGATAACATGACCAGATTTCTGTTCTATAAAATGTGGAAGTACAGCCTCAATACCATTTACAACACCTTTTAAATTAACATCAATCATTTCATCCCATTCATCTGTCCCTAAATTCAGATAAAGGTGAATTAGGCATTAATCCTGCATTATTAAATATAACATCAATTTTGCCGTATTTTGAAAATAGTGAAATCAATTAATGATTTTTACCTCTTCTTTTTGATACATCTGTTACTTTATAGACAGCTTCTCCATTTCTTTCTTTTATTTCATTTACTGCTTTCTCAATTTTTTTCCTGATTTCTTGCGGCAAGTACAACTTTTGCACCGCTTTCGGCAAGTAACAGAGCGGTAGCTTTTTCCTATTCCTGAAGAAGCTCCTGTAATTATAACAACTTTATTTTTTATAGCCATTTTAAATCATCTCCTATTAAAAATTTTTTGTACTATATTATAGCATATCTTTTTAAAAGTCAATACATATATATATATCTATTAAAAATACAGAGATAAATAAATTAAAAATGGAATTGTTATTATTAATATTTTTAAGGTATAATATATAAAATTATTTATGAAAGGTATAAATATGAATAAATACAAAGAAGTTTATCAAAGTATAAAAGAACTTATAAAAAAATGAAGAAATTAAGCTAGGAAATTATTTGAAAAAGAAGTCTGATTTAGCCAATGACTATTCCTGTTCGGTGCTTACTGTAAGAAAAGCCCTGTCAATGCTTGAAAATGAAGGATATATTCAAAAAAATAAAAAGGAAAAAGGTCATTTGTTTTTAGAGAAAGGGATTTGAAAAATATTTCCCTGACATCAATACAGACTTTTCAGGAACTTAATAAAAATTAAAGAAATATAGATATTAAAAACAAATCTGATAAGTTTATATATAGTTCAGGGAATGAAAGAACTCATGGAGAAATTTCATGTTTCAAAGGAAAGCGGATTTTTATAAAGTTGTACGTACATATTCTTTAAATGGCAAGGTTGTACAGCTGGCAACTTCGTATTTTGATAGAAGAATAGTACCTTTTTAAGTGAAGAAATTGCAAAAAAATCTATATATGAATATTTGGAAAAGGAATTAAAATTAAAAATATCCTATTCTCAAAGAGAAATAAAATTCAGAAAAAGTACAGATGAAGAGAAGAATTATATAAATCTTGAAAATATCGACAGAGTTGTTGTTATAGATACACATGCCTATTTATCTAATGGAAATCTTTTTCAATATGAAACAATAACTTATCATCCTGATGAATTTACTTTTACAGCAATTGCAAAAAGATAGGGGATGTTGTGGAAGAATGATATTTACAAGGGGGAAAAATTAGATATTAGAGGGATAGTTATGAGTATTATAAAAAAATAAGAATAAAATTGATTTATGGGTCAAAAACATTGTGGAGTAGATTATTAAAAATCAGTTATGAGTTTTGTAGAAAAATAAAAATAAATTATCTGTTGAATTAACTGATATAGAAGTAGATGTATCTGAAATGATTAATATTATAGGAAGAAAAAGTAGTCTATGTTAATGGTCAGGGAAACTTGTTAATAATAGATCTGAATATGGGTGTTCAACGAATATAAGACTTAATGATATTCCTCTTGTTCAGATTAATTCGCCATATTGTCAGACTTGCAGTTCCGTATTGGCAAGTGGGTATGGAATAGAAAATGCAGATTGCGAAGAACTGAAAAAAATACAGAAGGAAATTAATTCTAACTTTATTTCACTTGAGGAATCCATAAAAACAATAGAACCTTTGCTTAAACTTTTTGAAACAGGTTTTTATCTGATTGCAGATGCAGAATGTTATCCAACAGATGGAGAAAAAAACCTTTATTGGGATATTTCCAACAAATTAAAAGATTATTCTGCAACAGCACTTGTATTTTCACATGAATACGGCGATGATTATTGTGTATTTGGTCAGCCTGTCTATCTTTATCCGACACAGACAACAGATTGTTATAATAAAGAAAGAGTAGATTATTATATTGAAAAATTTAAAAACAGTGACAATGATGAACCAAGAGCAATTGTATATAATTTTTGGTGAATTTATAAATTTTGTAATTGATGGTCATCATAAAAGCATGTGCATCTGCTTTTGCTCGGGAAACCTCTAAAATGTTTATTGATTATAAAAAGGAGAAAGCTACAGAGATTATTATAAAAAGAATTATTTAAGATTTTTTAGGAAGAGAAATTGAAGGAGATAAAAATTTCTGATAAATATAGAAAATTGGCAAAAATTTGAAAGAAACAATCCTGCTAAAAAGTGTAGATATAGAAGAAGGCTGTGTGAATAAAAGAGAATGGGAAGAGGAGTATATCGAATCAGTAAAGAAATTTCCTGATTTAATAAAATATGCAACTATAGTAAATGACTTGGTTTTATGAAAAAAATGGAAATAATAGATGATTTAATGGAATATTATTTGAAAAAAATTTGACAGGGAAAGTCAAAGAAAAGTACGGATAATTATACATAACTTAGAATTTTCAGATAAGAAAAAAAGCTCAGGAATTTATAATTATATGCCAGAGCTTCTTTAAAGCATAAAATATCTAATGCATTGAAAAGTATTAATGTATGAGTTTTTAGTCAAGATAAAAAGATAATCCTGAAATTGAACAAGTTTTTATTGATTATATAGTTCAAAAATGAAGATATAAATGATCCTATTTTTGAAAATTATAGATTCCTACTGGGAAAAATAGAAATATAAATGTTTTTGATATTTACTGCAAATTTTGTTATTGGTGGAGCTTTTAGCGGCTATTTGTTACAGTTGGTTATCATCAGGAAGTAATAAATAGTATTTAATTGAAATAAAAAAATAACTAAAGCTATGCATTTTGGTTATAGTGGATTACGAAAATTGATATTGTACTTTAGGAAAAATTTTTTGTAAAATATGTTCAAGAAGATTGGTAGTGTAACTGTAATTAAAAAAATGACATATAAAAATTAGGAGGAAATATTATGAAATACGTAACTTTAAACAATGGAGTAAAAATGCCTATATTAGGGATTTGGAGTATTTCAAATTGATGATATGAAAGAATGTGAGGAAGCGGGTTTACAATGCGTTAAAAGCAGGATATAGATTAATTGATACAGCTGCGTCCTACAGGAAATGAAGAAGCTGTGGGAAGAGCTATAAAAAGAAGTGGTATACCTAGAGAAGAAATTTTTGTTACAACAAAATTATGGGTAAGTGATGCAAATTATGAAAAGGCAAAATTGGCATTTGAAACTCTTTTAAAAAAATTGGATTTGGAATATATTGATTTATATCTGATACATCAGCCATTTAATGATGTATATGGAGCTTGGAGAGCGATGACAGAGCTGTATAAGGAAGGGAAAATAAAAGCAATTGGTGTAAGTAACTTCTATCCTGACAGACTGGTTGATTTTATTATGAATAATGAAGTAGTGCCAGCTGTAAATCAGGTGGAAACACATCCTTTTAATCAGCAGGTTAAAGCAAATGAAATAATGAAGGAATATGGGGTTCAAATAGAATCATGGGGACCTTTTGCAGAAGGAAAAAATGGAATATTTACAAATGAAATTTTGTCTGAAATTGGTAAAAAATACAATAAATCTGTGGCTCAGGTAATTTTAAGATGGCTAATTCAAAGAGATGTAGTTGTAATACCAAAATCAGTCAGAAAAGAAAGAATTGAAGAAAATTTTAATGTATTTGATTTTGAATTGAACAGTGAGGATATGGAGAAAATATCTGAACTTGATAAAAAAAGGAAAGTTTATTTTTAAACCATGATGATGTAGAAATAGTAAAATGGCTTAATGGAAGGAAATAATAAAAAAATACGAGGGAGATTTCTTCCCTCTTATTTTTTTAAGAATCTTTTACTAAAACTATCAAAAAGTTTCTCAATTTCATTTTTTTATATTTTTTTCTTACAGACACAGTAGAAAGTCATTTTTGCTTCTTTATCAATAATCGGAATTGAAATATTATTTTTGAAAATTGTCTTCACGTTCAAGTGTGAAATTTGAACGGAAATGTAGTAAATTTTGCATTTTCAGCTAATTCCTGATAAATAATCCTGTCACTTTGGATAAGGAAAGTTCATATTAGGCATTTTTTTCTAAAACTACATCCTTCCATATTCCTATTGGATTGAATAAGAGCATTCTGTCATCTGTAATATCTGAAAAAAATGTATTTTCCTTCTTTTTAGCCAGCGGATGCTGCAAAAGGAACTGATAAAAAAATAATTGTTCAGTTTTGTATTTTATGCAGAAAAAAATTCAGAATTATCAATAGGTTCAGAAAGTATGATCATCTGATAAATGTCATTTTTTTAAGTTTTTTTCAAATAACTGAAGATTATTTTCTATTTTTATGAAGAATATTTTTTTCAGGATAAAATCTTCCAAATAATGAAATCATATCCCACAATGGAGCCGGAGCACATGAACCGATTGAAAAAAATTATTTAGAACCTGATTATTTTTTTATTAACTTTTTTTCTTCCATTTCATCTACAAGATTCAATATTTTTTTCTGCGTACTGGATAACAGTTTTTTTCCATTTTGATTTAATTCCATCTTATTTTTTTCCTGTCAAAAAAGTTCAACCCCTAAAGTTTTTTTCCAGCTTTTGTATCGAACGGGAAAGGGCAGGCTGTGAAATATACAATTCTTCAGCAGCTTTTTGATAATGTTCCATATGTTGCAAAACGCAATAAGCTGTTTAAGTTGTTCCAATTCTATCATATAAATCACCTCATATAATTTTTTTATTTCTAGTATGCATTTTTAATTATAGCACATTTTGTAAACGGTATTGTACTTTTATCTTAAATTTTAGTATTATAACTATATAAAGATAAGGAAATAAAAAAATAAGAAAAATGAAGGAGATTATATATGAAAAACTAAAAATTTAAATTCTTACTGATTTATGATACAATTGTACTATTATTATAAAAATCATGGAATGGAGTTTAACTATGAATAAAGAAAGATTGGCAGCTTTTTATGGATGCTGTACTTGCAATTATTATGACAATTCTTATATTAGAACTGAAAAAAACCTGAAAGCAGCAACTTTAAAAAGCACTTTGGAATCTGAGAGTAGATTTTTGCATATACGCTTTCATTTTTTTCTGGCTTGGAACAATGTGGGTAAATCTGCATAATGAATGGCATAAAATAAAAATATATTACACCGTCAATTGTCTGGGTAAATGTAGTACTACTTTTTCTTTTTCCTCGTTTTTCCATATGTAACTTCTTTTTGTCACTTTCATATTATAACAGTAGTGTAGCGCAAGGATTTTTATGGGGATAATAGTTCTGGCTGTTACATTCTGCAATATAATTTCGTTGTATCTGATAGAAAAGGTGAAATAAACATGATAAAGAATCGCAGGAATCATTAAAAAAACAATGATAAGATGGATAAAAGTTGATATAAGTATAAAAATAATTGGGTTAATAATATCGTGTATATTTTTATCCGCCTGCAATGATGATAAGTGTTTATATTACTTTATTTGAATTGTACTTCCCTGCACAATATAAGGCGGCAAAAAAAGAAGAAAAGGAACTTTTAATTGATGAAATAGCCTATCTGGTTGGATATACGGAACTTTCATCGTTTTATCGTGCATTTAAAAGGATGGATAGGGAAAACAGTATTGCAGTATAGAAAAAGAAAAAGAATAAATATTAAAATACGTCATAAATTTATGTATTTTTCGTTGCAAAATGGAACGAAAAATGGAACGAAAATCTTTTCGTTGCAAAAAGTGATAAAAAAATGAAGTATAATTAATTTGTAAAAATATTGTTTTTAAGTAGATTATATAAATGGAGGGTTTATATGAGAAAAGAAAGCAAAAAAATAGAATTTAAGGAAAAAAATAAGTAAAAGTTATTTGAAAACAGTTTCTGCTTATTCTAATTATAAAGATGGAAAAAAATAATTTTTGGGATAAACGATAATGGAGAAATTATAGGGCTGGAAAAAGTGACAGAAAATAAACTTAATATAGAAAAACACCATTAACGACAGTATAAAAACCTAAGCCAGAATATACATTGGATGTTGAAAAAAATAGAAGGAAAAATTGTATTGTTTTTAAATGTGAAAAAAAGGAGATTTTTCCGCCATATTATTACAATGGTAAAGCCTATAAAAGAAATGACACATCAACAGTTGAAGTAGACAGAGTTGAATTGAACAGGCTGATACTACAGGGAAGTAATCTAGATTATGAAACAATTGAAAATAGAAAATGAAAAATTAGAATTTAAGTTTTTAGAAAAGAAAATGAAAAGAAAGTAGTAGGAATAAAAAGAACTGAACTTTAGATATACTAAAAACATTGAATTTATATGAAAATAAAAATTTAATATAGCTGCTGAACTTTTTGCAGACAATAATAATAGAAAAATTTTTCTGGAATTGATATAGTAGTTTTTAGGTGAAAAATATAAATAAAATATTATTTAGGGAAAATATTGAAAGAAAATCCATACTTGAACAATATTCTGACGCAATCAGTACATTTGAAAGATATTATGAATATGAAGAAATAGTGGGAGCTGAGCGTGTAACAAAAAGAAAAAAATTTCAAAAAGAAGCTTTTCAGGGAATCTGTTGCAAATGCAATAGTTCATAGATTGTGGGATATAAATGCGAATATAAAAAAATAGTAATGTCAAATGATAAAATTGAGATTATATCGCCAGGAAGTTTACCTCCAGGAATGTCAGAAGATGAATATATGAGAGGCTATGTTTCAGTTTTGAGAAATCCCATAATAGCAAATATTTTTTTATAGACTAGGAATAATTGAAAAAAATTTGGAACAGGAATAAAAAGAATAAAATATGAATACAGGAAAATTTTTGTAAAACCGTCTTTTTGAGATATATGAAAATAGCATAAGAATAACTTTACCAATAATTGAAACAGTTCCAAGTAATTTAGTCAATGGGGAAGTAAAAAGTTTTTGAAATTCTTAAGAAGCGTGAAAAATTAAGTAGAAAAGAAATCGAAGAATTAAGTGGCTATAATAAATCAAAAAGTTATAAGATCAATAAATGGTCTAATTGAAAAAAAGTATTGTTGAACAGTTGGGAAAAAGGACGTTCTGTAAAATATCAATTAAAGAAATAAGAGAAAATTATTTTTTTCGTTGCAGAAGTATAAATCGTATTGATTTTTTTCAAAAAGACTATACTATAATATAGAGGTGGTTTTAATGATAGTTACAAATTATTCGAGTCTGAGAAAGGATTTGAAAAAAATATTGTGACAAAGTTATTGATGATTGAGAAGCAATAATCATAACAAGAAAAAACGATAAAAATGTAGTACTGATGAGTTTAATAGTTTGATAGAAAATCTTTACATCATGTCAAATAAGAAATACTGCAATAAACTGTTAAAAAGAAAAGAGAAAGCGGAGAATATACAAATGCATGGTATAATTGAAGTAGAATAATGAATTCGGATGAGAGGAATAAAAATGGAGCTGTCCTGTTATGAAAAAAATAGTGAGTCATCTCTATTTTGAAACAGGAAATGAATACAGGGAATATTATATTAAAAATAACAGAGTTTACTTTGTATATCAAAAATTAACAGCTACAGAACATATTATATGGACAGATAACTCTAAAGTTCTTGGAATTTATGAAACTAAGATATTATTTTTGATTCTAATGGAAAAAAATTGTAAGATATGTAGATGAAAAAGGAAATATTCACGAAAAATGATTCACAGATGAGAGAAGAAGATGAAAGAGATTAGGAGATTTAAATTGAATTTTTTTAGGAAATAGGTTATAAGTTTAAAATAAAAAGTGATATTAGCTTAAAATTTGTAATATCACTTTATAGGGTGTGTACAAAATTTTTGGTGCAGTATACTTATTTTTTCTTATATTTATTTCCATATTCGTTCATTAAATCAAAAATGGGTTTTAGTTCACTACCTTTCTTTGTAAGAGAATATTCTACTTTTGGTGGAACAACTGGATATACTTTTTCTTACAACTATTCCATCACTTTCAAGTTGTCTTAAATTTTTCAGTTAAAACTTTTTGCACTGATTCCGACTATAGATTTTGTTAATTCATTATATCTTTTTGTACCAGTTAATAAATCCCTCAATATTAGTATTTTTCCATTTATTAGCTATTAATGAAGCAGTATATTCAACTGGACATTCTGTATATTTTTTCTCATAAAATCACCTCTTGTATTCATTATATCATCATATGATACTTTTAAGTAAGTACAAAAAAAGAGCTGTCTCAAAATTTTAAAAATTTTAAATAATTCAAAAAAATACAGCTCCCACATTATTTTTTTAAATTTTTCTTTTTGAGACAAACCCTATTAATATATAATACCATCATTTTCAGTATATGAAGTTAATGAATTTTCCTTTACTTGAACACATACATAGCTGATACCTTCATCATCTGCGGCTGCAAATTGTCTTTTACCATTAGGGGATATTTTAATTACATTTCCTTTTTTTATTTTAACAACTTCACCATCAATTGTCAGAGTACCTTTACCCTCTGTAATTATATATATTTCCTCATTTTCTTTATGCGAATGAACAAATGGTACGCTTACACCTGCAGGTAAACTGTTAAAACTTACTTCCGCTCCTGTTAATCCTAATGTTTGATGGAATTCTGTTCTTGCTCCATCCGCAATTCCTATTGAATAATTTTTCATATATGATTCCTCCTTTTCTTTTATGTGTTTATTTTATAACATAATGAAACAAATGGCAAGAATGCACTTTTTTGTTATATAGTTACCTTTTTGGTATAAATTGTGGAAATATAGAGGAAAATGATAGGATAAATTTTTAAAAAAATAGCTCTATACACAAATTATATAATATATTACGACATATAAAAAAATGGAATGAAAAAGCTTTGTGTTTCAAAAAGTGATAATTATATTGAATGTCAAATAGAAAATATATAAATACATGATATAATTGAGGTGGAATAATAAATTTATTATGAGGAGGATAAGTATGGAAGAAAAAAATAGAAAAAAAGAATTAAAATGGGCTGTTCTAGGAACTGGAATAATCTCAAATGAAATGGCACAGGCACTTGAAAAAAATGGGGAAAGAAAACTTTATTCGGTAGCAAACAGGACACATAGTAAGGCTGTGGAATTCGCCAAAAAAATACGGAGTTCAAAAAAAGTTTATGATAACATAGAAGATATGTTTACAGATGAAGAAACTGATATAATTTACATTACAACACCCCATAATACATATATAAAATTTATGATTGAAGCACTTAAAAATGGGAAACACGTATTATGTGAAAAAAATCAATTACACTAAACAGCGAAGAACTTGAAGAAGCAGTAAAAATTGCAAAGGAAAAAGAAATCTTATTCTCGGAGAAGCAATGACAATTTTCAATATGCCTCTTTATACTGAACTTTCAGAAATTGTAAACTCAGGTAAACTGGGTGATGTGAAAAATGATACAGGTTAATTTTGGAAGTTACAAGGAATATGACATGAGTAACAGATTTTTCAACAGAAATCTGGCAGGAGGGGCATTGCTTGATATAGGAGTTTATGCTATTTCAATTGCAAGACTGTTTATGCTTTCAAAACCTGACAATGTACTTTCGCAAGTAAAATATGCACCGACAGGAGTAGATGAGCAGGTGGGGATAATTATGATGAATAAGGAACAGCAGATGTCAACAATAGCACTTACACTTCATTCAAAACAGCCGAAAAAGAGTTGTAATTGCATGTGAGAAGGCATATATTGAAATTACAGAATACCCAAGGGCAGATAAGGCTAAAATAGTTTATACTGAAACAGGTGAAGTTGAGGAAATTACAGCAGGAATGGCTTCAAATGCCCTTCAGTATGAGCTTCAGAATATGGAAGAATCTGTAAAGAAATAGGAATTAATAAAAATGAAGCTGGAATATACAATAGATGTTATGGATATTATGACAAAAATTACGTAAGGAATGGGAAATGACCTATCCTGAAGAGGAATAGAAATGGAGCTGTCCTGTTATGAAAAAAATTATGTCTTTTTCATTGCAAAAAGAGAAATTATAATTGAAAATTTGTCAAAAATATTGTACAATAGAAAAAGAGGTGATTTAAATGATAGCTACAAATTATTCAAATGTGAGAAACAATTTAAAAATATTGTGATAAGGCAACTGATGATTATGAAACAGTCATTATAACAAGAAAAAAACGAAAAAATGTGGTACTGATGAGCGAAGAGGAATATAACAATTTGATGGAAAAATCTTTACATTATGTCAAATAAGAAATATTATAATGAACTGTTAAAAAAAGAAAAGAAGAAGTAGAGGCGGGAAATGTACAAATACATGATATAATTGAGGTGGAATAATGAATCTGATTTGGAATAATGAGGCTTGGGAAGAATATGTCCAATGGCAGAAACAGGATAAAAATGGTCAAAAAAATAAATGAAATAATAAAAAGACATCAAAAGAAATGGCAATGAAGGGATAGGGAAGCCTGAGCCTTTAAAAGCATGAACTGAGTGGATACTGGAGCAGAAGAATTACAGATAAGCACAGGTTTATATATAAACTGACAGAAACAAGTATAGTAGTTATTGCCTGTGCAAATCATTATGAATACTAAAGTTGTAAAACCTTCTTTAAATTTAAGAGAAAAATCTTAATTAAAGAAGTTTTTATTTATAATTTTTCTGTTGTAACTATTAATATTATATCAAAGATATTATATTATAATTTTATAAGATATAACTATCATTATTACATCTTAAAAAAAGTTAGAAGTTTTATAGAATATTAGAGTTAATTTTTGAAGTTTTAAAAAAATAGAAAAACCAATAGAAAATATAAAAAAAGGAGAATGAAATTATGCAGATATCAAGTAGATTTACGATAGCACTACATATTTTTTTGCATGTGTAGAGGTATTTAGAGATGAGTATAGGATTACAAGCGATTTTTCTTGTTGGAAGTATAAATACGAATCCTGTTATTATAAGAAAAAAATTTTGACAAAAATTAAAAAGTGCGGGATTGATAGCAGTCACAAGAGGAACTGGAGGAATTGAAGTGATAAAACCTCTAAAAAGAAATAACATTTTATGATGTATATGTGGCAATAGAACCATTGGAAAATAACGAACTGTTCAATTTTCATAAGAATCCGAATCCAGAATGTCCTGTGGGGGAAAAAAATATTCATAAATTGCTTGATAGTAAGCTGGAAACAATACAGAAGGCTATGGAAAATGAGATGAGAAAGTATACGCTGGAAAGTCTTGGAAGTGGCAGGAGTAAAAACTGACTTAAAAGATATGATATTTACCCATCCGACAATGAGTGAGACTTTAAATGATTTATTTGGGAGCGTGAAATAATTGGAAGAACTGATTATGCTTATATTTTTTAACTTTATTGATGTTTTATAGCTTATTTAGATTACTTTTTGTTTTATAAAAGTTTTTCAGAAAAAAAGAAATTAAGAAATTTTTTTATGGGGTGATTTAGTTTTTTTGGAATAGTATATTTTTTTGTGCATAGAAGTTTTTGGGTAAGGATTTTTTTCACAAAACCAAAGGCTTACACGTAATAGTATGTATTTTTGGTTGTTCTATTGTTTATGATAATGAAAAGAAAGAATAACAAGTTCTTGTCTTATGTTGCTTTTTTTCTTTAGTTTTTTTATTGATTTATTAGGATTGATTTATCATGGAAATATGCAATTTTATGGAATTGTAATTTTACAAATACCGATTTTTTTATAATTGCAAATTTTTGTAAAAGATGATAACAGATTAAATAAATATACATATTCAACATTGATAATGGCTAATTTATTCAATATACTTGAATTTTTCACTTAAAACTTTTATGTTGTTGGAAAAGACGGGAGTAATCTAAATAAGAAAAAGAGAATGAATGATTTAATAATAGTCTGATACTAGTTATATTTTTATGATTTATTTAAATTGATATACAATATTTTTTTACTCCTAATATAACAGTCTTCTTTGAATAAATTTTCTTAGAATGCTGTTATTATTTTTATTAAGAATTTTCAATAAAAGTAATAAAAAAACTAGTTGTAACTATTGACATTACATCAAAAGCGTGGTAGTATTTGATTATGAGATGTAACAATGAAAAGTTACAATTTATAAATTAAGAGAATTTATAAATAAAAATTTCTTAAGGATTTGTGAAGGATAAAAATGGAGTATTCAGTATCCCCTTCTGGTATATGGTAATGGAAAATAAGAAAGCTGTTTATGCATGTGTAAATTATCAGGAAGCATTTTTGTCCAAATGAACTTGAGGAAAGAAGTATTTGTATAGATGGAGATATCGGAGAAGTTTTGAAGGAAATACAAAAATAGAGGATAGCCTTAAAAAGTCCTAAATGGAACATTTAGATATTAAGGATATCCATTATTTATCTGTTAAAATTGACAAAAAGTAAAAAGGACATAAACTATACTTAAATCTACGTTGAGATAAGTAAAGAATTTGTCCTTTTTATTTTTGTTGATATTTTTAAATAAAATCCATAAAATTTAAATTTTTTTATTGAATATAACATTATTTAATGCTTGTTTTATTTGTACTGTGTTATTTTTTCTTCAATGGTGGCAGTAACTGATTCCCTTCATTAGCAAGATTCCATAAAAACTCACCTAAATCATATTTATCTTTTCTGTCCAGATCCAGTTCAGTTTCGATTTCATTTTCCCTATTTTCAAGTATTAAACTTCCAATATTAGGATTTATAATAGCGGTTTTTCCTAAAGCAACGAATTCTGACCATCCAGTATTTAAAGCTTTATTTATCTGGTCAGCCGTATAGATGTTTCCCACTCCAATTAAAGGAAAGTTTTCCATTTATCCTATCATGAATCTGCTTTATAGCAGGCTTTTCAATATCTCCACCACGATAAGCATTTATATAGAAATCTGGCAACGAAACATGCAGATATTGTAGCGGTTTTTTTACAAGTTCATCAATTAATGCAAAAGTTTCAATCATTGTCAGACCATTTTTCTCCCGGTTCTTCAGGTGAAAAAAACGGTATCCTATTATAAATTTATCGGCGTTATGTTTATTTTTAACTTCGTTGACTTCGTCTATAACTGCTAAAGGAAATTTCATTCTTTTTTCTATACTTCCGCCCCATTCGTCAGTTCTTCTGTTAGTTATTCCTGAATAAAACTGCTGTATAAGATATCTGTTTGCGCCATGGATTTCACACCGTCAAATCCTGCCTGAATAGCTAAATCTGCAGCATTTCCGAATGCTTTTATAAGGTTATGGATTTCCCGTACTGTTATTTCCCTTGCTCCTGTTTCTTCATCATAGCTTGGAGCTATTATATCATTGGTATTTACTGCTGGAATTGCCAGTCTTCCTCCATGATGTATCTGAAGGATAGCTTTTGTTCCCTGTTTCTGCAGAATTTCTGCCGCTTTTCTTAAAGCTGGTAAATGTGTTTCATTAATGGCTCCAGGCTGTCTTGTAAATGCTTTTTCCCCCATCAGCAACCAGAGTTGCTTCCACTATGAACATTCCTATATTTTCTCCACGTTTACCCATAAATTTAAAATCTTCATCTGAAAAAGTACCATCTTCATTGGCAACAAATAGTGTCATAGGAGCTACTGCAAGCCTATTTTTAATTTCTATCCCATTATTCAGTACATATTTTTTCAAAAAAATTTTACTTGAATTCATTATATCACTCTCCTGTCATTAATAGCTACTATAATTATATTAACACATCTGAGTACAATTAACAAATAGAAAAAAATCAAGCAAAAATGTTATAATTAACAGCAAATATTAAAAAAATGAAAGGAAGTAATAAATTAGTTTACCAAAAATGCCCAAAATGTGGTTCTGAATATACATATGAAG
>BNJV01002890.1_pt1 | contig 87357 bp, 168 predicted proteins | sample 8540591 | NCBI WGS metagenome assembly BNJV01 (sample SAMD00202457, study PRJDB9452) | human saliva metagenome | host: Homo sapiens
GCGGCGAGTTGGGGTTGTGAGTTCGCGCTCGGCCCGCTAGGGTTAAAACATCAACGGGGTTCCCCGCACCATCACGGTGGGGCCCCGTTCGTTGTACCCGGCCATCGGGTCCCGTACCGGGCACGACAACCGCCGCCGTCCGTTCCCGGCCCGCTCGGCTCAGGAGCTCTCCGCTTGTGCCCGCGCTGATACCGGCGAGCGTGTTCTCCGTTCTGACGAGTCCCGCGCCAGACGATCAGCGCCCCCAGCCGCCCCCATGTGCGATGCGCCAGACCCCAGACGCACACGAGTGCCACCTGGTGCCTCGGATCAGGTGCAGATCCTTTCACGAAGGCCACCACTGTCGCGACGCCCTGAGACGACGGTACCGACCAGGTAACCCCGTAACCACGGCCGTCTCCAGCCGCCACCTCAGGAAGACGGTCCGATGCTCTCCACCCTCTGCACGGCGCCGTCAGAAAGAACTCAACCGCTGCCGTCAGCATCCCCGCACCACGTGAGCCGGGTCCCCGAGAAGTGCACAGCTGAGCTGCCGACGCTGGAGAATAGCGTTCGACTCAGGACCCGATCCAGGCCGTACCACGGTACTCATCGTCATCCGAACCTCGGACGATTCCTCGTTGCCGCTATCCACTGAGCTCAGTGCGCAGGTAGCCGACATCAACACCGCAGTGAGCAAGAAGCCCGACGACCGCGACTGAGCGGAGACGGTGGATGAGATGAGGGTTTGCAGTCGAGCGCGGTGCCGAATGAAGCCCCATGTCGTCACGAACCGCAGCGTCCGAGGGAATCTCCTCTGCATTCGCAGTCAGCTCTTCGGCTGAGATCGGCGGCAGGCCTGAGCGCGTCGAAGGTTGATGCCCACGCGCGCAAGATCCGCGAGCCATGTCGTCACGCAGGCACGCGCTCGCGTGAGTCACGCCCTGGGCCGCCAAGACGGTTGCAGCCGTCCCGCCTTGGGTGAGGAGACCGAGGAGCATATGCTCCGGCTCGACTCCTGGTGGCGAAGGTTTCGCGTGGCGTGGCTTCGAGCCAGGTCAGTAGTGGTTAACGGCGGGCATCGTCATCTCCTTCGGGTCGGGGCCAATCCGCTGAACCTGCTGCGTACTTCTTGTGACCGCCCGGACGAGAGACTCCAAGACAGGAGGCGATCCGATCCACTTCATGCCCGCGCGCAGAGCGGCCTCGACCTGCGCAAGCGCTCAAGGCCGTCCGTCAGTCGTCGGCAGAGCCGCCACGGCCTGCAGCCCGTCCTCGGGGCGAGTGGTGTCAGCAGCCTCAGTGGCTGCGGTGAGCGCATCTACGTGAGCAACCCAGGTTGACGAAACTACTTTTGTCAACCCATGTTGCTACCATCTCCAACAAGGACATTCAGTCCGGAGGTCGAGCAATCTTTCCAACGACGCGGCGGGCAGAAGTCGATCCGATTCTCCGTGGAGCTACCCGCCAAGGGGCCGTCGAACAGTGAGCCCAGCCGCACGCCGGACCAGACCAGGACCTCTGCCCCGACCTGAGCACCATCGTCCATGACGGCAGGCCTTCGCCAGACGGGTCGCAGCTCCGGACAAAGCACGCCTTCACCAGCCTCACCACCTCCGAAGCGCGCGATCGCAGACGTCGGGTCGGAACATCACCCGAAACACGGTGACGTAGCGCGAACTCAACGTAGGCGTTTCGAGCCACCAGGACCGCGCGCGGATCACGACGAGCTCGTGTGCCACAGCGCGCGCCCACATGGCGCGAGGCTCACGCTGCAGCCACTCACACACCCAAGGCCGCCAGGATGGCCTCACGGTTTGCGAAGTAGTGGTAGGGCGCCTGGTGCGTGCAGCCGGCGCGACGCGCGACCTCCCGCATGCTCCAGCGCACTGGGGCCGGGCTCATCGAGGAGCGCCGCCCTGCTGGTCTGCAGCAGGCTCTCTCGGAGCCGCAGAGTCCCGGCCGCCGCAAGCGCCCTGGAGGCGCGCCCGTCGGATTCAGGAGGGTCGCTGGGAGGTCTGCGGAACTGCTAGACAGTGTCCAGTTGGCTACTACGCTGGACTTGACGTACTGTCTAGCTCGTCGAGGGTAGAGTATCGTCCGCACGTCATCGTGATCGGCTCGCGTAATGGAGCCCGCCCGACGACTGCCGGCCTGTCAGCGCGCGCCGCTGGCAAGCGCGTTCTGGTCCTGGGCAGCATGTTTCGGAACCAGGCGGACTGGCACACACCTTCCAGCGCGACGGCGCCTCCTGGGAACGACTGAGTTACCGGTACATCACGCGGCTCGCTGAGGCCAGGGCCGCGCCTACTTCTGACCACCTCTCGGGCAGGCGAGCGCCGTGGAACCGCATGCCCGACGCCTACGAGACAGGTCTGTTCGCCGTGGACTTGCGCGTCAGCAGCGGTCCGGTTCCGGTACGAGCCGCTGACCCGTCACCGCTTTCCCTGGCGAGGCCAGAGCCATTCACCCGTTACTTCCAGGACAGCTTCGCCGGGTGACACGGTGGGTGAGGTTGAGTTTCATCGAGATGGTCCCCGACCTGCGGCCTCGCTGCTCACAGCGGCCCAGTGGCTGGGAGACGGCGAGCTACCACGACGACGCTGCGTGTCTGATGCCCACCCGCTCGAGCTCAAGGCCGTTCTGGCCAGTACCGGGTGGGGACTACGGTTCACCGCCGTCGATCAGCCCCTTTGCCGTGCACGCGCGATCGTCAGCCTCCCACTACACCTGTGCGGCGCCCTCCCGTTCGGCGCGGCGGCGGCGCTCGGAATGGCCCTGCGCGTCGAGAAGGGCATCCGGGCGAGACCGGAGGCGTGTCCGCGTCGCCCGCAGAGGTAACGCGGATCCTCACCGAGAACGGGGCGGCCGTCGAGGTCCGCGTCTGCGACCACCGGCGGCAAGGGCTCAGTCGCGAGCGCACCCGGCCTGTGCACCGGTCATCGTCTCACGCCATCGGCGCCCTCAACACCTTCCGCAACCGCCTGCTGCCCACGATTCGGTGAGATCGGCGCGCACCGGGCCGCATGCCACGCTGGAGCACCTGGGCGGCAGGCGTCCAGCGAACTCACCGTGTCCCTGCGCGTCGCAGGTGACGACCCACGCAGGCCTCGGCATCGATGGCGGCGCAACATCTGGGTCGACGGACCTCGATCACGAGAGGGCGCGCAGCGGTGCCCGAGCTGATTCGCCGCCCGCGGACACCCCCACGATCGCCTTCAAGTCTCCTTCCCTCCTCGAAGTCCGGCGAGTCCCACCGCTGAACTCATCTCCTCGCGACGCGAGAGGCCCTCCGGAAAGCGCCAGGAGCACTCCGAGGGCACTGCGCTGAGCACTCCGCTCTCGGCACACACATCTCCCGGAGGCATGCTGGAGCGCTGGGAAGCGCGGCTCGAGGGCAAGCGCACTCAATGGACTGCGGAGACCTCCACCCCTCCTGACCTGGACGAGCACCACACACCGCCCACTCGCGCAGGGCCTTTCTGCTGGCCTCCCGGCCACTCCCGTCTGAGAGATTGCTCGCTCCCGCCCCCTGGGGCCGCGTAACAGCCGCCGCCGGCTCTACTCCTCTCGAGCCAGGACGCCGGAGCACCGGCATCATGAGAGCCGCGCGATGGGCAGTAGCCTGCTGCCTGCCAGGTCCTCGGACGCGTGGGTATTCCACCATCACCTCCGCCTGCACACGGCCGCACGTCCGTGCTGACCGCCTCCTTCCTGCTCACGGGCTGACGACACTGCTCCGAGGACAAGCACCGCGCCACCCCTGGTCTCAAGCGACGTCGAGCGCAGCGTGTGTGGAGGCGCGGTGCTGCAACTGGACGGCGGGATCGGCCCGGCGGGCGCCGGGCAGTTCGCCCGTCTCGCACGTGGGTGACAAACGCCGCGTGACTACTCGATCGCATGGGCTGGAGGGACGATCGCCTTCGGCTGCTCTACCTCCCACCCGGACAGGCGGCTCGAGGCTCCCAGTTCGTGAGAACGCGGGCCACGGGCGCGCAGACAGTGGTGAGCTGCGGTGGATTCAGCGGCTCATCGACTCGGGCAGGCGCCGCCTGCCCCATCGCCACTGGCACCGAACTCGCACCCATGCTGGCCATGTTCGCTCAGGCTCGGGCTGGCCTGGAGCGCGACGCCCCTGCCTCTCGATTGCTCCACCGGGACGAGACCTCGGCACCGCCAGGATCCAGCTCTCCCATGCCGGGGACCGCCCGGCCGCCGTCTGGAGCCGCCAGGAGCCCGCCGGACACGTCCTCCACGGACGAGTCACCCAGCTGCTCCGCCATGCCTCGCCCATGACTCCTCCAAGGGCTTGATCCCGACAACACGGACGCCCACCTGTGCGGTTCTGGCGGCGTTGGTGGCGATCATTTCGAGACGTGCTCGAGCGCGAGCGCTTTCGCGGTGTGTCAGTCCTGACCGGAAGCCGTGTGGCCGGCGCCGCGCGGGCCGTATCCAGCGATCATCGGGCGTGCCTGGCGGGTGAGCGCACCTTGAGGAGGTCACTCATTTACGGCTCGAATGCCCGCCACCAGCGCCACGGCTCCCGGCCCGACAATGAGCACGACCCGGCGGGGCGCAAGGGGCCGGAGACCGTCCGTGAGTTCCCGCGCGGTCCCGAACGCGTTGAGGCGACCTGCTGACTGCGTCACCCTGCATCGCTCTCGCGCCGGGCCACTGAGTCGCTGCGTGCCCGTCGAGGCAGCGCCACCATCAGTGACCTGGCTGATGGAGGTGTGCAGCTCCCTGGCGCCTCTTCACCGGAGCGCAGAAACGGCTCGGTGCATGACGGCGTGTCGGCCTGGTGCCGCGGCGACCCTCAGGTACCGTCGTGGCCGCCAGAGCGGTGGCATCGCCGGCCATAAGAGCGGTCTCAGGCCGCGGAGGCAGTCCTGACGACGACACATGGCGCGCACGATGCGCGCTCCCGCCGGTGGCAGCCGGTGTCGACGCTGTTGCGGCGGGGCCGCCAGTAGCGGCAGGAGAAGCTGGCTGCCTGCGGGAGGAGCACCGGAGCGGGCGGCACGCCAACGATCGCCTCTGGGCCTGACGGCCTGCGGCCGCCGAAGCACCACACGGGCCTGTGCGCCGCAGAGCTTTCGCCCGGCGCAGTGCGCAGGCAGATGGCACACCAGCAGCAGCGCGCGAGAGCAGGTGCGGTTGCCAGGTCTGACGTGCCTGCCCCTCTCCCCAGCGTATGGCTGCGTGGTACTGATCCGGTGCGGTGAGCGGTACGAGCTCCTTCGGGCCTCGCTCTTCGTCCTCGGTCGGAAACCCGCCCTCGCTTTGGGCCTGAGCCTGGGAGCCGACCGTGCGAGTCGTGCGGGCCGCTGCTCTGCGGGGAGCCGGCAGCCAGGCGGCGCCGTCGGGCAGCCCAATGGGTGAGGTCTGGCCCCAGCTGAGGCGCTCGGGCCGCGTCCCGGGCGGTGGGACGGTCGGCGGGGTCCTCGGCCAGCGCGTCCGTCATGATTCCCGCCAGGCGCCGGGAGGCGGTGCCGCCCTGTCCCGCGCACTCGGTCAGCAGACGAGCCAGGGCGTAGACGTCACCGGCTGCGGACGCCGGAGCACCGGCGAGGCGTTCCGGCGCCGCATACTCCTGCGTCCCCGTCTCCATGACGGAGCCCAGCAGGTCGACGAGGACCGGATGTCCGTCAGTGGTCACCAGGACGTTGCCGGCCGATACGTCCCCGTGGGTCGCTCCGTGCTCGTGCAGGTAGGCCAGTGCCGAGCCCAGGACGTCCAGGAGCGTGGCCAGCCAGGAGATGTTCAGCCGTCCGCGCGCCCCCAGGACGACGTCGAGTCCCGCCCCTTCGACGAGGTCCATGATGACGCCCGCCCGGTGCTCGGGCAGCGAGACCACCTCCCGCACGGTCACCAGGCCGGGATGACGCAGGACGCGCAGATCGGCCAAGCGCCGCAGCACTAAGGCTCCAGCACGCCCGCGAGGCAGGTCGACGACCCGGATGACCACATGGCGGCCCTCGCGTCGAGGCTCCACGGCGAGGGGCGCTGGGGACGGTGGAACGTCCCATGACCTCACCAATGGTGTAACCCTGCTGTGACAGGGTGCTGAGCGCCGAGTCGGGAACGCTCGGCTCCGCATCGGAGGGCGGCAGCGAGGCTGGGCGGAGGGAGCCCGTGCGAGGCCGGAGCAGACGTCGAGGTACGGGACGGCGCCGCCGGCACGCTGAGGCGCCCCTCCAGGGCGGTCGGCGGGGCGAGGGGCACACGTCGGCTCATACACTCCATGGTCATCACGGCGCTCCCGGACTGACCAGCCCTCTCGACCGGCCTGTGGATAACTTGGCTCGGTGCAGGGTTGTGGTCACGTAGACTGCGCCCGTGCTGCGTGAGGACATGGGGCTCGGTTCCCCGGCTCATCCTTCCGTGAGGGCTGGCAGCGGGCAGAGGGTTCTCCATAGCGAGGTCGTGGAGGGACGGCGGCCCCTCACGCTCCCTGCTCGTGGAGCACGAGGCGGTCTACACCGTCGGCAGACGGGCTCACTCCTGGGAGCGGCCCAGCGCCGACGTCGTCGAGCCGGGTCACGTACCGGTGGTCGACGTGGACCGTGGCGGCAAGACCACCTGGCACGGGGCGGGCCAGCTGACCGTCTACCCGATCCTGCGCCTGACCCAGCCGACTGACGTCATCCGTTGCGTGCGGGCGCTGGAAGCCGCGGTCATCGAGCCGTGCGGCCCCACGGCCTGGAGACGGTCCGCGTCGAGGGGCGCCCGGGGTCGGCTGCCGGCCGATCCTGAGACTGTGGGAGGCCTCGCCGCGCCCAGAGCGCAGAGATCTGCGCCCTGGGGTGAGGGTCGCCCGCGGCGTGACCATGCATGGGATCGGCCTGAACGTCGACCCCGACCTGAGGCCTTCTCCTTGGATCGCATCATTCCCTGCGGATCGACGACGCCGGGTGACCTCACTGGCAGCGGAAACCGGCCGGCACCTGACGACCGGCGCCCCCTGCAGAGGCTCTGGTCAGCCCTGGAGAACCACCTGCTCCCCCTTGGTGGCGGATGCCACGTGACAACATGCCCACTCCTAGGGCCGGAGGTCCCATAAACCCCTGCAGCAGTACTAGACTCTCGATGGAACCGTCGCTCTAGCTGAGGAGAGGTAGACGTGAGCACCACCGTGGCCCCTGAGGAGCGCAAGCTCCTGCGGGTCGAGGCGCGCAACGCCCAGACACCCATTGAGTCCAAGCCCCGACTGGCTGCGCACCCGCGCCGTCGTCTCCGCACACCTACCAGGAGGTCCGCGGCCTGGTGAGGGAAAAGAGCCTGCACACGGTGTGTGCCGAGGCGAACTGCCCCAACATCTACGAGTGCTGGAACGACCGCGAGGCCACCCTTCCTGGTGGGCGAGATGTGCACCCGCGCTGCGACTTCGGCGACATCGCCACCGGGCGTCCCACCGAGTACGACGTCGGACGAACCCAGGCGCGTGGCGATCTCGATCACGGAGATGGATCTGCGCTACGCCACCGTGACCGGGTGGCTCCGCGACGATCGCCCCGACGGCGGCGCCTGGCTCTAGCCGAGACCGCCCGCCAGTGCACGAGCTCTCACTGGGCACCGGGGTCGAGCTGCTCATCCCCGGACTTCAAGGGAAACCCCCTGACGCACTGAGGACGTCTTCCTCGCGCCCCTGAGGTTCTGGGCCACAACCTGGAGACAGTCCCGCGCATATCAAGCGGATCCGTCCGGCCTTCTCCCCACCGGGCAGCCTGACGTCATCACGGCCGCCGCGGAGGCGGGACTGAGTGACCAAGTCCAACCTCATCCTGGGCATGGGCGAGACCCGAGACGAGATCGAGGCGGCCATGGCCGCGCTGGTGGAGGCGCGCTGCGACATCCTCACCATCACCCAGTACCTGCGCCCTCCAAGCTGCACCACCCCTGTTGACCGCTGGGTCAAGCCCCAGGAGTTCATGGACCCTCAGCCAACTGGCCGAGGAGATCGGGTTCGCCGCTGTCATGAGCGGCCCCATGGTGCAAGTTCCCTCCTACCGCGCCGGCACGCTGTGGGACGGGCCATGGTCAAGCGCGGCCGGCCCATTCCCGAGCACCCTCGCAGCTCGCCGAGCCGGCCACCGCCCCGCCGGGAGGCCTCGCACCTGCTGAGCCCATCCCCACCGTCGCCGCCTGCCGACGACTCGGCACGAGTCACGAGTCCCAGGCAGCCGGCCGGATGGATTCCGGCGTGCGCCGGCCACGCTGACGGCGAGACCGTGTGCCGGCACACCGCCGTCGTCTATGCGGTGTGCCCGTGAGTAGTGCTCAGTCTCCCCAGCCCGAAGAAGAAGCGCCGGCTGGCCTCAGCACCTTCAGAACATCAAGGACCTACACGGTCTCGCGTGGCGAAGCTATCCGTGGATCGGTGGGCGATGCTGGCGGTACTCGCCACGTGCCTCGCCCTGGGGGCCGCGATCGCCCTTGCTACGGCCTGCACCTGTGGTACTGGCTGGTTTTGAGCCCTCATGCTCGCACTCGTGATCAACATGGGACTCCTGACGTTCCTGGTGCGCCGCGCCCCCTACTCCCCAGATCGAGGGGAATGCCGGAGCGCCGAAGGCCGTTCTGGACCAGATCGGTCGGGGCTGGTACGTCGAGTCCGAGCCTGTGGCCTTCACCAGGACCAGGACCTCGTGTGGAGGCTGGTGGGACGCCCCTGGTCGTTCTCGTCGCCGAGGGTCCGAGCACCCGCACCCGCCGCATGCTGGCCGAGGAGGAGCGCAGGGTCCATCAGCTGTCCACCGTCCCCATCCACACCCTTCAGGTAGGCACCGACGCCGGGCAGGTGCGTCTGACCGACCTGTCCAAGACGCTGCGTCAGCTCCCGACCAAGCCCCGCATCACTGACTGACAGCGAGATCACGCAGGTCCGAAGCGCCTGACCGATGGCGGCAAGAACCTGCCGATTCCCCAAGCACATTGACCCCAATCGGGTCCGCTCCTGACCGCCGCGCCATGCGCGGATCGCTGAGTCACTTCAGGGCCACTCGCATCACCAGTGCCCTCGACACGGCTCGCGAGCTCGGCGACGGCAGGACGAAACACTCAAGCAACACTGGCGCTATTCCTTTCGTCACGGTGAGCGTCAATATAGTGGCCATAGTGGCCGTGGTCAGCCGCAGTGCATACACGTGGAGTGCGTGCGCCGTTCCACTTGGAGGAGATATGTTCAAGGACGCATCTGAGGCACTGACGTTCATCGAGAAGGAGAATGTCGCGCTGGTCGATGTGCGGTTCTGCGACCCACCCGGCGTCATGCAGCACTTCACTCATTCCGGTGGCCGCCTTCATGATGAGGCACTCACCGACGGCCCGCATGTTTGACGGCTCCCATCAATCCGAGGCTTCACCGCGATCCACGAGTCAGACATGAAGCTGGTTCCTGATGTGACCACCGCCTTCCTGGACCCGTTCCAAGAGGAGAAGACCCTGGTCGTCAATCTCTCCGATCGTCGATCCTTCACGGACGAGGTCTACTCCCGCGACCCCCGCTCGATCGCCGCTAAGGCCGAGGACCACCTGCGCTCCACCGGAATCGCTGACACCCGCTGCATCGGCGCGAGGCCGAGTTCCCACCTCTTCGACTCGGTGCACATGAGTCCTCACCGGCCGAGTCCTTCTACGCCATCGACTCGCTGAGGCGGCCTGGAACACCGGCCGTGAGGAGGAGGGCGGCAACAAGGGTACAAGACCGCTTTTCAAGGGGCGGCTACTTCCCCGTCTCACCCAATGACCAGATGGCTCGATATCCGCGATCGCATGGTCCGCACCTGCCTCGGCTCCGGACTGCGGAGATCGAACGGGCCTGCATCACGAGGTCGGCACCGCCGCCAGCAGGAGATCAACCACCGCTTCAACTCTCTGCTCGCTGCGGGCGATGACATGATGAAGTTCAGCACATCATCACGAACGAGGCCTGGCGCAACGGCAAGACGGCCACCTTCATGCCCAAGCCGATCCTCGGCGACAACGGCTCGGGCATGCACACCCACCACTCCGCTGTGGAAGGACGGCAAGCCGCTGTTCTTCGACGAGCGGGCTATGGTCAGCTCTCCGACCTGCCCGCTGGTACATCGGCGGAATCCTGGCTCACGCCCCGGCGCTGCTGGCCTTCACCAACCCGTCAGTGAACTCCTTCCACCGCCTGGTCCCTCGGCTCGAGGCGCCGGTCAACCTGGTCTACTCGGCCCGCAACCGCTCGGCCTGCATCCGCATCCCGGTCACCGGCTCCTCCCCCAAGGCCAAGCGGGTGGAGTACCGCGTGCTGACCCTCCATCCAACCCCTACCCAGTGCCGCCGCCGTCCTCATGGCGGGAATCGACGGAATCCGCAACCGCGATCGAGCCCCGTGAGCCCATCGACAAGGACCCCATGAGCTCGCCCCCGAGGAGTACTTCGACATCGACAAGCTCCCCCGACAGCCTGGACCAGGCGCTGGAGGCGCTGGAGGACGACCACGACTTCCCTCACCGAGGGGGACGTCTTCACCCCGGATCTCATCGAGACCTGATCGAGTGACAAGCGCACCAATGAGATCGAGCCGCCCGTGGCTGCGCCCCCACCCCTACGAGTTCCAGCTCTACTACGACCTGTGAGCCGCGTGACCCAGCTCAGACGGCGGCCTGAGCCTCCTACGCACGAGGCTCAGGGCCGCCGTCGTGCTGATACGCCACCTCCCGGCTTTGCATATCTATACTGTATTGCGGATATTCTTCTCCGTCTTGATCCACGCCGAAGAGGAGATCCCACGATGAGGATCCGCCAACACGCCGTCCTCGGGCTGGCAGCCACCGCCTGCCTGGTCCTCAGCGCGATGCACCAACGCCGCTGACTGGAACGCGAAGCCGGAGCTCGCAGATCCACCCTTCGACACCTCGTCGATCCAGGCGCAGCCCGACATCATCGCCAAGCTCCCTCAGGCGCCCCTTGAGGACGGTGTCCTCGACGTGGCCGCCTCCACGGACTACGCACCGGCCGAGTTCCTCGACCTCAGGCAAGGCCGTGGCCACGACGTCGACCTGACCAACGCGATCGCCGCCGTCCTGGGCGTCAAGGGCACGGTGCACACCGCCGAGTTCGGACTCATCATCGCCCTCGGATCGGCTCGAAGTACGACGCCGGTATCTCCTCCTTCACGGTCACCCCTGAACGGACCGCGGAGGTCGACATGACCGCGTACATCAACGTGGGCTCGCGATTCAACGTCCAGGCCGGCAAACTCCCTAGGGGCGTCGAGACCCTCGACCACCCTGCCAGCTGTGCGGTCGGACCATCGGCGTCCAGGTGGGAACCGCCCAGGAGACCACCATGCGCGACGCCGCCGACAAGTGCGCCCCAGGCGGGCAAGCCGGTGCTGTCCGTGCGTCCCTACTCCAAGCAGTCCGAGGCCACCACCGGCCTGGTGGGCGGCACCATCGACGCCACCTACCTGACTCCACTCGTGGCCGGCTACGCCGTCGAGCTGACCGACGGCCAGATCGTCACCCTCGGTGAGATCGAGGACGCCACCCCCAGGGGTGGTGACCCCTAAAGGCCGATCCGCAGTTCACCGCCGCGATCCAGGCCGCCGTCCAGTACCTCACGGACCAGGGGCATCTGGCAGAAGATCCTGACAACTGGGGCGTGAAGGACGCCGCCCTGACCACCGCAGAACTCAATCCCGCAGTGAAGGAGTGAGCCTGAGCGCCTCACCTGCCTCTGAGGACGACAAGGTCGTCCTCAACAATCCCTAAAGCCCGTCCCCGCCCGGGGACGTCGGATCAGTGCCGCGATCGTCACGGTCCTGGGGCCATGCTCATCCACGGGCTGGTCACCAATGAGAAGTTCCACTGGTCCACGGTCTGGTTCTTCCCGTGAGGTCCACGGTCAAGGCCGTCGGCTGGACGCTGCTGCTGACCTTCATGGCGATGGCCATCGCAGTATCGTGCTGGCGGTCACCACGGCGATCCTGCGCCAGTCCTCCAACCCGGTCCTGCGCTGGGTGGCGCTGGCCTACCTGTGGTTCTTCCGCGGCACCCTGATCTACACCCAGCTGGTCTTCTGGGGGCGCTGTCCGCGCTCTACCAGAAGCTGAGTCTGGGATCCCCTTCGGCCCCGAGCTGCTGACCTTCAAGACGACGACGGTCTTCACCCCTTCGTCGCGGCGGTCCTGGGGCTGGGCATCAACGAGGGCGCCTACCTCCTGCGAGATCGTCCGCTCGGGCCTGAACTCGGTGGACAAGGGCCAGAGCGAGGCCGCCGGGGCCCTGGGCATGAGCAGGGCCAGATCCTGCGCAGGATCGTCCTGCCCCAGGCGATGAGGGTCATCGTCCCGCCCACCGGCAACGAGACGATCTCCATGCTCAAGACGACCTCCTTGGTGCTGGCGGTCCCTTCACCCTGGATCTGACCTTCGTCACCAACTCCTCACGCGTCGCTGACCCTACCAGATCATTCCGCTGCTCCTGGTCGCGGCCATCTGGTACATCATCATCACCTCGATCCTCATGGTGGGACAGCACTCACATCGAGCGCTACTACGGCAAGGGCTTCGACTCTGACAGTCCTCCGCCGCCTGGGCCGGGCCTGTCGGCCCGCCAGCAGGCCATCCTCGATGCGCACACCACCAAGGACAGTCCTTTCCTGGAGGTCACCCCATGAGCACATCCGCCCACAGCGCGGCCGGGACGCCCAAGGTCGAGATCAGCGACCTGCACAAGTTCTTCGGTGAGCTGCACGTGCTGCGGGGCATCGACCTGATCGTCCCGCCCGGCTCGGTGACGGTCCTCATCGGCCCGTCGGGCTCGGGCAAGTCGACGCTGCTGCGCTGTATCAATGAGCTGGAGTCCATCGACGCTGGCCGGGTCAAGGTCGACGGCGAGCTCATCGGGATGCGTGAGGTCGAGCGCGGTGGCCGCACCGAGCTGCACGCGCTGTCGGACAAGGCCCGTGCTGCTCAGCGCGCCAAGATCGGCATGGTCTTCCAGCGTTTCAACCTCTTCCCCCACATGACGGCTCTGCCAGAACGTCATGGAGGCACCGGTCCTGGTCAAGAAGATTCCGAGGCCAAGGCCCGGAGCGCGGCGTCGAGCTGCTGGAGCGGGTGGGGCTGGGGATCGCCTCGACCACTCACCCCTCCCAGCTCTCCGGGTGGTCAGCAGCAGCGGGTGGCGATCGCCCGGGCTCTGGCGATGGACCCCTGAGCTCATGCTCTTCGACGAGCCGACCTCGGCCCTGGACCCCGAGCTGGTCGGCGAGGTGCTGCAGGTGATGAAAGGACCTCGCCGCCTCCGGCATGACGATGGTCGTGGTCACCACGAGATGGGCTTCGCCCCGGGAGATCGGCGACCAGCCGATCTTCAGTGGACGGCGGCGTCATCTGCGAGTCCGGTGGACCCTGTCAAGGTCCTGGACGACCCGCAGCCGAGCGCACCCGGGCCTTCTCTCGAGTCCTGTAGCGCGGACCGGTCAGGAGGCGGCCCGGTCCCAGGCCCCGTCATCCCAGGAGGTCAGGCTCCACCCGGTACCGGGACCGTCGACGACGGTGATCCCGGTGTTGTGCATGGGGTGGTCGGCGACCCACAGCGGGGTCCACGCCGCCTCCGGCGGCAGCCTCAGGAGGTCCACAGGCGCAGCGCGGTGCCGTGGGAGACGAGCAGGCTGCTGAGTCTCCTGCCCGGGCGGTCTGCTTCGCAGATGCGGCCGACGGCCTTGCCGAGGCGCTGAAGCGTGTCGTGCCCGTCCTCCGGGATCCGGGATGCGGCAGGCGGGCGCCCCGCCATCCAGGCCCGGGTAGTGTCCACGTAGCAGGCCACCGAGCGCGCGTCGGGTGTTCATCTCCAGGTCGGAGGCCAGGACCTCACGCAGTCCTGGGTCGATGGTGGCGCTCAGGCCGGTGGCGGCCTCGATGGGGGCGATGGTCTGCCTGGCGCGCGAGGATCGGGAGACCCACAGCGACCCCAGCCCTGAAGCAGGCCGGCCTTGTCCAGACGGTCCGGCAGTCCGTCCGTTTGCCTGCCCCAGCCCCACTTCATCCAGGGATTTCCGGGAAGGCGGTGTCGAGTGCCTGCATGACATTGGCCTCGGTGCGGCCGTGGCGTACGAGAATGAGCCTCACGGCGGCAAGTCTGCCAGGTTCGTGGGCGTGACCCAGGGCGACGGTGCGTGATCCTCATCGCCCAAAGGCCTGTGTCCGGTCCGATCTGCAGCCCGGTCAGCTCCAGGTAGGGGCCCCTCCGGCCGTCTTCTGGTGGCACGGGGCGGCTGGCCCGCCTGGAGCTGCTTGAACTGGCGTTTTGAGGCTGCCGCCCCAGCACCCCGTCGGGACTGCGCGCGAGCGGTCCGCTGAGCCTGATGAACCCGGCGGCGGTGACCTGAGCCGTGCGGCTGAGCCTGCGAGGCGGTGCTCGACGGCGTCGATGCGTGAGCTGGGCATCGGCATCGGCGAAGACGATGCGCTCGGCCACTGCGCGCGCGTGGCGGGCGCTGCGACGGTAGAGGTCCAAGCTCTCGCTCCTGCCCGCACCCAAGCCAATGAGGCGCCCCACCAGGCGGATCCCGGATCTGATGGGGAGGACCTGGGAGCGCGGCCCCGAGGTGCGCCTGGTTCCCAGGACAATCGCTGAGCGCAGGCGGCTGGCCGGGATCCAGGCCGCGACCAGCTCTCCCCGCCGTCCGCGCTCAGCACGGCCTGGACCGCGGCCTGGAGGGACAGCGACGGTCGAGGTGGTTCGCAGCTGGTATCCGACCAGCGTGAGCCAGAGTGCCGGCGCACCTCGGGCGCTCCATTCCACGTCACGAGCCCACCGCCGAGCTTGAGGTGGCGGCCGGGTCAATGCGGGCAGGCGCGCTCGGCCTCCACCGGGCCTATGATCCTGCAGGATCTCCCGCAGGTCCGACGCCAGGCCTCCTGCGCCCAGCGCGCAGCGGGTTGATGAGCTCTCCTCGAAACGCCGGCCCAGGTCACGGTCCCGGCTGGCGGTGGCGGGCGTGCCAGCAGCTGCCCGACGCTCCCATAGGGCGGACCAGCGGCCGTAGTGATACTCGCGTGGAAGGCGTCCGCGTGAACGGCTCATGACGCGTTGCAGTGCACTCGGGCCGCAGGTCGCCGATCCACTTCAAGGTGTGGGAGCGCTGAGGCCTGGTAGCCCCATGACCTGCTTTCACGGCCGCCTCGGCCTCCTGGGCGTAGCGGCCTCTCGCCCTGTCGCGCGGGCCTGGTGGATTTCGAAGAGGACATCTGCGTACGGAGGCGTGCGATCTCGCGACCCTCCCAGGCGTCCCATGGCGATGATGGTGTGGCGGGCGCGGGCGGCCTGCCAGCACGCCGCCTGCAAGCAGGCCGCGCGGAGATCTAGCTTCCACCCCGTCGCGCTGGGCGATGACCAGCCCGGTGGCCACGGTCAATGCCCCGGTCGGGACCGCGCCGGTAGCGTCGGAGAGGATGGGAGTGGTGACGTTCGGGGTCGATGCCGTCGAGGCAGTCCGCCAGTGAGGCGCGCACCTCCTCGCGGGCGCGCACTCACCAGGATCGCCTGGACCGCCTCTGAGCGCCCGCTCGGCAAGGGCCGTGTCATCGGGTCCGGTGAGGCTGCGACGGCGCAGGACGGCGGCGACCTCACTCCGCCAGGGCGCCGGATCGGCGGGCTCGAAGCTCACGCCGTCGTCGTCGAGGCGGGCGATGGACTCTGGGAAATCTCCGCGAGGCGCCTGCGGTGGCCCAGTGGGCGCTGGAAGGACCTGGCATCGTGCCGGCGTGCCGCCACCGGTGAGTCCCGCAGCGTGGCCAGGTACCAGTGCAGGCCCCGGTGGTCAGACAGCCGCCGGAAGGAGAGCAGACCGAAAATCAGTCGGCTCCTCACGCGATCCAGCGATTGATGACCGGCGGCAGCTGGCGCTGGATCGCGGCGCGATGGCTGACCCCCGGTGAGGCCTGGATGTGACGCAGGGCCCCGTGCGGGGGTCCGTGTGGCCGATTTCGGCGATGAGGGCGCTCTTGCGCCGCCCGAGGGCTCAGGGCCATCTCGTCGGCGCTGGGGGCGGCCGCGAGGCGCTGCAGGGGACGGTGGTAGATCTCTCACGAGTGGAGAGGCCCGTACCCGCCGGCGCGAGGTCTTTGAAGTCCTCCCACAGGCTGTCTCCGTGGCCCATGCGTAGTTGCTGATGCCCCGCTCGATGCGGCGCAAGGTCCTCCTCCTTGTCAGGAAGGGTTGTGGACGTGGCGTAGCCGGAAGAGCTGGCCATTGCGATGCTCCCGCCGGTCGCAAGGCCTGTGGCAGCGCTCGCGCACGCGGCGTCAGTGCGACTGACGTATCCGCCCGCGCTGAAGACGTCGAGGCCCTCAGGGTGCCGCGTACGCGCAGGCTCTCGATCGGAGCGACCGTGGACGAGCTGGAGGAGCTGGACGTGAACTCGACGTCTCGCAGGCAGGCCCGAGCTTGATGCGCCGGTCCGTTCCGCCGCGCGGCACGGACTCTTCTCCACCCGGCGCCGTGCCGGCGCGGGCGCGTCACTCCACGAGTGCTCTGTCGGCTGGCCTCCCACACGTGAGGGCGCCACGCCCTGCCTCGTGGCGGGCGCCGAGGCTCGGCGTGGCCGGCACAGGCCCTGGCCTTGAGCAGGGCCTGGAACTCCCCAGGGAGGCGGCCCACGCGCGTAGGCCGGGTGGGAGTCAAGAGGTGCACTGACGCGCGCGTCCTTGCTCCTCAGGGGCGCAGCGCCGTGTCCAGTGGCCACAGAGGCGTCTCGGGCGCGGTGGCGGAGACGACGTGGGCGAAGCCCTAGTGCCAGGTGCGGAAAGCCGACTCACGAGGTGCGCCCTCGCTGATCGCCTGTGGAGTTCTGCGGTTTGTGGGCGGGGCCGACGACGCAGACGACGCTCGACGTCCGGAGATGTAGTTGAGCTCGCGGCCCCGGTCTTCCCATGGCGATCACGGCGAGGGCCAATTTCATCATTCTGCGGTCCGACGGCGGCGCGGGCGATGAGCAGGGCCGTCCAGGGCGGCATCGGCGAGGTCGGTCGCGCGGCGGCGCGACAGACGGTGGGGATCGTGCCGATCGGTCGGCGTTGCGAGGTTATCGGCGACGACTGCCGTGAGCCGGTCCTGGTAGGCGCGCAGCGCTGCGGTCGCTGGCCGACAGCGCAGTCTCCCGGTGAGGGGGTCTCTATCGCTGGTCTGTGGGGGCGGCCTGCGCAGGCGGTCTGCCCAGCGCGTGAGTCGGACTACTCGTTGCAGCGCTCGCCGGGACCGGCCTCTCCCGGGAGCCCACGTTCAGTATCCTGAGCGCCGAGGCGCTCGGATGTGTCAATGGAGGAAGTCGCCCAGGGTCGCGAGGCGCCCGCAGGTCGCGAGCAGGCGGCGCCTGTGCTCACGCGGGCCCGCGCCCATTGATCCACATGCAGCGTTGCCGGCGCTCGTCGCACCCGCTCGACACCGTCTGCTGACGTCAGGTCACCTCGACCTCACAGGTCAAAGTGGTCGGCGAGTTTTAATGAGCTGAGCAGATTACGTCGGGATCGGCGGTGAGCGCCAGAGAGTCGACAGATCCTCACGCCAGTCCGAGTCGCGTCGGTCATGTGGCCTGGCTGCCCAGCTGCCCTGGAGTGGTCCGCCATTGAGGCGTACCTGCCGGGAACCCGCCTCATGCCTGCCTGTCCTGAGTCTTCCGGCATGAAGGCAGCAGCGAGCTCACTCCAGGAGCTCCCTACCGCGGCATTAGAACCCTGCCCGCAGCAGCAGGGTCCCGCGAGAGCTGCCGGAGTGGGGGAACCTGAGGTGTCCGCTTCTCGCTGCGGTCTCTCTCGCCAGCTGTCTCTTTGCAGCGCTCAGGCAATGAGGAAGAACTGGCTGATCTCGAAGTCGGCATCTGGGCGTCGTGGTACCGGTGGTCGCGGCGCTTGTTGCGCGGAAGAACTCGAGGTGTCCTCACGAAGGTGTCCGCCATCAGGTCGGAGTGCTCCATGGCGGCCACTGCGCCTTTGGCTTTGAGGTGGGCAGAGCGTGAATGCCCCAGCGCCCTCGCCCATCTCCGACAGGGCCTCAGACATTTTGTCCTGGCCTCCGGGGAAGCTCATAGCCCTCCCTCAGTGCCCTGAGACCCGCATGAATGACCGCACAGGCCAGGGTAGGCTGGCTGAGGAGTCACTGCCACTGAACCCACCTGCGTCGACTGGGCCTTGCTGGGCTTGTGACACAAGGCACCCAGGCGAGTGTCGTGGCCTCAGCAACATGAAGCAGCCTCGTCCCCACAGGCGCTTGTAGAGCGATGGCCAGCTGGTGACGGCCGTGATCTCTGAGGCGTGGTGCAGCAGACTGAAGTGATGAAGGAGCGACCGGTGGCGGAGAGCTGGTACTGGCCGGCGGGGGTTCAAAGAAGGCGCGTGGCCACCTCGAACAGGAGAGTGGTGTGCATGCCCGAGCCGAACTGGTCGGAGAAGGGCCTTGGGCATGAAGGTCGCCAGGCAGCCTCCTTGAGGGCCACCTCCTCCACGACGGCATGGAAGGTCATGATGTTGCCCGCCATGGACAGGGCATCAGCGAAGCGCAGGTCGGTTCTCGCCCCGCCCGCCGCCCGTGGTGGGGAAAGAACTGCACCGGAGCGATCCCCATCTGCTCGAGCATGGTGTGACGGCTTTATGGCAGTCAAGCGGTACCCTGGGCACGTGGTTTGTGCGCAACCCCGCGTCGCCGGGCGGACGCGCCCGTCGGCGTCATGGTGCTGACCAGGTGGGGAACCGATCCTCCCGTGGATGTAGCAGGTAATCCGGCCTCGAGTGACCCTGGCGAGCTGGACGCTCGAGCCATCGGGGAGCGTGGTCGGTGTGGGCCGGCTCGTTGCCGCGAGAACGTCGCGGTAAACATGTGCCGCTGTCCCCGTCCCGCCACGGCATCTAGCGTGGAGGGGTCAGGGGCCAGGAAGATGCCGGACTTCGAAGACGCGCGTCAGTCTTCGATGGTCGATCCGTCGAAGCTGATGCCTCGAAGGGCGCGCTCTCGACCTCGCCGCGCGATGGTCATTAGCACTTGAGCCGTCCTGGCGACGTCAGTGAACCACAGGCGGATGGAAGCCGGATGTCGCGGTTCCTCGACGGCACGGAGAACCCCTGCCGCTCAGTCCAATGGGGCCTCCTCAGCATGGTGGCGCGCCAGCCCGCCGCACGACGTGCCGGGCGGTCCCGTGCCCGAGACGTTCTGCTGGTCCAGCTTAGTGGGCAAGTGGTGTCAGAATAGGTTTCGGGAGAATTACCGGCGAAGCGACGTCAGGTGGTCTGGTCCGGAGCGGGCGCGCTGCAACACCAGGTAGCCCCGCGCCGGTGGCTACTAACTCGAGTCCGCTGGTACGTCCGCCCTCAAAGTGCGCGCCCCGCGTTCATCACCAAGTGCCGCCAAGAAGGACGGCACCGCTTTCACCGCGCTCACCCGCCCACGACGCCGTGACCGCCCAGATCCTGGATGGCGGAACCGACCTGCTGCTGGTGGATGACCCATCGCACAAACATGAAGCACGACTCACGCCGCCGGTGAGCCTGATGAGATGGTGGTGGCCACCCGCCTCGGTGGCCAGGGCGACCAAGTGCCCCTGGTCGTGGCGCCGACTCCCCTGGTATCGCATGAGGCCGGTCTCGAGCAGGCACCGCCAGCGCGGTGCGCTCCATGAAGGCGGGAAGCCGAAACGCTGCTGCTGAGGCGGCAGCCCCGGCAGCCAGTGGAAGTACTGACCCAGCCGGTATCCCGGTGGTGCGACCTGGGTTCACCCCGCAGAGCGTCAACATGCTCGGCGGCTTGGAAATTAGGGTCGCGGCGAGGCCGCTGACGTGTTGCTGGCCCAGACGCGCAGGCGCTGGCTGAGTGGGGCGATCGCCCTCATCCTGGAGATGGCAGCCCGAGCCCCCGGGTCGCCCGCAACAACAGCCGCCCACATCCCCCATGACGGTAATGGCGCGGGGAGTGCTGCGACGGCAGGTCCTGTCTGGACGACATGGCCGGGATGACGGACTGTCACCGCGCTCGCCCACCAGTTCGGCAGGTCGGCGAGGCCCTGCAGCGAGGCGGCCGTCGACGATCACGGCGCCGCGGTGCGCGAGGTCCTTCCTCAGAGAAGCACGGTTCAGCCCCCGACGGTTCTGGCAGTGATAAGACCCACAGCGTCATGAGTGGAGCCCTCGAGCCGCTATGTGGCTGGAGTGGAAGGTCACGCCGAACCGGATGCCTCCTTCTATGCTTACGACCTGAGTTCTTCGGCTTCTTCCTCCCTCGTCGGGCCGATCGCGCACCGCGCAGTGCACACTGATTCGGGACGCTCAGCCCTGAGCGTCATAAAAGCCGGCGTCTGCATCGCACGCTCCCGAGTACATGTTCCATGCCGACAGCGCCCGAGCGGGTGACGGCCTCGGAGATCGCGCCAGGACGCCGGGACGATCGAGGCGGATCAGGGTCGCGGGACGGCTGGCACGCCCGCGCTTCTGGCCGAGGCCGCCAGAGGCGATCGCCCTGTGAGCACCGACGAGCTGGACCGGATCGCCCACGAGTACCTGTGCGACCACGGCGCCTCACCCCTCATGCCCGCTGCACATGGGTCTCCCAAGTCGATCTCGCACCCGGATCACCCGAGGTCATCTGCCACGGCATCCCGGACTCGACCCGCTTGAGATGAGGGAGACCTCATCCAATCTGGACGTCACCGCCCACCATCGGTGGGGTCCACGGAGACACTGAACGCCACTTACGCCGTCGGCGAGGTCGAACAGCGATCGTGAGACAGGCGCTGCTCATCGAACGCACCCGCACCGCGATGGAACGGGAGCATCGCTGGCCGTCGAAAGCCGGGGCGCGGAGGTCAAACGTCATCCGGCCGCGTCATCGAGGCCTACGCCAAGCCGCCGACTACGGGTGGTGCGCGACTATCGGACACGGCGTCGGCGAGGCTCACTCCGGGGCTCACCATCCCCCACCTACGACGCCGGCTCCTCTGCACGACGACATGGTTTCGAGACGCAAGACGCGTGTTCACTCATCGAGCCGATGCTCACGCTCGGTGGCATCGAGTGGGGCAGTGGGACGACGCGGCTGGACGGTGGCTCACCAGGCGTTCTCGTAATATCCGCATAGAGTTCGAGTCACACGCTCGTGGTGACCGATAAAGAAATGGTGCCGAGGTGCTCACCCCGCCTTGAGGCAGCGTGGGTATTGCTGCTCATCCATCGGGACGATCGAGCGCCGTCGTTGCCTCACGACAGCAGGACGACGTAAGGTCCTTCGGTAGCGGACATCTCTATTCTGCACAGGAAAGCCCGCGGGTTTCTCCCGTTTATTTCACGGAGGTTTCACCATGGCTTTGCGCTTCAATCCACCGCCAAACTGGCCCGCGCCAGCCCGAGGGCTGGCGAACACCTGCAGGCTGGCAGCCCGACCCAGCCTGGGGACCGGCTCCTGAAGGCTGGCAGATCTGTCGACGGCTCCGCCGCCGCCCAGCGCTCTCCGCGGGCTTGCGGCCGCAGTGCCGCCGCCGTGAGGCCCGACCCGGCATGGGCTCCGACCCAGGCGGTGTCGACCGCCCCGACGGCCTCGTTGAGCACTGACTCACCAGTTGCCGACCCGACAGGCATGTCGGCCTCCGCCCCCTCCGGGGACTATGCCGGCGCTCCCGCAACTGCGGGTGGCAGCCCTTACGCGGCCAACATGGACTGCCGCAGTCGCCCACGCCTACCAGCCCCAGGGGGCGGCAGGAGGCATGCAGCCTCCCACCGGCGGGTGGCAGCCGCAACCGCTCCGGCCGGCCCCGGCAACGGCTCAAGCCGCTGACCCAGCAGTGGTGGTTCTGGACCGGTATTGCTGCAGTCGTCGTGGTCGCCTTGGTCATCGGTGGCATCTTCATGTTCAAGGGCGATTCCAGCGATTCCGACACCAAGGCGGACAGCACCTCGAGCTCGGAGCCGGATAACACGAAGAAGCCCAAGCCCAGTAAGAATGTCGATGACCCGGCTCCGACCGACAAGCCGGATCCGGACCGACAACCCAGATCCGAAGTCTTCGTCTTCCCCGGACAGCAGGTCGAGCAGCAACGACTCGGTATTATGCAAGTCCAAGCCGCTTGACCCGACGACCGGCGCCCTTGAGATGAAGGCTGGAAAGTATGACATGGACCCCAAGGCTTCGATCTCGGTCAAGTTCAGCCCTGTTGAATGGGATGTCAATGCAGCAGATCTCCAGGCGATTGACCGCCGTACCTACCACCGACCCGCCTGAGGGAAAGAAGTACATTCGTGTTGCGGTCGAGGGTGACTTACCACGGCGAGGCCAGTTCCAGGGACGCTCCCTGAAGATCGACTATGACTACCAGGGAACACGACCAGTGCCCTCGAGTCCTGCAGCGACAATGCTGTTCGCCCGGCGGACTTCTCCCCCGTGATGGTGGATCCGCGAAAAGGGCTACTACGTCTTCCTTGTTACGATGCAGCCACCGCGAACGACGGCAAAAGCCGTCTTCGCCGTCAAGGTGACCTTTCGACCCTACGACACTCAAGGAGAAGTACGTGATGGCGCCGTAACTCACCACGTACGCTCAGCGTGCGGCGCCCACCGGTAAATTCCGGTGAGGCGCCACATGTTTTCTCACCAGTCCAGTACGTCTGTCTGCGTGACAGTAGATAAAGAGCGCATCCACGATAGGGCGGACGGTGAGCCGACCTGTACGCCGGGTTCTGTTGCCGCCCGCCGTTGCCGGCCTGGGCGGTGGCGACCATTCATCTTGGACCGCTGTTGCCAGCGGCCTCATGCGACCTACCCGCTGACTCGGGCGAGCAGCCTTCGAGCGCCAGCTGTGCGGTCTTGCTCCGGGCGGGGTTTACCGAGCCGCGACGGTCACCCGCCGCGCTGGTGGGCTCTTACCCACCTTTCACCCCTTACCCACCGGTATCCGATGGGCGGTCTACTCTCTGTGGCACTGTCCCGCGGGTCACCCCGGGTGGCCGTTAGCCACCGCCCCTGCTCTGTGGAGCCCGGACGTTTCCTCAGCCCGCCGCACCGCGAAGGCGGTGCCGGTACCGCAGCCGCCCGGTCGGCTCGTCCGCGCGGGTTTCAGCGTAGCGGCATGTGGGGCGTCGGAGCAGAGGTCTCGCCCACCGTCGCAGCCCTGATCTGCTGCGTGCACGCCTATCATGTGCGGGTGCTGATCCTGCTGCCTCCCTCCTGAGGAAAGACCGCTCCTGCCAGTGGACCGTCGCTGGATCTCGACTCGCTTCTGGGCGCGGACAGGCTCACCGCTGCGCGCCGCAGGTGATGTCGGCGCTGGCTGAGGTGAGCCGGAGCGCCGAGGGAGCCTCCGTCCTGGGGCTGGGGCCGCGCAGCGTCGAGCAAGTAAGAACGAACCTGGAGCTGGAGACCTCACCCTGCTCCCCCGCTCATCGGCTGTTCACCGGAGTCCTGTACAGGGCCGCCGGGCTCGACTCGATCGCCGAGCAGGCGGCGGGGACGCGGCGCTCTGGAGCACACTGCGTCGTCTCTCGGGGCCTGTGGGGCATCTTGTCCCCCACTGACCTGGTGCCCGACCACCGCCTGTCGATGAGCACGTCCCTGCCCGGACTGGGGCGCCTGCCAGCGTTCTGGAAGCCGCACCTGGCGCCGTCGCTCACCGACATGGCTGCACAGGGGCTGGTGGTCGACTGTCGGTCGGCGGACCATGCGGCCGCCTGGAAGCCGTCCGCACGCGACGGCGTCGAGGTCGTGACGGTGCGCGTGGTGCGCACCGCGCGACGACGGTTCGCGCAAGGTGGTCTCGCACATGGCCAAAGCACGCTCGCGGGGCTGCTCACCGAGGGAGCTTCTCAGGGCCGCTGCCGCCGAGGTCCGTGCCTCGCACGTGCGCGTGGACGACGTCGCGCGTATCGCCTGCACGTCTGGACGGCGTCGACGACGTCGAGGTCTGCGAGGCCGGACCGGCAGGGGCGACGGGTGCTCACCCTGGTGACTCGCTGAGGCGTCACGCCAGTGCACGGCGGTCGGCGTCGAGCAGATGCGAGCCGTCTGTCAGATGTCCATGCGTACGACGATGACGTCGTTCTCCTCGGCGTGGATGACCTCCTCGACCGGTGCGGCCACGATGCGGGCCAGCTCCTGGGGGCTGATCTCGACGGCGCCACCCCTCAACGGTTCGTCCCCTGAGGGCCACTGCGCCGAGCCCGCCGGTGGAGGTGCGGACGGCCTCATAATCCGCCAGGAGGGCCGCCTCAATGGTTCCGGCCAGGTCTGCCGCTGGTTCTCCAGGACTCGATCTCCTCATCGAGGTCGGGCGAACTCGGCGTCGCGCTTGGCGGTGAGCTCCCGCCCGGCCGTACGGATCTCTGGCTCCTCCTGGCTGGGGCGCTCCGCCTCCTGCCGGGCGAGGTCGAGCGCCTCATGGCCACGATCTGCGCCTCCTCCAAGGCTGACTGGTTGGCCGAGGCTGGTCGATCTCCTTGGATGGCGGAGAGGTCGCGGGCCGCGCTGGTTCCGGAGTGAGGCGCTCGCGCAGCTACCGGCGCGGCGTCACCACCCGAGCGACCTCGTGTCTCGCTGCGGGTGGCCTGCTTCTTGGCCTCGCTCGAGGGCGGCCTCCGCCTGGATAGCTGCGCGCTTGTTGGCTTTGAGGCGTCTCGATGACCGACTCGATGCGGGTGAGGACCGGAAGGTGCTTGCGCTCGTGACGCAGCCGTGCCAGGCGGGAGTCGAGGTCCTGGAGATCGATGAGAGGCGCTGCTGGGCGATGGGGGCGCTGTCACGGCGTGCTGCTCCTTCAGGTGTGCGTCAGGTTGATCCTGCGAATCCTCTCATGCCCGGTCTGATCCGGTCGGCGGGCGCAGCGCCCAGGGTCCGTGACATGGTGGGAGACCTGGACGGCCAGGAGGCTCCCCTGGGATGGGCGTCTTCTGTGAGCCTGCGGGCAAGGGGCTCCAGGCCGACCCACTCGGTGGCCCAGTGGGTTCCGCACAGAGATGAGGGCCCGTCTCCAGGTGCTCGGAGGCCGGGTGGTGCGCAGGTCGGCGGTGAGGGAGCGTCGGCTCCGGCCTGCCGAGGCTGCTGCAGAAGAGAGTCACCCGCCCCACCGAGACGGCGATGCGTTCGACGATGGCGTCCAGGTCCCCGCCCACGAGGAGGCCGGGGCGGAGTCGGGCAGGGCTGGGCGACGTCTCAGCGAGCTGGCGCAGAGTGACGGGTTGCGGGAGGCGTCGACCCGCCCAATGCCCTGATCCGGGGAGGCGGGGTCGGGCTCGAGGGGACGGTGGAGACGAGTCCGACACACGCTCGGCCAGGGGCGTCGGCCACTCCCCGTGGGCGGCGTCGAGGGCTGGTGATGGGCGTTGAGGAGCGCGACGCCGGCGCGGATGAGGCGGTGGACGGTGCGGCCCTTGGGATCGGTGGCTGCGACGTGCTCGGTTCCGCGCGCAGGTAGAGGGGTGGTGGGTGATGACCATGTCGACTCCGGCGTCGATGGCCTCGTCGACGACGGCTGCCACAGGGTCGACGGCCAGGAGGATGCTGCGCACCGGCTCGGCGGGGTCGCCGCAGATGAGCCCGTTGGAGTCCCAGGAGGCGGCCAGGCCGGGAGGCGCGGCGGCCTCTGCGAGGGCGACGACGTCACCGACGGTCAGGTGGCCTTCCGACGTGCTGCGCGAGGGCTCGTGGCCGGCTTCAGGAGATGCGGGTGCAGACGTGTGACTCATGCGACCAGGCTAGCGGTAGAGCGGGCAGTCTCCTGAGGCGTAAGGAGCTCGGATGCCCGCGGCGCCTGCGTGAGGGCGTGCGCCGACGGAACACAGTGAGAAAACGACCGACGCGGCCGCCATCTGGGGTAACCTCTTTCGCGCTGCTGGGCCTCTGCGGTACTGGCAGCGTCGGCTTCCTCGACACCGTCGATGTCGCGGCCGCGCCCCCATAGCACAGCGGTTAGAGCAGCGAGCTTATACCTCGTATCGTGCCTGATAAGCACAAGGTCCTGGGTTCGAATCCCAGTGGGGTACTGACGCCCCAGTTACTCAAACATCGGGGCACGTCTCGCCTCCGTGGTGGAATCGGTAGACACCGCGACCTTAAAAGTCGCTGCCTACGGGCGTGCGGGTTCGAGTCCCGCCGGAGGCACCACAGCATCGCTATACAAACCCTCACCCTGAGAAACAGCCCCTGTGGCCGTCTCAGCCGAGGACCGTCGCCCACCTCCTGCCGAGGTGGGCGTTTTTCGTAGGGCAGCGATCCGGGCCACGGCCCGCAGCCGTGCGCTGGCCAGCTGGTCGAACGGCCGGTTAAGTCGTGCTTCCAGGCAGACATCGCTGCCGGTGTCTGCCACGCGGACAGAGCAGGGCGCCTCATCAGCTCGACGTGTTGGCTCGTCTCCAACATCGTCTGCCTCACGCTCACCGGGCTCCTGCTCATCACGCTCACACTCTCCATCACCCTCATCACCAGCGCCCTTCACACCATCGTCGTCCTCATCTTGCAGGCCACCATGCCCATCACCACCGTCGCCAGGCAGGATGACCCGGCCGTCCTCATCCACCGCCGGGTTGACCAGCACCCGCTCGAAGAACACCTGGTTCAGCTGCTTCCTTAGGTGATCCGGTGCCGCCATATACAGCCGGTAGCAGTCCTCCAGCAGATCGAGCGCCTGCTCCACATGCGCCCGCACCAGCTTGGCATCCGCCTGGTAGGCATCGAGCTGACGCTGAATCCCCGCCAGCTCTCGCCCCAACCGATCCTGCTCCTCCTTGAGCAGCTCCAGCGGCACCGCCCCACCGTAGTGCGCCTGCAGCAGCCCGGTGCCGCTCATCCTCCAGGTTCGTCCGCCGCAGCCGTCAGCGACCGAACGTTCCGATCCTTCTCCCCTCAATCCGCGCCAGCTCCGCCAGCAGATACCGCTCAATCTCCTGCCGATCCGCCTCACTGACATACAGCCGCCGATACACCTCCTGCATCTGCGCCTCCACCACTTCAATGAGCACCGCCTTGAATGAGCAGTCGTGCAGCCGCTGCCGCCTGGCGCAGATGAAAGTGAGGGGTAGCAGCACCCCTTGCCATTCTTCGTGTTCTGCACCAGCGGCCGACTACCACACTGCCCACACACCACCGTGCTCTTCAGGAAGTGGTTATGCATCCGCTCCCGCTCGCCACTGCGATGGGAGCCCAGCACAGCCTGCACCGCCTGCCACGTCTCCTCATCCACCAGCGGCTCGTGCTTGCCCGGGTACTCGACGCCTTGGAACTGCACCACACCCTTGTAGTACGGATGCCGCAGCAGCGTACGCAGCCGCCCCTTGGTGATGGGCCGAGCCGGCTTGCTCGGCGTCGCCGGCACGTCCAGCCCCAGTCCTGCCAAGTGCTTGGCTAGTTGACTGACCGTCCAGTTACCGGTGGCGTACTCGGAGAAGGCGAGGCGAAGCAGGGGAGCACGCTGCTGGTCCAGCTCGACCGTCCGGATCTCTCTCCCATGCTCATCCCGCCCCCGCACGTTGAGGTAACCGAGCGGTGCCTTGCCCAGTGTCCCGCCGTTCCTGGCTTTCTCGCCCATCCCTTGATGACCCTCGTTGGCCAGGTTCCGGGAGTAGAACTCGGCGATGGAGCTCATGATGCCGTGCAGCAGCATGCCGCCTGGGGTCTGGTCGATGTTCTCGCTGGTCGACACCAGCCGGACGCCTGCCTCCTCGAAACGCCGGTTGATCTCCATCGTCCGCCCTATTCCGTGCCAGGCGATCTAACTTATGGACGATGACATAGTCGATCCCGCCATCTTCCTTTGAGGTGAGGCCAGCATCTTCTGCAGCTCAGGCCGGTTCGCACTACGAGCCGACTCGCCGCGGTCGGCTGGAGTGCGTGGTGTTTCTCGGACTGGGGGAGTTTTTCTTCCCGTGAGTCGATAGGACGGAGACCATGCCAGCAGCGAAATACTCAGACGAGTTCAAGACCCAAGTGGTGCGTGAGGTGATCGAGAAGGAACGTACCATCTCCTCGGTGGCCGCCTCATACGACCTTGTAGCCCAAACGGTGGGTAACTGGGTCGCAAGATACAAGAAGGAGCACGCCACCGACCAGGACCGCAAGAAAGCATCCGAGTCAGCCGAGATAGCAAAACTCAAGGCAGAGGTTCGTGAGCTGCGTCAGGAGAACGAGTTCCTGAAAAAAGCAGCCGCCTTCTTCGCCAAGGAACGACCGTGACCGAGCGCTACGAGGTCATCAACCGCGAAGAAGGCTCCTACCCCATCTCTGCGATGTGCCGGTGGTCCAGGGTATCAAAATCAGGGTACTACTCCTGGCGCGACCGACCCCAGTCACAGACGGCCATCAGGAGGGAGGAGCTGGCCATGATGATTAAGGACGTTTTTGAGCACTCCGATGGCACCTACGGTTACCGGCGTATCCAGGTGGTCCTGGAGCGGCGTGGGGTCCGGGCGGACGGTTCCACGATCCGCTCCATCATGCGCGACCTGGGCCTGCAAGCCGCACAGCCACGGGCAAAGGTCCGAACCACCGTGCCGGCCCAGGACCTGGACGAGCGGCCCGACCTGCTCCGGCGAGACTTCACAGCAGATGAGCCCGGCAAGAAGCTGTGCGGAGACATCACCTATATCAGGACGTGGGCCGGGTTTATCTATCTAGCGACCGTTCTGGACTGCTGTACTAAGAAGGTCGTGGGTTATGCGATGGCCGACCACATGCACACCTCCCTGGTGTGCCAGGCCATTGACATGGCAGCACGCAGGTGCCCGATCAAGAAGGGCGTGACGATCTTTCACTCCGACAGGGGGAGCCAGTACACGTCCCAGAAGTTCCTGGATCACCTCAACTCCTATGGTATTCGTCCCTCGGTGGGGCGTACGGGAGTGTGCTGGGACAACGCTTGGGCAGAGTCGTTCAACGCTACGCTCAAGAACGAGAGAGTCCACCGGATGGTGTATCCCACGAAGGACAAGGCGATCAACGATATTGCCTCGTGGATCGAGCTGAGATACAATCATGTCCGTCTTCACTCAGCCCTAGGGTATCGCACCCCGAACGAGGCCGAAAGCGATTTCCTGGACCTGAAGAAGGCAGCCTGAAGCACAAAACAAGCACTGTCCGAAAAACCCCCAGCAGTCCAGGCGAACTCCTCAACCACCAGCGCACCCATCGACTGGGCTGCGCTGGTGGCCTCACGTTGGGCGGGAGGAGAAGCCCTCCGACCCACCACGCTGAGCCTGCTCGCGGGTAGAGACGCGGATGTGAGACGGCACGCTTTGGGGGTGAGTTGGGCGGCCATGGCGGTGAAGGGATCGGAGCGAGTGCGTCAGGCATGGTGCACCCCTCGCTGGTTTCGGTGGGTTCACTGGTCTGCCTGCGCTGCTGGCGCTCTTCCTCCCTCATCGCGTCGAGCTGGCGCATCCATGCTCTTTCGTCGTCCCACCAGGCTGGTGAAGCGTCGCCAGGTGCTAGATATTGAGGCAGACCAGGTGGGTGCCGGCTTTGCACGAGCTGCTCCGGTGACCGCGTCTGCTTCGGTGGTGGTGAGGTTGGGTGTGGGCCAGCCTGCCGTGATGACGTACTCCACCCCACCGCGCTTGGCGAGGCATCAGCAGCATGCTCAGGCCGTGCCGGGCGCTGCTGTCGGTCGTGGAACCCGGTGACCGCGGTTCAGGCCCATTGTTTTCGGCGTAGTCCTCCACCAGCTCCCCGTCGCCGGGCTAGCTCGCGAAGGGTAGCGCGCTGCCCCGTAGAAGATGGCGATCGGCCCAGTGCCCGCCTGGCCGTCCAGCGCGGCGGTGGGTACGGCGGAGAGCACGGCCGGGTGCTTCTCCTGTGCGTTCGTTGTTGTTTATGTTGTCATCTGTCTCTCCTGTCGTATTTCTTACTCTATCTGTTGTTTTGTGTTTCTCCTCTTTCTATTGACGCTCAGATGGACGGAAAAAGTCCAGTCTGGTTTTCACTTGACCTCTGGCGGCAATCTGCGAGTTTCCGCATGGATCGTCACATAGGTGGTTCTGCTGAGCGCAATATTCATCTCACCCCCTCTATCTACGCCTCATCAGATGGATGCTGCGCGTTTCTCCTTTCTCGTCGAGATATGCCTCCTTTTGGTGTGTCAGACCAACTGGTTGCTGGGTTGTGGGGTGGGGATGGCGGCAAGCCGCCGTGGATCAGGTGGGCAGCTGGTCGAGGCGGATGACGCGGGAAGGAGGTCGCGCAGCAGGTGCGGTGCTGTGGGCGATGGCTCGCTCGAGGCGGTGGCGTCTACGGTCGCCAGGGACCAGCCACAGACCGACCAGGAAGACGCCGCCGTCGCTGGCCTGAGCGCTGGCGGCTTGGTGTTCCTGGCAGCGCCAGCGAGGTGGCGATGACGCGGCCGGGGGTTCTCGTAGCCCGGTCGACCTCGACGAGGTAGCGATCCCGCCATAGGCCGGGCCGGTGACGGTCACTGCCAAGTCGGGGCGCAGCACCTGCACCTGACCGCTAGGGGCTGAGCGCAGTGCGCCAGCAGTCCAGCTCTAGAGCGACCGTCGCCTCGGTATCCGTTTGCCGGCGGACGGCCTCCGATACCGGTGCGCACCTCAGTTATCGCGAGAGGTGGTCCAGGAAGGTGGTCGACACCTCACGGGGCCGCTGCTGCCGTGGCACCTCCTCCTCGTCTGCAGCCACACGGCGGTGGCCCCGAGTCGTGGCGGCCCAGATCGTCACGGCTGAGCCGCCCTGCCAGCCTCACCAACCCGCCGCTCCAGGGCTCGTCAGCAGACGCTGCTGAGCCAGGCTGGCCAGGTGACGCTGGGTCTGACGCGCAGGGGCCGAGGCAGGCGACGTGTACTCCAGGCGGTCAGCCGGGCGAGCTGCGTGGTGGTGGCAGCGGTGGGCCGCCACCAGGGCGAGCAGGCGCGCCTGCATCGGATGGATCGGCGCAGGCACCAGCGATGAGAACCGGGCCGCTGTAATGGTGGGTGACCGGTTCATCGCTGGCCGCCTCCGCTGGGCCAGACGTGACACACCACGGGGTCAGTCACCGCCACAAACGACCACAAAAGGCCGGGATACCGCCGCTTGCCACGAGCCTTGAGTGCAGCGGTGCGTCGACCGATCCGTCCACCGAGACGACGCCCCCGCCCAGTGGTTCGCAGGCCCACCGCGCCACCGGCACCGCACGTACGTCGCCCGCAGCGGCACCAGGTCGTGATGGTTGCGTACCAGTGGCTTCATGGTCGCCTCCTGCGGCCAATCGCGGACAGGACCGACCAGACTCAGACTCAGCCCCGCTCTTGACGCCGTCCGTCCCAGACTCATCCAGAGTGGCGGGCTAGATCATTAGCGCCGCTCCTTCACTGGTCTCATCACCAGTGTTGTCAGTGGCGGCAGTGGTCGTGTCCGGCAACACCGTCGTCGGGTTCCGTTGCTCGTTCGCATCGGCGGCGCTGCTGGGCGCGGTGCCGCTGGTCAGGCGATGAGCTCGGCTTCGGTCTGCTCAGCCGGGATGCCGTAGCGGGCGTGGCTGGCGGCGCAGAGCAGGGGCTGGATCGCGCACCGCTGAGCGGAGCGGGCTGGCGGCCAGGAGAACCAGCCCGAGCGGCGCCCGTGGTGCATGATGACGGTGGCGTAGGGCCTGGTACTGGGCCAGCAGCTGGAAGTCGGCCGCCTCCAGCCCGGAGCCAACCGGGCCGCCGCGACCGCATCGGTCGCCGACAACGCGAAATACACCTTGGAGCGCGTGTTGGTCTCCACCGCCTGCATCATCTCGGTACTGGAGCTGCCCGCGATACTGATGCGCCAGATGGAAAGGCCGCGCCTCAGAGACCGGAGCCTGGGCCAGGGCGTCAGCCAGGCTGCCCGGCAGCCCCGCCAGAAGGCCTGACCTCATCGATATACACGCTCACGATCTGCCGCCGCTCAGGCGGCTCTGCCTGGCGTGCCAGCAGGTGCCGCCACAGCTGAGCCACCAGCGGGGTCCCTAGCAAGCGGGCGCTCCGGCTCCGAGCAGGCCCTGGTTGAGGTTGACCACCACGATGCGTCGGCGCTCCAGCAGATCCGCCAGCCCGAAGCGGGGCTGGGCCTGCGCCCAGCATCGCCCCGCAGTCCCTGGGCGCAGCATCAGCTGGCGCAGCTTGTTGAGCACCGGGCTACCTCCACCGCCTGGGTCCGCACCGGCTTGGCCTCATAGCCTGCCAGAAGACATCCGTGCCCAAAGGATCGGCTGCCAGTGCCGGTACTCGGTGTCGGAAGGCCGGGTTGGTCAGCACGGTACCAGCCACACCAGCGTCGCCTGCGGATGCGCGCCAGCGTCAGCAGCGCGGCGGAAGGACATCGGCGGTGCGGATGCCCCAGCTGTCGCGAAAACAGCTCGGCCAGCACCCCCCAGCACCGCCTCGGCCGTCACTACCGCCAGCTCCGGCGGCCCGGCGAGCGGGTTGAACCCCACCTGGGCAGGGATTGGTCGGATCCAGCACCACCACGTCGTCCGCCCGTTCCTGGGCAGGGCGCGCCACGAAGTCCGTCACCAAGTCCCCTTGGGGTCGAGCAGGAGCAGACCCCGGCCCTCAGCCGCATCAGCCAGCGCCAACGACAGCAGCACCGTCGACTTACCCACCGTCGGCCCCAGCAGATGCGTGTGGTACACCGCGTCGCAGTCGGCAGGCGCACCAGCCCGGTCTCTCCCAGCACCGCACTGGCACCGACGACGCGCTGCGACGACAGACCCCACCTCCGGCGGCGGAGCCACCAGGCGCGGGTGCCCACTCCCCAGCAGCGGCAACGGCAGCTCACCGCACGGCCAACCCACCATCGCCACAATCTCCACGGCACTCAGCTCCAACCCCCGCCCGCCACGGCCGCCGCACCCGTTGTGGACTGCTGGGGGTTTTTCGGACAGTGCTTGTTTTGTGCTTCAGGCTGCCTTCTTCAGGTCCAGGAAATCGCTTTCGGCCTCGTTCGGAGTGCGATACCCTAGGGCTGAGTGAAGACGGACATGATTGTATCTCAGCTCGATCCACGAGGCAATATCGTTGATCGCCTTGTCCTTCGTGGGATACACCATCCGGTGGACTCTCTCGTTCTTGAGCGTAGCGTTGAACGACTCTGCGAGCTGTTGTCCCAGCACACTCCCGTACGCCCCACCGAGGACGAATACCATAGAGTTGAGGTGATCCAGGAAACTCTGGGACGTGTACTGGCTCCCCTGTCGGAGTGAAAGATCGTCACGCCCTTCTTGATCGGGCACCTGCGTGTTGCCATGTCACTGGCCCTGGCACACCAGGGAGGTGCATGTGGTCGGCCATCGCATAACCCACGACCTTCTTAGTACAGCAGTCCAGAACGGTCGCTGATAGATAAAACGGCCCACGTCCCGATGATATAGGTGATGTCTCCCGGCACAGCTTCTTGCCGGGCTCATCTGCCGTGAAGTCTCGCCGGGCAGGTCAGCCCGCCTCGTCCAGGTCCTGGGCCGGCACGGTGGTTCGGACCTTTGCCCGTGGCTGTGCGGCTTGCAGGCCCAGGTCGCGCATGATGGAGCGGATCGTGGAACCGTCCGCGGACCTCACGCCGCCCAGGACCACCTGGATACGCCGGTAACCGTAGGTGCCATCGGAGTGCTCAAAAACGTCCTTAATCATCATGGCCAGCTCCTCCTGATGGCCGTCTGTGACTGGGGTCGGTCGCGCCAGGAGTACTTTCGATTTTTGATACCCTGGACCACCGGCACATCGCAGAGATGGGTAGGAGCCTTCTTCGCGGTTGATGACCTCGTAGCGCTCGGTCACGGTCGTTCCTTGGCGAAGAGGCGGCTGCTTTTTCAGGAACTTGCTCTCCTGACGCAGCTCACGAACCTCTGCCTCTGAGTTTTGCTATCTCGGCTGACTCCGGATGCTTTCTTGCGGTCCTGGTCGGTGGCGTGCTCCTTCTAGTATCTGCGACCCAGTTACCCACCGTTTGGGCTACAAGGTCGTATGGGGCGGCCACCGAGGAGATGGTACGTTCCTTCTCGATCACCTCACGCACCACTTGGGTCTTGAACTCGTCTGAGTATTTCGCTGCTGGCATGGTCTCCGTCCTATCGACTCACGGAAGAAAAACTCCCCAGTCCGAGAAACACCACGCACTCCATTGAGCTTGGCAGGGGTGCACGGTGCGGGCGCGCAGCCGCACCCCTGGCTCTCCAGCAGGCGCAGCGCCCCCAGTAACCCCTGCAGCAGGACCTGCTGGCGCAGCGGCGAGGCCGCCCGCACAGACTCGGACTCGCCGCCGCCCGATGCCGCCCCACTTGTGCCCCGCATCCGCCGCCCCTGCTCACCACTAAGAGACGGAATCGGTACCAGCCCGAGCAGCTCCAGCCAGCCCTGCAGCTCCACCCGCCCACACACCTCCGGGCTAGAGCGCGCCCCACCTGCAGTTGCACCAGCAGCCCTCGTCCTCAGCCGTAGATGCCAAGGCCGCCAGGATGGCCCGTCACCACCGCGCTGAGGCGGTCAAGTCTTTGGTGTGGTGTAGATCGGGTTAGGGGTTGAGGGTGATGGTGTTGTGGTCGGGTAGGGCGTGCTGGTCGTGGTGGAGTGTGTGGGTGAGGTGTCTGAGGGAGGTCTCGGACAGGTAGCGGCGTTCGCCGTACTGCCATTCCTCGTGCTGCTCGAGCAGGACGGCACCGATCAGGCGGGTGACGGACTGCCGGTCGAAGACTTGCACGACGTCGGCGCGGCGCTGATCTCGCGGGTTGAGACGCTCAATGGGGTTGTTGGACCAGATCTTGGGCCAGTGCTCCCTGGGGAAGGGTGCGAACGCGGTCAGGTCCGGCTCGGCGTCGGTGAGCATGTCAGCGATTTGTGGGAAGGAGGGCGCGAGGAGTCGACGTGACGTGCTGGTACTGGGCGGTGACGGCCTCCCGGCTGGTCTGAGCGAAGATCGTGGAGATCAGGGCGCCCGCAGGCTTGGAGCAGGGCCGAGCCGAGCCTGGAGGTGATGTTGCGGGCGAAGTGGACCCGGCACCGCTGCCAGGGCGGCGCCAGGCAGGATCGCCTTGACCGCGGCCCGGATACCTGGGTGGGCGTCACTGGTGACCAGCACGACGCCCTGGGGGGTCCTGGTCGGTGGCGACCCTCAGTCCCCGCTCGCGCAGGGACCGCAGGAAGGAGGTCCAAAAGTCCGTGGTCTCAGCGTCGCCGAGCGCCATACCCAGGATCTCGCGACGTCCCTGGGCCGAGACCCCGGTGGCGACCACCAGGGCCTGAGAGACCACCCGGTGGTTGACCTGACATCCACGTAGGTGGCGTCGACGAACACGTAGGGGAACCAGGTGTGGTCCAACGGGCGGGTGAGGAACTCACCCACTGCCTCGTCGATGTCCTTGCAGATCCTGAGACGGTGGATCTGGAGATACCCGACTCGCTGCCCAGGGCCTTGACCAGGTCGTCGACCTTGCGGGTCGAGACCCCTTCGATCCAGGCTGAGCAGATCACGGCGTACAGGGCCTTGTCGACCCGTTTGCGTGGGCAGAGCAGGGACGGGAAGAACGATCCCTGCCGCAGCTTGGGGATGGCCAGGTCCACCTCCCCGGCCGTGGTGGCCAGCTTCTTGGGGCGCTTGCCGTTGTCGTCGGTTGGAGCGCGTGCTGGAGCGCCTCATAGGGTTCTGCGCCGATCTGGGCGGTGGCCTCGGCGTCGATCAGGTCCTGCAAGCCGGCCTGGAGTAGACGACGAAGACGTCATCATGGGCCAGGTCCGGGTCGGACAGGACTTCCTGAATCAGGACGGAGACGGCAGACTGGTCACTGGGCATCGTGGGAGTACCTCCTGGTGAATCTTGGTCGAAAATCCGGGTCCCACGATGCCCCCTCTACTGATCTCAGGCAGCCACACCGGCCAGGGAAGCCCCGCAGGAATTGCCACCACACTAAAAGACTCACCCGCTGAGCGCGCTCCTGTCGCCAGTCCCGCCCTGATTGGCCGGGCCGACACCACCACCGCCTGTTCCACCGCCCGCCGCGAGAACCCACGAAACACCCGACAGCCCGGCACCAGCTCACGCACCAGCGACACCAGCCGCTCACCCGCATGTGACCCCAGTGCCCAGGTGGCCTGACCGCTTGAGGCGCGCAGCTCTAGCACCACCCGACCCAGCGAACCATCCGCCAGAATGCGCTCCACCAGACCGACCGCCGCGTCCTGGGCGAGCGGCAGGGCAAACCGCAGCTGGTGCCACACCAGGGGCGAGTGGGGCGGGCCATCACGAGGTGCCTCCCAGGCTGGAGGAGGCAGCAGTGGCCTCGTCGGTCTTAGCCGTACCGGCGGGATCCGACGCGGCGTGGGAAGCGGTGAAAGGGCTGCCATGAGCCGAGTAGCGAGCACCGTCATGACGCTGGTGAGCACACCGTCCGGCCAAGCCACTCCCAGGCGATGCCGACACGGGCTCGTTCGCAGCACAGCGCCCCACCGAAGTGCCACCACGAGCACTCTGCCCACTATGAGCGCCAGCCCATGGAGCCGCGGCTTCATCACTCCCGGCAGCCGACACATCGCCGGTACCAGGCTCACGCTTCGCGCAGGCCCCAACACCTGAGGAAGCCGCCTCACCGACCTCTGGCTCCGCAGTCTCATCCGCCTCTGCCGCCATCTGCCGCGCCAGAGCCAGCACGATCCGCGCTACCGCCCGGTGATCCATGCCGCTTCGCCGCACCGGCACCAGCCGCACCCGCCGCGACGAACCCGGGCGACCACCGGCGTAGCGGGCCATCATGAGCTGCCTCCTGGTGGGAAGGTGTTCGCTCTCGGTCACTGCCAGTGGGCTGAGAACTGCGACGCCGACGGCGGGAACGTATCGCGCTGCGTCTTGTCGATCCACTGGCCAACTCGGGCGCTGCTCAGCCCTGGCCCACCTGACGACGCTTATCCGTCTGTCGCTCGCTTCTGAGCGGTTTCCTCCCACTCCCGTCGGCTCTGCCACCAGCGCACTGCCAGCCAGGCGGCGGCGCTCACAGCGAGCAGCCCGACGAGCCAGGGCCAGCTGCTTTGCACGATGGCGACGATCCACCCTCAGCCCCATCGCGATCAGGAACAGACCGACGCCGCAGCGCAGCAGGCTGCCAGGCAGAGAACGCCTCGAATCGCTCATCATCACCATCTCCTCGCAGACTGCGAAATTGGGTACTTGTCTCGCCACGGCCGACTCATCGCAGAACCTCCTCGTTCTCGTGCGCCCGCTCGCCATACCGCGGCACAGCAAAGCCGGGGATACGGATGTCGGAGTCCACTTTGGTCACCCCACACCGCCCAGGGTTGGTTCGACTCTGGCCTGCGGCGGGCGAACAGCTCCAGGTACGGCCCGGGGCTGACCCGCTCGATAATGGCGAACTGCTCAGCTGGCTTGCGCGAGTGCTCGGTGACGGGGGCGTTGAACCAGGTCGGCTGAGAGCGCGACCCCGAGTGCTTTCCCTCGGGTGCAGAACAGCAGCTGCTCGGTGGCATTGCGCAGCTGGTAGCGACCACCCAAGCCAAGGCGGAACTTCACCCAGGTTAGCGGGCTGCGCACCGTAAAGCCCCAGGCCTCGGCCACCCTCATACGCCGTCGGCAGCAAGGCATTGGTCGTCCACAGCCACAGCGTGGGCATCACGGGCCGCCAAGCTCCCACCGGCAGCGCCGTGATCCGCGCCAGACTCATCGTCCGGTAGTGCTTCTCACCGCCCTGAGCCGGCCAGGGCGGATCGACGAGGATGGTGGCAAAGCCGCCAGGCGGCAAGCCGGGGATGGCGGGTGATGAGCCAGTGCCCTCAGTCGGTGCGTTGGCTTTCCCGCCGCTGCCGGCGGCTTTGCCTGGACCGTCTTGGTTGAGCACCGCAGCGCTGGTGGCAGCGCCCCCAGAGTCTCTCCGACCGGCTGAGCCAGGCCCGTCGCTCATAGCGCCGCCCGGTCGCAGCGCGCCAGCGCCTGGTCTCACGACTGCACCCGCCTGCTTGGCCACGTCACCGTGCCGAGGGGCTTCTCCCCCAGCGCACGCTTGTCTTGTCTGTTTCGTCTGCCGCATGATGTCCCTCCTTTTTGTTCATACGTGTTATTTGCTCCGGGCGAGCCAGCTGCCAGCTTTTCGCGCATCGGCAGCCATCTGCCCTTATCCCATACATTCCACGAACACTTATTCGATGCAAGGCCTCCCGATTTACATTGCCAAGCGACGCGACACGCACTGCTTTGTTTGAGCCGTTTCTGTGGTGTCACCCCAGGAAACAAAATGGACACACGCGCCATTTAGTGGCCACGAAAGTCGGTGCTGTAGTTTTTGCAACAAGTGGGCGAAAATGACGTGGCATGTGATGAGATTGCTGACGATTGCTCACGGCTGCCGCACGTTCCAGCCCGCCAACGCGACCAGCCAGAGCGACCTGCGGACGTTTTTGTCGTGCGCGCACTCAGTCCGGCAGGCTGCACAGTCGCCAGAGCCCGCTCAATCCCAGCGCTCACGGCTGCCGCTCGTCCGACCCGAGACCGGTCGCTGCCGCGCGCACCGCCTAGGGACGCGGCCGCGGCGGGCGACGCGAGGGCGAGTGAGCCCGGCCAGGTAGGACGGGTCGTGCCAGCCGCCGACTGACCACTGTCGGCGCTGTCCGCTCCGTTCGGCACCACTCCAGGAGGCGCATCACCGCGGTCGTCACTGCAGTCGGTGCCGTGAGTTCTGTCGGTGGGGGCAGAGGCCGCTGCGTCCCGCACCGCCTGTTCGTTGTCCTGCAGCACCTGGGCCATGGCTGCCTGCATGGCTCGGCCTGCCTCTTGGCGTTGCTGGCTCAGCTCATGCCCAGGGCCAGGGCGGCTGCCCAGGATGAGCTGGCCGGTGACGCCTGCTGCCCAGCTGCTCTGGCCGCCTGGTGTGCGGAGTGCCAGCTGGCTGCGACCTCACCAGCGAGCTGGCCGGCCTGGTAGCTGCTCGGCAGGGCGGCAGAGAGCGAGAGCGGCGGCTGCGCCCTACGGGCAGCGGCTGACTCTGTTCCGCGGCGGTGCCTCCTCGCCACTGGGCCAGGCTCGTCGCGCACCCCCTGGGCGAACGCCCAGCCGATTGCGCCCACCACCGCCAGACCGATGAGGGCCAGGATCCCGACTATTACCGTCATGCGATGAAACCTCCGAAGATGAAGAAAGAGAAGAAGAGAAGGAAGGAAGAGAAGAGAAGAGATGAGAGAGGGAACGAAGGCGCAGACAGGGCGTTCGCCACTGAGCTGGCGACATTCCAGTACTGGCCCCGCCGTGCTGAGGCCCACTGAGAGGCGGCAGTGCCACCCAGCCGAGCAGCCAGTGCTGTCTGCCGTCTCTGGTAGTTCAGAGCTGCTTCAGTGCCACCAGTCGCGCGTGGGCTCGCGCTCTCGTCAGCGACGCACCACAGCGCCCGCCGCCTCACAGCCGCCCGATCCGCTGCCCAGCGCCCCAGGGCGTAGCCCGTGATGATCGCTTCAGAACTGAGCACCGCCGGGGGCGATGCGGGTCTGGGCCTCGGCCTGGGTGACCAGCGTGGCGATATTGGTCAGGGACCTGGGAGGTCAGGAAGGCCCGGGCCTGCTCGGCTTGGGCGGCTACTTCTGCCTGGGCGGCGACCTGCTCGATCTCCCGCCTGGTCACCCGGGCCTGGCCATTGCCCAGCACCACCCCCATCCGGGTGCGCTGGGGCGAGAAGAGACTGAGATTGGTAGAAGCCATGAGAGGAGTCCTTTCGAGAAGAGAGGAGAGGAAGAAGAGGAAGACGACGGCTGGGGAAGCGCTCACCCTGGAGCGGGTTCCGCTGCCACCTCCTGGGATGACACATGCGGCCCGGTGGCCGCCCAGATCACGCCATCTGCCCCTGCCGCACTGCCCGAGGACGAGTTGCCGTGCTGGTGTCCGGTTGACCTGGCACATCTAGGAGAACCCGCCGCCATTGGCGGTGTCGTGACAGAAAAGTGCACCGCACTGCATCTACGCAGCACGGTGCCAAACCGGTCGGTGAGAATAGGGGCCATGAGTACGCCCCCGGAGCCAGTCACCCCGCTACCACATGGCGTCTTCCCCATAGGCGACACCACGGACGAGGCCGAGCAGCGCGCCGCACTGGAGCAGCAGGTGCTGACCGAGCTGCTGGCTCTGCGCAAGGCCTACGGGCAGCTGACAGTGCAGAAATTCAGCGCCTTCGCCACCTTGCGGCAGGTCTGCGGCGGCGACGACCTGCTGGACGCCTTCTTGCTGTTTCAGCGCGAGCTGGCCCGCTACCAGCACAGCGGCCGCAACGAGGCAGCCGCCGCCCTTTCTCTGTCCGCTCGGGCCGACACCGTCCTTGACCGTCTCCAGCTCACCGCCGAAGCACTCTCACCCGAGCAGGACTGGCGCGACCAACGCACCGCCCGCCGCTGGAGCGACGCCGGCATGCCGATCATCGCTCGCGACCTGGTCTACTTCGCCCAGGTCGCCGGACGGCTCGGCACCGAGACACTCAGCATCCAGCTCGGCGGCGAAGGCACCAGCTTGATGGTCGTCATCGACCAGATGACAAGCAGCGACCTGCCCGCCAAGGCGCCCCTCATCCAGGTCTGGCACTACCCCTCCAGCAACAGCCCACGAGAGCTCACGCTTGATCTAGAGCAGATCGCCAGCCCCCAGGTCTCACGCGACGGGCTGACCATGCGCCGCCACCGCCTCGCCCTCGACCTACCCGACACCCAGGCCGTCGAGCCAGACGACGCCATCCTGGCCGTATCCATCACCGGCCAGGACGCCCCCATGCGCACCGTCTTCTACCAAGACCACAGCCACCTCGCCCCCGGCCCTCAACACCCGCATGACCACCTACCGCACCATCGTGATGGTGGAGGTGGCTAGGGATGAGCAGTGACACCACGAAGCATGATGCGCGATGCGTTCAAAGCGCCTGCATGGAAGCAGTAAAATTTAACGATAAAGGTGGAAATATCAGAGTTGCCCTCCCTCAAGCGCAGTGGCATCATTATCTCACGAGAGTCGGCCCCAAAAACCATACAAACTGATGGCTAAATTTGCCGACCGGCAACAAAATTGACGTCGACTCCCCGCCGACGTCGCTCCCTCGAGGACTACCATGAGAAAAATTGTTGCTTTGATGGCCGCATGCATCTTGGCCACATCCCTTGCAGCTTGCGATGGCACCAACAAGAAAATCAACGCCCCAGTCGAGTCTTCTGAAGTGAGCAGCAGCAACTATCAGGGACATGGTGTCTCAGTTTGAGGGGGCAGGGTTCACCAACGTCTCCACAAAAGAGATTGACGACCTGATCCTCGGATGGCTCACAGAGGACGGCCAGGTCGAAGAGGTCTCCATCGGCGGCAAAACCTCCTTCTCAACGAGTGACTACCTTCGCTGCGGACGCTCCCAGTGGTTGTCAGCTACCACACCTTCCCTCAAGAAGAAGGGAAGGAGGACACTCGAATCAACACCTGCACCCGATCAGCCATCCCAGTTCCCCGGCACCTCAGAGCCCCGAGGCATCACAGGAGCCGCACGCCTTCTCCCACTCCCTACGGCGAGCAATGCGAGAACATCACGATCGAGAACAACGAGGAGTTCCGAGCCCTCCTTGAAAACCCACAGCCGGACGCCGCCACCGTCGAACAGTTCGTATCAAAATACAAGGGACGCACAGTTGAGTTCGATGGAAACGTCGCTAATGTAGCTTCTCACAATGGATACAAGACGAGGTTTGACTTTCCTCATTCACGCCGGAGATTACAGCACGGATTCTGCGCACGGCCCGAACTTCCAGTTTGCAAACTGCGCATATTACAACCTCCACCTCACCGGCGACAATATCCCAAATAGCATCAGCGCCGGCCAGAATTTGCACATCATCGCCAAGATCATCGACTTCAACAGCACTCAGGAGCTGCTTCACCTGGAACCAATCGCCACGTCGGCGCGATAGTTTTCATTCAGCCAGATTCAGACAGTGTAGCCCGGCTCAGTTGACCTGGCTGCCCACCTTCGGTCATCGGCGCGCCTTGCCGGTCGAGTCGGTATCGGGTGTCGTCGGTGACGATGGTCAGGAGTGTGGGACGCCTGGGTGGGTTGAGGCGGATGACGACGCGGTTGCTCTGGGTGAGGTCAAGAAGCTTGGTGACGTAGTTGACCGCATTGGCCCGCGCACGGTCGTCGATGGTGGTGTTGTCGCCGGAGTCGTCCAGGAGGATGACTTCGGTGCCGCGTCGGCGGGCGGCCTGGGCGCTCGTCACGATGCTGGTGCCGGTGAAGAACGGCGCACGGATCTCGTCGCGCAGCTCGGCCTCGAGCAGGTAGGCCCTGGCTGCACAGCTCTCGGCGTTGGCGCTTTGCCGTCGGCGATCTGGGTCAGGAGGGTGTGACGCGTTGGCGGACGGATGCCATGCGGCTGGTCATGATGCGGTCGGCTTCTTCGTGGGCGCGCTGCTGCGCCTGGAGCCGGGCGGTTTCTCGCTGGGTGGCGGCGATCTGTGTGGTGGCTCGGGTGGACAGGTGGGCGACGCCGTGCCAGCTGACGAGGGTGAGTAGTGGCCGAGCATGTAGGTGAAGATCATGAGTAGTGGCCGCCCGGTGGAGATGACCCAGTAAGCGGTGGCCAGTGTCGTGGCTGCGCTGCCTGCCCAGGCATACACGGGGCGGCCGCGCATCAGTAGGCCACGGCTCAGATCGCTACCAGCGCCGGTGCACCAGGACGCGTAGCCGGGCCAGCCGGTGGTGATGACGATCTGTGGGAGCACGAGAAAGTTGACCACAGCCGATGACGACGACAGTTAACAGCGCCACCCAGCGCGGAAGCAGGGCATCCGGCCATGCCTTGAGCAGAAAGGACGGCAGGCAGCAGCAGTGCGATGAAGCTCAGCGCAGCTGCGGGCCAGTGCCAATAGCTGTGCACGACGCATTCGTAGGCACGCATGACGACATGAACACCGGGGCGAGCCCTGCGGCGATGGCACGGGCACCAGCGGACTCCATGGAGGCAGACAGCGACCGCTCCCCAGCTGGCTGCTTCGCTCTGCGCGGCAGTCGCACTCCGGGTCGCTGTCGATCGTCTGAATCCAGGACAGGTCGCCATCCGCAAGGTGACGCAGGCGCCTTCCCCAGTGCTGAGTCAACGGTCGCACGGCCGCCGACGTCTTGCATGCGAGCGATGATCGAGCCAGACACGCCGTGCCTGCCACGCCCAGCCACGGCGGGGTCGAAGCCGCATCCGTTGTCACTCACCTCGATGCTGACATGCCGCAGGCGTCGCTGGTAAGCGTCACCCGTGCGCGTCACCGCAGCATCGTCGCACCGGCGTGGCGCAGTGAGTTGCGCACGGCCTCCAGCGTGGCCTCGGTGATCGCCTCTGCTACCTCGGACGGTATCTCGTGCTCGCGGGTGAGAACGACGTCGGTACGGATATCGCCAGCCATGGCGGCGAGGCATCCGGCAACGTCATTCAGCAGCGTCCTGGCGGCAACCGGGCTGGCTACTGTCGTGCTAGTGCTGGAGGAGTCGAGGCGCCTGGCGGGCGCTATCGCGGAGAGCGGCCCGGTCGGGCAGGCCGTTGGCGATGGCGATCAGGGCAGAGAGATGTGATCGTGGATGAAGCTGTTGGCCTCATGCTGGGCTCGGGTGCTGCGCCTGCCGGGCAGCAAGCTCCACAGCCCTGTGCACGCTGCCGAGCGCCGCGCTGGCATCGAGGTCTCGGCCAGTCGGAGGAGCCAAGTCAGTGCACCGATGGTGGCTAGGTTAGTTGTCATATCGAGCATGACGTCTTCCAGCGAGACGAATTGCAGCTCACCGATCGCCATGGCATTGACCGCGACAGCAGCGGCGCCAGCGCCACCACGAACGTGAAGCGCCACCGCCGCGTTAGCACCACAGCACCTGCCGCAGCGATGACGAAGTACCACCCCAGCATCGGGTGCATCCGCGCCAGCACGTCGCCTGGTGCCGCAATCGGCAGTAGCCGCGTCGCAGCAAGGACACAGGCGACGGCAACATAGATGCCGAGAAGCGCTGCGAGCAGGCTGGCGAGCAACCGATCGGCTCTGCGCATCAGGTCTCGCCGAGGACTCCCACAGCGGCGCAGATGAGATCGCGCCCGCCGCAACGCCGGCTATCACCACTGCCAGCACCACTATCGGCGCCAGGGGAGGGCGGCGGCAATCGGATTCACACCCCTCGGTCAGAGTAGACCGTGGGGCCCGATAGGATGCCAATCTCGGGACGCCAAGGCCGGCGAACAACGCCACCAGACGGCGCACATGCAGCCGGTACTCACCTGAGGAACTGACTCGCTCAGCGGCCCCGCCGGTGGTCAGCCATAGTAGCTCACCAGCCCATCCTCAGCGCCCGGCGGAAGAGGTCGACGCGGGTAGTCCGCCGAGCGCCCAGCGGCGCGGTACTTGTCTCGGATGCGCGCCACGTAGGTGTTGACCGTGTTCTTCGACAGGTTCAGGATCCGGGCCACCGTCTCAGACTTCTCACCCTCCGCGTAGTGCGCCAGGACGTCAGCCTCGATCGGCGCCAGGTAGTCGACGACGAAGTCCTCATCAGCATCCAGCGCCGCCGCCCAGTCCAGGCTGGCACTCGGCCTGCCATCCAGCGCGTCCTGGATCGCCAGCACCAGGTCGCTCGACGGCCCGGACTTGCGCACGATCGCCAGCACTCCCCGGCAATCGCCTCACGCACCAGGATCGGGCTCTCCGCCGATGTATAGGCGATGACCGGCAGGCCGCGCTGCTCGATCTCGCTGCAGGGTTCTGCGTCGGCGTCGAGCCGTCCTCCAGCCGCAGATCCAGGATCACCAGCGCCCGGCCATCGGGCCACTCCACATCATGCAGGCTGGCGTACCAGCGCACCGACCACGGCATTCCGGCATCCTCAAACACCAGGCGGCAGCCCTTGGCAATGATGTCGTGGTCGTCAACCACAATGATCGAGCACGCCTGATCCACATCGATCTCCTCATCACGACGCACGTGATTCAACAACGAAGCCCAGCAGACACAGCCGGCCAGCACCAGCAGACAGATTAGTTACGGCACGACGACGTCAACACCTCTATCAAGCGACATCAGGTAAACTTTCTCACCGACCTTTCAGTCGACCAGGCGAAGTCTTCTCACTGAATCGTCACAGCAAAAACGCGCAGAGCAGACATTTTCGGTCATGACGACTTCAACATCTCAACTTTGATGACGGACTCAGTTTCGCCCACGTACCGATTTCAGCGCCACATAGTGAGACGAGCGCAAAGCCATGCAATTCCACTTCGTCAACGATCGCGCTTCGACGACAGACTCTGGGCTATCGTGAGACTCACCACAAGATCCGCAGGCACGACTTGTAGTCACTTCACCAGCGACGGTCTGTCAATCTGGCGACGCACGCGCGAGTACCACATCAGCACCCCTCGGTAGATCTAACTTCTGAGTCTCAACACTCATACTGGTCGATTACGCCACGGTCTCACTAATCTCGGTTTCCGCCAAGCGAATGCGAACCAGACGCAGCACCAGCGCCTGTGCGCAACGATGCGTCCGCTACTCGCTTCGCTTTCCTCTCCGAATCCCGAATCGTTGAGTTAGGAACCCCTGAGATGGCACATGAGCAGACGAACGCCGTGGTCGACTACTACGAAGAGTTCGCACTCCACAGAGAAGATTCAACCCAAAAGCTTCTCAAGGATCTTAAGAAGGTTCAGCGTCAGCGGCGAACGCTCGGAGTACGCAGTGGGCGAGAAGGCAAGGAAGCGAACGAGAAGCTTAGGCTCATCGAGAAGGCGCTTCAGTATTTCAGAGCGACGAGTCGCGGCACACCTACGACGAGTCGCTAAAGCAGGCACCGAAAGCCATCAAGTCCGAAAAGAAGACCGACTGGATCAACGAGTCATGGAAGTACTACTTCGTTGGCGACAATGGCCCCGCTAAGATTGCAGCAGCAAAAGCCCGCAGCGCGGAGAACGACAACCCACAATGTTACGTCGTGTCAGCGTGGGTAGAGCTTTGCCGACGCATGGGGGTAGTGACAGCAGAGAAGCGGCAAACGTACCGAAAGGCCAAGGAGTACGCCGACGAATCGTATGTCCTCGATCTAGAAGAAGGAGTACGTTGCCGACGTCAATTTCGCCCGCGGAGTCTGCTTTCGCGGCAATCAGTCAGCACACCAATGCCATCGAATGCTTTCCTTCGTGCTCTCCAAGAAGCCAACCCATTTACATTTTGCGATCATTGCATGGAGGGCAGCAATATCATACACAATACTCAAAGAGTACGACAAAAGGCAGTCGACATCTGCCTGATCGCCCTAAAAATTCGGATCAGAAATCGACGACGATATACCCTGACACAAGGTCTACCAGTCATGTTATGCAGCCCTTGAGGCAAAATGCCCACACTTCCACTTCAGCGTCGATGAAATTACCGGGCTTACGAAAGAGAGGCGACTCAAAGAGAGTGACGTTGTCAACTCTTTGAACGACTTCCGCAGCATGCGCAACCACATCGCTAACCAGAAAATTCGGTCACACATGCTGTCGAAGCTATCGAGCTTCATTGAGGCGCACATCGGCCGCCTCGAGCTCATCGAACAAACGCATCACTGCAATCAAGAACGCCCCGAGCGACGAGCTCCCCTGACACTGACCACCTGAAGCCTGGCGAACCACCAGGCGTCGGCCTTTTGCTAGTGGTCTCTGTTATCGCAGCCCTTATCGTCATCACAGCCTATTCATCAGGAGACGCGTCTTTATATATGGGGCTAATTGTACCGTTAGGTGGAGTAATGATCTGTACGCATCGTCAACTAGCCATCAACAGGAAGTTGAAAAGTACGAGAAAGCTGCTCGCGATGCTCTATGACACAGACAGAAACAGGCTCGGGCCGCTCAGGGATGGGCGCACGTTCGCTTGTGCGTCGTTGAGATCACGGCGCTTGAGAGACTCAGCTGCGCGAGATGAAAGCGGACATTGAATCTAACTCAGCAGTATTAAGGAATTATCACCATGGATACACGTGTTGCTGACCAGTTACGACCCGAGGCGGCCACCTGGACTTTATCGGTCGTAGTCACATCTGGATCGATGATTATGACCGGGCCGACTCGGTACAGTTTGCCCAGTTCGCCCTCGCCAATGCGCTGGCCCACACGGCACCAGGGCAGTTGGAGGTGCTGGTCTTCGATGATGCACTCAGGGGTATCGCGGCGCCGTTCCAGGAGGTCAACAGTGGTGGGAGAAGATCCTGCGCCACATCAACGACCTCCAGGAGCTGAACGAGACCATCAAGTACCTGCACGAGCATGCGCGCTCAGTGCTCAACGTCATCCAGGGCCGCACGGAGAGCCTGCTGGACTTCCGCCAGCAGTTCTCACCCAAGGTAGAGGGCTTCAAGCTGGTGGTCCTCTCAACGATCTACGACCTGCTGAGCGACGAGATCAGAGACAAGCTCACCGTCCTGCTCAAGGCCGGCCCGGCTGCTGGCGTCACTTTTCTCATCCACTCCATGAAGCTCAATGTCAACGAGGAGATTCTCAGCCTGACGCAGCTAGTGCGATGTTGAGGAGCGTACGGTCTATGAGCGATGACGGGCAGTGCGGGGGCAGTTCGATCCCGCAAAGTGCCGACGAGCTCATCTCAGTCAGCCGACACGTCGCCCTCGGCGGTTGCCAATGCGCAGGTGGAGCCAGTGGCCTTCAGCGAGTGCAGCCGCTGGATGCCCCGTGGTCGCAGTCCAGTCGTGACGGCATCAGCTTTGCGGTGGGCACCTACGGATGTCCACCATCGAGGTCACCCTCGGCGACGAGCTCAACCAGCGCCACAACGCCCTGATCACCGGCGCAGTTGGGCAGGGCAAATCCAACCTCATCTCGGTGGTGGTGCACTCCCTGTGCCAGCGCTACTCCCCCAGCGAGGTCGAGTTCTACATGCTCGATTTCAAGGAAGGCGTCACCCTCCAGGCCTTCGCCCCAGACCCGCACACCGGCTCGTTCCTGCCGCATGCTCGTGTGCTGGGGCTGGACGCCGATCGGGAGTACGGCGTCAACGTCCTGCGCCATCTCTTCGCCATCTACCGCCAGCGCATGGCCACCTTCAAGGCCGCCGGCGTGCAGAACATCCGCCAGTACCGCCTGGCTGATCCCGAGGCCGTCATGCCCCGCATCGTGGTGGTCATCGACGAGTTCCAGATGCTCTTCGCCGACCAAGATACCGTCGCCACGACCGCCAGCGATCTCATCGTCAAAGGTGCCCGGCTCTTCCGCGCCTGCGGCATCCACTTCATTTTGGCCTCCCAGACCATCGGCAGCGGCGGCATGCCTCGGGTGGCACCACTGGTCGAGGCACTGTTCGCTCAGATCCCAGTGCGCGTCTGGCCCCTGAAGAACTCCCTCGGCGGAGTCCCACGCCACGCTCGGCCTCAAGAACGACGCCGCCAGCCACATCAGGTCTCGAGAAGCCATCGTCAACCCTCGACTACGGCGAGCTGTCCTCCAACCGCAAGACCACCATCGCCTACGCCGATGACGCCATCCTGGCCGAGCTGCGCACCGCCTGGTGGCAGCAGGCCCAAGGCGCCGTCACCCCACCAGAGGTCTTTGAAGGCGAACACCGCCTCAGCCTTCACGACGACGAACGCTTCCTGGCGAACCTGCAGAGCAGGCACGCCATGCTCGGCCGCCGTATCACCGTCGGCGTCGCGCCACTGGCAGCGGAATTCTCCACCGACGTCGGCCGCAACCTGGCCTTGCTTGGCACCGGCCCAGGCCACGCCATCCTGCTCAACGCTGCGCTCTCCTCCTGCACAGCACACCGGCCGCCGAGATCATCATCCTCGATCTCGCGGTGATTGGCATTCACCAGAGCAGCGACAACTGCGCAGCTACTTCGAGCAGCAGCTCACCAAGATCGGCGGCACTTACCGCGTTGTCGACAAGCACCAGGCAGATGCTCTCGTCGACGAACTGGTCGAGCGAGCCGCATTCACAACCGACGACGCCAGTGCACCGCCGGTCTACATCATCGGCCTCGGCCTGGAACGGTGGCGCAGCGACACCACTCAAGATCAAGACGCTTCGCCAACGGTCCGCTGTCCGGCATCCACCTCTTGGGCTGGTGGAACAAGTACTCCTCCTTCAAGGCCATGGTCGGGCTCGGCGGCGACAACAACTTCGACATCCGCATTGCCATGCACCTCGACCATTCCTCAGCCCGCGAGGCCTTCAAGCAGCCCATCCTGCGCTGGACGCCGCAGGACAACCGAGCCCTCGTCTGGGACAGCGCCACGATGAGCAACCCACAGCTCGTCATCCCCTACAGCCGCATCAGCTGACGGAACGCATCGCTCCACCAGCCTCAACATCTCCCGCTCTCCACCGCCGCGTCGAAAGGTACCCGCACTATGTCTCTCGCCGACGTCCTCGCCACCGTCGAGTCCATCAAGCAGCAGATTGAAGACCAGCCTCGCAGATAGCCACCTTCAAGACCCAAGACCGAGGACTCCATCACCCTCGTCACGTCCGAACTGCACGGCGACAACGCCGGCCACGAGCAACGCATGCTCGCCGCTCTCAGCCAGGCGCTCGACAGCCTCGGCGGTGCCGAAGCGCGCTCAACGAATCCGCAGACGGCTGCCAGCAAGTCATCAACCTCTAAGAAGCAATAGGAGCACCGCTATGCCCCTCGCCAACGTCGTCGCAGCCGCCCAGCAGATCGGCAGCAACGCCACCCAGCTCAGCACCGGTTCTAGCGCCACCGCCCAGTCCTTGTCTCAGAAAGCAGATGAACTGCAATCCGTCACTGCTCCCCAACCAAACGGGCGAAAGCGCCGCCCAGCAAGTCCGCACCGCCAGCCAAGCTCTCGAGAGCTGCGCCGCCGCCATGAGCCAACTCAGCTCCGCCGTCAGACGACTTCGTCCAGCACGCACAGCAGTAGCCCCTCATGCCCAGAAACCATTAGCGAAGGGGCAAAGCAGCAGCTCCTCCAACAGCTACAGGATGCACTTGGCTTGGTGAAAGACGCCGACACGAGCACACACGACGTGGCTGCAATTACCCACAGCGCCGCCGACGGCCATCAACTCACCGAGGTGATGCTGCAGCAAATGACGGCAATAGAAGCATACCTGAAAAACTGTCAAGTAAGCATTAACGACGCAATGGGTAATATCGAAGCGATTCCACTTGACCCACCCCGGAAGACTAACACCAAGGACAGCACGCAATGTCGCACAACCTTCAGGAAGTGATTGACGAACTACATCGAGGTCGAGAACTACTCACTTCAACCAGTGGCACGCAAGGAATACTCAGCCGACTTAGCGACATTATCAGCGATGTCTCCAGGCAACTATCCAACATACTGCAGCGACGACGCCTGGATAGCGACGATCAATCTCAAGACAGCCCAATATATCATAGACAACATCAGAGGTTGCATTTCTGGCTACAAAGATGCCAACGAACAGTTGATTGTGGCCATACTATAGGGAATCCAGGAGTCGCGACTACGGTTCGATATATCGCCCACACCGCTGTAGGGCTGGTTAATTTTCAAACAAGATTCGATTCATTTAATAAATGGCTCACAAGTAAGCGGGAACAAGTAAACAGAATAATCTCAGAAAAGGGCAGGTCGGGAAACAAGTATTACATAAATGTCGCAAAGTAAATATGGAACTGATCACATCATTAAGCGCCACTCGGTAATGGAGAACATGAAGGAAAGCTGTTTCCAAAAGACTGGAACATAGACAGAATAATGCATAATGTCATTAATTGTCGCTGACCCCTACAACAAAATGGACCCTCGACTTACCCCCACTCAAGACCACGGGCAAAAATGAAAGCAGACAGAATTATTATAAATTATCGCTGGATAACCGTCCAACCCAAAGAGGATTAAATATTTCGATAATTATCGAGCCCTCAAGGAAAAGGAATCGCTACACGCATATCCGGTAAATACGATACCGGCTTACCTGAGAGGTTTGGTATAATATGAGCATGAACTTGACAAAAGCAATACAAGACTACACTCGACAAAAAGCCCCCTACCTAACAAATAATGACGTGGAACTAGCGACAATGTTCACGATGCGGGCGAATGGGCTGTCACCCTTGAGCATATTTGCACAATATTAGCCGCAAATGACTGCGCGTTATCTTCACAAGAAATGGCGGAATTGGAATCACTAATTGACAAGACAAAGGAGGTAGAATACGAGGACTTTGATGACGCTTTCTTAGATAATGTAAAAAGAGTTCAAGAAACCAACCTCCGAGGAACGTAGAGTAATCCCTTTATCTTTAACAATCCAATATCGTCAAACATTCCGGAGTTGAAATCATTTGATCCACCCTGGATGTCACGTGATCAATCTAAATGATGCAAGGGCACTCTATCGCGTTTACGCATAGTACAAAGTATACGAACATACTTGCATCCCTGATAGCGATAAACTGTATTGTTCACCTAATCTTAACACTACGCAGCGAACTGCTGTCTGTACACCATCATCTCTCCCCTGCATCGGATCCCCACAACTATCACTTCCGCAATCGAACCGTCACTATACGCCACAAGTCTCCATATAACAAAAGTAAAGTAGAATGCCTGAGCCTCGACATACGACGGTACACTACTACCAAGAGTGTTGCTTCAAAGCGGAAAGCATCAACAACTCAACTACGCAGAGATGTCGAGCGCGTTCGAGCGTCAATGGCGACGGAGAGCCTCTCAGTAGCAAAGATGGCGAAGAGGCAAGTGATAGCCTCAGCCTCCTGGAATGAACCTTACTTTCGACGAAGCTGAGCCGATTCTCTCGCAGCGACACTCGCAATAATCTGCCCGTCGGTCTTTTTCCGCCGACGGGTCAATCGAATAGTAGAAACTCAGTTCAAGTCATCTTTAAACTTGGCATAGAGTTCCGGGCGAAGAACTCGCTCTTTTGCGAGTTGAACGACGAACGTTCTTCTAGCTGCCATCAGCTCTCGTGCCGGTTCGCCTCCATCTATGCAATAGATCTTATCAGGATCGTCGCTCGTATCCGAGATTCCTAGTTGCCGCACAACGGCTTTCTTTTTGCCCCTCGCTCAGATCCTTGATATCGACAGGAATCCACTTGCCAAACTGTTCAGTAAACTGATGGAGGATATCACCAGATTTTTCCACCCACTCAATACCAAAGAACTCTCTCAGCGTTTGCGCCTCTACCATAAGTCCACCTTGATTTCGCAGGGACCGAAAGTGAATCAGTAATGTCTGTCTTCCTCCCTCATGAAGCACAAGTCTACAAGTGCATAGCCATCCGGCTTTCGGACTGTGGATGTAGTCGGTGACGGTGACGTAGTACCCCGCTGTTTGTAGGTAAAGTCAGCACGTCACCACCCATCCTTGCGTCCGCATGGCGTCTCGCAGTGCTTTTTAGATTTTCGTAGCGGCAAGGACATAGCAACCCCCTTCGTTGCACCAACTGATGATGTGCCTGACACTACCGAACAATCAGCAGAAATACAGGATACTGTCATCAATGCTGACAAATATCAGCAGCCCGCTCTCGCAACTCCTTCAACCCTCCACTACTTCCCCAGGAGCGTCAGTACCTCCACCCCAATCTGCTCCGCCATCTTCTCTAGGCTCTTGAGGGTGAGGTTGCGTTCGCCGCGTTCGACACCGCCCATGTAGGTGCGGTGTACTCCAAGGACGTCTGCGAAGGCTTCTTGGCTCAGGCCTCTCTCAGCCGGTAGGCACGCAGGTTCCCGCCCACCGTCTTCTGGAGATCACCAACAGCCACAACCCCACAGCCTGGCTACCTGCTACTTGAAGGTCTACAGACTGATGAGTAGCATCAAGTGGTGCGACAGCGGATCTTATGGGTGAGAGGAGGCACGCCATGCTGATGGTGGCGACTGGAGCAGATACAGTATCCAGTACTACGCTGCCTCGGAGCGCTCGCTCTGGGGCAGCTCATTTTCGAGCGTCCAAACGATGGCGAAAACCCGCTCTTGGACAGCAACCACCCAGGTGCGCGGAGGCTGAGCGATCGACCAGCTGCTCCGCTTCGGCGCGACGGGACAATCTGCGCTGCGCGCCCGTTGGCAGCCATGTCTCTGACGCTGACGCTGTCGATGCTGGTGTTGGTGTAGTCCAGGTCGAAGCTGAAGCCACGGGCTGGCTGTGGTAGCTCAACGTAGATGCGATGGCCCCACGCCGGCGTCACGGTGCGGTAGACGTGACGGATGCGGACGGGGTTGCCCGCGGCGGCGCAACTGAAGCGTCGACGATGTAGGTCTGTCCACCCTCGTGTTCCATGCGGCGGATTCGCATGTCCTCGCCGTCGACGGTGAACGACAGCAGTTCGAAGCAACGCCGGCTGGCGGCATCCATCCCTGGACGTGGAGTCATGAGCCACGTCGTCGTGATGGGAGTGTCCATCACCAGCGCGTTGTACGCCGCTCGATCGGACACACAGGCAAAGCGGCGCTCACTACCACTGGGCACGGTGGTGTACTCCCTCCACCGTGACGTCGAGCAGAGGGTACCTGCGGTACTCCTCTCTACTACAATAGAGAGCCGAAGCGCGCCTCGACGTCATACCACCGCTCGGCAGCGCGGATCAGCTGGTCACGGATGTCGGCATATATTTCGCGAGCGAACTGCTCGTCACCCAGGCGCTGCGCCATGATGGCCGCCGCCGCATCGTCGAGCCGCTCGGGCGTGGTCAGACGAGCCAGCTCTGCGGGGTGGCGGGCAAGGCCCTCGCACAAGACACTCCACAGCTTGGCCGGCGACAGATCGACGATGGCCTGCTGGGTGCGCCGGATGGCGACATCCTCTTGGTCGCGCCGGTAGGAGTAGTCCAGAACGGTGGAGACCAGGCCAGCCCCAAGCAATGGGCCACCGACCTCATCCAGCGGCAGATGATGCAGCCAGCTCCAGTCGCCCAGGCTCAGCGTCGCCAGCCAGGCGTTGAGCATGATGAGCAGAATACCGGTCAAGGTGAAGGAGACGGCCAGCAACACTGCTTTGGTCTTGAGCAGCCGACGATACAGCGATAGTACATCTTTGCTGGCCATGAATAGATATAGTATAGCAAAATGCGGACACAAAGAGCAAACGCGATCAGTATTATCTGAGTATTGCAAGTGGTGAACAGATAAGCCGACCAGCAGAGCGAGACGCCGCAAACAATCCGTCCGCAAAGAGTATCGACAGAGGGAGCTCACACACGGTGACTCCCTACATTTGCGCAGTTCAGCTCCAGTTTCCGAATGCAACAGAAATAAGCGCCCCGACATTGTTTGCGTGCCCGCTTTGTGTTTAAACAGAAGTATGACAAACGAAGAACTCTCTCACAGCAAATTGCAGCACTCACAACAACCGTAACCGAGAAATTCAACGAGATCGATGGACGTCTCGACAAGTTGCAGGCAGGGCAGGACGACCTACGCACCAAATACGGCGAGATGAATGAGAAGCAGGGTCACATCGTCAATGCACAGAAGACCATCGCCAAGATGCAGGCTGACCTGCAGCACACTGTGGAGGAGCAGGGTGCCAAGCTGGAGGAGGACTTCACCGACATGAAGGCGACGCAGGCGAGCATCCAGCACGACATCGCACGGATCAACCGCAAGATGGTCGTCGAAGCCGGCGTGCGCGACACGATGCACGAGAGCGTCTTCACCACACAAGACAGCCACTACCGCGACCTCGACCGTCGTCTCCGCCTGGTCGAAGCCCACTTTCCCGAACTAGGGCAGCAGGGAGCGTAGGTACTGCTGGAGCTGTTTCAACGACGCGCGGCTTTGGTGTCCATCAGCCGGCCAATCGCCCACCTCAGCCGCTGCGCCGTCTCGGGGCTGACGTCCAGCCCATGGTGCCCGTCGCCGAGGTAGAGCCACTCGTCCGCCTCACCGGCGTACTGGTAGCGCACCAGGTAGAGCTCGGTTGGCACTGCCCACCGCGCGGGCCCACCGTCGTCGCCGTGCCCGCGCTGGGGGATGACACCTGCTACGGGGAGATGAGCACTCGTGGACGACGCCATCAAGCTCATCGCTCGCTACATCATGGTTGACGACGCACCACGCAGGGCAACGTTCCTCCACCTGCTGGCTGCTCAGGCCGCATGCTGCCTCCTCTCCCCCAAGCACCGTCTGCTTGCACGACCGCAGCCAATCGCAGCGCGAGGTGCGAAGGCCAGACCAGCGGAGCAGCCAACGGAGAACAGCGATGGTGGACTGAGAAGCAGGGAACAGGGAGCAGCTGTGTCCGCCGACCACCCATCCCCCGTGCTCATCTCCTATGCTCCCAGTGATGCATGCCAGCACCAGCATGTCCATGTACTGGCTGCCCACCAAGTAGCGCTGCGTCAGCCGGCCTTCTTCGACGAAGCCGAGACTGCGAAAGAGCCTGAGCGACGCGCCGTTGCTCGCCAGGATCCATGCCTCCAGGCGACGCAGCCCCAAGTGGCCAACCGCCCAGTCGATGACAGCCCGGCTCCCCGCCGCGCCATAGCCTGGCCTCGATCGCTCGGCCGCCAAATGCAGATGCCCACCTGAGCGACGCGGCTGCGCCAGTCGATGGCGTGGATCGAGGCCCTCGCCGACCAGACGGCCATCGTCCTCGACCAACACGAAGCTGTAGGCGGTGGCGGGCAGTGGGGCCCGCAGTGTCGGCGATCTTGCGGCGTAGCTCTGCGCTGCTCCTCGGCCGCCAGTACGGCGGGCCATACTGCGCCAGCTCCGGCCAGTCCGCGCACGCCTCGAGGATGGTGGGGATGTGGGCCTCGGCCAGCGCCTGGAGGATGATGGCCATGGCGTTCCTCCCCTCTGCGACCGCGTATCTCCTGCCTCGCGCACCACTTGATGCTACTCATCAGTCTGTAGACCTTCAAGTAGCAGGTAGCCAGGCTGTAGGGTTTGTGGCTGTTGGTGATCTCCAGAAGACGGTGGGCAGGGAACCTGCGTGCCTACCGGCTGGAGAGAGGCCTGAGCCAAGAAGCCTTCGCAGACGTCCTTGGAGTACACCGCACCTACATGGGCGGTGTCGAACGCGGCGAACGCAACCTCACCCTCAAGAGCCTAGAGAAGATGGCGGAGCAGATTGGGGTGGAGGCGAGGGAGCTGCTGGAGGTGGAGGCACCCACGAGCGCGCCTGGCAATTCCTCAGTTGAGTCCATACGCCACCGCTTGTAACAGGGTCTGCGTAGCCCAGCCACTTCGACAAAGCCGACGAAGGCTCATAGTAAACTCTGCCACAGCGCCATGCGACGAAGCGAGGCGCTCATTTTAATCGAAGATTCGTTTTTAGGAAGACACGATGAGCCAGTCCACCAACGACATGACGGCCGTGAACTTGCCGCATGAGCCGCGAGAATATATGTGCACCTGGCATCTCCCAAAAGCGACGCAGAATACCAGCGAGGATCAGCTTGTCGATGTGCTAGGGACGGTTGACCTTGACATACGCCAACCCCACAGCCTCATTTCAGGGAAATCTCCCTATGCATCAGACATTGGGGGCGCAAGATTCCCTCAAGATCAAGAAATTGAATGCCTTACTGGTACCTTATCATCTGGTTTCTACATTTCATTACAGAATTGCCACATCAAGTATTTATTTCCTAGCTATGGTGGAGCTCAAGGAGAATTTGCCGTCCCTATCCGCCAAAACCTTTCGAACGCGACAAGCACCAGAAAATACCAAAGTATCGAGCTACAGATCGACAGCCTCGATACAATGACTTGACGTACCTCCGACTCTGCAGAGTTCATAAAAACAGACAGAAGGACATGATGAGGTATATAAAATCAGCATACCAACACAGAACTATCTGGAGTGGAAAAATCAAGGCACGCAGATGCGCCTCAGCTATGCCGGGCGACTCCGTCGAGACAAGTTTAACTTCCGCACATCATTCGCACCCTATCTACGCATCGATCTTGATGAACCAATCAGCCTTGCTGACTGGTGGCTTCAGTGGATCATTCCATTGTGTGGACCTTCTCGAAGTAATCAACGGTAAGCCGCTCGACATCGTATCGTCTCCTCGCCTTCGAAGACAAAGATGCGGCCGGCCCAAAACGTCGCGCAGACCAAGTATTCCGTTACGATATTCTGCAAGACTGCATCAAAAATCGACGAAAAAAGTTTCAACCACACTCGAGCTATTGTTAATCTAAAGCAAGACAACATAAATCTTCTCAACCTCATCACCAAACGTCGCGAACTCTGAAGCATCTCGACACCCACTCATAGAAACATACCGTAGTAATGCAGTGTCCGATGACCAGCACCCACGTTCACGTTTCCTTCTCTTGATCCAAGCTCTAGAAGGGCTATACGGCTATGAACACAAAGGAGAGTATCAGCAGCGGAGCGAACGGTACGCAGAAAAGCGCGAAGCAGTTCTTAAACAAGTCGAAGAAACTGCAATCAGTAGCGAGGACTTCAAATTTTTAAGAAAGAATTTTGCTTTCGGCAACCCAACCAGCGGCCTGGAAGCGTGCGCTGTCCGCCACTTTTCAAACGCTCCTGAAGAAATTCAGACTCGGATAGATAACAGTAAAAATTGTATCCCGGACTCGCGACATTTACAGGGAAGGAAATATGCCCTCTGCAAAAGCCTTGACGAAGGTGCGCAATAGCCTTTCTCACGGTTCATCAGCGTACGACCCTAACGATCTGGAGGATCTGTAGTCTGCTCGATAAGATTGTCAGAGCAGAGATAATTCGAGTGCTCGAACTTCCCGAGGTCGCACGACAGCGAGATGTTGGAATTATAATTCTGATGAGAGTTCTAGAAATAATTCATTGAATGTTTTACAATAATAAATGCGCACCTCCCGGAAACGAGGGTCATGAAAATTAAGAATCCCAAGATTGCCCTATCGTTTGGGGCAACCTGCCTATTGTTAGCGACATTCTATGTGTTGCTGATCATTTTTAGGAGCCAGTGTACCTGAGAGCAGCGATCGGTAGCGTCGCGTGCTCTTTTGTAGTAGTTTCTCAATTCTATAGAATTTCGAAGAAATAGTACCGCTACAGAACACACTAGGAGGAGGTGCAGCAACTTCCTAGTTTCTACTTAGTTGCGGGAACATGAACACTTTGAGCGACTTGATCCGCTTGCCGGATCGCCTTTCGATTGTCATAAGCGACAAGCCGGGACGCGAAAAGTAGCAACAGACGTAACGCCGCCATACCATAGTATTCCCTTGTGTCGCATATGAACTGAAGTGCTTGAATTTAATTACTTCTGCGACAGCCATTGCACAAAAAGTGAAAATGTACACTGCCGCAAGGGACTCTCTATTTCTTGCGATGTTCGTGGCAAACAACGGATATGCTATAATTACTTGCAGAATATGCGCTTTGAAAAGGCCCACCTGAATACAGAGTTAACCAGCGAGGCAATTACAGTAGAGGAGGCCACTAGCAGAAAAACTCTTATTGCCACGCCGTCTTGGACTTTGTAATATTGTGAGTGTATTTCAATATCCGGTGGAGGCCACTGTAGTGAGTCAGTTTGCACCTAATCTCTCTTCCAGATGCAATCCCTAGCCTCCCTATCCGCGAGATACGAGAATCGCTCTAAATGGAATGATAACCAAATCACTAGCATCAACTCAACAGAAGAGTATAAACTTCCAGTCCAGGAATTCGATTACGTTCATTCGCGGACCACAAAGAAACAACATATAGAGTGGTTGTGACTGCGGTAAAGAGGAATACAAATCCCGCCTGCGTCACTGGGTGAACCACCGAAAGCCATATCGCGTCGGGCTTGTCTTTACCTGGATCGTCTTCAGAGTAAACACTTCCAATAACAGAGACAATGGCATCGCAGGTTCGACTAAAAAGCGAACTCATGATCGAACCAACTTCAAGCAGCGCACAACATAATCTGTTCCAGTGGCGTACACGATGGCAGCCGTGCACACAGTCAGCGCTTGAGACACGGATCCCTGTCACGACGTAAGCGCACTCCCAGATGAGGATGGCAATGCCGTACGACATGTGCCAGTAGGCGCCAATGATGATGACGCGGTACTTGGCCAGCAGGTAGGAGGAGAAGCCACCCTGCAGCAGGTCGCGCAGGAGCAGCACACTCCAGGCCGCCCATCCCCCGCCGTAGTACAGGCAGGTCAGGAGGATCACAGTGTGGATGGAGACGCGATCGAGCAGCACATCGCCCAGCCGGCGTGAGGCAGTGTCTTCACCTACCTTGCGGGCGCCACACCATCGAAGTAGTCCAGCAGCGCGAAGGCCACGAACGACGTACAGGCCATGAGCTGCCAGCCCATGTTCAAGCAGCAATGCCGAAGAGAATGATGGGGATGCGGACGAGCGTGACGGACAGCGCCGCCATGCGCGCCAGCTGACTTGGCGCAGCCTGGTCGGGTGTGATGGTGCTGGCGTACAAGCCTTGGCTGGGCCTGCGCAAGCTGGCAACGCTGAAGCGATTGTCGAGAGATGCAAAGATGGCAGACGCATGATGATCCAATCTCTAGAACGGCTGTGACGACGTCGTGACATGCAGCAACATCATGCAAAGTGCTGGCAGGAGTGTCTGGCCCCACAGCCGATAGGCAACACCCATAGAAATACAACTTTGGCAAAGTTGTGTGCGTCAATGGGTGACTGGCTGGATGAAACGCTGAGCGGTGTTGCCGCGCACGCTGAGTGATCGCTCAGGTGTGCGCAGCGTCGCATGTATCCACGAAACTGCTTGCTGGCCTGTCGAGGATGAGCACAAGTGCCTGCGGCCAACGCTCTGCTCCGAGCCAGAACGACCAACGCGACACCGCACCATAACGGGCGTTATGCAGCAGTCGCGACAAAGGTGGAGGCCAGCGGATCCGAGGGACCCTCGCAAGGCAGATTTCAGCACCAGCCGACGCGCCTGCAGCGAGTCCGCCCTGACGAAGCGCAGGTTGCTCGCGAGGTGTGTGCCCGTGCTGCCGCTCGAATCTACAAACCAGCGACGATCTGACTGCACGATCGTCACTCGCTGCTGAGAGTCGCTATTGCATAGTGCAACGTTGAAGGAGTTCTGAGAGCAGCGTTGTGCTGGACGGAGTGGAGTCTTCGCCGTGGTGGTGGACGCGCTGGCGTCACGTCCCGCTTGAAGCCTCGCAACGCAACCGTGACCATCCACCCGCCGTCCACGGCACCGCTCGGTGCGATACTGACAAAGTTGTCGCGCTGATACTGCGGTCGCACACAGATGTATGACCATCTCAGTGGAGGCGCTTGGTTTGGTTGTGTGAAAGAAGGCGTGCTCTGTGCCCGTGGAGCGTGGTGGAAGGTTAGCCGGTGCGTCCACCTTCCATAACGAACCCTACCGGCGCACAGAGCGATCACCGCATCAGAGAGATGTCGACCATGAGCAGATGAGAAGTTTACACGCATGGCGAGACCAATCTGACGATATCAATTCAAATTTGAAAATAAAGCGACAATGAATCCAGCAGCACTTTTTATTTGATCAAGCTAACCAAATACCGGACTGCCACCGGGAATGTATCGTTACTAGAACGATGGCATACCTCCGACGATGAGGATCCTCAATCATAAATGACGCAGATCGAGCGGCGCTCTCGAATCGGCAAAGTGGCTCACAGACATCAAAGCAATAATCGACACCCTGGATAATATGGGGCGTAAGGTTGGTCCCTTCCGACGCAATTATTCCACCTGGGTCGACAGTACTTTTCTGAACATCGGTAAGTCGTGGAGCTCACCCTATACACCCGAAGAAGTATGTCCACAAGCTGCACTCGATTCCCCAGAGACTCTAGCCGACATGGTGGACGTTCTTACCCCAAGTTTGTCGACTCCTCTTCGTGACCAACTCATATCATTGGCTAACGAGCTCGCGGATGGACTAGAAGCCGATACAACGCTCAGCGATCAGCTTCGCGATCACCTGCGACGAACTGTCGAATATCTGCGGCGGTGCCTGGAAAATCCAGAAGAATACCATCTTCAGAATATAGCCAATGCGACCGATGACGCCATAACGGCCGCCAAGGCTGCCGCCAGTGAGTCGACAGATTCAGTGTGGAAGGAGCGATGGCGTCAACTAAGCACTGCCATTGTCTACCCAACAATTTCGGCCCTCATCGCAACGTCCCTTCGATGATCCTTCAGATCACCGGCAGTGCGTCCTAAATTCAACATAACTAAGGAGATGCGTTGTGAACAACGACAATTGGATACCTCTATCTGTGCGCAGAAATCAGCGCCAACCGTTCACACCGTTTGATGGCGTGCCAGACTTCCCTCTGGCAATATGCAATGCGCTGGATCGAAAACGCGGTTGACGACGAGTGCGTCTATTGTGTGCGGGCTCAGTATAGACTTGAGGCTTGAGCGCGCTGGCAGTTATCTTGACTATCAAGGAGCGAAATATGCTATACGGCATGCTTGGAAGAAACTGGACACGATCAAATTGCAGCTCTCGACGTCATGGATTGGCTCCTTGGTCACGGATTCGGCCATGCCCAACCACTCGAACATATCCTAAAGTCTGCTGGCCATGTTCTTCGCGTATCGCCCGATGGCAGCCGTCTAGTGGAGCGAATTGAACCCCACACTCTGGAACGAGCACGAACAGGTAACTCAGCTAGACGATCAAGCTTCGCAGCACATGCAAGAAGCATGGGCCCTTGCTTTCGGACGCGAACCAAATTTGAGTGACGCCTGGGGTAGGGCTATCAAGGCCATCGAGACGCTTCTCAAGCCGATCGTCTCACCCAAAAATAAGAAAGCAACCATTGGCAGTATGACCAGCGTGCTCCGTCAATCTCAGACAAGTGGGAGTGCAAACTGCCGGATCGAGAATATAAAGCCAACGGTGAGACAAACGTCAAGCCTGGCATCGAAGTCTTTATTGACGCTCTTGCCACCATCGGTTACCAGCCTGATCGACACGGCAGTGATCGACCGCAAGACGTTGACGAAGCCACCGCGCGCAGCGTTCTATTCTTGGCTACGACGGTTGTTGGTTGGCTACGAGACGGGATACTGAGAACGATCGACAACATTGAGAACTGACGGCAGACCACAATTCCAAAAATGCGTAGTATGTTTGCCAATAGTCATCGATCGAAGTATAATCAACGGTATGACTACTAATCCAGATCCTCCCTCCAAACTCATCCGCAACTCCACCGCCGAGTTCCTCATCTTCACCGCCCAAGACGGTGATTCCAGCATCGAAGCACGCTACGAGGATGAGACGATCTGGCTAACGCAGCGCCTGATGGCCGAGCTGTTCGACGTCGACGTGCGCACCATCAGCGAGCACCTCGGGAACGTCTTCTCCTCCGGTGAGCTGGAGCGCGAGGCAACTATCCGGAAATTCCGGATAGTTCGATCTGAGGGCTCACGCCAGTGACACGCAGCATCGACCACTACAACCTCGACGCCATCATCTCGGTGGGCTACCGCGTCAACTCGGTGCGCGCCACCCAGTTCCGCCAGTGGGCCACCAGCGTACTGCGCGACTTCGCCATCCGCGGCTACGTCATCGACCGCCAACGTATGGAGAACGGCACCTTCTAGGCGAAGACTACTTCGAGCGCCTACTCGATGAGATCCGCGAGATTCGCTTGTCCGAACGTCGCTTCTACCAGAAGGTCACCGACATCTACGCCACCAGCGTCGACTACAACAAGGACGCCCCTACCACCAAGCGCTTCTTCGCCACCGTTCAGAACAAGCTCCACTACGCCGTCCACGGCCACACCGCCGCCGAGCTCATCCAGTCCCGCGCCAGGGCCGACCAGCCCCACATGGGCCTGACTAGCTGGGCGAACAGCCCCGACGGCAAGATCCTGCGCGGCGACGTGACCATCGGTAAGAACTACCTCACCCGCGACGAGCTCGAAGACCTCGGCCGCCTGGTCAACGCCTTTCTTGATCTGGCCGAGTCCCGCGCCCGCCGTCAGATCCCCATGACGATGGAGGACTGGGCCACACGCCTTGACGCCTTCCTCGACTTGGACGACCGCCAGATCCTGGATAGCGCAGGCCGCATCTCCAAAGCCCAAGCCGACGACCATGCTCTGAGCGAGTTCGAGAAGTTCCGCATTATCCAAGACCGCAATTACGTCAGCGACTTTTGATCGGCTGGAGCAGCAGGCAGAGCAGCAACCCGGCAGAGATGCCAAGCAGGAGTAGCGAATACACTGCGGATTGACCTGGCGCGGTCATTGTCGTTCTGGCTACCAATCACCCCTGCGCCGTCGCCAGATGCTTCTGACCGTATCCCGTCCCGAAGCCGAGCTCCAGCCCGATCTCGATGTAGGTACGCCCCTGAGCGTGGAGCTGCTGAGCGCGCTGGAGGTCATTGCTGGTGAAGCGTCGCCTGCGGCGGGCGGCTGCGCGGCCTGGCGGCAGGTAGCACGGACGGTGGTCTCTGCAACCCCGACCTCGGCAGCGATCTGGCTGACAGACATGCCCGTGCGGGCCAGGTCGAGAATCTGCTGCTTCTTGGCCGCGCTGATCGGGCGGCAGGTCATGTTGCGGATGCCGCGGGCCGTCGTGGTCTCGCTGTCCTGCCCAGTAGGCGCTACGCCTCGCCGTGCTCGGTTCCGAGCCACCTCGCCCGCGATGAGACGCTTGCGTGAAGGCGAGCAGGGGCTTCCAGTTGTTTGTATCGAGCTTGCTGAAGCGCACCACAGCATCGCTATACAAAACCCTCACCTCTGGTTCTCGAAACGTCGCCGTTCCCTCACGAAACCTTTGCCCTCCCGCGATGGGAAGAGGGACACTGGGCCTGTCCTGCCTCGAGTCAAGGAGCCGTCATGAAGATCGCCGCCCGGGCCAAAGCCGCTCAGCCCTTCTATGCGATGAGCATTGGCGAACGCGCTGGAGTCCTCAGGCGGAAGGGCCACTCGATCGCCAAGCTCAGCCTGGGAGAGCCCGACTTCGGCGCCCCTCCCGCTGTTCCGCGAGGAGATGTGCCGCGTCATGGATGGCCGACCACTGCCCTACTCCCCGCCCTGGGCCTGCTCGCACTACGTGAGGCCATTGCCGGCTTCTACCGGGACAGGCACGGCGTCGAAGTCGATCCCTGCCCGGATCGTCGTGACCACGGGTGCGTCGTCGGCGCTCCCTGCTGGTGGCCGCCGCCACCACACAGCCGGTGACGACGTCGTCATCGCCGATCCGTCCTATCCCCTGCAACCGGCAGCTGGTGGAGACCTACGGTGGCCGGATCGTTCTGGCGCCCACCAGTCCTGCCAGCCGTTACCAGATGGACCGGGCCGCAGCCGAGGCGGCATGGACTCCTCAGACGAGCGCGGTGATGCTGGCAACCCCGTCCAACCCCACGGGCACGTCGATCCCCTTCGAGGAGCTGGCGTCGATCTGCGCGCTGGCGCGCGAACGCGGCGCCTGGCGGATCGTCGACGAGATCTCACCTGGGTCTGGCTGATCCAGGCGAGGACGGCACACCAGCGCACAGCGTCCTGGAGACCGATCCTGATGCGATCGTCATCAACTCCTTCTCCAAGTACTTCGGGATGACGGGATGGCGCCTGGGCTGGGCGATTCTTCCCGAGGAGCTGGTGACGCCCGCGGAGAACCTGGCAGTCAACTACTTCCTGTGCGCATCGACGCCCGTCCAGCAGGCCGCACTGGCAGCCTTCTCCCCCGAATCCATCTCCGTGTGCGAGCAGCGCCGCCAAGAGCTCCTCGCCCGCAGGAGCATCGTGCTCGACGGGCTGGAACGCATCGGCCTCCCGGTCCCGGTCCTGCCCGACGGCGCCTTCTACGTCTACTTCGACGTCTCCTCCACAGGGCTCGATGCCCAGACCTTCTGTCAACGCGCCCTGGAGGAAGCTCATGTGGCGCTCACTCCGGGGCAGGACTTCTCCACGACCACGGCCCACTCCCACGTGCGACTGTCCTACGCTGCCTCCCCGCGACGAGCTGCACGAGGGAATGAAGCGTCTCGAAACTTTCATTAACAGTTTGTAAATAAACAGGCATTCAACTCCAATAATCCGATATCAAGTCGCGTGCATCAATATGGCACTCACCTGTTCACATGTTGCACAATTCTCGTCATGTCCATGCAGACCCTGCCCTCTCCGCCGCGCTGGTAGCTTTTTGGAGTGATCGCCGCCGTCGAGATCTCCAAAGTCAATCCATCAGAAAATACGCTTGCGCCGCGATACGGCATCCTCCGCCCCGCACCGGGGTGAGGAGTCCACATGGAATGAGCTCACTGAGCATCATCGGCCCGTCAGACACTCCGAGCCCCAGAAGTTCACCGCCGGTCCCCGCATGAGCGGCTCCTGGTGATCTGCGCGCCGTACTCCCTGTGCCGCCGGGACCCGTGGGACCGGCTCACCTGCTCCGATCTCGACGGCACGCGCACCATGCTTTCCCTCGACTGGGGAGTGTGCTCGCGCGCAGATCTCCTCTCCCGAGTCCACTGGCTCATCACCTCCGGCCACCGCACCGGTTTCGATGCCGAGCGCGCCCGCTGGGTCGACACCTCCTGGCGGAGGCCGAACGCCACGAGCTGCGAGAAACTGCCGAGTCCTCCTCAGACGCGGCAGAGACACTGTGGCGCCTCGAGCGCATGCTCAACAATGATCGGGACATCCGTAACGTGGACTTCTCCGCCTGGGACCTGATCCGTGCCAGCATGCTCGACGCGCTGCGGATTCGCGCTGGGCTGGCTGACCGAGGACGAGACCTGGGACACGCTCGCGATCCTGGATCGCGGGCTGCGAGAGCGTTATCGGAGCTGGACGCAGGTGTCGGAGTCATTCCGGCTGGCACGCTGGTACTGAACTCCACGAGCGGCAAGGGACGAGCACTTCAACGACCTGCACGACCTCAACCGCTCACTGGTTCTCCTCAGCCCCGACGGGCCGTGGGGGCTCATCGACTGGAACGTCGAGACTCCCTGAGCCCTCGTTCCTCATTCCTCGACGACCTCCTCGACGCCGGTGCGGCCGCACCACTGGGTGCGGGCGAAAGGGAGCGCGCCACACGGTGGGAGCGCTGGGTCGACGATCAGGTCATTGTCCGCGGGCAGCACCGCCCCCAGCACTTCGGCCCCCACGCCGAGCAGCACCACCGGTTCGCCAAGCGCGCCTAAAGGATCACGTCAACAGCGATCCGCGACAGGGCAGGTACGGAGCTTGTGGTGGACCCGGCCGGACTCGAACCGACGACCGACGCGGTGTAAACGCGTTGCTCTACCAACTGAGCTACAGGTCCAGGTGCAGACGCTGCCGGGAGCACACTGCCCGAGCACCCGGTGCCTGCACACGCAACTGACGGCGCGAGCCGCCCTCAGCCGGAGACTTTACCGCCTCCACCGGACGGGCCACCAACCATCTCCGCCTCTGAGGGCGCAGTACGCCGCGCAGCCATCGGGTCGCCCTCGCAGCGCCCCCGGCTGGAGACCCTGATGCCACTCCAGTGCTGCCCCATGGAGGCGGCAGAGGTCGCGTGCATGCCGGCTGTCGCGGCAGCCTCCTCCACCTCGGCTGCCTGGACGGCGCCGGTAGTACGCGCCTTGGGCGTCAGCACCCAGATGAGCCCTGCGCCGTCGAGGTTGGCCTGGGCGTCCACGAGGAGGTCGGTGAGGTCATCGACGTCGCCGTCGTCGTCACGCCACCGCACGATGGCCGAGTCGGCCACGTCCTCGTAGTCCTCGTCCACCAGAGTGGTTCCGGTCTCCGCCTCAACGGCCTGACGCAAGGTCTCGTCGACGTCGACGTCGTAGCCGAACTCCTGAATGATGAGACCGGAGGCGAAGCCGAAAGCCCCACCCGCTGTACTCGCCACGTCCTTACACCGTCCTTCTGGGCCTGGCCCGTCTACCGTTCGCCCGCTGCTGGGCGATGAGTACTAGCCCACCGCGGCACCAGCCGCGCAAGTGAACACGCACGTCAGATTACCTGGACTTTCCTTTGAAGATCAATTCTGACGCGACCACCCCTGAGGCTCCACACCCTCAGTGCTCGACAGCGAAGCCAACCCGTCACGACGTGATCTACATCATACGTGAGGTGGGACTTTCTTCCCGTTCGGTGCAGCGTTCGCCCCGTCGCAGGTCGTAGATTAGCCGTCATCCACAGCGGTCTGACTTCAGGCGCACGCCGACGCCGCTTTCGGCGCCACGGCACGCAATGAGGCTCGGGCCGACCGCACAGACGCGAGGAAAGAGGATTCCGTGAGCCCCACCAGTGACTCCACGCCGCTCATTGACGGCCTCCTGACGAAGGTGACCGACAACGACCCAGAGGAGACCAAGGAGTGGCACGAGTCCCTCGATGCCCTCTTATCGCGGACAAGGGCGCCAAGCGAGCGCGCTACATCCCTGCTGAGCATGCTGGCTCAGGCCCGGCAGAAGAACGTCACGGTTCCCACCGAGACGACGACGCCGTATATCAACACCATCGACGTCGCCAACGAGCCCTACTTCCCCGGTGACGAGAGCGCCGAGCGCACCTACCGAGCGCTGGCTGCGCTGGAACGCCGCCGTCATGGTCACCCGCGCCCAGCGCCCCCGGGGTCGGGGTCGGCGGTCACATCTCCTCCTACGCCTCGACCGCAACTCTACGAGGTCGGCTTCAACCACTTCTTCCGCGGCAAGGACCACCCCGGCGGCGGTGACCACGTCTTCTTCCAGGGCCACGCCTCACCGGGCAACTACGCCCGCGCTCTTCATCGAGGGCCGCCTGAGCGAGGCGGACCTGGACGGCTTCCGTCAGGAGGAGTCCTGCCCGGCAGGTGGCCGCGGCCTGCCCTCCCTACCCCCACCCGCGCTGCATGGAGGACTCTGGGAGTACCCCACCGTCTCCATGGGCCTTGGCCCCTCCGAGGCGATCTACCAGGCCTGGTTCGACAAGTACCTTCAGGGCGCAGGCATTAGGACACCTCTCAGCAGCACACCTGGGCCTTCCTAGGGCGACGGTGAGATGGACGAGCCCGAGTCGCGGCATGCTGCAGCTGGCCGCCAACCAGCAGCTGGACAACCTCACCTTCGTCATCAACTGCAACCTGCAGCGCCCTCGACGGTCCGGTGCGCGGAAACGGCAAGATCATCCAGGAGCTGGAGGCCTCTCAAGGGCGCGGGCTGAACGTCATCAAGGTGATCTGGGGCCGTGGCTGGGACCAGCTTCTCGCCGCGGACAGGACCACGCCCTCGAGCACCCTCGCGATGGAGACGCTCGACGGCGACTACCAGACCTTCAAGGCCAACGACGGCGCCTACATCCGCAAGCACTTCTTCGGTCGCGACCCGCACCGCCGAGCTCGTCAAGGACTGGACTGATGACGAGATCTGGGCCCTGCAGCGCGGCGGCAACGACTCACCGCAAGATGTACGCCGCTTACAAGGCGGCCACGGAGCACAAGGGCCAGCCCCACTCGTCATCCTGGCGCACACGGTCAAGGGTTACCTCTGGGCGGCCACTCGCCGGCCGTAACGCCACCCACCAGATGAAGAAGCTGACGCTGGATGACCTCGCGTCCTGCGCGACCGGCTCCACATCCCGATCACCGACGAGCAGCTCGAGGCCAACCCGAAGATGCCGCTGTACTGCACCGGCTCGCCGACGACCCCTCGCTGCTCTACATGCTGGACCGGCGCCGCCAGCTCGGGAGGCTTCATCCCCGAGCGCCGCAATGCCGGCGTCGAGCCTCGAGCTGCCGGGCGACAAGACCTACGACATCCCTCAGAGGGCGGCTCGGGCAAGCAGGAGGTCGCCTCCACGATGGCCTTCGTGCGCCTGCTCGAGGAGCTCATCAAGGACAAGGGCATCGGACGGCGCATCGTACCGATCGTTCCGGACGAGTCGCGCACCTTTCGGTCTGGAGTCGCTCTTCCCCACCAAGAAGATCTTCAACACCCAGGGTCAGACACATGCCGGTCGACGCCGACATGATGCTGTCCTACCGGGAGTCCACCTCCGGTCAGCCTCATGCACACAGGCATCAACGAGGCCGGTTCAGTCTCCCTGTTCCAGGTGGCCGGCACGAGCTACGCCACCCACGGCGAGCCCATGATCCCGGCTACATCTTCACTCGATGTTCGGCTTTCCAGCGCACCGGCGACCGTAGTTCTGGCCGCCGGAGACCAGCTGACCCGCGGCTTCATCATCGGAGCCACCGCCGGGCGCACCACCCTGACCGGTGAGGGCACCCAGCACATGGACGGCCACCCCCCGTCATCGCGGCCACCAACGACGCCGTCATCAGCTACGACCCGGCCTACGCCTACGAGATCCGACACATTGTGCGCGACGCCCTGAGCGCTGGTGCGGCCCGGACTCAGGTCGCAACCGGGACGTCAGCGTACTACCTGACCGTCTACAACGAGCCGATCCACCAGCCCGCCGAGCTCGACGGCGTCGACGTCGAGGGAATCCTGCGCGGTCATCACCGCATCAGCACGGCCCCTGACGGCGAGGGCCCCGAGGTCCAGCTCCTGGCCTCCGGTGTCGCAATGCCCTGATCGAGGAGGCTCGCCGCATCCCTGGCCGAGGACTCAGCGTGACGTGCCGCCACGTGGTCCGTCACTAGCTGGAACGAACTGCGGCGCCAGGCACTGGAGGTGGAGAAGGCCAACTTCCTGGCTCCCGACGCCCAGCAGCAGGTCCCCCACCCTGACGCAGAAGCTCTCGAGAGCACCGGCCCCTTCATCGCCACCATGACTGACGACCACCTGGTCCCCGACCAGATCCGTGCCTGGATACCCGGCGACTACTACACCCCTAGAGCCGACGGCTTCGGATTCTCCGACACCGCGCCGCCGCCAGGCGCCACCACCTCATCGACGCCCAGTCGGTGGTGGTCCGCGCCTCCAGGCGCTGGTGGAGCAGGGACGCCTCGACCGCTCCGTCCTGGCCCAGGCCGCTGCCCGCCACGACTTGACCATCGTCAACGCAGGCACCTCCGGCTCCCAGGGAGGGGAGTCCTGATCCGCCCCGTGCGGCTATAGTTGGACACACTGACACTGTGGTGCCGGTGGGCAGCGATCTCCGTATCCACCGGCACCATCATGTCTGCCGAATGAGGTCCTCCCTTGTCCCGCTCCCCCGTTCCTGCGCTCCACCGCCTTCACGGCCGCGTGCCTGCTGACCTGTCCGGTTGCTCAGTCGGCTGGACCGGCGCCAGGGACGCCCTCGACCCCGGCGGACCAGAACGATGCCGCCACCAGGAGGCCGAGGAGGAGCCCACTGAGAAGCTGGATGACACCAGCCCCAGTGATCCGCTGGAGTACGGCAACTGCACGTCCTCCGACATCCGCGACTACGACGACGAGCTGACCGACAACGACGCGGAGGACACCGGGCCCAGGCAGAGGCCCAGGTCACTACAGATTCCGACCTCCAACCAGGTCAGTGTCACCTCCAACGAGCTCTCCACCGATCAGGTGGTCAAGGTCTCGCAGGCGCACGAGACGTAACAATCACCGCACAAAGTCCGTGGTCGTCAATCGAAGGGAGATCGATTCACTGACCGTCAACGGCTTTGACAACACGGTCTGATCGACGCCTCCAATAAAGTCACATTCGGTTCCAACGACGGTGACAGCCAGAACTACGTCTTCTGGCACTCCAGGCCCCCGCAGGCGAAGGTGGATCCACAAGGCCTCAACATCATCGGCAAGGACGTTCACGCCCCTGTCGTCCGCTCCTGTCGCTCCTTCTCATGATGCCGTTCGCGACAGAGCTGGAAGCAGCCTTCCGACGTCGGCGAGGCGGTCAGCACGCCGCCGGCCGCCCGCCGACCTCGGAAGGCCGATTCCCCCTTACTCCTGCGAGCCAGAGCCGTGGACACAACCGGCGGAGTTGACGGATCGGATCCTGGAGTAGACCTTCAGGGTCACGGAAATGGGGACGCAGAAGTTCTCGGGGCTGAGAATCTCGTCAAGAACAGGCTCCTCGAGCAGCCCCATCTCCAGAACCACCTCTCGCACGCTGCGTCCTGAGCGAGCGCACTCACGGCCCACCAGGTCGCCGTTGTGATGACCGATCACCGCTGAGGGTAGGGTAACGATTCCGATCGAGTCCAGCACGTTGCGGCGACACACTCCTCATTGGCCTCCGATCCCTCACGGATGCACAGGCTCCCGCAGTGGTCGACATCCCGCGAGTGAGCAGATTGATGGACTCGAAGATGGCCTCGGGCGATCACCGGTTCCATGACATTGAGCTGGAGCTGTCCCGCCTCCGCGGCGAAGGTCAGCGCCACATCGTTTCCCATGACCTTGAAGCAGACCTGGTTCACCACCTCCGGGATCACCGGATTGACCTTGGCCGGCATGATGGAGGAACCGGCCTGACGCTCAGGCAGCCTGATCTCCCCAGCCCCGCACGCGAGGCCCGGAGGACAGTAGTCGCAGGTCGTTGCAGATCTTGGACAGCTTCACCGCCAGAGCGCTTGATCGCCGCGTGCATCGAGACATATGCGCCCGTGTCACTCGTGGCTTCCAGCAGGTCATGCGCTCCTCGAACCTCCAAACCGGTGATCTCCCGCAGATGCCCAACAACAGTGCTCTGATAGTCCGGCGGGGTGTTGAGCCCTCAGCCGATCGCCGTGGCCCCGAGGTTCACCTCCAGAAGCAGGGCGGCGTTGCTGTGAAGCCGGCTGACCTCCTCCTCCAGCAGAACGGCGAAGGCCTCGAACTCCTTCCCCAGGCTCATAGGAACAGCATCCTGAAGCTGAGTACGCCCCATCTTCAGAACATTGGACGAACTCCGCCCCCTTGGATCGCATCGACGCAATGAGCCGCTCGAGCCCTCGATGAGCGAGCTGACAAGGCGCGAACAGCCCCAAACGGAATCCAGTCGGGTAGGCATCGTTCGTCGACTGGGACTTGCTTGACATGATCGTTGGGGTTGATGATGTCATAACGGCCCTTGGCATATCCCAGGTACTCCAGCGCGAGGTTAGCGATCACCGTTGGTATTCATGTTAACGCTGGTCCCGGCACCCCCTGGAACTGGTCGACCGGGAACTGATCAAGGCAGCGCTCGGCAAGCAGCACCTGGTCACAGGCCCACAATCGCACCAGCACCTCCGGGTCATAGCCCCAGATCACTGTTTGCTAACGCTGACGCCTTCTTCACCTGCACCATGCCGCGAACGAAGGCCTCTTCGTCACCGACCACAGATCCAGAGATCTGAAGTTCTCCATCGCACGTAGCGTGTGGATTCCCCAATAGGCATCCAATGGAACTTCCCGTGCACCAAGAAGATCTTCCTCTGTGCGGGTTGCCTTCGTCATCCTGAGCCTCCGAGTTGTCTAGCTAGGCACCTGCCTGTGCGCATCCATGCTGGCATACGACGCGCACATCTCGGTCATTGCAGATTCACATACCATGGCTTCCACAATGGTTACGCTATTGTAACCTGCGCAATCGCTCCGTCTCCGCGACACACCACCCTCAGTTATCCCCCGTATATTTCAAGCACAAACTCGTGTCGGATCACACGCCGCGCCAATCGAGAACCCACTGTCCTCAGGATATTCCAGTCGGCAGCATCCACAGTGCATGGATGAGTTGAGCGCTCCCGAGTGTCTGCACTGCGACAGGCGCAGGACACAATTATTGAACACTCACTGACCGCATCAGTTCGGCCCATGATTTCTACCGAACCCTGCCGGAGGATCGCGCGACCAGATCGCAGCGGTGGCCCGCCTGGGCGTCACCATGTTCGTCGACTCGGCGGAGAACCCCTCGACCCCGCTGGCCCCTCTCCCAGATCTTCTCCTGCCCCGTCGGCTCTGACCGGTGTCATTACGCTGGAGCAGACCCTGGCGTTGGTGCGTACGGTCCTCGACGTCGTCGTGGGATGAGGCCCTCGTGCCGTACCCGAGGAGGACCATGACACCGTCCGCATCCTCGTCCTGACCTTCGGGCGTGACGTCGCTTCGCCGCGGCCGAGGTGTACGCCCGGCGGCGAGGGCTCGCGGCGCCTGGGACGCACGGTTGGAGTCCGTAGCGGTCGACGCGATGCCACGACGACCCCGAGGACGCCGCAACCCGAGCCGGAACTGCCGGCTCGGAACGGAACCGGACCTGTGGTGGCGATCGCCGCCAAGACCACTCTGGATGCGCTCGAGGTTCCAGGTTGCGCCACGAGTGCCGCAACCTGGCCAGCGACTGCCTGGTATCGGTATCGAGGCGACCTCGTCCCTCATCATCCTGGCGACAGCCTGCGGCTCACGCAACGTCAGCACTCCGGCGGAGGCCACCGCTGGAGCAGACGTGGTGGATCAGGCCGCCATGCAGGCGGCGGCGGCACCGGGCAGGTCGGCCGTCGTCGGTCCGGTGGTTCCAGGGATCCCGCATCGCGGGCTTGCTCGCTGCGCCTCGGCCCCGCGGACCGCGCTGCGGTCTCTGCGTCGCGCTGGGCCGAGTACGCATGACCCGGTCTCACGCCGACGACCTTCCTCCCCGAGCGTGGCTCCTGGCCAGGCGACGAGCCCGCCCGGGAGCGGATCCTCGACCTGGTACGCGCGCGCTCGCACGAGATAGGTGATCCCTCTCGAGCACGCGTGGTATACCTACCTGGCGCTGGGTGGAAGCCCTGGAGGCCACCGCGGAACCTGTTCGCAGCACGCCAGACGGTGCGCTACCGCCTGGGCTGCGCCAGAGCAGGTCCGGCTGACGCGACGAACGCCCGCGTGAGCGGCCCCATGCTGCACATGGCGATCATCGTGGGCCGACTGGCCGTCAGCCGAGAGGCCTGACGCACCGTGCGACAGGCGATGAGCGCCCATCCTCTCTGCGCGGCTGAACCGTCCCGTCTGCCTTCGCTGGGCTGGTCCGGTCGTGACGCCATTGACCGCGCGCCGTGGAAGAGCCGGGCCCACTGAATGGTGCACCGGTTTCGCTACACCCTTCCTCATCTGGGACAATGGTCTGACGTGCGGTACCTCCGCCGGCGAACCACACACCATCATCGAGTCACAGCGCCGCCACGGATCCTGGATGCCCGTCGCGGCGCCTGGGCGAGCCAGCCTTCATGGCTGAGCAGAACAACGCGACGTCCTGCCCGGTCGTCACCCAGATCGTCAGCGAGGAGTCGGCGTCCGCAGCCAAGGACATCCCTCGGGCACCACCTTCGCCCAGGACCTCGGCGTCGACTCCCTGGGTTCTGCTGACCATCGCCACCCAGGCCGAGGAGCGCCTCGGTGTGGCCCTGGACGACTCCTCCTCCTGGACTCTGCCCACCGTCGGAGCCTCCCAGCGCCGACCTGGTGACCTCCAAAGAAGGCCGACGACGAGCCTTGTGGGCCCGAGCAAGTGCCGCCCGGATAATCGTCGTCGCCACCGGACTGGGAGACTGCGTCTTCCGGGCGCGAGACGCTGAAGTCCACCTGGGCGTGCCCTGCACGAGGGCGCTCTGCGCGGTTCGTGCCCTGGAGCACGAGTGCTGCGAGTCACCGGCCTCACCTGGTGCGGATCGGCGCTCTGGCGGTCGATCCTGCCAAGATACTCCCGCCCCGCCAGCTGCGCCGCCTCGACGTGCCAGTCAGTGCGCACTGCTGGCCGCCCGCGAGGCCTGGGAGCAGGCGGGGCCCTGCAGGTACGCTCACAGCGTCTGGCGGTGTCTGGGTCTCCGGCATGCCGGTCCCTGTCGGTTATGGAGTGCCTGGGACGTCCTTGAGGACAAGGCGGGACCCCGGCAGGTTCTGCCGGCGGCGGTCCCGGCGCGCTCATGCCCAATGCCCCTGCGGCCTGCAGCGGGACTCGAGCCGCGCGCGCGGTGGTATCCTGTGCTCCTGTCTCTGGCCTGCGCCTCCGTTGAAATAGCCATCGCGCCTACGGCGCGGGACCTCATCAGCTCTGGGGGCGGGCCGACGCTCGTCGCGGGCTGGGGGCACGGATGCAGCCTCCACCGATGACCGTGGCCGCCGGCGCGATGTGCGGGCCCCGTCCTACCGCAACGCCGACCCTCGGATTCGGCCCTCACGCCCCTTCGCCCTGGACCGTGACGGCTTTTGTCCTGGAGTGAGGGCGCTGGGATCCTCGTCCTGGAGCGCGCCAGCGCGCCTTGGCCCGAGGCGCACGGGTCCTGGCCGTGCTGGCAGGCACTGGGGTCACTGCTGATGCTTCTGACGTCGCACGACCGGAGCCGTCGGGCATGGAGCAGGAGCAGAGCCTTTACGGATGGCTCTGAGGGCGCGCGGGCGCTGCGCCCGGGCGCTGTTGGGCACCTCCTCAGCGCCCACGCCACTCCTCGACACCGGCCGGCGACGCCGTGAGGCCGGTGTCCTGGGCTGTGGACGGATGCCGGACGCGGCTACGTCAAGCGCCACGAAGTCCGCCACCGGTCACCTCTGGGCGGAGCCGCTGGAGGCGGTGCTGACGTCATGGCGCTGCAGGAGCGCTGGGCCACCCGCCGCTGTGGCTGCCGGCCGGAGGATCCGAGCTGGCGGCCCGGGCTGGACGTCGTTGGACCACAGGGCCGACTCTGCTCGAACACGACGGCGGCGGCCAGTGCGCTCCTTCGGCTTCGGAGGGCACAACGTCGCCCTGGTCTTCGCCCGCCAGCAGTCGTGCCCGGGAGGGAGTCGCCATGCGGTCCCGCCTGTGACCTGCTCACGCTGGACCCGGGCCGGTGCGGTCAGGCACACAGGCCGTGCATGCCGCGTACGTCGCGACGCGAGGCGGTTGCGGGTCGAGACCAAGTTGAAGGCGAATCTCGAAACCAACCAGGAGGCGATACTCAGCGGTCGGTGCCTCTTACACCCGCGGTGTACTTTTGCGTGCGACAGCACCTCGGGCGCCTGCTACATCGAGTGGGCGGCGGCCGAGGTGCTCGGTCTGCGTGCACCTCGGCTGGACCGCTGAGCAGCCTGCGGCTCGGGGCATGATGCGAGCCGGGAACCGCCAGCTGGGTGCCCCGCTGGAACGGGAGCCATGCCTTGCCTCGCACCGCGGCTGCGCGCCAAGGAACCTGCTGGAGCATGAGTGACCGAGGAGGCGAGCGTCGGCACCGACGGCGGCCGCTGGGTCCCACACCCTGACCTGCATCTTCCACGCACAGACGGATGTTCATTGGTAACGTCGTCTCGTCCCGAGGACCGGATCCGTGCTGCGCTCGTTCATGCCGCGATCCTTGAGAGGATGCGCCGCGAGCCTCGATCTCTGGCTCTGGGGCGGGCCTGGGACGATGAGCTCGGAGCCCTTCCACGCATGCCGCCGGGAGCCGCGCATGCCCGTGCGTGCGCTGCACCGCGTCGGCTAGGGCACGCCGCGCACGGAAGGCCCTCATCGTCTGCAAACCGGGGTGGGGCAACAGGTCGCGTGATCCGCTGCACCTGGTCTGCGCCTGGGACGTTATGCAGATCCCTGCGCATCGCAGCTCCTTCATCGCTGGCCCGGTTCTTCCTTGGCCGAGGCGATCGAGGTGAGAGGTGGCCTCCAGGTGGTCGCGCTCGTGCTGGATGCAACGAGCCGCGAGCTCCTCCCCTCGACGATGACTCCCTTGCCGTCCAGGTTCCCGCCCTCCGCCGGGCGTACCAGGCCCGCCTCCTGTGGGGAAACCACAGACCCGGCACTGACGGGCAGCCCTCCTCCCGTCGCCTGGTACTCGACTCGCTGGAGATCCTGGACGAGTCTTGGGGTTGAGGACGCGCCGATCCTCGCCGTCGATGTTCCAGGAGAGGCGCGCAGACGAGTCCTGATCTGATTGGCAAGCCAGGCCGGCCTGCCTCCCCATCGACCGTCTCGAGCGGGTCCTCGACCAGGGCCTTGCGGAGCCGTCGATGTGTGGGTGATCCAGTCGCACTCGGTGCGCAGGATCGGGTCGCCACTGATGCGGATGTCACGGTATGCCGCGGCGGCATCCTCCCAGACGACCAGAGCGACGGTGAGGCTGTTCGGCCCTGTCGCGATCTGGCGCTCGCTTCGCCACCACTACATCCGGCGCGTGGCCGGACGTCCCCGTCCCTGCGCGCTACCACTGCTGCACTCCAGCAAGGGCCAAACCGCGCGGAGAACAGGCGTGTCATAAATAATCCTACGAGCACGCTTCAGCCCGGAAGTCAGAGTCCTGAGTCTCTCGCGTGACCCGCAGGCACCCGGGCTGAGCTTCGAGCGCGACGTCCGCTGCCTGGCAGCGCGGCACCATATCGAGTTTCATCCACCGCCGACGCGGGCGCGGTCGTTATCGGCCCGGCGCCCGGCGGGCATGTAGTCGAAGATGGTCATCGAGAGCCTCGTGGCTCATCTCACCACGCTTAAGTGGACTTCTACCAACCCGGAAGACCACCACACCGAGACTCGCCAGCCGGCAGACGAGGAGGCCGATGAGCCCTTTACACCCCCAGCCAGATGAGCGAGGACGAGATCAACGCCCCTCTTCGGCACACCACCCGAGGAGCTCGACGCCAAGGCCGCTTGAGTGCGAGGACGGCTCCTGAAGGACCTGTCGGCCACCACGGACGCGGACGACCGAGCCTGCATGACACGGACGGACCCATGACCGACTCCTCCGTGCACGTGCCTGGGCTCCACCCACGAAGGCACCTCGCAGCACGCGGCATCAGCCGGCAAGACACGGTCCCAGTACGTCCGCGAGCATCCTCGCAGACCGCCTGAGCCCGGGTGGCGTACCATGCGCCTGCGAGCCTGGCAACGCTGACAGATTGGGCCCCCTCACCTGATGGTGTGAGGGGCCCTGTGCGCACAAGCTCAGTGGCAGATGCCAGTTCCAGCCCACTCGATACATGATGCACACTTCTCCTGCACCCTCTCTCTCAAAACCAAGGACGGAGAGGTTGGGATGCAACGCGGGAATTATGCACCTCTACGGCACCTTCCGAAGGCGGTGGGTGAGGCCCGTCCCCGTGGAGCAGAGATAGCGCAGGCCCCAGCCGGTGGGGCTGGGGCTCCGGCTGACGGGCTCCTGCGGCTGGACTCGAACCAGCAACCGTCCGATTAACAGTCGGATGCTCTGCCATTGAGCTACGCAGGAATGCGTTTGACGCGCAGTGAACTTTAGCAACATCCCGCGGCGACGTCGAATCCGGCGAAGCACAGGAAACGCTGATATTCCAAGGACATCCTACCGTGTGGGCAGGCCCACACCCTCACGGACGCGGTTTTCCAGCCTCGAAGCGTGCGGCGATCCTCCGCCTCGTCGACCTGTGAGATCAGTGGCCGGGTGACGGAGTAGAGCTCGCCATCACTGCTCCGACGCACGCTGGCTGTGGCCGTGGCGCCACTGGGGAGCGTTGCCACGGCGCTGTGGATGATGACGGCCTCGACCCGTTGGCGCAGGGCCTTGGCGAAGGGGGCCACGTCCGCTGAGACGTAGGCATCGCCGTTGCGGACTCCGGCCGGGACCTTCAAGGCAAGGTCCTCGCGGTCCCTGCTGCGTCCACCCTCAGGGTGAAGACGCGGTCCCTGGCCGTCCCAGCTCCCCTGCTCCACCTCGTCCCAGGGGTGGGTCTCGGGCCTGCTGCGCCCGTTGAAGACCACCAGGGAGCTTTGCCGTGGCCACCGCCCATGTCGAGCCCTCCGCGTCCAGGGGAACGGCCCCCAGGGCGGGCTTCGCGCAGCTGTTCGCGCATCTCCAGCGGAAGCGTGGCGGTGGAGCGGGTGGATGTGCCTTGACGACGGCGCAGGATCGGCATGACCGCCAGGCTACCTGCACCTGCTCGCCCACGTGGGCCACCGCCCGGCCCTCAGGTCCCCTGCCTGATCTGCATGCGGCGCTGCTCGAGGGCGGCGATCTGGGAGAACAGCTCGCGGTAGCCCTCCTCCTGCGGCGACATCCGCCGGTGGCGTGAGCGCATCTCGACCAGCCGGCGGTTGATGCCCATAACGGCCAGGGAGTCGAGCACCCCTGGCGTAGCGCTCCAGGCCGGAGGCGTCCACTCGGTGCCCCCGCCCCCGGATCGTGGGCAGGGGCAGGGTGCCACGGCGAGCTCGGTGATGGCGGCCTCGACCAGGCCGATGGCGCCGTCGCGCACCTGCTGGAGCCAACGCAGCGTGGCCCGGCGCTGCGCCTCCTGCTCCCCCATGCCCGCGGCCACCGCCTGCTGGACCAGCCCCGACACCTCCCCAGTGCCTCCGGCGGCGGCGACGGCCTCATAGACGGCCCGGTGGGTGAGCTGGCCGAAGGAGTCGGCCCCTCAGCTCGTCTGCGCCGGCCTGGTGGGCCGCCACCGGGAACTGGATGATGACGGCCAGGGCCTCACGCTCGAGCTGCTCAACAGGGTCGGTCACCGGCGGCAGCCCCCGCACGGGGGCGGCGGCATCGGGACCGGCAGTCTCATCGGCGGGCCACTGGCCGCCCCGCGCCGTGCTGGGCTGGGCCCCTCGCCTGCTTGCGGCCTGGACTGCGGCGTGGACCTCGGCATCGGGCAGGCCCAGCCATCCGGCCAGGCGCCGGGTGTACTCGCGCTTGAGCGCCCGGTCCCGGATCCCGGCCACCACCGGCGCCGCCGAGCGCAGCCCCCGGACGCGGCCTTCGGAGGTGTCCAGGTCCAGGTGGGACAGGGAGGTGCGGATGACGAACTCGAACAGCGGCACCCGTCGGGACAGCAGGCGCGGGATGCCCGAATCCCTCCTTCATGCGCAGGTCGCAGGGGTCCAGGCCGCCGGGGTCGACGGCCACGAAGGTCTGGGTGGCGAAGCGCTGGTCCTCGGCGTATGCACGCAGCGCGGCTCTTCTGACCGGCCGCGTCACCATCGAAGGTGAAGATGACCTCGCCGCCACGGGCCTCGCGCCCCTGACCGGTGACCACCCCCGCCGCCGGGTCGTCCACATCCCCCAGCAGGCGGCGCACGACCCGCACGTGGTCCGCACCGAAGGCGGTCCCGCACGTGGCCACGGCCGTGGTCACCCCGGACAGGTGGGCGGCCATGACGTCGGTGTAGCCCTCGACGACGACGATCCGGTGGGAGCGGGCGACCTCCCGCTTGGCCAGGTCCAGCCCTGCAGAGGACCTGGCTCTTGTGGAAGACGGGGGTCTCGGGGGTGTTGAGGTACTTGGGGCCCTGGTCCTCCTCCGAGAGCTTGCGCGCCCCGAAGCCGACGGTGGCTCCGGTGACGTCCCGGATGGGCCAGATGAGGCGGCCGCGGAAGCGGTCGTAGACGCGGCGCCCGTCCTGCCCGCCCCGGCTGCACAGGCCGGAGTCGACCAGCTCGGCCTCGGTGTAGCCGGCCCCGCGCAGATAGCGGGCGAGGTTGTCCCATCCGGCGGGCGCGTAGCCGACGCCGAAGTGCGCGGCGGCATGGCGGTCGAAGCCCCGGGACGTGAGGAAGTCCCGCCCTGGCTGTGCCTCCGGGGTGGCGAGCTGCTCGCGGAACCAGGCCTCGGCCAGGCGGTTGGCGTCCATGAGGCGCTGCCGAGTGCCCGGCTCGACCCCGCGCCGCACCGCGCCGCCCTCCTCGTAGCGCAGCTGGACCCCGGTGCGGTCAGCGAGGTACTTTCGACGGCCCTCGGCGAATCCGAGGTGGTGGATCTTCTCGATGAAGGTGATGACGTCACCGCCCCTCACCGCAGCCGAAGCAGTGCCAGTAACCGAGCTGGGGGCGGACGTGGAAGGAGGGGTGCGTTCGTCGTGAAAGGGGCACAGCCCCTTGAGCGAGCCGACGCCGGCGCTCTTGAGGGTCACGTGCTCACTGACGACGTCCTCAAGCCTGGCGCGCTCGCGCACCGCCTCGATGTCCTCACGTCTAATCAGTCCCGCCACAGGACCATCGTAGGCGAGGGCACCGACATCCTGCGCCAGGGCTTGAAGGGGCCCCCGACCAGTACAGCTAGACCTCGGAGAACATGCCGCACAGCCGGGCGTGCCAGGCCCGCGCGGAGGTGTCCGTCAGGGAGGCGATCTGGTCGACCACCACCCGCAGGCGCGCATCGTCGTTCTCGGCCCGGTGCCAGACATCGAGCAGAACCGGGTCGATGCCCTTCCCGCCGCCGGTCATGAGGACGTCGGCGAGGTCGAAGATGAGGGTGCGCTGGCGCAGGTAGACCGGCTCGTGCTCCCGCGGCTCCATGACGTAGCGCACGGCGATGCCCTTGAGCAGGAGGATCTCCGCGGCCGTCTCCTCGGGGATGACGAGCTCGGCCTCGTAGCGAGTCAGGGGCCCGTCGCCGTAGGTCTGGCGGGTGGCGGAGGCGACCGCGGAGACGAAGCGTCCGATGATCTCGCTGGTGAGGTTCTTCAGATGCGCTGCGTCGGCCACCGAGCCGTTGTAGGAGCGGATCCAGTAGGGCCGGCCGGCCAGCCTGTCGAAAGCCGCCCCAAGGGCGTCGGCGCTCAGGTCGGTGCCGTACCAGGCCCGCGTAGCCCCGAGCAGCTCATCGACCTCCTTGGGGTCTGTCAGGCAGGCCGGGTCCAGGCGTCCCAGGGCGATCGCGTCCTCGACGTCGTGGACGGAGTAGCCGACATCGTCGGACAGGTCCATGATCTGTGCCTCGATGCAGCGCCTGGCCCTCCGGGGCCCCTGACGCATCCAGGCGAAGATCTCGGCGTCGTCGTCGTAGGCGGAGTACTTGCGCGCACTGCGCCCGCTCGGTCCACCCCGGCCCCCTCCCCTGAGCCACGGGTACTTCGCGACGGCATCGAGGCTGGCCCGCGTCAGGTTGACGCCGACTGGGCCTCCCCGGCCGCATCAAGGGTCTTGGGCTCCAGCCGGGTGAGGATCCGGAAGGTCTGGGCATTGCCCCTCGAAGCCCCCGATCTGGCGGGCCACGACGTCGAGCGCCTTCTCACCGTTGTGCCCGTAGGGAGGGTGGCCCAGGTCATGGGACAGGCAGGCGGTATCGACGACGTCGGGGTCGCATCCCAGCGCCTCGCCCCAGGGCGCGCCCCACCTGCGCCACTTCCAGGGAGTGGGTGAGCCGGGTGCGCACGAAGTCGTCAGCAGCGGCCCCAGCACCTGGGTCTTGGCCCCAGGCGCCGCAGCGCCGAGGAGTGCAGGACCCGGCCCGGTCGCGTTCGAAAGGGTGCGCTGGGGATTCTTCGCCTGCTCGTGAACGAAGCGCTCCACGTCCCGCACCCGGTACCCGGACAGGTCAAGGGCGTCTCGTCCGTCGATACGCACAGGTTCGATCCAGATTTCTGCGCTGACATAGTCACAAGGTAGCGCAGAAGCGGGTTACCATGGTCGTCACCATTCCGAAACCTCCGACACCATCCCAGGGGAGCACCGGTACCCGATCCCTCCAGCTTGTGGTCACCACGCACCCTCCTCACATCGATGAATCACTTCTGACGTCAAGTCCCCGGGAGCACACCCGGTGGAAGGGAGACACCTGCCGTGACCACCACCACAACCCTCGTTCACCGACCCCTACGACGGTCCGGAAGAGTGGTGGCGCCACGCACTGGTCTACGAGATCCCCTCACCCTGCCCTGGGAGCAGCCGAGCTGGACCGCACCGATCCCATCATCAAGCACGCCCGCTACCTGGGCATGGACGCGGTACTCATCCGTCCGAGCCTGCTCGACATCGACACCGAGATGGACCTCGATCCGCCGCTTCATCGACGAGGCCGGGGAGCAGGGGCTGCGCACCATCGTGCGCATCTCCGGTGCGCTGGGTCCGATCACGGGACCCCTACGCCAAGCAGACCACCGGCTTCGTCACCGGCCTCGAAGGCGCCGCTGACGACCCTGCTGCGCCGTTCGGAGGCTCACCTGCAGGCCGGTGCGGCCGGCATCGACCTGGGCACGATCATGCCTCCCCAACTCACCAGGGGAATCCGGCTGGATCGACTCAGCACCTATTGCGCCATGCTGCACGGCCAGCTGGCCGAGTACGTCGACGAGGGCATCATCGGTGCCGACGTGACCGCCGACTACCCGGAGTCACTGCGTCATCACCTCCAGGACGACTGGGTGCACCACTTGCGCGACGACTGTCTGACGCTGACACGGTGGAACGCCGAGTCGCTCACGTCCCTCCTGACCCGGTCGCTGGACGAGCACGACCGCTTCGGGGCACCCCCCACCTGGCGATTCCTGCCTCCCCACATTCTCTCCGAGCACCTGGATCCGGGCGACGGGCAGCGCTGGTACTCCGTCAACCACGATGAACGGCTGCGTCGAGGGCTCGCCCTGCAGGCCATGATGCTGGCCCTGCCCGGCTCGCTCTACCTACGTCAGGGCGATGAGATCGCCCTGTCCGACTCCGACAAGCCAACCGCTCCCCTGGAGCTGGCCGACATGGTGGCTGAGCACACGCAGGTGCAGTCCTCTCAGTTCGGCTCTCCGACTGCGACCGTGCGCCACGCGGCCCACGTGCGGCACGAGTACAACCTGGCCTGCGCTCCCTGGCCTTCGTCACTCGGGCTGGAGTGGTGCCCGCCCCAGACCCTCTCCTTCCTGGTGCGTGGCGTCCTGGTCGTCGTCAATACCTCCGACTCCCCCGTCACCTTGCCGGCCGAGGCCAAGGTTCTCCTATCCTCCCAGCCCCTGCGCCAGGAGGAGGGCGTCTCACTCGTACCCCCGGCGACGACGACGTGGCTGGAGGCCACAACCGTTGCCTAGGGCACACGGATGCAAGTTTCATTAGTCTCTTGCAATCTTTACATAAGCCGATTAAATTATGGTGCCAGGCGAGGAACTCTCGCTGCGGATCTGATTCGAAGGAGAATCCCTGTGGCACCCACCCGCCGATCCTTCCTGACGATGGCCGCTCTGGCCTCCACCGTGCCAACGTTGGCCGCCTGCTCCGGCTCGCGCAACACTGCGGGTACGGCAGCCCTCGGGCGGCGCTGCCTCACAGGCGTCTGACGCCTCGGCAGGCGACCCGATGCCGATCTGGTCATCTGGGCGGATCAGAAGAAGGCGGACTCCCTCAGCGAGATCGCCAAGACCTGGGGCAAGCAGCAGGGCATCTCGGTGGCGGTCCAGACCGTCGCCAATGACTTGCAGCCCAACTTCATCACCGCCAACCAGGCCGGCAACGGCCCTGACATCGTCCTCGGCGCACACGACTGATCGGCAACCTGGTGCAGAACAGCGCGATCCGGCCGGTCGTTCTGAGCCCCGAGGCCGAATCCAACTACTCCGACATCGCGCTCAAGGCGGTCACCCACGACGGCCAGATCTCACGCAACGCCCCTACGCCGTCGAGTGCCTGGGCCTGTTCGTCAACAAGGCACTGACCCTCAGTGACCCAGCCGGCCAGCATTGAGGAGATGATCGAGGCCGGCAAGGCGGCCGGAACCGAGCTCGTCCCTGTCGCAGGCCATCGACGAGAAGGGCGACGCCTACAACATGGAGCCGATCTACACCTGCCGCCGGCGGCTACATGTTCGGCAAGAACCCGGACGGCTCCTACGATCCCAATGACCTCGGTATCGGCAAGGAGGGATCCATCAAGGCCGCGGAGAAGATCCGCCAGCTCGGCCAGCAGGGAGTCCTCAGGAAGTCAGTCACGACCGCCAACCACATTTCCTTGTTCACCGATGGTAAGGCTCCCTACCTCATCTCGGGGCCATGGGCCCTGGCGGACATCAAGAAGGCCGGTATCGACTACCAGCTCACTCGGATTCCGGGCTTCAAAGACATCAAGAACAGTCAGGCGAGCCCCTTCGTCGGAGTCAACTGCTTCTATGTCGCCTCCAACGGAAGAACAAGGCCTTCGCCGAGACCTTCAGGCCGATGCCGCCAAGGATATGACCTTCGCGGCTTCGATGTTCCCCAGCAACGAGCTGCCCCCGGCCCAGAAGCGACCTCGCGGACAAGCTCAAGGCGGAGCACCCCGACATGGTCACCTTCGCGGAGCTCTCCGCCAAGGCCGACCCCATGCCCGCGATCCCCGCCATGTCCTCAGTGTGGGAAACCCCTTGACGCGCTCAGGCCAACATCGTCGGTGGGCGCCGATCCCGCCAGCACTATGACCGGGGTCGGCCAGACCATCAAGGCGTCGATCAAGGGCTCGTAAACCGCCTCGACGCCGAAGAGCGGAACGCTTCTCCACGCACCCGACTATTCCTCATACTGCTTTCCCACTTCTGGAAAGGACCCGCAGATAATGACGTCCGCATCCACCACCCCGAGGGAGAAGACCACGACCATCAGAGGTCTCGTCGGTCGCATCATGGTGCTGTCCCTCACGCTGGTCGCAGCGATCTACCTCGTCCCACTTCTTATCGCCTATCGGATGTGGTTGTGGCTGGGAATCGTCGTCCTGACCACGGGGGCCATGTTCCTGCTGTACTCGACCAAGAGATTCGTGCCCGCCAAGTACCTCTTCCCCGGCACGTTCTTCCTCACCGTCTTCCTCATCGTCCCCATCGTGCTGACCATTCAAACCTCCTTCACCAACTTCGGGGACGGGTACCGCGGGACCAAGGAGGAGGCCATCGCCTCCATCACCAACAACTCCATGGTCCGCACCGAGGACTCTCCCACCTATGGTCTGTCAGTCGCGACCGACGGCGACGTCACCAAGGGCCCCTTCTCACTGTTCCTCGTCAATCCGCAGACCAAGGAGGTGCTGCGGGGAAGTGACGGGAAGAAGCTGGAGAAGGTCGACGCCAGCACCGTCACCGTCGACAACGGCGTGGTGACCAAGGCGGAGGGATACACGATCCTGTCCCCCAGGCAGATCAACACCGCCTACGAGGACATCAGCGCCATGTCGGTTCCCTTCACGGACAAGACCACGGTCAAGGTTCAGGGCATCCGGACCGCTTTCGAGGGAACCAAGCGGATGGTCTACAACAAGTCCTCCGACACCATGACCAACACCGCCACCGGCGACATCTACTCGGTCAAGAAGGTGGGGCTGTCCGAGCACTTCGTCAACGCCGAGGGAGAGAGCCTGGCCCAGTCCTGGAAGCAGAACGTGGGACTGGCCAACTACTCACGGCTCTTCACTGAGGGCAACCTGGCCTCCCAGTTCCTCAAGGCCTTCGCATGGACCATCATCTTCGCCCTGGGCTCGGTGCTGCTCACCTCGGCCTCGGCTTTCTTCTGGCGCTGACCCTCAATGATGATCGCATCAAGGGTAAGAAGCTCTACCGCTCCTTCCTCCTGCTGCCCTACGCCGTACCCGGCTTCATCTCGCTGCTCGTGTGGTCGAACTTCTACAACCAGGACTTCGGCCTCATCAATCGGATGATGCACCTCAGTATCCCGTGGCTGTCCGACCCGACCATGGCTAAGATCGCCGTCCTGCTCACCAACACGTGGATGGGCTTCCCCTACATGTTCATCGTGTGCACCGGCGCTCTGCAGTCCATCTCCGGCGATGTCAAGGAGGCGGCCAAGATGGACGGCGCCAGTGGCATGCAGGCCACATGGCGCATCGTCACCCCACTGCTCCTGGTCGCCGTCGCCCCTCTGCTGGTGAGCACCTTCGCCTTCAACTTCAACAACTTCAATGCCATCCAGCTGCTGACCGAGGGTGGGCCCTTCCCGGCCGGGGAGTACACACGCGGCGGAACCGACATCCTCATCTCCATGGTCTCACCGCATCGCCTTCGGCCGTGCCGGCTCGGACTTCGGATTCGCCTCGGCCGTCTCCGTGGTCCTGTTCGCCGTCACCGGCGTCCTGGCCGCATTGCAGTTCCGAGCCACCAAGAAGCTCGAAGACGTCAACTGACCAGCCGACCTCGGAAAGAACATCATCATGAGCACCTCATCGCAGCCCGTGTCCCGGTCCGCATCAAACAGGTCCGAGGACAGCGTCGTCATCGAGAATCACATGCCGTTCTCACGCTGGTTCCGGGAGATCGGCTGGAGACACGTCGTCGGCGTCATTGCCCTGGTCTTCGCAGCCTTCCCCGTCCTCTACGTCATCTCCGCCTCTCTCAACCCCCTGGGCACGGTGGCATCCACCGGGTTGATCCCCACCAAGGTGAGTCTGGTCAACTACCAGAACCTGCTGTCGGGGGCGCGAGGCCCATTCCTGCGCTGGTACCTCAACACGATCATCATCTGCACAGTGGTGGCAACCGCTCAGGTCTTCCTGTCCCTGCTGGGGGCCTACGCCTTCTCCCGGTTCCGCTTCACCGGACGCCGCGGCGGCCTGCTCGCCCTGCTCCTGATTATGATGTTCCCCGCGATCCTGTCCATGATCGCCATCTACACGATGATCTCCGACATCGGCCAGGTCGTCCCCTTCCTCGGCCTCAACACCCTGGCCGGCTACAGCCTGGCGCTCTGCGGCGGAGCACTGGGGCAGGTGTGGCTCATCAAGGGAACCTTCGACACGATTCCCCGCGAGCTCGATGAAGCCGCCATCATCGACGGCTGCACGCACTGGCAGGTCTTCCGCATCATCCTTCTGCCCACGCTCAAGCCGATCATCGCCACCACCTTCCCTGCTGGCCTCGTGGGTGTCATCAGCGAGTTCCTCCTGGGCTCGATCATTCTGACCGACAACTCCCAGAAGACGCTCGCCGTGGGGCTCTACGGCATGCTCGTCGGCGACCGCTCCAACAACCTGGGCATCTTCGCTGCCGGAGCGGTCCTCACC
>BNJV01000662.1_pt1 | contig 87346 bp, 159 predicted proteins | sample 8540591 | NCBI WGS metagenome assembly BNJV01 (sample SAMD00202457, study PRJDB9452) | human saliva metagenome | host: Homo sapiens
ACAGTCCATACTACATAACCTCACATTTGGATCTGGCTGGCTGTATGCGGTGCAGTCGATTAATAGCACTATAGTAGGCTAGACCTGGATGAGCGTATGCATGCTGCAGAAGACAGTCGAGACCCAACACTGTCCGCTCGCCACTTGCAAATGAATGATGCGAGAGAACAATCACAAGATAGGGACAGGAAGGATGTTACTTTGTCAGATCAAGAGGGCTTGAGCTCACTTTTCGAGTTCACTTTCCATTGCAAAATGGCTGAGAACACTACTCTCCCAAGCAAGCTGGCACAGATCAAAGGCGCAGAGGATACGATATAGAATGAATTGACCTGTTCAACCTTGTAGGTCTGAGCAATAATCCTGCAATGATTAACAAAATTCCAAATACTGTATTCTTCGAAACCTTATGCTTAAGAATAAAGAAGGCAAGAAGGACAGAAACTGCAGGATAAATCGCTGAAACAGGAAGATGCAAAGAACTACCGATGTATTTGACCGCATATGAGAGATTGGCTCATGCCAATGGCCCAGCCAATAGTGACGCTCCAATAATAACTGACATTTTCGAGATGTTCTAAGAAGATTGAAAAGCGTACCTTTTCCTTCTTTAACGAGAAGATATCCTAGCAAGATAAAAATACTCAGAAAGTCGTGTGCTGCTGCTACTACAAAAAGGGCAGACAAGTCAGTAAGATAGAGAAGATATATGCACTAATCGTTAGCCCTAATCCCCCAGAAAATACCTAGGAGATAAGTCCAAAGAAACTCCATTTTTAGTCTTCATCAGATACCTCCCTGAGACTGCAATTCTTTACAGCTCTATTATAACGAGAGATTCCATAATCTCCAAAATCTGCAATTTTTCTTCTTTGATAAATGGTCCATAGGCTCCAAATAATGTCTTGCAATATTTTGTAGATACGAATTTCTCTCCTGAGAAACTGGTGTCTGTTCGCTCTCGTAATGATGACAAGAAGGGTATCCTCTTCGTCTGTAGTAAATTCGGACTCTAGAAAAGAGAGCCATAAGATCCCACATAGGGTCATTCATGGAAGAATATTCCCAATCTATCAGAATAAAGATGTCCCATCTGAGCTTCAATAAAAGTTTTCTGGAGACCAAATCAATATGACATGATTTCTTATCAATTCCACTCTGTTCAAGCTCTTCTTTCTAGAGAAAAATACCAATTTTCTGACAGCCTCATAGTTTGGATAGAAATCTCCTTGAATCAAGGATTCATATTTTATGAATTTCTCAAAAAGGAGCAAACTCTCCTTTCAATTCTTCCCAGAAGCATGAATCGTTTGTAAAATTGGAGCTATCTTTTCTCAAATTTAGTTTTAATAGTATTAAAATTAAGTGTCTGCATTTTCAATGTATTGATTGACTTTGATACCAGCTTCAATATCAAAGAGATAATTCTCTACATCTAATTTCAAATCTTTTAACAATTCAAGATTAAACTTTTCATTCTGGCGGTCGATTAATTTATCCGTACCTTTACCGAAAAACTTAACGATATACCGATTTGAAGATGTTTGAACCAAGTAGTTTTGATTGGTCATGCCACCCTAACTGCTCAACACTTAGAATATCTTCGTCATCTGCTAATAAAAGAAGAGATTTCTTCCTTAATGATTTTCTCCACATTATTCTCCCTATCTACTTACTATTCCACTTAAATACTGTCTTGAAGGCAGTATTAAGGTCCGTTGCAAAAACTCGATGAATATCTTTGATCTCTCTTACTGGTTCTTCTAAATAAATAATATTTCTTTTAAACGATTGGCAAATTTTTTAATTTCCATCATTTGGATGGCATTTTAAAGTCAACTCTTCCAGAACGAGAAGATCCAACTAATAACAAGCCTTTTTCCAATGAATCACGAGTATTGATATTAACCTTATACTCACTAACACCCATCATCAAAATGGTACCTTGTGGTTTAATGTAGCGAATCAAGTCATTAATAGCAGGGTCCACATCCATCACCACCCACAGCATTCGAAACCATGGTCAAAAACTAAGATCCTCGGGGAATGCTATCAGTAATGTAGAGCTCTTTGCAAATGAGAATAATTCTAATTTCTCCCAGTGACGTCCGATAACAATAATCTCAGCTTCAGGCAAAGTGTAGTTGATAATATTGGCCATGACAAAAGCTAAACTTCCATCACCAATGACAGCGATGCGTTGACGTCTGCTGTGAGATACCGTCATGAAACGATTCATAGCGTGCATACCCACACTGACAAACTCCGTAATAGCAGCAACTGTGTCTTCGATATCTTCGTAAGCTACTACACGATCCTTAGGTAGAGAAACGAATTCTCGCATAAACCCATCATAACCACTTGAAAGGAAATATGTTCCAGTCATGTAATTTTCGTAGAATTCCTCATTACTTTGCATAGGTGGTTGATTTGGAATCATAACAACCTTCTGACCAACTTTGTAAGTACCTGTTGGATCAGAAATGACTGTACCACAAGACTCATGAATCATAGCCATTGGTAGTTTTTTCGCTAAAATTTTTGGATCACGTTTACCTTGGTAGTAACGTTGATCCGCGTGACAAACCGCCATGTAATTTGGTCGGATGAGGATATGATTCTCTTGATCAATTTCTTCCTCCTGATATTTAATATTAATAAACTTTGGTTTTGTCAGTTGATAAATTTGATTAATCATATCTCTAGTCTTTCTCAATCATGCTTTTTAGCAATCTTCAAGTCTGTAACTGTTGTAATTTTTAAGGTTTGAGTATTCACCTTTTGCCAAGGCTACATCTTTACCCTTAATGACAAAGATTTTACATGCATCTGTTAAAATTTCTTTTTCCTCTGCTGATAAAGAACCATACAAATCAATGAAGTCTTTACAACGGAAGGTTTGAGGAGTTTGCCCTTGGTATAGATGAGCACGGTTTGGAATATCTGTAATAAATTTCCCATTAGTACTTTCAACAATGGTATCCACTGCTTCAACTACAGTATCAACAGCGTCATGATTTTGTGCGAGAGCAATGTTATCTTGAATCATTCGAAGTGTGATAAAAGGACGAACTGAGTCATGAGTGACTACGATATCATCCTCCGTAATTGGACGGTAAGCATCAATAGCTTCGATGATCTTTTCAATACTCGAATTACGATCAGCACCACCTTTTGTGATGATGATACGGTCCTTGTGGAATGGAAGGAATTTTTCAACTAAATCTTCTGCGTGTGTCACCCAGTCTCCGTGAACTGCAACCACAATCTTTTCAATACTTGATTCCAAAACAAATTTTTCAATAGTATGGATTAGGATTGGGCGGTCTCCCAACTCAAGAAATTGTTTGGGTAGGTTACTAATACCCATGCGCGTGCCGGTTCCACCTGCTAAAATTCCAGCGTAAATCATTTTGATACTCCTTTGGTTTGATTTAAAAACTCATTGTTTACTATTATATCACAATCTACTGGTATCTTGAAATAAATAGCGAGCAAGCAAAGCTATAATGAATTTGTATTCAAATAATAATCTGAACTTTTAGGATTAATCATTTATTTAAAGTAAACAATTATCCAAGAAAACTTTCTCTATTTATGAAACTGAAGATATTTGTTCGGATAATATAGAGTTCTTCAGAATATTATAAAACCTTAAAGAAACCTTAAACTGTTTAAATAGGTAATTGAAAAAGAGCTGAGAATTTAGACAAGATAATGATCTTGTACCAATTTCTCAACTCTTTTAGTAAGTTTCTTTATTTTTCTTCTGAATCCCCAAGGCCTTTAACGGCTTTTTAAACTCAGCAAGCATTTTTCCTACTGATTCGCCTAGCTCTGGTAAGCGTTTTTGGTCCAAAAATCAACAAAGCACCAAGGATGATGATGATCGCTTAGGGCACCAATATCACGTAAGATTCCCATTCTCTTCTCCTTTCATTTTTCTTTTTCAATCCCTTTTTACTTAAGGCAATACTAATCTCGTACAAAAAGGATCAGGGAGTACCGTCATTGCTAAAGTCGCTAACAAAAATCTGCTGGTGTCAGTATGACGGCCAGAACCAATAAAAATAAAGTAAGCATAACGACGATAAGTTATCAATAAACTTGGCCCAATAAACCCAATGGAGTTAAAATCCAATAATAACTGGCAATTCAAAGATAAAATGCTAGTGGTACAGTAGTTTGAAAGACAAAAAGCTAGATAATTTTGTGCTGTTAACTGCGTCTCAAATAAGTTTTTCACCCAGTCCTAGCAAGACCTGAAAGTAAAGCTGAGTGTTATAAAAATAAAAATCCAAAGGCTAATCCTAAGATAAAACAAAGGAAAGTTGCAGGGATATAAGCAAAAATCGCCCCTGCTTCTTCAGATTTAAGGGCTGGTCGGACAAAACTCCAGACTTGATAAACGGTAAAGGGCAAGGTAAGGCTAAAGGCCATCAAACTTGCTAAACGGAGATAAATCCATAAAATATCATTCGGTCCTAAGACGATCAACTTCTGATTAAAGCCTTGTGTGATAAAATTGATAAACCTGATCGGCAAATAATAATGAGACGCAAAATACTAGAAAAACAAACAACTACTGCTAGCAATCTCTTTCTAAATTCTACCAAATGTTCAATAATTGTCAATTTCTTTTTGATTCATCATTTTTTTCACCCTGTCTAATGGTAACAAGAATCACCACAAGAATAAAAGAGCCTGTCCTGCCAAACTTTCCCAACTAGGGTAAATTCCCAATATATCAATACTTGGTATTCCTGCGATCAGATGGTTCGGTATCATATTTGTCAACTGCAAGGCATGAATGCTGACTCCCGTCATCTTAAAGGCTAAAGCATAAATCATCCAAGTCAGGATAAAGAAAAACCTTGTGAGGTAGGAAAAATTGACTGGCCTTGTTCATCACAAAGGCAATCACGACTAACACTAAGAGGGCTAGAGAAATTCCTAAGACAAAACCAAAACTAGAAATCCTTGGCAGAATCCCCACATAGAATAAAATTGTCTCAGCACCTTCTCGGAATACGGCTAGAAAAACTCAGAGCAAAACATAGAAAGGAAAGATCCTGTTTTCGTGACAGTTTGCATTTGTGATTCCATAAAAATATTCCATTTCTTTACAGAGGATTTGCTATGAAGCCAAATACCGATTAAAATCATCATAATAACCGCAAAAATCCCGACTGCACCTTCGATGATTTCACGGTTAGTTCCTGAGGTGACTGCTGGAAAGGCAATCTGTAGGATATAGGCAATTAAAAGACTGGCTACTATACCCGCAAATGCACCACCACAGACCCACTTGAGGCCCTTTTCTCATCTTAGCGGCTTTCAAAGTTGTCACAAGCGCCATGACAATCAAGAGTGCTTCTACACCTTCTCGGAGCAAGATGAGCATGGCGTCAAATGCATTATAGGAAGCGCTAGTGTCAATTTGAGATAGCTCTGCAATCAAGCTAGAAAGCTTTTCTTGATATTCTCTATCCTTTCCCTTGACCATGATGACAGGACTTTCACTTTCAACCTTAGTATAAAGCGAAGGATTGGTTGTACTTACAGAACCCTCAATGGTGGGCCAAATAGTAATAAACTCCTTCATGGTTGCAGCCGCTTCACTATCTTGACCATCTTGAAATTGGGTCAAAGCCTTCTTTAAAAGGTCTATCCCATCCTTCAGTGTCAGGTTGGATGATGTCGTCGCAACTTCTGTACCTTCAACAAAGTTAGAAATGGCTTTTTTCAAATCATCAAACGATGCCTGAATAGTATCAAAGTTCGTTGGTTCAGTCTCAATGCTACTACGCAGAAAGGAAATTGCTGTTTCCACTTGCCCATAATGAGCTGTACTATGGTCTCGAACCACTGCTTCATTGATGGTCCATGTTGAATTCATATAGGCTTCTCTACTGCTTCCAGATTTTGAGAAGCGATTGCCTTGTCTAAGGCTTCAAAAACGAGGTTCTAAGCGACTTACAAGTTTTTTTCTTTCTCTGTATCAAGGTCGACTGGATTTTGCTCTTTCTCAAATGTTAAAAGAGCTAAAGAAATTTGAGTCAACTGATCTTCAGTAATATCACCAGTTAAGGCTAACTTTTTCTTGAACTTGACGTCCTGCTTCAGAATCAGAATTCTCGACTTTCTCGAAATCTTTGGTAATTTCATCTATTAGTTTTTCTTGCCTGATCTTGTTTTCCTTCTTTAACAGCTTTAGTCGCATCAGTGATTTTTCACAAAGTAGGGACTCAAATTTTCCTTAGCTCCTACAGGTATGACTAATAGTAAAAAGATAGCTAGAAGAGGGACAAAATATTTAAGATTCCAATAATTTGCTGCCCAATGTAACCTCCCTTCTCCACTCCACCAAAGCAAAAAAGACCACTACCTATATGAGTAACTGTACTCATTCATTTTATCCGTAGCCCCCAGATTTGTTTGAACTTTAACAAAACTATCCGGGTCTTTTTGGAAAGAAATAAAGAGTAATCCTGTAGTCGAACTGACCTGTCTTTTCATCAATTCCATCAGAATAAGAATACGATCGACGCAGGAGAGAGTTTATTAGCTTCTTTTTGCTAAACGAACGTGAGAATCATCTGGAAGAAGACTCAAATCAACTTCATCGAAATTCATGTTTCTTGCCAAAGGGAGCACCCACTTTCTTTATAGCGACCAAAGGTATTTTCTCTTGTTCCTCGAGATTGGTTCGATCCCAAGTATCTAGGAAACATCTGGATGCGCCGAACTGCCATGTAGGAACCATTTTCCATCCAATCTTTTACTATCAGCCCAAACAATATTATCAAATTCTTTTTCAGTAGTAGCGTTTAGCAGTGCCATCCTTGAAATCCAAAGAGATTACGAGGTGTTTCCATACGGTTACCAATTGCAGCAAAAACCTGGTTGACTCCAACGAAGAGTAACAGCATTTCTTCCCTTGCGAATAAGGTTACGAATAGCATGAAAGGCAACTTGCTCATCATCAGCACAAGCTTGGATAACAATATCTCCTCCCGTGTACTTTTCTCGTAACTGTTCCTTTGGAAATGGAGGTAAATCTCTAAAAAGTTTTTGGACGTTTGTTCTCTAGTTTCATTTTTCTAGGAAACTAGCCGAAACTCCAAGGTCAGGGTCAAACGATGAGGATTAAGCCCAACTGTTTCTCCAGTATCACTTGGAGGCAAGAGGCTATTGTTACCATCTTTTTTAACCAATTCTCCCTCTACAAGTTTGGCACTATAATCCGTCCAATCTTTAAATAACTGGATGATTTTCTCTTTGTCAGTTGTATGCAAATCCAAGACAACAAAATAGATGTTTTTTTGCATGACTGTTGTAATACCAGCTTGGTGCTTGCCATAGAAGGCTATTTTTTCATCCCCATACGAGATTTTTCTCCTGACCATCAAGCTTTAGGTGCGAAAAGCAGAAGCACCTGAAAGCCCAAGTGCGAGACCAGCCCTCCGATACCTGCTTTTTTTAGAAATTCTCGACGGTCCATTTTTTTGTTCAAACTTTTTCGCCTTTATTTGTCATATTACTTATTCTCCCACCAAGAAATTTACCCATTTGTGACAATGGTTCTCCAAGTTTGGTTACCGCCTCAGATAATTCTTTAGTGTCTTCTTTTGTTAAGTCTGTATAGAGTTTATAATGCTCTTTATCAGTCATGTGTTTATCTAAAAGACTATTGACAGATTTAAAATCTTCTTCTAATTCTTTAACCAGAGCTGCATCAGACTTTTTTCAAGCAAAGGTTTTAAAGAGTTGGAAAATCTTTTCAGCCCCTTCAATATTAGCACGGAAATCATATAGGTCTGTATGAGAATAGATTTCTTCCTCACCAGTAATCTTGCTTGTTGCTACCTCATTTAATAGGTCAACAGCACCTGTCAACATGACTTTTGTAATCTACTTCCACTGTAGCAATTTTTAGCTTTCAATTCCTTAATATCGTTTGACTAATTGATCACCATATGCTTCGGTTCCTTTGGTTGTATTCTCTTCCCAAAGAATACGTTCGATACGGTGGAAACCAGACCAACCTTCTTCTGTCTTGTTTTTCATCTAAATAATCTGCCAAACGAAAGTCAATCTTAACATCAGACTCACCAAAGCTTTCAGCAATTGGTTCTGAACGCTCGTAAGACATACGAATTAAAGGATAGACCCTTTTTAGCTTCTTCCAACTTACCATCCTTTTAAGAGCTGAACAAAAACCTTCTGTATCCGTCAATAACTTTATCTATCTGGCCTTCCACAAATACTTTATAATCACTAGTTGCCTTGTCTAATAATTTTTGATTATCATCAGTTAATTTAGCAACTGTAGTTGAATCATTTGTATTAGATGATTGATTTCAAAGCGAACTGCACATGCAGTCATTAATAAAGGCTGACGACAAAAAGGACAAAACCAAGTTTTTTTCATTTAAGACTCCTATTAAATCATGGAAAACCTATTTTATTTTCATTTTATTATAACATCCTTTTTCTCATTTTTCAATATAATTGTCAGAAAATTTAATGTTTGAGTAGACAGACTATTATTAGACTTTTTAAAGTTAAAATTGATAAAATAGGAAAGAAATAATATAAAAAGGAATTTTAAAACATTATGATGAATATAGCAAAACATGATGCGTCAAGCTCAAAAACTTCAAAAAAACAGATGGAGCAAAAGCCAGGCAGAACTTGCTGCAACTGAATTTGTAGGCACTTCTGCTCAAAAACCTTGGTAACTGCTACCTTAACAGGTGATAAGAAAGTCGTAAAAATTGATTTTTGAACCCTGCAGTTGTGGATGCTGATGATATTGAAACACTTTCAGATATGACTGTTCAAGCGCTCAATGCTGCTCTTGAACAAATTGATGAAACTACTAAAAAGAAACTTGGAGCATTTGCTGGGAAAGTACCATTTTAGAGGCTGACAGCCTCTTTTTCTAATTAGCTAAAAATTAAAGAAATCCATTGCCTTCTTTAGCAGTAAATCGCTATATTCTGGGTCTTCTTGAGCGGCAGCTAGTTGAGCTTGCATACTTTCAAGATCATCTGTTATCATACCATCAACCCCTAGATGGAGACTCTTATTAAAAGCTTCTGAACTATTGATTGTCCAGACATAGAGTTTTTTTCTCCGTATTCCAAAGTTTAGTTACAAAGTATTCATCTAAAGTAGAATACTCCATAGTATAACCACTAGCATTAGTTCTTGGGAAGACCGAATTATAAGGCATAATAAAGTAGACCGGAATGTCCTTGTCGTAGTTTCTAACTTTTTCAACTACATGATAGTCCAAAGATTGCATCTGATGGCCATATACTTTAATTTTTAGCACCGTAGTGATCCAAAAAGTTATCCATCATTTGTTCACTATCTTTGCTACTAGTTTTTAATCTCAATCAATAACTTTTGATTGAGTTCATTAGCACGTTTGATATAATCATCGAAAGTCGAAATCTTTGCTTGATAATCATTTTCAAAAATATCAATTTTTCTTTAACTCTTCTAAAGTCAAATCCTGCGGACGGATGTTTAATCCTGCCAAGTAAATTGGCATCATGCATCATGACAAATTGCCCATCCTTGGTTTCTTGGACATCTATCTCAACCAGATCTGGTTTTAGGGTAACTGTTTTTCTAAAGACTCTACAGTATTTTTGAATACCATTAGCATTTGAAACTCCACGATGAGAAATAACCAATGGTGGATTGACTAAAGGTGCCTCAAGATAATTATAACCTTCTATGGCAAAGATGAAGCTAGCACAGAGCATGACACCCTCATCTCATGATATGGTCTTTCTCTCGTCTAGGTATTAAATCGAGTTCTTCTCCCGTTAAGAAAGAGGTGAATTTGACTGAAAGTAAGTCATAGGACATATAGTGAGCATTTTTGATGATAACAAAGTTTAGAATGGCAAGGATAAGAGATTCCTTTTGAGTTAGACTATCCACTAGGAATTGACAGAGCAGTAATGGAATTAAAATCATAGAAGAAGAAATTCATCTTCACCAATATCCAAAATAAATGCCAGGCATAAAACCAAAAATTGGTTTTTGTTTTTCTAAGCTATAGCAGGCTGCTTCTCTCACAGATAGGTTGTCGTAAAAGATTTTAGGAAGAGCAAACATCAATCTTGACAGATATATAGAGTAATAACAAGGATAAGATAATAAATCCTAACCACCACATCCAATATTGTTCTTCTACATATGTCTGGATGAACTCTGGAATGACAATCTTATTAAGATAGTAGATTTTAAACATCCTTCTAATGAAAGGAAAAAGCATAACTACGTAGAAGAAGATAAATACAACTTTAGATAAGTTCAAGTTTCTCATAAACTTAATGCTTTCTCGAAAAACTTTTCGAGTGTACTCTATCAGCGTACGTTTTTCATGATAAAGTAGATGCCTTGCTCCGATAAAGAGGAGACTGAGCTGAAAATAAGCTACTAAGAGGTTGATAAAGATTAAAACTAAGAAGCCAAAACTAACTAGAGGGCATTTTTAACAATAGAGAAGATGTTGTTGTAAGATATAAATAAGTATCCAGTTCGTGTTAGTAAAAGGCCCGCTAACCATGAGTTTAAAGGTAACCACAAATACTCAACCAACATGAAGATTAGAAAAAAAGAAAGAGGATTTTATCAAGATTTAGGTAAATCTTTTAAAGCCCAATTTTTGGTTTTTCAGGAGTCATTAAAAACCTCCTAATCAAATAGTTTTGAAAGGTCTATGCCTCCAAAAGGATTGGAATTTAGATTACTTTGGGCACTTAATAATAGTTTACTTTCATCTGATTCAAGAAATACCTCATAAACACCAGCAGTCATACGAGCATCTTCTAGACTATTATGGGACTTGCCCTTCAACCCTAAAAAACTGGCAACAGTCTGTAACTTAAGGTTGGCGATACCATGTAAATCAGAACTACGACGCTTAAAAAGCCTCATCATAGAGATCGACACTGTACTGAGAACTGTAATCAAAAACCGTGTTCCAACAGTAATGGTAAATCACTCTTAGCTGCATTGTAGCCGATAAGAGGTAATTCCCCGACAAAGCTATGAAAGTTTTCCAAGACCTGATCGACCTTTGGTGCATCCTTCAAAGCTTCCGTGGTAATTCCGGTTAAGCCATTTATAAAGCTTTTTAAAGGGACATCGTATATACATAAGAGTCAAAGGCTGCTACTTCTGTCCCATCCCTGAAATGAACAGCAGAGACCTGTATCAAATGTGTTTTACCTTCATGATTGTTAAATTCTAAATCAAAAGAGATATATTCTCGTAATATTTCCATAAAAATCATTTCTAAATCTATGATAAAGAAGAAACCACTTGGTTTTTAACTCAAAAACCAAGCAGTTTTTCTTATTTTCCAAATAAACGAGCAAAGAAGCCTTTTTTTCGTTTCTTGTACTTTTTGTTTAGCTTGATCTAACTCCAACTGAAGAGTTTCTTGATCCTTCATTGCTTGTAAGGTTAATTGCTGTTGTTGATCCAATTGCTTATCTTTTTTTCAGCGATTTGGCGGTCTTTGACTCGCATCTGTTCATCTTTTTCAGCCAGTTGCTTATCTTTAGCTTTTCAATTGCTCATAAAGACGAATGATTTCAGCGTTCTTTTTCATCAACAAGAATTTCCATGAGTTCTCGTTGCTTAACTTCATCACTAACCGGTTCATCTTCAAAGATAGTCTTTTTGTAGATTTCTTCAAGTTTGATCAATCCACTGCGAGTAACAACAGTAACACCCCTTTGTCGTTTTTGTAATATCTTCTTCTGGTAATTCTTTGACACGATTATTGATTGCTTGTCGGGATAGTCCCAAGACCTCAGCAATCTCACTGACAGTCATTTCAATACTCATAATATCCTCTATTTTTCTCTAGCTTTTCTTAAATTAAATCTTATCATAAGTAAGCAAAACTGTCAAATAACACTGTATTTCCAATGGTTTTTAAGCTATAAAATTTTAGAGAAAACCTTCCTTGGTTTATAGAGTTTTTCACGCTTCTCTAATATAGCAAGTAGCTTCTCACCTTCAAAGGCTGCGACTTCTTTCACTGTTTGCTCTAGCTTAATAAAAGCGGCCAAAACGGACCTCTTCTGCCTGCTCCGTAGTCAGATAGACCTTAGCTAAATCACCTGTTCCAATTTCTAGAGGATGGAGAAAGTCCAGTTGCCCTGCTTCCACTTTTTCAGCAATTTCTTCTAAGGTCAAGGAATCTTCTAACTGTAAACCAGCCGCACTTGTTCGTTTCAAATGCGACATATGAGCTGCATAACCAAGCTTCTCTCCCAAGTCAACCGATAAGGTACGGATATAGGTTCCCTGCTACATTTTACTCGGAAGGTAAAACGCGCAAGTTTGTCCTCATAAGAAATGGGACTGGTTCTTTCAAAACTATAAATGGTCACCTGACGTTCTGGACGCTCGACTTCCTGGCCAGCACGCGCATACTCATAGAGCTTGCGACCATTGACCTTGACAGCTGAGTACATTGGTGGGATTTGAGTGATAGGACCAGTCAAACTTGCAATGGCTTCATCGACAAGCTTTTCATCCAGTGGAGACAAAACAGGAGTCTCTGCGACAACTTCCCCACTAGCATCCTCGGTCGTTGTAGAATATCCCAGAGTGATTTCCCCCTCGTAGACCTTACCCTCATCCTGCATGAACTCTACCATGCGAGTCGCCTTTCCTACAGCAATGGGTAAAACGCCAACCACATCCGGATCCAAGGTCCCACCATGACCGATTTTCTTGGTTCCTAAAATCTTACGCAGTTTAAAAACCGCATCATGCGAGGTCATGCCTGCTTCTTTTTTTAAGTTGATAATACCGTTCATGTCTTGCTTTCTAGTTTCCTCTCTTCAGTTGTGGTCAATAAAGTTATATTAACTCGTTCTAGTATCATTTAAACCATCCTCTCATGCCTTTGATTAAGCTATTGGCATGTTTTTTAATGTTTTTTATGTAGCATCAATAATAAATCTATAGGGTAAATACCCTACTATTCATCTCTATTTCTCCAATTCTTTTATGATATTATAAATAGAATGTATCAGTAGTACTACTATAAGTGAGAACAAAGGGCGTAATGATACCAAAACTGATACCCACAACAAGGAAGGCTGATAAAAATAGATGATAAACGCCTCTAACTTAGAAGGTCTTCTCCTCTGGAAGCATATCCAAATGTTCCTTCGTTATAGCTGAGCGTTTATCGAATCGATAAAAGAAACGATATCTTGCAGATAAAGAATCAATATCTAAAAAGTCATATCCCCTAATATAATCAATTACGTAAAACATCAGTAAATTGTCAATTTCGTCAATATTTTTCAGTATAGAGAGAAAAGTTTCTCTTTCCAGCAATTGCAATGTTACTTGCAGCATAAACGGCAATCGGAATGCCATCTTTTTGTGACAGGTGAAATATCTCCTTTACTACCTGAACCTACACACGTCATTTCATAGTTATTTAAATTAAATTGAAAAACTCCATGCCAGTATGCTTGTTCCATAAATGGTCAAATCTTTCTTCTTCAAAAATAAATCAAATCCTTATTTAACCCTCTTGCGACTATTCTTTTCTTTTTAGAAATGTATTCTGATGCTTTCAAGACAAGAATTTCTACATCTTTTGCATATAGACGATAACCTTCCTCTTCTTGAACGATTTCAATTCTTTCAGTCCAATGTTCATCATCAGGTAATTTTGACTCAAGGATAAATCCTTCTGAGTTTCCTCGTAATTTTAATTGTATTTCCATGTTTTACCCCCTATTGATAAGCCCAATCCAAATGGTCCTAGTTTCATTTTTGCCTCTGCTTTTCAGTAACTGGACAATGATTAACAATCATGACAGGCTCCACACCTTCTCTCACTCGAACAACACTTCCAATCGGTAAAGTCATACGTTCTGACATCAGTTTTCTCCTTCTAAATATTTCTGCGCTTCCTGTACATAGAAAAGCTCTTGATTCTCATGGGCTATGCTTTCAAACAAACTACGAGCACGATCTTCGTCTCCTTTTAACTGAGCATTGAGGGCCCCGTAATAAGAGAACATGATTCGAGCTAACTTATTTTCTGGTTCGGTAGTGTCGAAGTAGTCGTTTACTTCTTGACTAAACACAATATCTTTTATAGCTTGGGCTTGAGCAACGAGTTTAGCCTTACCACCTTTCGAATCTGGTGCCTTGGACAATTGTTCCTCAAAGAAAGCAATATCTTGCGCATCTTGAAGATGGATGGAAACTAGCAATTGATTGGAGCTTGTTCTTAGAAATAAGTCTCCCCTGAATCTCTTCCAAATTTTTAAAATTAATCTTTGCTAGATTTTCTTTTGCTGACTGAAAATCTCCTTTTAGGAAACTGACTTGACCCTTAACAAAATGGAAATTTTCATGGTACGTTGCTTTATAGGGTTTGATAGATTTCTCTGCTTCAACCTGGAACATAGTCTCATACAGTTCAAGATTGATAGCTTCATGTAACATTAAATAGATTACTCTATTGGAAATAAATCGTAAATATAAGACTAAAAATAAGAGCAATCCACATTAATGATATAAATATTATCGCTTACATTTTTGTATCATTTTTGAGTATTTAAACATAATGCTAACACTCCTACAACTAATCCTATAATTGAAGTAAGTTGACTAATAGTCTCTATTTGTAAAAGAGTGTTTCTCTGTCGCCCTACTAACTATTTTTCAATCAATTTCATATGTTACTTCCCTAAGTTTTCTCCTTCTAAATATTTCTTCGCTTCCTGTACATAGAAAAAGCTCTGGATTTTTCATGGGCTATGCTTTCAAACAAACTACGGGCACGATCTTCGTCTCCTTTTAGCTGAGCATTGAGAGCTCCGTAATATGAGAACTTGATTCGAGCTAGCTTATTTTTCTGGTTCAGTTGTATCGAAGTAGTCGTTTGATATTTTTATTACAATAGATATCAACAATAGCCTTTAAACTCAAAATATCTTCCTGATATTTTTAGAATTTGAGATTGAACATTACTTTTTAGTCCTTCAATTTCTACCATCAATTCTTTTTAATTCTAAACAATCATTCAAATGAAGCAAGTTTAGGATGCTATAATACTTGATATTAAATACATAGTACAGATTTTTGGATTTCTTTAGATTACTATTTTTTTATGTTATTCAGCAATTCTAAACTATCTCGGAAGTGTCCTCTATAAAAGGATACTCTTGCATTTGCCAAATATTTTGGAAGAACTTGAACATTTCTATTTAAAGAATTTTGCATCAGCTCTAGCAACTATATACTGATACTTTGTTAAATTGATATCTTCAAATAAAATATCAATTAAAGTCTTATCTAGTAATATTTTTAGATAGAAGAATAAACAATATAAGAAGGACAAGAAGTATTGTTAATACCTTTTGTGTAAGTGGTCGATGAATGGTTAAAAAAATATATATACACAATTACTGTTGAAAACACTAAAAATACAGCAAGTATTTAAATATAATTTTTAAGAAATACTAATTCTATTTTATCAGCTGACCATGTTCTAATAATTTTCTATAACTCTTTTCATATAAATTCCTGGTTCTATGGAAAATTTACTCCCCTTCAAGGCATCAAACTTAGCTTTCATAGTCGGATTCTTCCGAGTCAATTTTTTAACTGAAACATCATCCAGCTTATTATTGGCAAGTCGGAGTTGATTTTTCGGATGTGGTGAGGAATTTCTTGACCTCTTCCATGCGTTTGATGGCTTTTGTCGATTTCATCGATGGCCTTACCGAAAGTTGACAGATGCTGAATTGTAATTTTTAGCAAAAAGGCCACTTTGAAAGCATCTAGGTCTTCCTCGAAAATGGGTGATATCAATGTTTTGCTCACGGATTAGTGCTAGCTCCTGCTTGTATTTAAGGGAGTTAAGAGCCGCATTGCGTAAGAGACCAATCAACTGGATAAAGAACTGAGGACGCACCACATACATCTTCTCATACTCGTGGCTAACATCCACAATCCCTGTGTTGAAGTAGTCATTATCCGCTTCAAGCATAGTCACTAATACAGCATACTCACAGTTCTTTTCTCGACGATCCTTGTCCAACTCCTTGTAAAAATCGGCATTCTTATGCTTCTTTTCAGTCCCGTCAGCTTCATTTTTCATCTCAAACATGATGGAAATGAATTCTAGCCCATTTTCATCAAAATCACGGAAGATAAAGTCGCCTTTAGAACCACGAGCTGAGACTTTGTTGTCCTTTTCAAAGTAAGCATTTGGAAAGGCAAAGCTACGAACCTTGTTAAACTCACTTTCCGCATACTGCTCAAGACTTTCCCCAATGGCCTTGGTTGATTGTTGGGCCTTAAAGTTCTTGTAGAACTCAACCTGCTCATTGGCCGCCTTAAGCTGGGCCTCATAGTTTTGTTTAACCGAAGTCAGAGAAAGCTCGTTTTCTTTTTCTTGTAGAAGGAGCTGATTTTTGACCTGGTCTCTTTCTTTCTCTAGATCAGACAGTGTCTTTTGCAGTTGGTTTTCATGCTCCAAGCGCAAAGTGGCCAACTGATTCTCAAGTTGTTGAACTTCTTTTCTTTCTCTAGCAGACTTTGGCTAGCGGTTTGCTCTACTTCTTTTTCGCCAATTCTTTTTCGGTATCAAACTGTTGAATCTGGTTTTGTAACTGGGTAATTTCTTGATCCTTTTTGGCTAACTTCTCTTGCTGCTCATTAAGGGCCTTTTGCTCAGCTAAAGCCAACTCTTGCTTCATACGATTATGCAATTCTTTATCGAACTCTGCTGTACGTACCTGAGACAAGAGTTCTGCATACTGGCTTTCATTGACTGTAAAGACTTCCCACAATTGGGACATTTAATCTCGTTCATGTTATTCCTCTATATTTGTCTATTTTACATTCATTATAGCATGGATAATCAAAAAGAAAAAGTTGGAATCAATCCAACTTTTTAATCTACATATGTATCTTCGTTTTTGTTTAAGAAGGCGTATGGTAAACCAATCAAAAGCCCACCACCGATAAGGTTACCGATAAAGGTCACACCCCAGTGACGAAGGATATTACCGATACCAAAGTTAGCAATTGTGTCTGCTGCGACACTGAATTTTACGATAGCGAAGGAAGCAAGTTAGCTGCAATGTGTTCGTTTGTCAAGAATACAAACATATAAATAGCAGATAAGACAATCCAGAGTTTCGCAGCACTGTCTTTAATCAAGACAAAGGAAAGAATGGCAATATTTACGAAGACATTTGCCAAAATAGCTTCAAGTAAAACTAAATCATTACCACGACCCAGCTTCATCTCAACAACATCCGAAATAAAAGCTTTCATGTGACAATTTTGCGAAAGCTGCCGAGTGAGCGAACCCCATCCTGCTATGAGGGCACCAACCAAGTTGAAGAAAGTACAGTAAAGTAAGATCTCTGCTGTTTTCTTCCAGTTAATCTTCTTCAAAGAATGTACCTGCAGTCAAGAACATCATATTTGATGTTACCAATTCTGCATTTTAAGAAAACGATATAGACAAGTCCCCAAGCAAAAACAAATGGGAAAAGGAAACGACCTGTTCCTGGGACAATTTTATTGATCAAGTCAGCACCAATCGCACCCGCAGCAGTACTGAAGGTCAAAAGGCACCTGCAAACATCGAACGAGATAGCGTACTTGAACTTGTCTGATTGTATAGACTTTCCTTTTTGTGACAAGCAAATTCAATCTTTGAAATAAATTCTGAAGAAACCATATAAACTCCTAAAACATTTTATTTGTGAATATTATAACATAAAAATCAATATTATGGGAAGGCTTTCCTAAATCAATCACTAATATTTTTAAAATATCGGTATCATTTACACCCTTTGTAGTATTCAGTTTTTACACTTCAAATATCTCTGAAAAACTATTCCTGAACTTCTAGAGATATTTATTATATTTAATATATTTTTAACTAAAATAAAAAAGAGAAACCTAGCATTTCTCACTTCAATTGATATATTTTGGTCTACATAAGTCTCTTTCATTTTTATTAAGATAAGCGTATGGTAAGCCTATCAAGAATCTCCACCAATCAAGTTAGCGATGAAAGGTAACACTCCAATGACGTAGGATATTAGGAATATCAAAGTTAGCAATTTGATCAGCTACAATACTAAATTTAATAATGCTAAAGGATGAAAAAGTTAGCTGCAATGTGCTCGTTTGACAAGAAAAACAAACATAGAAATAGCTGACAAGATAATCCACAGCTTAGCACTGCTATCCTTAACCAAAATAGATGATAGAATGGCAATGTTTACAAACATATTTGCCAGAATCCCCTCCAACAAGACCAAATCACTAGGTCTTGCTAACTTCTTAGCTACAATTTTGGGTAGGTAACTGTCGTGTGTTAGATGTGAAAAAGCAGATGAATTAGCAAAGCACCAACCCTGCTAATATAGCTCCAACTAAGTTGAAAAAGCACAATAGAGTAAGATAATAAAAGGCTTTCTTCCAATCGATCTTCTTCAAGAATGTCCCAGCTGTCAGGTACATCATGTTTGATGTGACCAATTCAGCATTTAAAAATACAATGTAAACCAGTCCCCAAGCAAACACAAAGGGAAAAAGAAAATAGCCAGCACTAGGAATGATGCTATTTAGTAGATCAGCACCGATAGCCCCAGCGGCTGTACTAAAGGTTAAGAAAGCACCTGCGAACATAGAACGAATGGCATATTTGAACTTACTTTTGTCAAATAGAATTTCTTTCTTATGACAATAATAATCAATCTTTGAAATAAATTCTGAAGAACTCATATAAACTCCTAAAAAATTTTTCTGTTACTATTATAACATAAAAACTTTTTAGAGAATAAAGAATTTTTCAGACCTTATTTTTCCATCATCTTTTTTTAGAAATACTTACCCAAGCTACAGCGAAAAATCATTACCATCTAGTTATTAGTTGCCAAAGTTCATAATTTCTTCCCTACTCATTCCAATAAGCTCTGAAACCCACAAGCCCCACAATATCTGACAAAAACAGAATCCAGACATATTCATTCTCACCATGACCCATATTTACAAGTGAATAGAGGGGTTCTTTATGGCTGATTAATAAAAATTTTGAAGGCTAACTCTTGCAGTTTTCTCTGGCTAAATTCAAGTCCCAACTCTTGTGCAAGTCCAGTTCTCACTTTATCCCACTCTTCGCCTTTTTGACTGGTAGTTTTTCTCGTGCTTTATTGATAAATCCCTTGACAAAATTCTGCCAGCAAATCCTTGTTTCGATAGAGCAAACGACAGGAAAAGTCTGAAATAGAACCAGCATGAAGTAAGAAAGTAAGCAAGTCGTCAAGACTTTCTGATACCGACCCAACTAGCCTTCACTCCCTATAAAAGCCGATACTCTGATCCTCAAGAATTACATATTCTCCCCGCTGCAATCTTTAGCAAAGGCCCTGGGCGAAAGAGAATAAACTTCATTGTTCTGAGAAAATTCAACATCTTTCAACTGGTCATAAAATAGAATATCGCATTCTTGCATCAATAAAATTCTTAGTTGTTTATCTTCTCTATTACTTGTAGTTGATTCATATTACTACTCTCCTAGCTTTGACAACTGTCACAAGTGACAACAATTCAATTTTAGCAATCGACTCTTAATAATGATGGATTTTTAATATGGCACTTCTTGGCCCACATTGGCAAGGTTTTTCAATAACTCCTCGTTTCTTTTTGCTTTTTCCAAAATGAAAAAGTAAAAAGATTTTCCATCTTTCCTTGTAAGTACAGATGATACCTGTCCCCATTCATTCTTCTCCTCGAAGGTAAGCAATATCAATCTGTCTAATTTCAGCTAGAGGAACAATCCCTTTTTCTAAAAAGAATAATCGTGTGAATGTATAATCTTCCCTTTGCAAATATGAAAAGGATCCAACATACTCCACCACTTTTTTTAAGGCTGTCTGAAACTCTTTGGAGATAGGAATAAAAATAATGCTAAGAAAATTAACAAAAATCTAATAATCTGGTGTTTCCCAAATGATTTCAAAAACTGAAAAAATATAACTATACATACTAGAAAAATCCCTTATATTTTTTCTTTATTATACCACTTTATCTACTAAAGAACCTTAAATGATAAAAAGAAAAAAAGCAGTTGAACCAGGTTCAACTGCTTAATTGTTAAAAATTATCTAGTCAAAATCAATTCGTTGACAATTTTTCCAATGATAATAGCTCCGATGATTGAGGAAGCAAATTCTCCGATACCTGTAGTGAACCATGTCGAAAGAAAAATGGAGCTTCAGCAACAAGATACAATTCAGCCGCAATTGTTACCATAGATATTGAGAATAGAATTGAAAAGAAGAAATGATCTTTTCGAATCAATCCATTAAATAGATAGTCTTTGCTGTATTTGCTAAACAAGATGACTCAAGACTTAGGAATACTAAAGTCGATCCACCTCCAACGGCAACGTCGATAATACCAAAAGCTGAAGAAATTGGCAATCATACATCCAATCGTAACACCAATGATGTACTTAGGATTGTAGAAAGCTAAGAAATTCATCATCTCAGAAATACGGAACTGATAGGCACCATAACTGATAGCATTTAGCGGTGGGTAATGGTCAAGACCACATAGATAGCGGCGACAATGGCAATATCTGCCATATCACGAACAGTAAGTTTTTTTCATATTTTTCTCCTTTAGCGGTTTTACCCGCGTTTAATATGCTTGGTGAAAGAAGCTAAGCACCAAGGGTTGATGAAAAGTCAACTTTACAAGTATAGCACAATTATTTTCTTTGTGCTATACTAATTTTATGAAAAATATTTAAAAATTTTTTGATAACGAAATACTTTCCTATTTATTTTTGGAGTAGCAACTACCCTTGTCTCTGTTGGAACTCATGATCATTTTTATCTAACACGAAGAGCTTTTTGCCACAGCTGTTGGAAATATAACTGGAATTCTCTTTTGCCTTTGTTACAAATGATACCATTGTTTTTAAGCAAAAACGGAAAAAAATTGGTTTAATCGTTTAATAAAATTCTCAGCAGCTAGATTCTTTACTTTTTCGTACTAGATCTTCTTCTAACTTTTGTTTTGTAACGACCTTCCCACAAATTATTGGCGATTTGTAGGTCACAATATAGATGCTATTAATACTATTGAAATTTTTATAGCTCAGGTTTCATTGTTATATTAAATTACCTTTTTCAGTAAGCTTTTTGTATTTAAAAAATAAATAGTTAAATCCCTTGATTTTCCTATAAAACTGCGATATAATGTAGTCTGAAAATATGAAAGGAAAAAGATTATGTTAAAGGATCTTAAAAATTTCTTACTCCGTGGCAACGTTGTTGACCTTGCTGTCAGTGTGATCATTGCCTCTGCTTTTGGTGCTATCGTTACTTCATTTGTTAATGATATCATCACTCCACTCCTATTGAATCCAGCCTTGGAAGCTGCGAAAGTACAAAACGATTGCTGAGCTTGCATGGAATGGTGTTACATATGGTAAATTCTTGAGTGCTATTATCAACTTCCTAGTTGTAGGTACTGTTCTTTTTCTTCGTTATTAAAAGCTATTGAAAAAGCACAAAAACCTTCGTAAGAAAGATGAACCTGTTGAAGAAACTCCAGCTAGGACCGACTGAATTGGAAGTTCTTCAAGAAATTAAAGCACTTCTTGAAAAAAATAAACATTTTAAGAGGATTGGTTTTTGCTAAATCCTTTTTAGTATCCTCCATATAGTGCATATACATTAGTCTTGAGTTCACCAAATTTTTGATATAATGGTGAAAGTTTCCACCCTTAGTGTAATGGATATCACGTAAGATTCCGTTCTTGAGATGGGGGTTCGATTCCCTCAGGGTGGATGGATTTAAAACAAAAAAACAGCCAAACCGCTGTTTTTTATTAATCTTGTCTTTGAATATAAATCATTGATACCGACGAAAAGTAAAATAACTCCGAGTCCGATGATTAAAAAGGAAACTAATTGTACACTTGGTAAAAAGTCATCAAACCTTTTGCAATCGGCATAAAGAGAATTGCCAGTGTAAAAATGGTACTCAATACCCTCCCCAGATAGTCTCGATCAACCTTGGTCTGTACCTGAGTGAAAAAGTGAATATTAAAGATTGTCATAAAGAGTTCACAAATTAGGTTTCCTGAAAAAGTAAGAAAGATTTAGGCAGTGGTAAACCCATCATGAAAAACTCCTACTCCGTGAGATCAATAAGAATAAAAAGCATCTTCATACTAGATTTAAATTTATTTGGCTATCAGTGCTCCGATGATTGAGCCAATCGCACCCATGGTTAAGATAGTCGCATAGGCTCCGTCTACACCATAAAGTTTATTTGAAAAAGGAAGCAAAAATTCAAAGGCAGCAAAAAAGAAATTAACACTGGAAGCCACTAACAAGAGAAAGAAGATCTCTTGTTGACGCCAGATATAGTTCAAGCCATCTTTGATATCCGCAAAAATATCTTTTCCCAGTAAAAGGTTTCTGATCTTGAACCTTTGGTTCTTCTTTTTGGAAGTAAGCAACTAGAAACAAAGGCAATGAAAAAAGTCAAAGCATCTAGTAAGAGCGCTATATGAAGACTTGCAAATTGTAAAACAAGGAAAGAAAACACGGGAGAACTGACACCCACCACCTGCAAAACTAGCTCCAAATGAGAGTTATAGGTCACTATCTCGTCTTTCTCTACAACCTCTGTTATAATAGCTTTATTAGCAGTGCGAGAAAAAGCAAAGGCAATCGCCTGAACAATATTTGCAAAAGATTAGAGCCTACAATCATCAGCTATCATTTCTGATAAAAGAAATGGCCAAACAGAGAATCCCACAAATCAAGTCTGTCATCATCAAAATCTTGCGACGTGAAAAAAACGATCTGAAACAACTCCCACCAAAAGGATTGACTAGAATGGATGTGACGAGTTCAGAGATCTGATAAATCCCTAGAAACGGTCTGTCCTATCGTTCCCATTGATGCTAACCAAACACTGTTTCCATAATCATAGAGCATATTTCCTATCGTTTATAGCTCCACGACTAATTAACTGTACTGCATATCGATTCATAAAAACTCCTCTCAAATTTTGAAACTATTGTATCAAAACTTGAGGAGTTTCTCATTTTTCCCATATTTGGGAAAATTAATTTTTACAAATTTATCATAATGCTCCTGATAGTAGAGCTACTTGCTCTGGAAGACCTAGCACGTCAAAAATATGCATAGATTCTTGCATCTGCTTACAACCTTCTTTACACTGTCCTTTTTGGTACAAAGGAAAAGCCTTTTTAGATAATGGAAAATATTACGCTCATACGTTTGATACCATTACAGATAATCTTCTCTACGTAAGCTTCAAAATAGCTGGCATTTTCAAAAGCAAAATTTTCCAAACAATGCTGGTAACAATTAAGAGCTAAAATCAAGACCAGTTTTCGATGACGACCAATCACTTGTAAAATTCTTCGCGCTCCATCACTTCTCTACCAAGTCGAGTAACATATTCCACATCATAAAAAGCTATAGAGATTGCCGAAGAGGATCAACTCATACATGGTCCATTCTTCTGTTTGAAAAAGATAATCTGCTACCTTGTCCAAATCACTTTGTTTCATACTGTAACTAGCATCTCTTTGACAAATTAGACCTTGTAATAAAAATCCAGTTCAGCTCAAAATAGAGGGGATTAGTTGAACTCTTAGCCTTTTCAAGTTGTTCTCTTTGAAGCTTTTGAAAACCTGCAATATCGTTTGAGTAGTAAAGTGGAATAATCTGAACCATCAAGCTGACATGCTCATGATGTTGAAAATTTCTAGCCTTATCCATAAAATTTTCAATCGTCACATGAATATTGTCCAAATATTTCAAAGAAACGTGAAGTAGCTAGATCAGACTCCCTAGTTCAAAACGGGATAATTGAGGAGGTCGAAACAGGCCTCTCCTGCAGCTTCTTTTTGAGAGTAATTTTACTGATTCGAAATTCACGAAAAAGACTTTTTCCAAGATTTTCCATCTTACACCTGCTCCGATAATTCTTCCCACTCTAGCATTGCTTCTTCTTGACGATGGCTGATTTTATCCAGTTCTGCTTGTAATTGTATGAGTTCATCCGCATCATTAATAGTATGCATTTGTTCAGAAATAGCTTGGGCTTGATTTTCTAATTCTTCGATTTCTGTCTCAAGACTTTCGATTTGTCTCATCAACTTTACGAAGTTCTTTTTGACTTTCCTTTTTGGGCTTTGGTAGTCATTAACTGGAGAAACCTCTTTTTTCTTGGTCTAACAGCTGCCGCTTCTTCTTTGACTAGCTGCCAACTCTGCTTTTATCAACACTAATAGTCATAATCACCCAAATAAACGGTCGAACCATTTTCGGACAATTCCAACACATGAGTAGCTACACGGTTGATGAAATAACGGTCGTGACTGACAAAAAGAAGAGTTCCATCAAAGTCAATCAAGGCATTTTCCAGAACTTCCTTGCTATCGATGTCCAAAGTGGTTGGTAGGCTCGTCAAGAATCAGGAAGTTATTATTTTCCATTGATAGTTTAGCCAGTAGCAAGCGAGGCTCTCTCTCCACCTGACAGCATGCCAACTGATTTCTTAACATCGTCACCTGAAAAAAGGAAAGCGCCTAAACGATTTCGGATTTCCACTTCTGGTGTCAATCTAAAATCATTCCAAAGTTCGTCTAGAACACGTATTACTTGGTGTTAGCTTTGCTCTGAGTTTGATCATAATACCCCACCTCAACATTTGCACAAAGCGCTTCTCACCCTTGATAAAGGAATATGGTCCACAATGGACTTGATAAAGGTTGTCTTTCAATGCCGTCGGACCAACAACTGCTACATGGCATTCATCTTACGAAGGTCAGAGGTTGATAGTTTCTGATAATATTTCTCCATCATAGCCAATAGCAGCATTCTCAACTGTCATCACAACATTACCAGATGCTGTCAGAGTGGAAGGTCATATTAGCTGGTTTATTCCCAGCTTCAGGCTTGTCCAAACGCTCCATTTTTCCAGTTGTTTGCGTCGAGATTGGGGCACGCTTTGGTCGTAGATGCTCGGACGAGATTTCGAGTGACAAAGTCTTCCAGCAGCAATTTCCTTCTGTTGCTTTTTCGTAATTTTTAGCTTCAGTTGCGACTTCTTGTTCTTTTGCTCAACAAAAACTTGAGTAATTTCCCACGTATCTATCTAGAGAATGCTTTGGTTAAGTCCAGTGTTATGGTAGCGACCTTATCGAGGAAATAACGGTCGTGGCTGACAATAATAAGGCACCACTATAATTTACCAAATAGTTTCTCTAGCCAGGCTATCGTTTCAATATCTAAGTGGTTAGTTGGCTCGTCCAAGACCAAGAGATTAGGCTTTTCAAGGAGCATTTTGGCAAGGGCTAAACGGGTATTTTGACCACCGGAAAGCTCAGCGATTCGCATCTGCCACATGGACTCGTCAAACTTGAATCCATTTAAGATAGAGCGAATATCGGCTTCATAGGTAAATCCTCCAGCCTGACGGAAAATTTTTCTGATAGGCGATCATGAGTCGACATAAGTTTGTCTAATTCTGCACCAGTCTTTTCTCCCATCTCCAACTCCATCTGTCGAAGTTGTCTTTCAGTCCGACGCAAATCATCAAATACATGTAGCATTTCATCGTAAATAGTATTTTCAGACTCAAAGCGACTATCCTGTGCTAGATAAGAGAGGAAATATCTTTTCTTATTGATTTCACCAGTGGTTGGCTCCTCTTCTCCAACCAATATCTTGAGCAAAGTAGACTTTCCAGCACCATTTTTCCAACGAGGGCAATGCGGTCTCTTTTCATCTACTTGTAGGTTTATATTATCAAAAAGAACCTCTCCAGCAAAAGAACGTTCAATTTTATTAGCTTGTAAAAATAATCATACAGTTAGTATAGCATGTTTCGATAAGTCCGTTCAAGACTTGTGGTTTTAGGTACATTTCATAACTTTTTCAGAAACTCATGCTAACGTTTTACTAAAACTTCAAATCATGGTATAATTTGAAGGCGATTAGATTATATATTAAAGGAGATTTCCTATGGCTTACCAAGAAAACTACCAAAAATGGGTTGATTTCGCAGAACTTCCAGACTATCTTCGTCATGATTTGGAAAAATATGGACGAAAAAACTAAGGAAGACGCATTCTATACAAATCTTGAGTTTGGTACTGCAGGTATGCGTGGATTGATTGGTGCTGGAACTAATCGCATTAATATCTACGTTGTTCGTCAAGCAACTGAAGGTTTTGGCTCGTTTGATTGAGTCAAAAGGTGAAATGAAAAAGAACGTGGTGTAGCCATCGCTTATGATAGCTCGTCACTTCTCTCAAGAATTTGCCTTTGAGTCTGCAGCAGTTCTTGCTAAACACGGGATTAAATCCTATGTTTTTGAAAGTCTCCGTCCAACTCCTGAACTTTCATTTGCAGTTCGTCACCTCAACTGTTTTGCGGGTATCATGATTACTGCCAGCCACAACCCTGCCCCGTTTAACGGATACAAGGTATATGGTGAAGACGGTGGACAAATGCCTCCACACGATGCAGACGCTTTGACTACCTACATCCGTGCTATCGACAATCCTTTCGCTGTAGAAGTTGCTGATGTAGAAGCTGAAAAAGTTTTTGGCTTGATTGAAGTCATCGGTGAAACTATTGATACTGAGTACCTCAAAGAAGTTAAAAGATGTTAACATCAACCTTGCCTTGATTGAAGAGTTTGGTAAAGAGATGAAGATTGTCTACACTCCACTTCATGGTACTGGTGAAATGTTAGCTCGTCGTGCTCTTGCTCAAGCAGGATTTGATTCTGTTCAAGTCGTTGAAGCTCAAGCAACTCCAGACCCAGACTTCTCAACTGTTAAATCTCCAAACCCAGAAAGCCAAGCAGCCTTTGCACTTGCAGAAGAACTTGGTCGCCAAGTAGGCGCTGATGTTCTTGTTGCAACTGACCCTGACGCTGACCGTGTTGGTGTTGAAGTTCTTCAAAAGATGGTAGCTACCTTAACCTTTCAGGGTAACCAAATCGGTGCTATCATGGCTAAAGTACATCTTTGGAAGCTCACAAAAACGCTGGTACACTTCCAGAAAAACGCAGCCCTCTGCAAATCTATCGTATCAACTGACTTGGTAACGAAGATTGCTGAAAGCTACGGCGCAACTATGTTCAACGTCTTGACTGGTTTCAAATTTATCGCTGAAAAAATCCAAGAATTCGAAGAAAAACACAATCACACTTACATGATGGGATTTGAAGAAAGCTTCGGTTACTTGATTAAACCATTCGTGCGTGATAAAGACGCTATCCAAGCTGTTCTTGTCGTTGCTGAACTTGCTGCCTACTACCGTTCTCGTGGTTTGACACTTGCTGACGGTATCGAAGAAATCTACAAAGAGTACGGCTACTATGCTGAAAAGACAATCTCTGTTACTCTTTCTGGTGTTGACGGTGCTGAGCAAATCAAAGCAATTATGGCTAAATTCCGTGAAAACGGGCCTAAAGAATGGAACGCAACAGCAGTTTCAATCACTAGAAGACTTCAAAAGCACAAACATCTACTGCAGCTGATGGCACTGTAACAACCTTGACTACTCCTCCAAGTGATGTATTGAAATACACTCTTGCAGATGGTTCATGGATTGCAGTTCGTCCTTCTGGTACTGAACCAAAAATCAAGTTCTACATTGCAGTTGTAGGTGAAAGCAACGAAGATTCACAAGCTAAGATTGCTAACATCGAAGCTGAAATCAATGCCTTTGTAAAATAAGCAACTATATAAAGGTCGGGAAAAATCCTGACCTTTATTTTTATGACAATCTAAAAGCTTACTGTAATTTATATCTTCTATTTTTGATGATGAAGTAAAAAGATGACTGTAATTTATATCTTCTTCTTTGTTCTTTTTGAGCAGAACTTCAGTTTCTCTATCTTTTAAAGAAACATGGATATTGGACTAGAAAAATCAGACTTAGTCTACTGATTTCTGCCGCACCATCTATTTGCGTATCAAAAACTGAGCAATTTTAGCATTTTTATGGCATACTAGTTTTATCAAAATAAAGCGAGGTATTCTCATGGAACAATTTTTAGAAAACATCAAAGATCTTGAAGTGACAACAGTTGCGCGTGCTCAAGAAGCTCTTGATAAAAAGAAACTGCTACTTTCTTTATCGGGACGCAAAACTTGTCCCTTACTGCCGTAAATTTGCTGGCACATTGGCTGGTGTGGTAGCTGAAACCAAAGCACATCTACTTTCATCAATAGTGAAGAACCAAGCCAACTGAAGCTTTTACAAGACTTCCGCTCACGCTACGAAATTCCAACTGTACCAGGATTCGTTCATGTTAAAATGGACAAATCAAGGTTCGTTGTGATTCATCTATGACAGAAGAAGAAATCAAAAATTTGCTGGATTATAAAAAAACCACTCGATTGAGTGGTTTTTGTATTTTCTAAATTAATACTTTTTCAAGTAAATTCTTGTACCATCTGTGAAGTTCTTCAATCCTTTTCAGCCTGTTTCTCTACTAATATGCTTTGCAGTAACTAATTCATTCTGTAGTTTGATCTAATTTGGATTTCTGTCATTGGATTATCTTTAACAAAAAAATTAGTTAAGGCACTTGTCAGCATCCCAATCGTTCCAATTCCCACTAGCATTAGATTATTGCTAACCATCTTCCCAAAAATGGAACTTGGGACTATATCACCCATAACCAACAGTTGTTACAGTAACAATAGCCCACCAAAGACTAGTCTGAAAAAGCTTTCTCTCTACAATAGATAAGATTGAGCTCCAACTAGTACTATAAAGTACATTGACATATAAGATATAAAGCAAAACCATTCGTTCGTAGAGTCTACTAGCTTTTCTTTTCAGTTTTCCACTTAAACCCTATTATTCTTAATAGACCTTGAAAGTTTCAGTAATTTTCGTTAATTTTGCTAAGCGGAAAAATACGGCCCAAACGGAAATACTGTAAAAATAGCATTTAAAGGAAGGATCGCTAACAGGTCAAAAAGACATTTATCAATAATGAAATCGAAATTTTTCTTTACTTGAAAAAGAAACGCCATAGATAATCCACTATAAACATATCCAAATCATTAAATCAATAATACTGTATGCGGATTATCCAAATCTATAACATCCATAAAAACCTAAAAAGACAACTAACACCACAGATATCAATGCTAATAATAATATGGTTGTATCATAATAATCTACAAATGTCCAGTCTTTTTCACAATTTATATTTCTCCATTATAATCACTTTATGAAATCATTATATCATAAATTAGAAATCTCAGATTACAAAAGGAACACCTAATATGTTCCTTTTTATATATCCGTTAAAGGTGTTGCAGTGTCTGGTGATGTCATAAACTTGAAAGTCTACTCCTACTCCTAGGTCTGCTGAGCCAACTGATTGACCATCGTCATATGAGCCAGCTCCTTGATATTATTTTCCTTGGATAGATGTCCTAGGTAAATTTTCTTAGTACGGTTACCTAGTACGAATCATGGCATCAGCCCCATCCTCATTTGAGAGGTGACCCAAGATCAGATAGGATACGTTGTTTGAGTCGCCATGCGTAAGATCCTGCTCGCAGTATTTCTACATCATGGTTTTGACTCGATTAGGTAGCCATCTGCATTCTCGACAATACCAGCCATGTGATCACTAGACATAGCCTGTATCAGTCAATAGGACAAAACTCTTATCATCCTTCATAAAAGCGATAGAAATTGAGGAGCAACTGCATCATGGCTAACTCCAAAACTCTTTAATGTCAATATCACCAAAAGTTTTTAGTCTTGCCCCATTTCAAAGATATGTTTTTTGTGATGAGTCAACCTTTCCAAGATATTTGCTATTCTCCATAGCTTGCCAGGTTTTTTCATTAGCATAAAGGTCCATGCCATACTTACGCGCAAGAACTCCCTACTCCATGGATGTGGTCAGCATGCTCATGGGTAATCAAAATAACATCAAATCTTCTGGCTTTACGATTGATTTCACCCAATAAGCTTTGTAATACCAGATAAACCGGCATCCACTAAAATCTTTTTCTTTGGGGTTTCTAGATAGAAGGAATTTCCACTAGAACCCGATGCTAAAAATACTATATTTAAAAGCCTGTTTCACTCATTCTAGTCTTCTACTTCATCCTCCCATACTTCTTCTTTTTACAGCATCCTTATCATAGGAAGCACAATAGTAAAGGTTGAGCCTTTACCGTATTCACTTTAGCCCAGATAAATCCATTATGTTGTTTGATGATTTCCTTTTGCAATTGCAAGTCCTAGACCTGTTCCACCTTGAGCACGACTATCGGGCACTGATCGACACTGATAAAAACGGTCAAAAATCTTCGGGTAAATCTTGTTTTAGGAATTCTAATCCTTGATCCGAAATAGATAGAAATCATCTGATCATCAGTTGTTTTCATAGAAACAGTGATTTTCCCACCATCTGGTGAATATTTGATAGCATTGTTTAAAGATATTATCAATCACCTGAGTCATCTTGTCTGTATCAATCTCGATCCAAACGGAATTAATAGGGTAGTCACTGAACTAATTCATACTTTCTTGTCCTCATCTTGGCTTTTCATCTTATCAAAACGATTGAGAATAAAAGTAATAAAGGCTGTAAAGTTAATCAATTCGACATCTAAATGGCTAGTTACATTATCAATACGAGACAGGTGCAAAAGATCCGTAACCATCCGCATCATACGGTTGGTCTCATCTAAAGATACCTTTGATGAAAATCTGGTGCAACTAGCTCAGATAGATGCACCCTTCATCCAAGGCCTCTAGGTAGGATTTTAACACTGGTCAAAGGGTCCGCAGTTCATGGCTAACGTTGGAAACGAAAAGCCTTCTCTCTCGTCTCTTCTTTTCTTGTTCGAGTCGTATCATGTAAGACTGCTACTAGACCAGAGATAAACCCAGACTCTCTCCGAATCAAGGCAAAGCGCACGCGCAAACTGATATACTCACCATAAACATCTTGAGAGTCAATCATCAACTCAGGACTTTGAGTAATCAGATCTCGCAGCTCATACTCATCTTCAATATGGAGTAATTCTAAAAATGTTTTTGGTTGAGTGCTTCATCTTTTTCAACTCCTAATTGTTCTCTTGGCCATATCATTGATCATAGATAATTTGACCCACGACGATTTGTTGCAAGAACTCCCATCAGTCATATATGATAGAATAGCAATTTCAATCTTTTTACTCTCCTGCTCAAGGTTTTTCTATGAGTCAGACGGATAACTTCTGACAGGTCATTGTAAGTTATTTCGCAGATGTTAGTAATCTCGAGTAGAACCTTGCAGGTCTAAAACGTGAGAATAATCACCAGCAATCAAATCTTTACTTTTGTTTAATTGTCTAGAGTCTAATATTATCTCGACGACTTTCAAGCAATAGAAAACTGAGCAGTATGATAAAACCAATTAAAATGAGGGCCAAAGACGAAATCTCTGGTGAAAATTGTTTGTCTAATTACTTCAATCATTATTTCTCATATAATATCCTACTCCACGACGAGTTAGGATGTATTCTAGGTCTACTTGGTGTGTCTTCGATTTTCTCGCGGAGACGTCTAATGGTCACATCAACGGTACGAACATCTCCGAAAATAATCATATCCCCAAACAGTCTCTAAGAGATGTTCACGGGTAATCACTTGGCCGATATGTGACGCTAGGGTGATGCAACAAAGCTCAAACTCTACTGTGAGTCAGTCTAGCTCCTCTCCATATTTTTGGCTACATAGGCATCTGGGAGAATTTCTAAATCACCAATTTGCAGACTTTGCAGTTAGTGTCTGATTCTTGATTATCAGTAGCAAGTACAACGGTACGACGTAGCAAAGAGCTTTAACACGCGCTTGCAATTCACGATTTGAGAAATGGGCTTGGTCACATAATCATCAGCACCAAGTTCAAGTCCGATAACCTTGTCAAATTCGTTGTCTTTGGCTAGAAAGCATAATAATAGGAACACTACTTGTCTTACAATTGTTTTAGCAACTTCAAGCCCATCAATCTCTGGCAGCATCAAAGTCCAAAATAATAATATCAGGTTGTTCAGACTCAAATAACTCAATTGCTTCACGACCATTAAAGGCTGTCACAACATCATAGCCTTCCTTAGTCATATTAAACTTAATAATATCTGAGATGGGTTTTCATCATCTACAATAATATTTTTCATATAGTCACCTTTTTCCTTTACTCATTATACCACATAAAAGAAGACATAAAACACTGACTTTATAGACCTCTTTTTAAATAGGTTTGCCAGATTTTTCTGTTGAGGGTTTTTGCTAGTGGATACAGACTAAATTCTTCAGGAGTCAACCAAAGGACTTCTCTATCAGTGTAATCCTTATTTTTCAGATACCTGACCGGCAATAAGTTGAATATGCCACTTACGATGGCTAAAAACATGCTTTGACTTCCTCAAAGCTAACATCAAGCCAATTTACATCAAGGTCATAGTCTTGTTCAAAAGCTGGCTTGGGAGATGGACCCATTTCTAGGATTGGTTCAGCAACTTGACTAAAAAGGTCAGGTCATGAGTTTGCTCTGAGAATTCATTAACTTCAGTCAAGGGAAAATGCCAAAAATCCAGCTAATAGTTTTTCGCTCTCGTTCTTTTTCTAATAAAATTGACCTTTTTCATTTGATACCACTAATGCATTTAGATATATTGAATTGGCTTTTTCTTTGGCGCTTTAATAGGGATAGCGATCCATGGTTCCGTGTAGAAAGGCTGCGCTAAAGTCCTTAACTGGACTATCTTGAGGTCTAGGATTGACAGGCGCTTCAATATCAGAACCTAAATCCATCAAAGCCTGGTTAAAATCACCTGGACGATCTGGATCAATTAAGATTTCCATCATAGCTTGAAAAATTTTACGATTACTGGGATTGCCAATATCATGATTTACCTCAAACAAGCGAGCCAAGACTCTCATAACATTCCCATCAACTGCAGGTTGTGGAAGATTAAAGGCAATACTTGAAATAGCACCAGCCGTATGAGGACCAATCCCTTTCAAGCTTGAAATACCTTCGTAAGTTGAAGGAAATTCTCCATTAAATTCATTCATAATCTGCTGAGCTGCAGTTTGCATATTGCGAACACGCGAATAATATCCAAGACCTTCCCATGCCTTTAATAAGCGTTCTTCAGATGCATTTGCTAAAGCTACAACACTTGGGAACCAATCCAGAAAACGTTTATAATAGGAATAACTGTATCAACTCTGGTCTGCTGCAACATGATTTCAGAAACCCAGATATGGTATGGATTTTTACTTCTTCTCCAGGGTAAATCACGCTTATTTTCATCATACCAAGCTAAAAAGTTTTTTTGACGGAAAGAGAATTTTTCCTCTTTCCCACATGTTCACTCCATATTTCTCTAAATCTAACATATGTCTAGTATAGCATATCCTTAAAGGATACTCAAAAAGCTAGTTAACAGAGGTATCTATTCGTTTTAGTTTTTTGATATAATAATTTTTAACCTCATTCTCAAAGGAGACTATTATGCGCTATAATCAATTTAGTTATTATCCCGTATCCAAGGAAGAAGCTTTGATTCAATTAGCTGAACTTGGATTTCAAACTGGATCCTTTCGGCTTCTGAAAAAGAGCAGTTTGAGTCATTTGTTAGAAACTGTTTTTAATTACAAAAATACTGATTATCCTCTTTCTACTTTAGCAGTTGATAAAGAAACAGACCTTCTAGCTTTCTTTACATCTGAACGCGAATTGACAGCAGAAATTTTCTACACTGTTGCCTTTTCAATTGCTTGGATTCAGTTACTTAGTAGACTTTGAAGATGGTCTTGCTTTTCACAAAGAAACAGCGTTTCCGATTGTTTACGGAGATTTAATCGACAATTTCTATCAGCTTTTTAAATACACGCACTAAAAGGAACACCCTTATCGATCAGTTAGTTAGTGATGGTCTTATTCCTGAGGACAATAACTATCACTACTTCAATGGCAAAGAGTTTAGCGACTTTCAATACTAACAATGTCATTCGTGAAGTAGTTTATGTAGAGACTCGTGTTGATTCTGATAAAGATGGTCTACCTGACCTCATCAAGGTAAATATCATTCGTCCAGCATACAATGGAAGATTCCAGCTGTCATGACAGCAAGTCCCATACCATCAAGGAACCAATGACAAAGCAAGCGATAAGGCTCTCTATAAGATGGAAACCGAACTAGAAGTCAAGGAACCACATGAAATTACGTTAGAAAATCCAATCCTGGACTTGGTTGAACCCGTTGGGGATGCTGAACTTGTTTCTGAAGCTGAAGAAAAACTCACTCATATCAATAGCAGTTACACACTTAACGACTACTTCCTTCCAAGAGGATTTGCCAATATCTACGTATCAGGTCTTGGTACCAGGGATTCTCAAGGTCAGATGACCAACGAGATTACCGCCAAGTTGAAGCTTATAAGAATGTTATCGATTGGCTTAACGGTCGTTGTCGTGCCTTTACGGATCATAGTCGTAAACGTCAAGTAAAAGCTGATTGGTCAAATGGTAAAGTGGCAACTACTGGTCTTTCTTACCTAGGAACAATGTCTAACGGCCTTGCTACTACAGGAGTTGATGGTTTAGAAGTCATTATTGCTGAAGCAGGTATCTCATCATGGTACAACTATTACCGTGAAAATGGTCTTGTGACAAGCCCAGGTGGCTATCCTGGAGAGGACTTCGATTCATTAGATGAATTAACTTATTCTCGTAATCTCTTAGCTGGTGACTTTATTCGTGGAAACGAGGCTCATAAAGCTTCCATAGAAGAACTCAAGAAAGATCTAGACCGTAAAACTGGAGATTATAACCAATTTTGGCATGACAGAAACTACCTTCTTAATGCTAAAAAGGTTAAGGCTGAAGTTGTCTTTACTCACGGTTCGCAAGACTGGAATGTAAAACCACTTCATGTCTATCAAATGTTCAATGCCCTTGCAAGCAATATTAAGAAACATCTCTTTTACCATAACGGCGCCCATGTATACATCAACAACTGGCAGTCTATTGACTTTCCGTGAATCCATGAATGCCCTTTTGACACAAAGATTATTAGGACAGGAAACTCAATATCAACTTCCACAGTAGTCGTTTGGCAAGACAATACTGTTGAACAAACTTGGCTGACACTTACTGATTTTCGGTAATCAAGACTGACCATAAAACTTTCTCTTTAGGTACTGAAGAAGCTGTCATTGAAAATCACTACCAAGATTCTGACTTTGAACGTTTTGGAAAGACCTACCAAAACCTTTAACAATGAACTTTATCAAGGTAAGGTGAAATCAGATTACCATTGATCTTCCAGTGACTGAAGATCTTCATATCAATGGTCGTGTTAAACTAAATCTTCGTCTCAAGTCAAGTACAAACAAAGGCTTACTTTCTGCTCAACTTCTCGAACTTGGTCACAAGAAATACCTACAACCTTATCCTGGAGTCTTGGCTGCTCGTACTATTGATAATGGTCGTTACCATATGCTGGAAAACCTTTGCGAGCTACCATTTTAGCCCAAATGCCCAACGTGTTATTACCAAAGGCTACCTCAATCTTCAAAATCGTCATGATTTATTAAAAAAATTGAAGAAGTTAAACCAGATGAATGGATGGAATTCCAACTTTGAATTACAACCAACTATTTATAAACTAAAAGAAGGCGATACAATCTCGTCTCGTTCTTTATACTACTGATTTTGAAATTACTATCCGTGACAATACAGATTATCAATTAACTGTAGATCTTGCGCAATCTAGTCTAGAAATTCCGTTGCAGTAAAATTTTAAACTAAAAATAATCAATTTTTAGATTGTATCTTTATCAAATAAGAATCCCTGTAATTTTTGTGTTACAGGGATTTTTATTATAAGTAAATTAAAGGGATTATAAAAGGGAACAATTGTTCCCTTTTTCAGGTTCTCACAACCCTAAGTAATCATAGAAAAAGATACTCTATGTTTAAGATTAACAATTAGTTATCATCTTTTTACGACGACTAAGTGTTGCAAGACCAGCAAGACCTGTAACTACTCCCCATTAGACCAGTTGCTACTGAATCAGCTGCTCCAGTATTTGGAAGTTGTTGAGGACTTGGAGTTGGTTCAGAAGGTTTTACCTGGAGTTGGTTCAACTGGAGTTGAATCTTTCACAAGTTTGTATACATAAGTTACATTCTTATCGCCTTCAACCACTTTTACCTGTTGTAGGATCTGTTGTTGTCAAGTGACCTTCACTATCAACTTTACCTACTTGGTAGTTACCTTGTGGTACCAATTCGTAGACTTTACCATCTGGTGTAGTAATAGTCTTAGGACGGTTGTCGATTACTGTATCATAATCTTTACCTACTGGTTGTGCATATTCATCTGTAATAGATTTCTTGATTGTGTTACCAAATTCATCTACATAGTGAACATAAACATTGCCTTTAGGGCAGAGTTGGCTCTTCTTTAAGTTTGTAGATGTATGTTACATTCTTATCTCTTGAAGCAACTTTACCAGTTGTAGCGTCATCACCTGTCCAGTGACCTTGTTCGTCAACTTGACCTACTATGTAGTTACCTGCTGGTACCAATTCATAAGTCTTACCTTCGAATTCAATAGTTCGTGGACGATTATCTACTACTGTATCGTAGTCTTTATCAACAGATTGTTCAAATTCATCTGTTACAGATGCTTTGATTGTGTTACCTTCAGTATCCTTATAGTGAACGTAAACATTACCTACTTCTTGATAAACATAAGTGATGACTGATTTTGGTTTATCAACTTTACCCCTAATTGGATCAGATGACTCAAGGTGTCCATCACCATCAACTTTACCTACTGGGTAGTCACCCTTAGGTACGATCTTATATGTCTTACCATCAGATGTCTTGATTGTGTTAGGTTTTTCACCTTCTTCAGTTGTATTGTACGGTGTGTCGTATGGTGAATTAGGAGTATCTTGACGAGGATCCTTAATCACTTTACCTTTTTGTATTTACATAAGTAATGATAACTTCACCCCTTTAGGTTGAGTTGGCTCTTCTTTAAGTTTGTAAACGTATGTTACATTCTTATTGCCTTCGATGACTTTTACCAGTTGTAGCATCATCTCCTGTCCAGTGACCTTGCTCGTCAACTTGACCTACTGTGTAGTTACCTGCTGGTACCAATTCATAAGTCTTACCTTCGAATTCAATAGTTTGTGGACGGTTGTCTACTACTGTGTCGTAGTCTTTACCTACTGGTTGTGCAAGTTCGTCTGTTACTGTTGGCTTGATAACTTTACCTTCAGTATCTATGTAGTGAACATAAACATTACCAGTTGGTGTTGATGGATCTTCTTTGATTTCTTTATAGACATAAGTAATCTTAGAAAGTGGTTTTTCTACTTTTACCTTTGATTGGATCTGAAGATTCAAGATGTCCTTCGTTATCAACTTTACCTACTGGGTAATTGCCAGCTGGAACACGCTCATATTTCTTACCTTCGAACTCAATGTACTTAGGTTGCTCATCATTTTCAGTAGTGTCATAAGGTGTGTTGTAATCAGACTTAGGAGTATCTTGGCGTTGAACCTTAATTTCCTTACCATCATTTTCGCGGATGTAAGTAATGATAACTTCGCCTTGAGGTTTTTCACTTTCAGAATTTGATGATGAGTTAGATGATGACTCAGAAACCGAAGTTGAAAGTGATTCTGATGTTGAAACTGATTCTGATGTTGAAACAGATTCTGATGTTGAAACTGATTCTGATGTTGAAACAGATTCTGATGTTGAAACAGATTCTGAGGTACTTACTGATTCAGATTCTGAGGTTGAAACAGACTCTGAGGTACTTACTGATTCAGATTCTGAGGTGCTTACTGATTCTGATCTTGAAACAGACTCTGAGATGCTTACTGATTCTGATTCAGAGTTGAAACAGATTCTGAGGTGCTTACTGATTCTGACTCAGAGGTTGAAACTGACTCTGAGGTGCTTACTGATTCTGACTCAGAAGTTGATACTGACTCTGAGGTGCTTACTGATTCTGATTCAGAAGTTGATACTGACTCAGATGTGCTTACTGATTCTGATTCTGAGGTTGAAACAGATTCTGAGGCGCTTACTGATTCTGACTCAGAAGTTGATACTGACTCTGAGGTGCTTACTGATTCTGATTCAGAAGTTGATACTGACTCTGAGGTGCTTACTGATTCTGATTCAGAGTTGAAACAGATTCTGAGGTGCTTACTGATTCTGACTCAGAAGTTGATACTGACTCTGAGGTGCTTACTGATTCTGATTCAGAAGTTGATACTGACTCTGAGGTGCTTACTGATTCTGATTCTGAGGTTGAAACTGACTCTGAGGTGCTTACGATTCTGATTCTGATTTAGATTCTGATTCTGATTTAGATTCTGATTCTGATTCTGAGGTGCTTACCGATTCTGATTCTGATGTTGATACAGACTCTGATGTTGATACAGACTCAGAAGTTGATACTGATACTGATACTGATACTGATTCTGATGTTGATACAGACTCTGATGTACTTACCGATTCTGATTTAGAAACTGATTCTGACTTAGATACAGATTCTGACTTAGAAACAGATTCTGACTTAGATACAGATTCTGACTTAGAAACTGATTCTGATTTAGATACTGATTCTGATTTAGAACCTGATTCTGATTTAGATACTGATTCTGATTTAGAACCTGATTCTGATTTAGATACTGATTCTGATTTAGAACCTGATTCTGATTCTGACTTAGATACAGATTCTGACTTAGAAACTGATTCTGATTTAGATACTGATTCTGATTTAGATACTACTTCTGAAGTTGAGAATGATTGAGATTGTGAAATTGACTCAGATTCATTCAACTTAACAAAGTAGTAGTTTACATCAGTAGATGGCTTCAGATTACTTGGAATTGAATAGTTATTCGAGAATGAAGAGTACCCCTTCAAGTCAGAGTACACTTTACCATTTGGAGCAGTTGGGTCATTGGCAACAGATCCTTCGGCTTGGATATCTGGAACTTTACCAGCAATAACGTTGTAACTGTTGTTACCTGATCCAGCTGGTGTCAATGTAGGATTTGGAGCATCTTTGAATGGACGCGGATAAGTGTGCAACGTCCCATCCATTTGTTTATATGTATCTGTCTGAGTAGTTGAGCTCCAACCAGTGATAATGAGTGACTTACTTCCAGCAGTTTCATTAACTTCAAGGTAGTAGTCACCATTTTTTACTGTTTACTTTTTGTAACTTTTTGTCTCGTCAGCCTTCCACTCTTCTCCAGCTTTATTGACTTTACTTGTGTAGATAAGTGTAAATTTAGAAACATCTTCCGTTCCAACATCACTTGTGGAGAAGTTGGATACTTGAGATGGATCCAATGCATAGAATTTCGTTACAGTAGATCCCTCTGTATCTACAACTTCAGAAATTCGTTTTACGTAATAATGATTTGCTCCACCAGTAAGTTCTACAAGTTTTTGACCAACAACACCTTTACCAAGGATACCTGATGTTTTTTTGAGTTGAGTCAGTTGTTGCTGCTACATGTTTGTAACCAGGGATATCGCGGTTGCCTGAAGTTGTAAATTCTTGACCAGCAAGACCTGTTTGAGTGTAAGATGCAAGATCTGTTTCATTTCCAGTAGGTGTATATAGTTTTCCTTCTGTGTACTTACTACTATCAACTACTTTATAGTGAGTTGTTTGATTTACCGTTGCATATGGTACCGAAGTTTGAATGTTGGGTTTGTCTTCGTTTTTCATTACCTGGATAATTAGTGTCACGAATTTGAAGAGTTTCATACTCGAGATTTGCATTAACCAATGAGAAGGTAACATTACCTGGATCTGTTCCATTCCCACCAACGTAAGTTAATGTATTGGTCACATCAGTATTGTTATTTGTGATGTAACCTGGTAGTGAAATGTTGCTTTCACCAGCACGGATTGTACGTGTAAAAGCTTCAGAACCATCAGATTTCTTAACGATACGCAAATATACATCTGGGTTTAGATGCTAAGCTTCCATTAATCGCAGAACGATCTACTGAAAGTGTTGCGTAGTAGTCAAAAATAAGTCTTGTTGCCAGTAGCATGGTCAGTCTTAAGGAATTGCCATACCCCCAAAAGTGAAACGGTCAGCATTTGGATCCAAAGAGTAACCTGTTTTGTTGAAGGCTACATCTTCAATAGTTGCACCGTTTGGTTCAGAGATAACTGGTGAAGTAGCTACAGGGCCTTTACCTTCAGTTGAGATTGGTGCTAACTGAGCTGAAATTGCTGGAGCGCCATTAACTGTTGTGTTGCCAGTAAAGCCTGCCGCAGTCAAAGTTGCCATCATGTCATCCACTGACTTGCTTAAGCGTTCGCGTTGGTCAGCGTATGCTTGAGCAGACGCGTTCGCATTAATCAAGTTATGACTTGCTGTTAATTCTGTTTGTACTTTAGCAATTGCAGCATTGATAGCTAATTTTAATTCTGCGTTTGTAAGATTTGAAACATAGTTACCTGCAATATGGTTTAACAAAGCCGCTTCTGATTCATTTTGTTCCAAGACAACTTTGTTATTTGATGAACTTACTTCTTCTCTTGCATCCACTACAGTTTCAGATGAAACTGTAACATCTGCTGTTGATTCACTTTTGAACTTCTGAAAGTGCTACTGCTCCTCGCTCGCTCAATAAAGTTGACTCGCTTGCAGATACTGATTCACTTAATGAAGCTGATTCGCTTGCAGAAATGGATTCACTCAATGAAACTGAAGAAGATTCGGAAAGACTTGCTGAATCTGTCGTCGATTCAACTGCTTTCTCTGAAACGAGACTGAATCTAATGATGATACAGAACCCTAGTACTAAACTGTCTGTTTCAGCAAGAGTTTCTTCTTTCATCTCTGATGCTGTTACAACTTCGTTTCCAGCTTCATCTGCATATGCTGTGTTGGCAATAGATGTAGCTCCAAGAAGAGCTCCAGCTGCTACCATCCCTTTTAACAAGCCTCGACTTGTCATCTCTTTGGTCGATACTGAGTCTTCTCGTATCTCTGCAACAACAGTCTCTTCGACTTGACCACGAATCACTTTGAGTAAGCCAAAAGCTTGAAGTAGATGCACGCAACCAGTTCTTACCCGACTTGATCAATTTGAACCGAGTCACTCGATCCGTTTCACGGAATTCCTCCTTTCGAACGTTTAAAAACATTTTGTTCTCCTTTATATATTTTTCACTTTAATGGTACATTATTTCTAACCTAAATTCAAACAATTATGTGCTGGAGTATATAAAATTTTAAATATATACTTTCATTAACCATAATTGAAAATTACAATTTTTGCTTATTTATAAAGGTTTATTTGTACTAAAAAGAGTTGCTTCTCTGTTCTAAATTAATATTTTTTTCAACTTTAACAAGATAAATAAAAAATATGAAATATAGTAATTTTTAATGAGATTACTTTCTTGAGAAAAATATAAATATTTATATGAATTAATTTATTTAAAACAAATTTTCAATTGTAATTTATTATGTTGACTCAAACTTTTATTAATGATTAGATAGCAAACTTTTAATGTTTGCTTTTTTTATCAAAAATTTTTTTATAAATAACGTTTAAAAAAATATACTAATCAAAGATCATTCATCTTTAATTTTTACGATTAACTAATGTAGCAACGCCTGCAATAAGGCCAGAGATGCCCTGCAATAAACAGACCAGATGTAGCTCTTGTTCCAGTTTTTAGGTAGTCCTACTTGAGATTTTTTTGAGAACTTAGTGAAGAAATTTCTGATTCTGACATTGATATCGACTCTGACGTTGAAATAGATGCTGAAGATGACACTAATTCTGATGTAGATTCAGATTCTGATGTAGAAACTAACTCTGATGTGCTTACTGATTCTGACGTTGACACAGTCTCAGATGTTGATACGGATTCTGAAATAGATACAGAATCTGAGGTTGAGACGGATTCTGTAGTTGATATTGATTCGAGTTAGATACTAATGCTGAGCTGCTTACCGACTCTGACGTTGAGATTGACTCTGATTTTGATACATATTCTGAAATAGTTATAGACTCAGATTCAGATGCTGATACTGATTCTGAAGTTGACATTGATTCTGATGTAGATTCAGATACTGACTCGGATGTTGATGCGGATTCTGAGATAGATACAGACTCAGATTCAGATGTTGATACAGATTCAGATTCTGAGGTTGAGACGGATACTGATGTAGATACAGACTCAGATTCAAATGCCGAGACGGATTCTGACATTGATATCGACTCTGACGTTGAAATAGATGCTGAAGATGACACTAATTCTGATGTAGATTCAGATTCTGAGGTTAAAAACTAACTCTGATGTACTTACTGATTCTGACGTTGACACAGACTCAAATATTGATACGGATTCTGAGATAGATACAGATTCAGATTCTGAGGTTGAAACTGAATCTGAGGTTGAGACAGATACTGATGTAGATACAGACTCAGATTCAAATGCTGAGACTGATTCTGACGTTGATATCGACTCTGACGTTGAAATAGATGCTGAAGATGACACTGATTCTGATGTAGATTCAGATTCTGAAGTTGACACTGACTCAGATGTTGATACGGATTCTGAAGTTGACATTGATTCTGATGTAGATACAGATTCAGATTCTGAGGTTGAAACTGATTCAGACTTAGATAATGATTCCGAAGTTGAAACTAATTCCGAGATCGAAACTGATTCAGATACTAACTCTAATATTGAGACTGAGACTAATTCTGACTCGGATTTAGAATCTGAATCTGAGGTTGAAACAGATTCTGAAGTTGACATTGATTCTGATGTAGATTCAGATTCTGAAGTTGACACTGACTCGGATGTTGATGCGGATTCTGAGATAGATGCAGAGCTCAGATTCAGACTCAGATTCTGATGTCGATACTGATTCTGATGTAGATTCAGATTCTGAAGTTGACACTGACTCGGATGTTGATGCGGATTCTGAGATAGATACAGACTCAGATTCAGACTCAGATTCTGATGTCGATACTGATTCTGATGTAGATTCAGATTCTGATGTAGATTCAGATTCTGAGATTGAGACTAACTCTGATGTGCTTACTGATTCGGACGTTGACACAGACTCAGACGTTAATACTGATTCGGACTTAAATACTGATTCTGAGGTTGAAACTAACTCTGATGTGCTTACTGATACCAAGGTAGATTCTGAAACTGATGAACTGGCTAACTCAGATTCAAGTACAGAAATACTTTCAATCTCTGACAAACTAAGCGAAATGCTTACTGAAAGCGACTGTCTTCTAGGATCCTCTGTTAAAGGAACGGTCACTGTATTCGAAGTATTGTCTTTGAAGATAACCGTTACTTCACCTGTAGACGATATTGAGTAAGTCTTGAAATCCTTGGATGAAATCAAACGAAGATTTGCATCTTTAAACTTCTGCCATACTTGTTCTTTTTCCGGGTCCGTCAAATTTAAAAAGATCAGATACTTGTGTATTAGACTTGACTTCCATAATCGGGTTTCGAATCCCATCATTCTGTGGTAAGACTTTAATGCGGAAGGAACGATCAAGAAATTGATTTCGTTCATTAGTAAAACGAACCGTAATCGTATAGATTTTGCCTGGTTCAACAACTTCATTATCTCCAACCTTACCTTCAATAAGCATAGGCGCAAATGGTGTTTTTAATGTGGCATTCGGAACTAATACACCGTCAACACGATCACTGTTAGGAGAATACCCCCTATATGTCAAAATGATCTCACCAGATTGTTCTCTAACAATATATTGCAGTCGAACAGGGTCTGAATTATAGGCTGTAATCAGATGATTATTGGCAGGTCCACTCATAACAAACGGTGTTCGCAAACTCTGTTCTCTTCCAATCACCGTATTATTACGGGAGTCACGATTTCCGAGTTACACGCAATGCAGCATTAACCAGTCGATTGCGAACGATTTTTCGCTTGACTAACTACTCCCTATCCTATCAGAGGATGGGTTTGAGAGTTCCTTACGTAGTGACTCTAATGTTTCCTCTCCTAAAAGAGCTAGTTCATTCCCACCTTCTAAAGTTTTCACTTGGTCAATGTAAGTATATATATCTCGTGCAATGATTTTTATTTGGTCTTCTTGAATTTCATATAATCTAGGAGATATTGATTCAGCTCGTCTGAATCTCTGAAGATAAGATAGTAGCGGATTCACTTGCTGATCCTGAACTAGCCAACGAATAAACTACTGAAGTAGAGTCTTCAGGTGAAAAAGATTTGCTCTCATATCAGTTGAACCCTAAACTATTGGAACTAACGATTGATTTTTTTCAATAACTGCTAACACTAGGCTGTCTTTTTCCAATTACTCCCACTTCCGAATCCCTCCAGAAGCTATTTCATTACTGCTTTCTTCATCTGCATATGTAGGATGGGAAAGGCTTGATGCTCCTAAAATTGTACCTGCTGTAGTACCCCTTTCATGATGGTTTGGTACGAATCATGAACCCTTCTTCCATTTTTCCTTGAAATAATGAAATACTAGAAGATGGTACTCGAATCCAACTTTTCCCTGATTTGACTAATTTAAAGCGTGTAATTTGTTCTCTCACCCAGGATCTTCTACTCAATAGTTTAAATCTCACTCTGTACTCCTAAATAATATTCTCTATTGATTATACACGATTATCATCCATTTTTCAATAAATTTATCTTAAGTTTCAAAGGTAATTTTCATATAAAGAAAGCAAAACCTCCTAGAGATTTGCTTTCATCATTTTTCTTAGAACTTACCAATATAGTAATTCCTCCAAGAGGGCCATAAACTCCAGCTTATAGCAAGCCCTATGAAATAATTATTTCAGTTTCTGATAGTTACCACATAAGATCGGTGAAAACTTTGTGAAGAATTTTCTGATTCTTAGATTGATACTGACGGTTACTAGCCGAGAGTTGTAGGACATCAACTCTAACATTTTTCAAATATACTAAATAGTGAGATTTAAAAATATATCCTATTTGATTTGCGTCATTATCATATGTAAAAACAAACTAAAAGAAATAGGATACTCAAGAATAGGGTCGTAAGTTTAAGCCCCTCGATGAGAAGCGCTAATAGTTTGGTTTCCCCAAATTACTAGTTGCATCAGTCGATAAAGATTGCTTTTTTGGCGAGGTTGGAGGATGATTAAAATTACTAATCCAAGAGATATTGTAATGATGCCAGCTACAAATATCAAATCCATCTTATGATCCCCTAAAACTCTAAATAGGGTGAATAAAACTCCGAATAAAAATTACGAGACCTATAACCACATTAAAAATAACATTGATTCTCTCCGAACGCGTAGTTTTTTCCTTTTCTGGAGGACGTCTCTTAAGTGCTTCCATCCGGCCTTCGACTTCTTTGTAAAATAAATCTTTCCTATGATCAGACATTTCCATCTCCTAGTCCTTCTTGAAATCTTGTGCGAAACTCATTTATTTCAACCGCACTTGATTGTTCAATTTGAAGTGAAAACAGCTCCTTTATAACGATCTACCGACATGTAAATTTCATTAATGCGATTTACAAGAGCCACTTCCTGCCCTTGCTCGAATATATGCTCTTTAGCTATATATCGTTTATCATGAACAGTATGAGCGAAGCCAAGAATCACTTGTTTATGTTCAAAAAGCCTTGCGAACAATCCCTTGTACCTCTCCATAATGATTGATATCTAGATAGATACTTGAAACTCTCAGTAACTCTTCGATTCTTTTTGGCTAATATTTTTGGTATAGAACGACATTGGGATAGCGAACCATACCTAATAGAATAGGCGACATTTCTGTCAAGGCTGCAACTCGAAAAGTCACATTAGGAGCTTGCACAACTATATAGGACAAGGCTTCAATTTGGTCTGAATTTGTCAGAACAAAGGCATCCTTACGAATATCCTCTTTTTCAGTAAATTCATAAATATAACCCAGTGGACCAAAGAAACTATGCTGCTCTTTTTGGAGTTAAAAAGCAATGCACGGTGGTAAGTATCGGTTTGAGGAATTAAAATCTTTTTAGTACGAATAGGCTGACTATTTAAAAATGAGCTGCATATTCCCAGGTATACTATCATAAAGACGTTCTTGCCAAACTAAGATGTCCTGCCCTAGAATCCCCTTTACTTCCTAACTGAAGACTAACACTAAAGGATGTAGCCAAGGTATTATAGATTACTCTGTCTAAGTTAAATCTTCTGTATTCTATATAAAAACATAGAAATCTAAACGATTCTTGAAAATCCGGATCAGTTGGTTTTTCAAGGTTAAGATCAGATCTCCTGTTTGGTGATTCTCTGTCAAAACGCTCTAAACCTTCTTCAAAAATAAGTGGTCACTAGTTGTTTACCATCTGTATCACAGGTTGTGGTAGCAATGTGTCGGCCGTATTGATCATAGCGTTCAATTAGAACAATTTGCCCCTTATTATCTATCCATTCCACTCGTTCTACAATTCGTTTATAAGAAGGTGCGTAGTAATAAATCTTGGCTTTTACCTGACCGTAATAGTTCACTTGAGCCATGGTATTATCACCTGTAATCTCCCAAAAATCAGGGACTCTGACCTCGTTAAAGAAACGGCCCCTCTTCTCAACTTTTGGTTGACCTAAAAAGTAAATAAAAGGAGATTCCACACCATCTGGTAGAAAGCCATTTGGCTCCAACACAACTGTCGGATGCTCATAACCCTGCCTCTTTAAGAGAATGGAGCAAATCCTGACTTTCACGGGAATAAGTATCAAACAAATTCAGCATGGGTCACCTCTTCTATCAACTGAGTCCAAGCCTCTTCAACTCGGCTGGTTAAAAATCTTTCAGCACGCGCATAGGACGCTTGACGCATAGAATCAAGTTCTTTATTTTGGTACAACTTAACAATCTTTTTCAGCAAAAGAAGCAGTTATACGTTCTACAACTTGATCTGCAGAATTTTCAACCAAGTAACCATTTTCTCCTTGACTAACAAAAGTTTGGTTACCATAAGGTACATCAAATCCAATAATTGGTAATCCAGAACCAATTGCCTCCATCAAAGGTTAAGCCAAAACCTTCACTGGTTGACGCAGATAGATAAACCTCATAGTTCTTGTAGACCTCAGCTAAATCTGCATGTCCTTTAAGTTGGATATAATCAGAGCACCTAAGTCATCAATCAGAGAAAGAAGTTTCCCTTCTTCTCCTCCTTTCCATAGATATCAAAAGAAAGTTCTGGAATTTCACGTTTTTGCACGCACAACAGAACGAACCAGCAAGTCGATGTGTTTTTCATTAGCCAAGCGAGAAGCTGTTATCATTGAGAAAGGCTTACGTTGATCAGAATACGATAAGCTCGCTAAGCTACCAACAGGGATTGAATAGATAGATGGAACATGATCCGTATACTTTGCAAACTGGTTTGCTAAAACTTCCTTTTGATGGTCCGTTGCTACGATAAAGAAATCAACCTTGTCTGCATTGGTAAATTGATAATCGTAGTAATTATTCCATAAGATATACTGGTCATCTGTACTATTAGCACTATAATGCTCCGCATGAACCACGACACCCAGGCGAGCCTTTTTGTGCTTCCTCAAAAATAGGTTGGCCAATATTGGTTTCGCGGTCTAAAATAACAAGGTCTTGTTTGGTCAAATTAAGAGTCTGCATAAAATAGCGGATTAATTCCTGACGCCCTACTAAAAACGATCTGAAAAACGGAAAAACTTCTCGCCCATCTGCCATCTGCATACTATAGGCTACACTTCCATTTTCATTATAAAAACGACGCTCAATTAAAGTAGCTTGATTGTTTTTAGGGATAAAGAACTCTGTACAATATCTAGTATAAGAGAAATAGTCTTTACGGACCAAAATTCACTCTAGAAACATATTCACAACGCTCAACAAAAGGACTATTCTCGTTCCGCAAATAACAAGTTAAAAAACTGTCCTGTTCCTCATAGAAAAAACGTCTAATTTTCCCTTCTGTTTCTTCCCTACTTGGATTGCCATCAAAACCAGCTAGTACTTGAGAAACTCTATAAGTGGTTGGTGCAATCTTAAGATTTATGAAATGAGTATAGAGCCATATAATCTCATCATCTTTGAAACCGATATTGTCGGTTAGATGTTGAATATTATCTGCCAAAATCATGTCCATAAAAATAAATTTAGCAGGTTCCTTGATATTTCTTAATAATTTTTGCTCGGTAGGCTTGGGCATACTCTACACCACTACTTGCCCAACCTATCCCTAAATTGATATTGTATATAGTCATAAGGTCCTCATCTTTAAAGGGAAATGCAAAACAATTTCCCCTTTTTATTGATTTCTACTCTACTAAGTAAGAGATTTTCGAATCACCTGTTCTTTTGATAAAAATTTCATTCTCTCAAAAAGATTGATAAGCTTCTTGGAAAAATTCGACCAAAGGATTCTTTTTGATTGGTATATTGACCCGTTAAAGCTGTTCTCAATTGTTGCAAATAATCGATCTGCTCCACCCAATTCTCATCAATGGCCTTTAAAATAGCCATCCGTTGAAATTGTGCAACTACTTCATCTGTTCCTAAAATCTTATATTTGGTTTCTAACTCATCCTGTGCGATCTCCCGAGAAAATTCTCCTTCATTTTTATTAGATCGGAATGATTGATGGTTTTTAGTAGGTCAACTTGGTAACTGACATTATCAAGGACATAACGATAAAAAGCAATCGGCTCTTCATAATCCTTATTTTTTGAGACACTTGGGCAAAGACATCACGCACAACTTGCTCCACAATATCATCTAAGCGTCCTCTTTTTGATTAAACGATCGCGTTCCTTATAAACCAAATCACGCTGAATATTCATGCTCTCCGCAAACTCTAAGGTCATTCTCCGACTCGCTTGACTCGAACTTTCACTAGCATTTTGGGCTCTTTCGACCAGGTTTCTATATTTACGTTTGGTTAGTGCTTTTGTAGCATCAATTCTTCTGTCTACGTCATAATCATGATAGGTATCTTGGATCCAATCAGGTCCCCAGTTTTTTTATCAGATCATCTTCAAGCGAAACAAAGAATTTAGTGCGACCTGGATCTCCTTGTCTTCCTGACCGTCCACGGATTTGCAAGTCAATTCGTTGGTTCATCATTCTTTCAGTACCAACTACAACAAGACCGCCCTAACTCGGAGACTCCAGGTCCTAATTTAATATCTGTGCCTCGCCCAGCCATAGAAGTTGCTACTGTCACAGCACCTTTTTGCCCAGATTCTGAAATAATTTGAGCCTCACGAGGAGCATTGTTGGCATTCAAAAGGTTATGAGCAATCCCTTCCCGCAAGAGAAGATTGGAATAGAGGTTGACATCTCAACTGAACCGACGAAGACTAGAACAGGGGTTTCCCTTAGCATGAACTTCTTTTATATACTCTAAAGAAGCAAAAACTTTTTCCGGTAAAGTTAAATAAATTTGATCTGGTAAATCCTGCCTAATCGGTTGGTAGGTATTTTTAATGACCGACATAGCATAGGTATCGAGAAATTCAGCTTCTGCAACCTTACCAGTCCCCTGTCATCCCGCCAAGTTTTCTAAACATCTTGAAGAGATTTTGATAGGTGATAGAAGCCATGGCCCGTGTTTCCTGTGTCAACTCTAGCCCCTCCTTGGCCTCAATAGCCTGGTGAAGTCCTCCTTGAAGGCGAGTCATCTCCATCAAACGACCAGTCGCTTGGTCCAATAGTACAACTTCTTTTACTCCTCGTTTATTGGGATGAATTACATAATCTTTATCCCTTATAAAGTTCTTATTAGCTTGGAGAGCTAAGCTGATATGGCGAACTAAATCACGATGTTCAGGATCATAAAGATTTTTGATTCCTAAAAAGATTCAGCTGACTTAGCTCCTTTTTAGTTAACCAAACACGTTTTTATCCTCATCAACTTTGAAATCTTCCCCTTCTTTAAAAGTTTTTGATCAAAGTATCAATGATTCCATAGAGATTAGATTGAACACGAGGAGAGCCTGAAATAATCAAGGGTGTTTGTGCACTATCCAATAAAACAGAGTCAATTTCATCCACAATCGCATAATTGAAGTCTGCTAAAAACTGTCCATCCACAGATGCGGTTAAGTTTTCTGTCAAGTAATCAAAGCCTAAACTAGTATTTGTTGTATAAACAACATCTGACTTGTAGATTTCTCGTTTAACTTCTGGAAGTATTTCTTCATCTTCAGAAACCTTCAAAGGAACACCAATTGTCAGTCCAAGGAAACGATAGACCTGTCCCATCTCTTCGGCATCTCGAGTAGCCAAGTAGTTGAGTTGTAATGACCATAACTCCCTTACCTTCTAATGCATTTAAATAGACTGGCATTGTGGCGGTCAATGTTTTTCCTTCACCCGTATTCATCTCTGCAACATTTCCTTGATGAAGAACAATCCCACCCATAACTGAACATCATAGGGAAACATACCCAAAAACCCGTTTATCTGCTTCACGAGCCACAGCAAAAGCTTCCGGTAGATATCATCAAGAGTCGCTCCTGCGCTAAGCGTTCACGAAACTCTCCTGTTTTTATCCTGTAATTCTTGGTCTGTTAATTGGGAAATCCGATCTTTCCAACTATTAACTTTCTTTAAGATCTTATTAATTTTTTTCTCAATTTATAGTAATCCAATGATTTCCTCTTTTACTAGCATTATAATCATCTAATTAAGAACATCATCCTTTTTAGACGAGCTGGGTGTAATTGTAAAAATAGTGGAAGGTAAATTCTTTGCATACCTGCACTTAGTAAGCGTACTTGGTAGCTATACGCGTGTTCTGGGTAAACAAAGGACAATGTTCTGTCTGTTGTCACTTGACGTTTAACTGTAACCCCAAAACGGTCCTGAAACACGATCTCCACCATAACATTATGAGAAGGATCAGAAGACATGCATATATCCAAGCTGTAAGATTCTCCTCTCTTTAAAAGAGGAAGACTAGGCGCCATTCGATCTTTACCATAATTGGTGATTGACTGCCATTTTTTTATAAGCTGACCTGAAGGCATTATGGGATTTTTGAATCGTACCTTATCTTTTGCAAGTCCTTGAATCTCCGATCCCCATAAGTAATCTACTGAGGAAATTGGACCCCAATACAATCGATTGATTTTGTTTTGTCTAATTTCTATCATTCAATCCTTCCAAAATCTCTTTCCATGATTTCCTTAAACTGTGTTACAAACCACTCAATAATAGGTGCAGTTGCATCATTATGTCGACCAGGACGACTTGAACTAATAATCCGAACAGGATAGTCATAAAGTGCTTCTAAGAGGTGTGAATAAGCTTTCTGATCATAGTCATCATCCCTCATATAAGCTAAGGCCAAAAATAGTTCTTGATAAATTTTTCCTGGTTGAAATGATCCCAAAAGCGTTGGTTTAATAGATTTATTCCTTCCCAAGACACTTGTCCAATAATCAGTTGCATTATATCCAAGGATGTAGCAAAATCATCTGGACGTTTAAATTTAAGATTAGCCGCAACATCACCAATATTGATAAGAGGCTTACCAACTAAGATGGCATGAGGAGAGTATGGAGCGCCATAATAGAGTGCTCCAAAGCTCCCCATGGAAAGCCCAGAAAAATTCGTTTCTTTTTGAACTAAAGCCCTAACCAGTGAAGTTGCTGATCAATGTAAGAACTAATCTTATTTTTCCAGTTCATGAGTTCCCAGGTAGAAAGAACCGCCCTCTAGGCGCGGATCTGAGAAAGAGAATGAAGGGACTACCCATAGCTTTCATCATCATAAATCCCTCAAATCCTTCAGCAGGTCGATAACCAGAGAAATAAATATTTAGTGGTGGCTTCAAATCACCCTGGATGAAAAATAAGCAAAAATTTCCTGACGCTTACTGTCTCTTAAGGTGATAGCTCCAGGACTCATTTCTCCAAAAAGGTCCATGAGAAAATCGTTTATGTAGGGCTCTAGCTTAATGCGCCCCTGTCCCTTTGCTTCGATAGAAAAAGGCGATATAGTAGCGCTCTTCTTCATCTATCAAAAATAGGATCTACCATTTGTGCTTCTGAATAGACAACTTCTTTTATCAAGTTACCTAGACTACCATTTTGGAAAAATTGTAGTCTTAACTGAAGCTGACAGGTTGGTACTTTTTCGTATTCTAGCCAAAAATTGACAGGACTAGAACCTTCATAGACATAATTGTAAATCCATTGAGCTAGAGGTAAAAAAGTTTCACCATAGGAACCATCCAGCTGTAAGAAATGTTTCCCTAATACCGTTTGAACACCCGAAAAATCAGGTCGAATTCGGATATCACTAGCTCCAAAGGCATCTCCGTATTGTTTATCGTTGAGGTAACGATCTACAAGATATACAAACTCTGCTTTATCCGAAAAATCCCAAGCTTGCACTTGTTTTAAGCGAAGCAAATAATCTACTTCTTTGGGGAAAATATCCCTGCGAGAGTACTGGTTATAAAAGATGGTATATGGTTGAAAAACTGAATATCATCTTTCAGGGATAGCAAGTCTTCCGGTTTATCTACGATTAAAGCCTTGAATTTAGAAATTTCTTGCTCTTCCATATATTCTTGCAGAGATGGTAGCTCAAAGTTTGAAAAATAATGCCAGCCAAGTCCTTGGGGAAGATTGATTAGTTCCTGCCAATTTTCAGTACCAATTTGAAGAATATGGCTAGTTTTTAGATTGTCATTCATGCTAATCCCTCATCCATCTTTCCCACTTATCTACCAAACGATGACCAGTATATGCTTGAATCTTTTCTACCGAGTAGACCAAGGATTCATTCCAAGGTTTTAAGGCAGACAAAAATAGTCCACACCCTTGGCTAATTCTTTTTCTCCATTAGATAAAATATACCCATTCTTCAAGTGATCAACATATTCGGTCTTAGTACGATTGATTTGTGGAATACCAGCTGAAATTCCAGCAATTTGTGTGTATAGGTCTGGTTCCTCATTTAAATCGATAATCAAACGTGTTTGTTCTAATTCTTTTAATAATATCGTTTTCATTAAAGAAATTCTTAACCTTGTAACGATACTCAGACTCTTCTATAACAAGTTCATCATCCTGAATTTGATTCTCTCCGAGCTTTTGAGAAATAGTTCGAGCTCGAACCGTTTCAAGGGCTAATTCTTCTAGCAATTGATTAAGCTGATTCCTTAAGGTTAGTACAAAGTCTTCTGATCCATTGTAAAATACGAATACTAACTCAAACAAAGGATTTTTAGCTAAAATATCCAACAGAATCTTAAGAATATTTTTTGACAATGACTGTTCTTGACCAACGTAACAATAAATTTTTGATTCTTTTTCGCTCTTGACTAGTCCCTAGTCGCAAGCGAGAATCAAAAGAAGTAACTCGATGAATTTTTGGACTCTAAAAACAGGAGAAAATCCCTGATTGAAATCTTGGTTTTTCAGAATCTGTAATAATTAATTTCGCTTCCTCTAGGCAGGATGTAAGGAGGTAATCTTCAGATGATAGAACTTGTCGTTTCCCATAAAAAGAAAAGCACTTTTTTTATCCCTCCACCTAATTTTTAAAAAGGTAAGTTAGCAGGATGCGCAGCAAACACAATTTGATCCTGACTAGGAGCAAATTTCCTAGCAGAGAGGACATTTTTTCAGTAATGACTTCATCAATACCGTCATAAACTTCGTGTTTGAATACGGATTTGAAATCTTATTAACAATGACTAAAGGCTTATCCTCGCTAAATAGTTCTCTTAAAACCCATGTTCCAGAAGTATTTAGATACTCTTGAAAAATACGGCTTATTTTCCTTGTAAAAATAGCACTGGAGATAAAAACCTCGATCATCAAGATAATCTATATGGCTAATATTCCCTTTTCTTAGATAAGTTATTGTTAGTATATCACCATCCACTCCCGTGTCAATTTTAGCAATCTGTTGACCTCTCCAAAAAGCTAAAAACCTGAAAGGGAGTGTAAGTAAAAGTGGTCTGACTTGGCCAATCTAAATCTTCAAATTGAAGAGGTAACATTTGCCTATCAGGGTGAAAACACCTTGTATGTCATCAAAAATTGATAGATAGTCTGTCTCCAGTAAATCTTGACGATGTAGAAAATAACGCAATTGTGGAGCATAGTGAGGGATTACTAATTTTCTATCAATTCCTACTTCCTGAAAAATACGAACTTGATTAATGGTATCATCAAATTCAACAGAATCTTCGGTCCAATACCAAGGTGTAATAGTGCTGTGCCAGATACGTTCTTTTCCGTACCAAGCTGGTATAAAGTAATACATGATAACTCCTAGAATAATCTCGTATATCTCTGGTTCACTTGAAGAGCACGAACTTCTTCACGAATGTTAGATATCATCCCGATAAACATTAGAAAAGTTCCTGGAATCATTGTCAAACGTAATAAATCTTTATCCCAAAGCAAAACTAAAAAGGGTAAAGCTGTAAAAAGATGATGTAAAAGGGTTCCAAAAACTGTTAAACGAAATACAATCCCATTGATATATTTTCTAGTTTCCTTCCCAGGATAAACTGAATCAATATACTCTGAATTTTTCATCATTTTATCCGCTATTTCTTCTCCATTCATGTTAATGAAAGAGAAAGCAAACGATAAAAGAGCAATCATAAAAATATAGAGAAGAATCCAAATTGGCTCACCTAATACTAGTTCCTTGGCTAGTTGGGCCGCCCATTTAGCATTAGAATCTATATATAGAATCAACAATAAAATATATTGAGGGATGGAAACCAAGGTCATGGCATACATAAAAGGCATCCCTCCAGCTGGATTTAGCTTAATATCTAAATAAGTGTAAGACTTTAAATTATTATGAATTCCAAGTTTATTAACTGGAATACGGTATCGAGAATACTGATGATAACAGCCGTATAGACAAAGACTAAAATCAGAGCAAGTCCGATAAAATACCAACTACTAGGTATATCAATTTTAGAAAGAATCTGAGCAATATCTTCAGGTAAGTACAAAACCATACCCTGCCATAATAATTACGACGGAGCTCCCTAGTCCCAGTGCAGCATTCAAATCTGATAACCAGACCAAGAAAAAGTTCCTGCAACCATAATCATGGTATTGAGACTGATAACTAGAAACGAATCCAAATTAGTATCTAAAGGTAAATAAATAGAAACTGCTAAAGCTTGTACGATTGCTAAAGCAAGAGTTACATACATTTTTTTCTACGCTCTACTATATCTGAGCTTGTCTTTTTCTAAATTAAATCGTTTAGATACTGTAAAACATCCTCCATAAAATCATAGAAGACATCCAAGGAGACAAACCAGTTGAGAAAATAGACATTCCTCTTAGATTTTCCTCCTGTGACAGCGCTAGTTAATTGTAATCCTGTAGCAGTACTTTCATTCAAATTGAGAGCTTTTTGATAAATCAACAAAAGGGAGTGAAATTTTACTACCAAATACATAGATTAAGACGAAACAAATCGTCCAACATAACCGTTTCCAAACTTCTAATCGTTTTAACATTTTACTTTAAATCTATTTCTTTCTCTTGTTTAGTTCAATCTATCTAAGGCTCATTTATGCGTTTTCATAAAGTGTCTAAGAACACCGCTTCTCCTTTTATTCTAACACATTTTAAAGATTTTTCTTAAAATAATTACCTAATTATTTAGCTTGTTAGTTTTTGTATTTTTCTATTACTAATCCTATCAGAAGATAAAAAGTTCTTCAGCATAAGCCTGAAGAACTTGATTTCATTTACTAAAACTATTTCGAGAGATAATCTGGAACAACAACTGGAAGGCACGGCTAGAAGCCGTAGAGTTTAAGACAAAAAAACAAAATTCTGTTATAACTCTATCTAGTCATCTAACTATCAGAATAAGTAGATATTCCTATCTTTACTGGATACATCTATAAATAGAACAACTCTAGTCAGAGATGTAAACTAAGCCGAAGGCCTATCATCTTTTTTCTGACGTGCTAAACGAAGGGCTCGATTAGGATTGAGGCGATTAAAAAGTTCTTCTAATTTCTTTTCATTCCAGACATCTGCTGCAGATACGAAATTTCCATCAGCATCTCGGAAAGATATTGGTTTTATCCCCCATAACTATCTCCTAGTCTACAAATTCAAACTCAAACTTGCCGATACGAACCAAATCTCCATCTTTAGCACCATGCGAGCACGGAGGGCTTCATCAACTCCCCATCCCTCGCAATTGACGGGCAAATTTCATAACAGACTCATCACGGTCAAAATTGGTCATGTTAAAGAGTTTCATAAGCTTTATCACCTGAAAGAACCCAAGTTGCATCATCATCACGACTGATTTCAAAGACTTTTTCTTCCTCATCAAAGCCATAATAAACTTCTTCTTCCATTTCTGACTCATCATAAAGAAGAAATTCTGGTGTCTTGTCAAGCAATTCTGCTGTAGCATCAAGCAATGTTGCTAAACCTTGTTTGGTCAAAGCTGAAATCGGGAAAATAGCTGGCAAGTCCTCAAACTCATCATAGTTGGCTGCCAATTTTTCTTAAACTCAGCAAGATTTTCCCGACTATCTGGCATATCCATTTTTATTGGCAACAATAATCTGTGGACGCTCCATCAGACGAAGGTTATAAGATTCAAGCTCCTTATTGATTGCTAGATAGTCCTCGTAAGGATCACGTCCTTCACTCGCTGACATATCAATGATGTGAAGGATAACGCGAGTACGCTCAATATGGCGAAGGAACTGAGTTCCCAATCCCACACCTTGACTGGCACCTTCAATCAATCCTGGAAGGTCAGCTACGGCAAAGGATTCACCTGATTGAGTACGGACCATTCCTAGATTTGGCACGATTGTCGTAAAGTGGTAGGCTCCGATTTTTGGCTTAGCAGAGGTAATCACACTAAGGAGTGTAGATTTACCTACAGATGGGAAACCAACTAAACCTACATCAGCAAGGATTTTTAAGTTCTAACTGAAGTTCACGTTCCTGACCTGGTTCTCCATTTTCTGAAAATTTCAGGAGCAGGATTTTTTCGGTGTCGCAAAGCGAATATTACCTCGACCACCACGACCACCATGAGCTACGATAAACTCTTGCCCATTTTTCAATCAAGTCCGTCAAAACTTTTCCAGTTTCAGCATCTCGTACAGTTGTACCTGAGGGACACGGACAATCAAATCCTCAGCCCCACGACCATGCATTCCTTTGGTCATCCCTTTTTCACCTGACTGGGCCTTGAAATGACGGTTATAACGGAAATCCATCAGAGTGCGAAAGCCCTCGTCTACGACGAAAACGACATTACCACCACGACCACTGTCACCACCCCATGGTCCGCCATTAGGGACATATTCTCGCGGCGAAAGGCAACCATGCCATCGCCACCATTTCCAGCCTTTAACCTTAATCTTGGCTGTATCTAAAAACATACTCATATTCTTTTCTCACTTTAAAAAGTGCTGGGAAAAATCCCAGACACCGAAAATATTCTATTGCAAGAATTCTAATTGCTTAGAATCTGCTTAATCACTCCAATAGCGGTAGCAAAAATTCCCGCTAGGGTTACGAACAACATGATCATAACGATGAAAAGTGTTAATTTTTCAAAAAGATTTTTACGTTGACCGTTATCTCCAAATGCCATAATTTTTCTCCTCCTATGTAATTCTTTAAATCTTAAAAATTCTTCTGAAACCGGAGCGATTGCCCACAAAATTAAATAAGCTAAAACACCTGCTCCATAACCGAAAGCTAATACTCCCCAAATAACACGAACAAGTGTTGGATCAATATTAAAAATAATGGGCAGCACCTGCACATACACCACCAATTTTTGATCTCGGCTACTTCTCATAAATTTTTATTCATTTTTTTAACACTCCATTTTTAGTCCAACCAATAGTCTCTAAAACTATTTAACTGCTTCCTAGAAGCTTTTTAAAATTCGCTTCGAACCTTTAACAGGCATAGTAACAGCCTGTTGAGGTAAATAAAATACAGTCTTTAAGAAACGTTTGGTTATCGGTTGATCACCAGTTAATTCCTTTTCAAAATTATTTGAAATAATCGCGTCTAAGTAGAACTCATGAACACGCTTGGCAAAAATTTTCTAGCAGAAATCTCATATAATTTTTTTCTGCCAATAACTTTTGGATCCATATCCGGAGTAGCAATTAAGGCTTCTAAAATTGCTCCTGCAAGATCCCTTCCTGGTAATACAAGGTTCCAAACATTTTATCCGTAATAAGATTGTCCAGATAAGGATTTCCATGAGCAATAACTGGTGTCTTACTTGCTAGACTCTCCAAATAAGTTAGGCCCTGGGTCTCACTTGTCGAAGCAGATATAAAGAAATCAGCAGCCTTATAATAAAGAGCTGTCTCACTTGGGGCAATCATGCCCGTAAAAATAACAGAATCCTGAATATTAAGTTGAAAAGCTTGCTCCTTGAGATTATCTAAATAGGGACCGTCTCCAGCAACAACCAGTTTGACTTTTAGTTCTTCCTTTAGCACTTCCGAAAAAGCTGCTAGAACAGCTTGGATATTCTTTTCGTAAGAAACACGTGAAAGACTTAAGAGCATTTTCTCGTCTTCCTTGATACCTAGTTTTTCACGTAAGACTCTAAGTTGTTCAGGTCCAATCTCAGGTCTTTCGAACTTAGCTAGATCAATCCCTGTTGGTATCACTCTTTTTTCAACCTTGACCTTATAATCAGACAGAAGATCATGAACAATTTCACTTGGACAAATGACACCATCTACATCATGTAAGAAGCCTCTGACTAAATATTTGACCATGCTTGGTCGTATTAACAAGCCTTTAGCAATATAGTGCACATAGTCTTCGTACTGGGTATGGTAGGTATGAATAACAGGAATTTTTAACTCACGAGCTATCCATACACCCAATAAACCGAGCGAAAACTCTGTTTGCGTATGGATGATATCCAACTGGTATTGTTTAGCAATTTCTAAAGCCTTTGTAAAACCACGATAGGCCAAACGTCGATCTTTAAAAGCAAAGAAAGGTATACTTGGAATACGGATAATTTGCCAGTCTTCATAACGATTCACATCTTTATCTGTTGTCGTGAAAATAAAAACTGCGTGCCCTTGTTTCTCAAGTTCCGTTTTTAAAGTTCGAATACTAGTAGCAACACCTGACACCTGCGGGAAATAAGTATCTGTAAATAAACCAATTCGCATATACTACCCTCATCCTAAAGCAGCCTGCTCTCGATAAAACTTTTAACCAAATTTCTAGAAGATGCTCTTCTGAATACTCTTTTGAGATTTTCTTAGCCTTATCTTTTAATTCGCTCAAGGCTTGTGGATTGTCTCGATATTCTAAAATCGCCTCTTTCATCTCTTCGACATCACTCGTTGGTCTATAATTTCCTTCTAAAATAACCTTGTAGAGATCAAGATCACGAAGTATAATCGGAGCTCACAACTGGCTGCTTCTAAAATTGTCATCGGAAATAGTTCATTATAACTAGGAAGCAAGAAAAGATCTGCACAAAGCATAAAAGTTCTCTCATACGCTCAGGAGAAACAATTCCAGGGAAGATTAGATTTTCTGGAGGGTTGTCCATAATCTTCTTATATCGTTCTGTAACCATCAGTAATTCCACCAAATGAAAAACCACCTGCCCAAATAAAGGTCACTTGGGGCAAATTGCTCAGCCAAGGTAATAAAATCATCGATGCCTTTACGCTTTTTGAACCTGCCCAGCTCCTATCACCACAAATTGATTTTCATCAAAATCCATGTCCTTACGCAGTTGAACTACTTGCTCGACTGGAAGTGGATACCATTTTTCTTTATTAACAAAGTTAGAATATAGGTTACTTTCTCACGAGGAATACCAGCTGCAACCAAATCTTCAATGAAAGTTGGATTTACTACGACCAGATGCTCCATCCGATCATAAAAGGAAAAAGACATAACGTTTCACAATTCCCTTTAAGAAAAACAGGGATTTTTCAAACTACCTTCCAAAGTATCTGGTAAAAAGTGAACATAACCGATTCTGCGACCAGAACGCTTCTTCTGAAAAGTAGATAAATAATAAGCAAGATCAATTGTGTGAAAGTGACTTACATCAGCTTCAACAGGAAGATTTTCCCGTAACAATTAATTGGTCTTTCGCATCTCGTTTTAACAATTGCACAAGTTCACGATAGGCACCAGATACACCTTGGCCTTCTACTTTCTCACTTGAACTTAGCATATTGATGCGTAATTTCTCTTTTCCATACTACCTATTATACCATTTTCTTCTAAGAAAATCAGCAAATAAAAAGAGATAGTATAAAAAGCTAGGAAAACCCAGGCAAGTATACTATTTCTCCTTTTGAAACTATCTTATTTAATTCCCTAAAAGCGATTCGAGCATAGCGACTCATTTTTCAACAGTCCAAGCTGGATACCAGACTCAACTTCACTTCAGTATTGGTTACTTCTGGAACTTCGGTCATTGCATCATAAATCTGGTCAGTTAAGAGATCTGCTAAAGGACATCCCATGGTGGTAAGCGTCATATCAATCTCTGTCTCTCCAGTATCACCGTCGAAACGAATCTCGTAAATCAAGCCAAGATTGACAATGTCGATACCCAACTCTGGGTCAATTACTTCTTCAAGTGCAGACAAAATTTTTGTTTTAATTGTTTCAATTTGATCTTCAGTATAAACCATAATCAATCCCCGTACTAATCTTCAATAAAATCACGAAGTGGTTTGCTACGACTTAGCTGACGGAGTTTTTCTCAAAGCCTTTTGCTCTCAATCTGACGGATACGCTCACGAGTGACATTAAAGACCTTACCAACATCTTCAAGAGTGCGCATTTTCCCATCATCAAGACCAAAACGTAGGGCGTAGAACGTTTTCCTCACGATCTGTAAGAGTATCCAAGACTTCATCCAACTGCTCACGCAAGACGATACGAGTGGTGTAGTCCACTGGATTTTCAATCACTTCGTCCTCGATAAAGTCACCAAGATGACTATCGTCCTCTTCACCAATAGGTGTTTCAAGAGAAACTGGCTCTTGAGCAATTTTCAAGATTTCACGAACCTTGTCAGGTGTCATCATCCATACGTTCAGCAATTTGTTCAGGTGTTGGATCTTGTCCCAATTCTTGAAGGAGGTTACGTTGCTCACGAACAAGCTTGTTAATAGTTTCAACCATGTGAACAGGGATACGGATGGTACGAGCTTGGTCAGCAATAGCACGTGTAATAGCCTGACGAATCCACCAAGTTGCATAAGTAGAGAACTTAAAGCCTTTTAGAGTAGTCAAACTTATCAACGGCTTTCATCAAGCCCATATTTCCTTCTTGAATCAAATCAAGGAACTGCATGCCACGTCCAACATAGCGTTTTGCAATCGACACTACCAAACGAAGGTTGGCTTCAGCCAAACGTTGTTTAGCTTCAACATCTCCAGATTCAACAGCAAGAGCCAATTCTTTTTCCTCTTCATTGGTTAAAAGAGGGACAACCCCAATCTCTTTTTAAATACATACGGACAGGGTCTGGTTAACCTTGGCAGAAGTCGAACCAATCAAATCCTCATCATTAAGCTCTGGCTCTTCCTCTGCACTTAGGACACGAGCACTTGGATTACCTTCGTTATCTGTGATTGAAATTCCAGCATCTTGAATGCGTTGCAAAAGATTTTCAATCCCTTCTACATCCAGACTAAAAAGGAATGACAAGGACATTGTTAATCTCATCATCAGTAGCTGTCCCAGTTTTTTTATGATTACGAATAAATTCCGCAACTTGGACATCAAAGGTTGTTACTTCATTTTGTTTTGTTGCCATTCTTACTCCATTCTTCTTTTGGGCAATTGCTGTTCTAGCTCTTTCTAAAGGCAGTATCTGTATCACCTACGTGACTAGCTTCCTGAACTTTCTTTTTGATTTGTAAATTTTGTTGATTTAGAATTGCACGATTCCGTGACTCTTCAACTCTACTAGCTCCTGAGGAGACATTTCCGTTAGCAAACTCAAGGCTAGTACTTGATACCAAGCACTCTCAACCTCTCTAGGTTGCTGAGACAAATCTTCAGAAGAAATACTTCCGTTGTCAACCAAGAGTCCATACAAGGTTTGAAACTCAGGTGTCTCAAAGACAAAATCATCTCTCAAGCGATAATCATTAAGTACAAGCGGATGCTCCATCATGCGATAAAGGATATGCGCTTCGGCCCGCATAACTGCAGTTAGTTGTTTGGAAACCGACATGGTTATTGGCGTTGGATTTGAGACCTGCTGGACTTTCTCCTGTCTTTTTCGAACACGACTCTCATTGATAATATGCTCAACCTGCTGGTAATCAAATGAAGGCAAGTGATCTGTCAGCAGATGAATATAGGTGTTCTGAGCTGTGATAGAAGGTTCTTTGACAATGAGTGGTGCAATTTTCTCAATAAAATCAATCTGAGCTTGCAAATTATCACTATTAGTTGGCTTGAAAATGATGAATGTAGAACTCAATCGGACTAATTTGAGTATTGGCTAAGAGATAAGCCAAGTCTTCAGGAGATTCTTTTGCAAGCACTCATCTGGGTCCATTGCATCAGGGATCTGAACAATCTGAACAGGCATATCCCCAAGTTCATCCAAAGCTTTAGCTGTTGCAGCCTGACCTGCCTTATCACCATCATAAGTGATGATCACCTTTTTGTAAAGCGTTCTCAGGTGATTGACATGCTCGCTAGTTAAGGCAGTCCCCATGGAAGCGACCGCATTTTTCAATACCAGCTCGATAGGCACAATGACATCCATAAAACCTTCCATGAGGTAGAATTTCAGAGGCCTTGCCCGAACCTTTTTACACTCCAAATGATATAATTCGTAACTCTTGTTAAAAATTGCCGTCGCTCGACTATTTTTATACTTGGCCGTTTGAGAGTCAGTTTTCTGCCAGATTCGACCAGAAAAAGGCAATGACCTTGCCTTGATCATTTGAAAGCGGAAATATGATCCGATTATGAAAAGTATCAAAGAATTGATTAGTCTCAGACAGGTAAAAATAGACCTGAATCCAATAAGTCTTTCTCACTGTAGTCATCTGACAAACGCTGATAAAGATAAGAACGTTCAGCAGGAGCCAAACCAATCATAAAATGCTTTAGAACCTCATCAGTTAATCCGCGTTTATAAAGATAGTTTCTTGCCTCTTCACCCATCTTTGTCGTCATGAGAATGGCATGGTAAAAACCTCGCAGCTTTTTCATGCATGTCATAGAGATTCTGGTGTGGTGAAGTGTGGTGGACAGAATGCTGAACAGGACTTGCCACTTGTAAGCCAAGTCTTTCCGCTAAAATCCTGACAGCATCAGTAAAGGAGACCTGCTGATATTCTTCAATAAACTTAAAAGACATCCCCAGAACGTCCACAGCCAAAACAGTGGTAAAACTGCTTATCTTCAACAACGTTAAAGGAAGGTGTCTTTTTCACCATGAAAAGGACAGAGCCCTCAAAAAGTTCCGTCCAGATTTTTGTAAAGAAATCACTTCCTATGATTTCGACAATATTGGTATTGTTTTTGATCTCTTCGATGAGTCTCTTGTCAACCATAGACAATACCTCCATTTTATCACAGTTTACTCTAACTAGTATAGCTTATTTCTGAAAAAAGTAAACCATTTCATACACTTTACATGAGACTATTTCATAAAACTAGCTAGTCACTTTTTCCACTTTTACATCATTTTCGGATACAATATCCACTAAAAAATGCGTCGACATTAATTTGTAATGATGGAGCTTTTTATTAGCTATATTTGCAGAAGCGACCAAGTCACCAAATTCTCATTCTCGACTTCATAGATATAGTTGGTCAGATAACGTGGTCTGTTCTTTGCTAATCCTTGCTCCCAGTAACTATCTATTAATTCTAAACTTTCGTAGACTGAACGGAAAGCCCAAACTTTTGTAAAGGTAAATTTAAATTTTTCTGAATCTTCCAAGTAGGCAATTAAAGTATCCCCATCTATATTTATCTCGATACCATAGTCACCAAAAGGAATAAAGCCAGTTTAATTTTTCGTCCATTTTTCCATATCATTTCTCCAAGTTCTATTTTTCTGATAATTGTACTACAGCGGTATACATGTTTGATTAGCAAATTTTTCTAGTATTGACTGATACTTAAATCAGAATTTGCAGACACAAGAATCTCCACTACACTATCTTGAGTTATGATTATATAATGTTGTGAATACAGAGTTCTTGCACCACCATAGGCTGTATATCCGAGTTTATTCACTAATTGACTATTTTTGACTTCATAAATGATATTTTGAAATTATTTTTTCATATTTTTAAACATCTCTTTATCCAGAATTGCAGATAAATACAATTCCCTGCTAAAGACTCGTGCTTCATCATAGCAAAAACATGATAATTTAAAACGGTTCTGCTCTCCAATCAGCCTAATTTCTTGACCATCTGACAAATTTGTCAACAAGACCTTTAATCTATAGTTATCTACAGGAATTAAACCTTTAAAGACTTCTACCCATTCTTCATTTTTAGTTTCTAGTTCTAATTTCATTTATACCTTCATTATTCTTTTTAACGTTTTTAAACATCTAATTACTATCTATTTCACTTGATTTTTCGAGATTATTTTTCAATATCCTGCTAATATACTGACCATCTTTTTCTACTGATACAAGCTGTTGCATAAGTCAATGGTGCTTTGTATACCACTCCTCTATAGGATGGATCAGTCAATACAGGCATAGAATAATAGGCGTTCTTTTTATTTTTAAGGTCAATAAACCATTTACCTCCTAGGTGCTTACGGAAGGTTTCACCGATATAAACAGTCAAATAATCCAACATCTTGCGGTCTGCTATCAAAGCATGGTGGTCTTCGTAGTGAGCCAAGATCCAAGCCTCCAAATCATCCAAGGACTGCATACTATAGTCTAAATTTAGCCCTTCTTTTCTCCGCAAACTCCCTAGTAAAATAGTCCATCTTAAATCCAATCTGAAAAAAATCCATTCCTGAAAAATCTTCTTGTGTGTAAGCCATGTTTTTTTATCTCCTACTATTTTTGTAAAACAGTGTTTTTATCTGAATTTCTAAAATTTTTTAAAAGTTACTTGGCTTAATCATTCATTTGGTTTTTAAAATATACCATAGTCATTCAGAAAAAGATTATTGCAAAAATCTCTGTAATGGTAACTTCTCTGTCTAACTTTAAATCATAAAATCCTATATGTACATTATCCTTGTATAGCCAAAAACAAATCTGTTCCATATTTTTGCAGGGAAAAATTTCTAGTAGAACTGGAGCAATTTGCAGTATACTTGTCGCACCTAGAATTGTAAAGTTAACAGGATTAGAAATATATTCTTCATCATCAATGGAAGATAATATTGTCCAGCCATTTAACTGAGAAATTGAAAGATTTCTCTCTATAAGATGTACTGAATCTGATAGCCGTTCAATACATTATTTGAAACCATAAATCCACCAAAATCACTATTATTCATCAGCAAGTAATCCTCCATTTTTCAGATAATAAATCTTTGTCTCCAGCTGAATTCTCTTGCATAATCTATAGCTGACTTACCTTGAAAATCTTTATGGTGAATATCAGAACCACTAGCAATCAACATCTCATATAAAGGCAAGGCTTCCTTAGTTGTTAATTTCAAGACTGTAATCGCAGTAATCAATGGAATTGCCCCATATTTATCAACTTGGTTAACATTTATCCCTGCTTTTAACAACATTGACATGATTTTAGTTGCATACTCAACATCTCTCTCAATTAGCTTTTAGAATTGAAACAAATTATGTGAGCATTTCTATTATCTGCGTCTAAACAATTAACATCAATTTTTCATCAATAGAAACTGAATAATCTTTTAGTTTTTCATCTAGCAAAGTATTGCTAGTTAAAACCATGTTCAACAAATTCAATTTCTCATGTGTGACTTGATTCACATCGCCCTTGTACAGCAGAATGAAAACTCTTCAAACGTTCCTTCTTGAGCTGCATCAAATATGTCTTGTAATATCATTTCTTTCCCTATTCATATTTATGACTTCTATTTGATTTTGGTACTTCAATTTGAAAATTAGCAGGATTTGACTGGTTTATTTTTAATCAATCTAGTATTTGAATCTATTGCTTGCTAAACTATCAAATTACCAAACCTTAATCATATGTCACTTTACTTTAACCTTAACAGTTTGGTGAGATAAATTCTTTATTTTTGATCTCAAATCCTTTCTTTGAAGCAAACGAAAAAGTGCATTTTGAGGTGGATCCATGATAATACCTTCGCGATCGACACCAATGCCATTATGAGGATTCTCTAACATCGTTACATCCCAGCTTTGTGTTTTTCATTGTAATGATATGTTTCAATCCGAGAATCCTTAATATTATATCAATTCCTTTTTCAGGGATCAAACCAGTCATCACCTCACTAAGCTTTATCTTTCCATCTGTAGTAACAGGAATTACCCTCAGATGAATGATAGAGTCCAAACTCTCGGAGTGTCCGTTCCTCGCACCTTTATCTCTTCACTTGGACCTAAAGTAATGATTTCCCAGTTTATATTACAGATCACAAGAGTTAGGATGGATACAGTAAACAGTAAGACGATTAAAATAACAAAATCTGATTTTTCAATTTATACCTCATTTAGATATTTCAAAAGAAACTCAACTTGATACGATCTCAAAACAAAAATACCCATATGGGAGGGATTCCACATCTAGTGTGGTCATATCGTAAAAGCCATACCATCATTTTGAGGAATACCTCGAATCATCAGATAATCCATATATCTATTAATACTATCTTGAAAAACCAGTAATATCTTTTCTTTTCTACTAAAAAAATTCGAATGTTCTACATCTTCCATTGATATGTAATTCTCAAGGATTTTTATAATCAGAATCTGAATGTAGCCAATACATTTGATTTCTTAAAAAGTTCTGTTTATCTTCTACAGTTACAGTGTCTGCACATTCGAGATAGAAAACTCCAATATCTAATTCTTCCTGAAAATCTAATTTTTCGTTGATATAGAAAGGGTAATCAGAATGCTTTGTGTAGTTTCTTCTGTTTGGATAATTTCTCTTAAAATACCAAATAAATTTGTTATTGTTGGATAAATTCGACACTTTGAATCTTGGCAACTTGTATTTACATAAATAATGTTGTTTATCACGCCTTCTTTTCGTTCTTTCATATGATTCACCTCATCAGTAAGCAGTTTTTATAATCCCATTTGTTTTCGCTAATCATCTTTACATTCCCCCAATTTTCAACTGAAAAACTGACTAGGATAGACGGAAAGCCAGTCTGGAATAATCTTATTTCGTAATAATTCTTCACTTTTAGTAAAGTATGGTGAAAGATTAATTTTTTCTCCCTGTACATACTCCATAATTTGATTGAGTTCTGTCAACCATTTTTCATCAACAATGTTTAGAGACTGAATCAATTTATCAGAATCGTGATTATACTTATAATATATATTTATAACACTCCACTGCTATGCATGAATTGAAAGTTTATAGACATTTCTCCATTATCTAGTTTACCATCTGGATAATGAAAAACTGTACGAAAATCCCTCAACTCCTGTAGGTAAAGCTTCTGAACGATACTTTTTCTATAGTTGAACCGTAAAAGTAGACCTCCTGTTCTATTTACTTCCATATCAGGTATTCTATTTAAAGTAGAATTCGTGCGAAAAAAAGTTGTAGCATGATGGTACTCGTCATGATAAATTTCTTCAAAAACATTACTATATCGTGGCTTTTAAAAAATGAAAGCGAGCGGTAGTAGCATGATTAAAAACGCCCCTATAGATAAGCTAAAAACATTTTTATTCATTTTGCGACCTCTTTCTTGTTAATCAATATAATCTTGCAAATCATTTTTGACCCTCTTCTAAACTTCGAATAAAATTATAAGAATCTGGATAGTTTTTCTTCAAGTATTCCATGGATTCTGCATCCGTTCGTCTACTTTAGGATTGGATATTTGGCCCTAAATCTATCGTTTTTACTAGGAACTAAACTATTATATACTGCTTTTTAACATAATCTAGACTAACATTTTTCTTTAAAAAGCATTTGCTTGAAATCACGCACGTTAATCATGACTTATCTATACTTTAATATCAATTAATGTATCTCATACAGATATCCTCAAGTTTATCTTGCTTCCTTTTTCGACTTGTATAGCTACTATTTAAACTCAGGGTCGTAACCAAAAAGACTGGATTTCTCCCTGCTTATCAATCTCAACAATTGTATCTTTATAAAATTCTACAGAATCAAGATTCTCGTATTCCGTCTTAGAAGCTATCTTCATCCAGCCCGTTTTGTCATCATAATATGTTTCCCAATCATTTGCAGACTTTACTCGAAAAACTGTCTCCACCTTCAATTTCTGTGTTGATAAGTAAAATACTACCCTCATCTGCCTTAGGAGGAATCAAGTTTTTCTTAATCCAAGTACAGTCGTGATGATACTCTCATAACTGAGTAGATTCCATATCTTCAGAATTAAAACCAAGAAACAAATATATAAAACTAAAGGTTATATCACTATTTTTTTAATTGGTAATGCAATTAATTCTTTTGTGTTGGTACTATATATTAACTGTTCATAAAGATTTCGCTCTTTTTATAATTTTTAAACATATATTCTCCTATCTCACATCATTAAAGTGAACAATTTGATTTGTATCCAAATCAACAACCAACTCTATATTCCTTTCTACGTGATTATAAAATGAATTTTTATAATCACGTAAAAAGCTCAACAACTGAAGGGCGCTAGCCTTCAATTTTTCCCTAAAAATATGTCCAAAAATATTGACAGTATTCCAAAAATTCTAAAAAAGCTCCAGTGAATTTGAGTTTCTATGATTTTTTCAAATCTACTTTATTTGTTTAAACGTTTTATAATGCTCCTATGCGTAGCAAACACTTTCGTCACTTCCTTATTATTCTGAAACGACTATTGCAAAATAAAAATTTTTCTCCATTACTATTTGTATATTGTTTGATATAATTTTTGGCCACAGAAATATACTCCAGTGAATCATGATCTTTATTTTTAAGAGAATAGTACCAGCTATCATAAGTTATATCAAACATATCGCCTTGTCTTGAATACACATCTCCACCAAGAATAACAAACTTTTTGATTCTATCCAGTCAATATAGGCCAACATATCTTGATATGTATATATGCATAACTTGCGACACCCAATTCTGCTAAAGAGCTACCTTTATTTTCAAAAATTAAATTTACCTAGTTCCATATGATTGGACTCCTACTTATTTCATTTTTTAATACGTTACTTTTTCGAGCTGGTTATTGACATTATAGGTATAGGGTCTCCTTATCTCCGAGACTGGTCATGCGCTCCACTAGATTGGAAAGCTGGTCATAGCTATAACAGTTCTGACTGAGAGGATCCGTGTCCTCACCTGGGTAACTATCCTCTGTTAAGAAAGTACCTCCCTGATTATCATAATATCTTGCTCGTAAATAGTCAATATCTCATATTTCTTAACTTTAATACATTCTAAGTTTTCCAAAAACAGGGCTAGCTTCATTGAGCTAACCCTATTTTGAAACTATCTTATGAGCTTCTATAATTCAAATTTGAATGAAACTAGCATTATTTCACTTGCTTTAGTCATAAGTCACTTGTATTTTTAAACTCAATCCTTGTATCCGATACATTCTTAATTCTAATCTTGAAATCTTTCTTTGAAGCAAACGAAAAAGTGCATTTTGAGGTGGATCCATGATAATACCTTCGCGATCGACACCAATGCCATTATGAGGATTCTCTAACATCGTTACATCCCAGCTTTGTGTTTTTCATTGTAACGATATGTTTCAATCCGAGAATCCTTAATATTATATCCAATTCCTTTTTCAGGATCAAACCAATCATCACCTCGCACAAGCTTTTATCTTTCCATCTGTAGTAACAGGAATTACCCTCAGATGAATGATAGAGTCCAAACTCTCGAGTGTCCTCTGACTGTTACACTTGTTTCTTCATTCGGAGATAAAGTGATTGTATCTCCTTTAAAAACACTTCTCAAGACAAGTATAACTGGTAGTGTTAGTAGCAAAATGATTAAAAATCATTAAATTTGATTTTTTCATTTTATCTTCCTCGATTCTTAGCTTTATAATCATTGATTCCATCTTGTATCATGTCAGAATCCTCAGAATTATCAAGAGTATGATCTGTTTGGGATATCTTTAATGATTGACCATGCTCCTACTTCTTTATTATTTAGATCAGACCATACCTGCGCTAGTCCAGCAGCCGATTTCAAATAGGTATCCAATTTATTGTTTTAGTTAACTTTTAATAACTGATAAAACTAATACTCTTTCACAGATAACTTCAATATCTTTTATCTGAAATATCTGGATTAGATTTTTAGGATAAATTTTTAATACTATTTTATATCCTCATCTGTCAGATTCTCACTACGAAATTCAATGATAAAATCAACTATAACGTCATTTCCTGAAATGATAATCATCGCATCTTCAACAACTCTTCCTACAAATATTTGCCTCACATGCAAATATCCAGTAGCTGGACTCGAAAAATACTGCTCCCACTTTATAGCACTTGAATAGCTTAGTTCTTGGTTCTTATAATAAAAGTGAAGTAACAATCTGCTGACTAACATCTAATAAATTCAATAAGCTATCTATCATGCTTACATCTGCTACCATATTCTCAATTCAACACTTAACATCATTTCATTCCTATTTATCAATACTCAGTAATAAATTACACGTTTTTGTTGCTCTTCGATCCGTTATGATAACAGTTTAGCTACACTTTACTCATTCTACTGTTTCATTATCCTGCCAAAAGAAATGGGCATCCTTTAACTCGAGATGTTCTATCTGAATATCACGGCAAACAATTGTTAGATCCATAATACCTAGATCCATTCTGCACTCAACAAAATTTTTATTTTGAACATACTGAAACAACGTGAAATTTTTGTGCGGAATAACCAAGTTGAGTCTTTTTCAAACTTTTGACATTATAATCTCGCCAATTCTTCCATAGAGCATCTGTTGTATACTCTACTTTGCCACATAAAAGGAAGGTTACGCGCCAATATTTTTCTTGATCATCCTCATACTCAATAACAGTTTCATCCCCAAAAATAGGACACATAAAAATTGTAAATAGGTGCATCCCAATAATATGTTAAGTCTAATTCTTTTGTTTTTGTTCAATATTCATATTTCTATTTCATATTTCTATTTAATAATATTCAGTCATACTTATCTCATGGAATATGAGCATCTGGACTGCTTTTGTTAACAATAAAACTTAGTGGAACAATCTCTACATCCCCAAGATTGTCAACTGAATAACGTTGACTGCCATTTTTAAACCAGCGTTCTAGAACGACATCATATGAGCATGAAGTGGACTTTCGTTAATCTATTGCGTTTTCGCTAATCATCTTTACATTCCCCAATTTTTCAACTGAAAAACTGACTAGGATAACGGAACGCCAATCTGAAATAAGTTTATTTTTCAAAATATCATTTTGCAATTTCAGTGTATACTTTTTATATCTAGTTTGTTTTTGAGTGATGTATTGTTCGACTGGATACTCTTGCTTATAATCATCTGAAAATATCCTTATTTTCTGAACTAATTGATTTGATTTGATGTTGGTACATGTATATCAACCTTCAAAATATCTGAGTTTGGCAAATCAACATTTATGACAATTAAAACATTCCCATTTCCCAACTCATTATCAGGATATTCGAATACGTAATTAATACTATCGAATATTTTGTAGGTAAGCTATTTTTCTTTAGTAGTTTTTCCCTCGGTTGACTCCGTATAGTAAGCCTCTTGTACGTCCATATCAGGGTAAAGATTCTAAAGTAGAGGCTGTTGGAGATAACCAGGACCCTGCAGTATGATGGTACTCGTCATGACAAATTTCTTCAAAAACATTACTATATCGTGGCTTTTAAAAAAATGAAAGCGAGCGGAGTAGCATGATTAAAAACGCCCCTATAGATAAAGCTATAAAACATTTTATTCATTTAGCGACCTCTTTCTTGTTAATCAATATAATCGTGCAAATCAGCTTTTTATAAAAGATTTGAAAAATTCTTATAACTCCTACTACTACATTTTTATACTTGATAGAAAGTACTTTTTGCATCAGTAAGCTACTCTATTCAGAAAAACTTAGTGGCACAATCTCTACATCCCCAAGATTCTCAACTGAGTAGCGTTGACTACCATTTTTGAAACCAGCGTTCTAGAACAACATCATAGAGCATAAAGTGGGATTTTTCTTTAATCCAAGCTTCATCAATCCCATAAGGCTTTAAATACTCTAGTGCTTCGTTGGGATTAGTTATGTAAAAATTTGGTTTTTCCACAGTGCCCGCTCTCTTAAAATACGACTCCAAATTTATCTCTCCGCTATCCTTTATTTCTTATATTATACCCAGCTAAGTAGTATGCCAGTGAACTTTTAGAATCTGAAATTTCGATAGTTTGGTTAAGATTTTTATTCTATAATTGTATCTAATAAATAGATATCTCCCATCAGATAATAGTTGCTGTATTCAATAATAAAAGTTTCTTCAAAACCTACAATCACTTCTAAACTTTCACTTTTCAGACAAGCCTGCATCAAGTCCTATGGAAATGTATCCTGTCTGGATCTCTAAACGATTGACTCCCGTCAACGGCTTTTACTAAAATCAGCGAGGCCAGGTAAGACACCACTATGGGTTTCTGCATAGTTCATCTCTAAAAAGACATTACTTAAAGATTCATACACTCCTTTATAATAATTCTTTTTTGATACAAACGATATAGACCCAGACAAAGTTAGAAAAACTAATATCATTATGACTAAGATTTTTAAAAATCATGACTTTTTCCTTACTTAAATCTTGGATAAACTGATAAGCAACATTGTTCTTCTCTTTAACATCTCCATTGCTTGTACATCATCCTATTCAGAAAAACTTAGTGGCACAATCTCTACATCCCCAAGATTGTCAAATGAGTAACGTTGACTACCATTTTTAAACCAGCGTTCTAGAACGACATCATAAAAGCATTAGTGGGATTTTTCTTTAATCCAAGCTTCATCAATCCCTATAAGGCTTTTAAATACTCTAGTACTTCGTTGGGATTTGTTAGGTAAAAATTAGGTATCGAATCCCTGTTTTTGACTGACGTGATAATTCTTTATATGCCTCCAAATCTAGTTTTCCCTTATCCTTATTTCTTATATTATATCCAGCTAAGTCGTACGCTACCGACCATTTAGAATCTGAGATTTCGATTGATTGGTTGAGTTTTCTTATCATTGTAGTCATATTTTATATAGAGATATCTCCCATCAGGTAATAGTTGCTGGTATTCAATAATAAAAGTTTCTTCAAAACCCACAATCACTTCTAAACTTTCATTTTCAGACAAGCCTGCATCAAGTCCTATGGGAATTATCCAGTCTGGATCTCTAAACGACTGACTTCCGTCAACGGCTTTTGCTAAAATCAGCGAGTCCAGGTAAGATACCACTATGGGTTTCTGCATAGTTCATCTCTAGAAAAACATTACTTAAAAGATTCATACACTTCTTTATAATAATTCTTTTTGATAGACACGATATAGACCAAACAAAGTTAGAAAAACTAATATCGTTATGACTAAATTTTTAAAAATTTTTTTCATCTACCTTTTTCCTTACCTAGAACTTATATACTCTTTGCGTTCAAAATATATTTTTAAATGCCTTATTTTAAAAACGAGATAACATTCAGACGATACAATCTTTTTAAAAAATTTTTATATCTCTAGAGTACCATTTCCTTAGAATCATTATACTATAAAATCTTAGACGGTGACAATAAGACTAGTTTTTGACAAACTCCCTTTAACACAAAACTAGAAGTAGAAATCCTACTTCTAAGTTTTTAATGATACATGTTTTAAAAATTATCTATTCAAACAACTGATAGTAATCTGAAATCTTCATCTTGGCTTTTTCATCCTTGTTTAAATCTTGGATGATTCGTCCTTCATTCATAACAATGAGACGATTTCCATACTTGAGAGCATCTTCCATGTGGTGGGTAATCATCAATGCTGTTAGATGATCCTTGCTAACAAAGTTATCTGTCAATTCTATCAAAGGCCACACTTGTTTTTTAGGGTCAAGGAGCTGCCGTATGTTCATCCAACAAAAAGAAGTTCAGGACGTTTTCAAGGTTGCCATCAAGAGGCTCAAGGCCTGTCTTTGTCCACCTGACAAAAATTCAATCGGTGTATCCAAGTGTTTTTCTAGACCATTTCCGACTTTCTCAATGGTTTCTTGAAATTCTTCTTTGTAAGCTGAGAGTCTTCTCGGAAAAAGTCCACGTTTTTCACCACGAAACTTAGCAATCAAGAGATTTTCTGCAACCGTCATACGAGGGGCAGTTCCCATCTTAGGATCCTGAAAGACTCGAGAAAGGTACTTAGCGCGTTTTTCAGGGCTGAAATGAGTCACATCCTCACCCATAATACGAATAGTCCCACTAGTTAAAGGTAGAGTTCCTGCAATGCTATTAAAGAGCGTTGACTTTTCCTGCTCCATTTCCACCTAAGATTGTGATGAAGTCATGTTCATAAATATCAAGCGAAACATCGTTTAGAATAATCTTTTCTTCATCAAATCCATTCTTCACAATTTTTGTGGCATTTTTTAATTCTACAATCGCTGTCATTTGCTTAACTTGACTCCTTTCAAGTATTTATCCTTAAGGGTTGGAATGACTAGACAAGTTGCTAGGATAAGAGCACTGTATAGACGGAGGTAGCTAGTATTAAAGCCAAGAGCAATGACTCCCCATACCAAGAACTGGTAACTAATCGAACCAACCACAATAGTAACCAGGCGTTCTGCTAATGTAAGACTCTTAAAGAGTACTTCACCGATAATTAAGCTTGCAAGACCAACTACGATAACCCCGATACCACGAGAAACATCTGCGTAACCTTCCTGTTGAGCGATAAGAGCACCAGCAAGTGCGATCACACCATTTGACAAGACCAAGCCCATCAACTCCATACGTCCAGTATTGATACCAAAAACTACGAGCCATATCTGGATTATCTCCTGTTGCGATATAAGCTTGTCCCCAATTTAGTATCTAGGAAGAAAAGCATAAGAAGGATAACCAAAGTCACAAAAATCAAACCTGTAAATAATTGATTAACCTCAGATGAGAAAGGAAGAACGTCCTGGATTTGTTTGGTTCCTAAGAGCCCAAGGTTTGCCCGTCCCATAATCATGAGCATGATAGAATGGCAAGAAGTCATCACTAAAATACCAGACAAGAGTGTTGGAATCTTACCTTTCGTGTAAAGAAGACCAGTCGCTAAACCTGCAAGACAGCCTGCTCCAACAGCTACTAAGGTAGCAAGAAAAGGATTGACACCTTGTGTAATTAGAGTTACTGCTACCGCTCCTCCAAGCGGGAAGGAACCCTCGGTTGTCATATCTGGAAAGTTGAGGATTCGAAAGGTCATAAAGATTCCTAAACCTAAAATAGCCCATACGAATCCTTGTGAGATAATCGATACTAACATATTTCCTTCTTTTTTAAAAATTGGAGGAGATGTCTCCAACTCCTCCTGTTTTCTTATTCAATCACTTGACCAGCTTCTTTTTAAGACTGATTCAGGAATTGTAATTCCAAGTTTTTGAGCCAATTTCTTATTGATAACTGATTTACCAGTTGAAAAGACATTGACTGGAGTATCAGCAGGTTTTTCACCCTTTAATACTTGGGCAATCATTTTTACCAGTAGCAACGCCAAGGTCATGTTGGTCCACAACTACTGATGCCAAACCTCCTGCTTCTACCATTGCAGTTGCACTTGGGTAGATTGGTTTTTTAGCTGTTTGGTTGCTTGATACTACAGTTGAGAACGCAGATGCGATTGTGTTGTCAATTGGAACCCAGATTGCATCTACTTTTTCCAGTCATAACGTTTACTGTAGAAGCAATTTCGTTAGTAGACGGAACTGCAAAAAGTCTCTACTTTCAAACCAGCTTTTTCAGCGTAAGCTTTTGAATTCTTCAACTTGTGATTTAGAGTTGTCTTCGCTACTTGAGTATAGGGCACCAATTGTTTTAACATCCGGAGTTAATGCTTTAATTAATGCTACTTGTTGTTCAGCTGGGTTATGGTCAGACACCCCAGTGATGTTACCTCCTGGTTTTTCCAAATCTTTAACAAGGTTAGCTCAATTGGATCAGTAACTGCTGCCATGATTACTGGAAGGTCTTTTTGTGGCGCTTGCAAGACCTTGAGCTGCAGGTGTTGCAATTCCGACAACAACATCATTTCCATTTGACACCAATTGTTTTACTCATTGTCGCAACCTTACTTTTGATCACCTTCTGAGTTCATAAAGTCGATTTTAACTTGATCACCTTTATAGCCTTCTTCAGCAAGTCCATCTTGGATACCTTGGTAAAATTAAGTCGAGTGATGGGTGACTGACGAACTGTAGAACACCAACCTTAGCTGTTTTGTTAGCTGTCTCGGTTTTAGTATCTTGTTTCATTAAGTTAGAGTAGACCAAGCTTCCTCCAACTACAAGTGCTAGTGCTGCGATAATACCAATTAAACGTTTATTCATATTTATTTCTCCTTATTTCACTTAAACTTCGTAATGTTCATTTCACTTTTCAATAAAACTTTACCAAGCGTCGCCATCGTTTGAATTCCATCATATACCTCCTAAACAAAAGAAAAGTCCTCACAAAAAAACTTGTGTGAGGACGTCGATGCATGATGCCACCTCAATTATAGGGAATCCTCCCTATCTCTCAATCTCCTTCACGAGTTGCACTGTAAGGTGTGCGCACCGAATTCTTATGATTTCAAATTCTTAATAACATTCAGCCCAATTTTCATCATCTCCATCTATCTGTTTCCACCAACCACAGACTCTCTAAAAAAATTTTTAATGATTACTTTCTGAATGGTTAAATTATATCATTTTAAAAATGCTTGTCAAGTTATTTTTATGAATTATTTTTAAAAATGTAAAATTCTTACGGATTTTATAATAAAATATCTTAAAATTAACCCGAATTACGTAGTCCTGTAGCGATTCCGTTGATAGTTGTATGGATTAATCTTTCTTCATCCGAAGATAACTCACCACGACGTTGACGCTTAATCAATTCCAACTGGATATAGTTGAGAATGTTAAAAGTAAGGCATACGATAGTTTAGACTAGCCTTCAAATAAGGATTTTTCTGCCAAAAGATCATCATGTCCTTCGATTGCTAAAATGACATTCTTAGTCAACTGCCACTCATCTAAAATAGTGTAATAGATTGCTTGTACTTCTTCGCTTTCACATAGCTTAGCGTACTCAAAGGCAATATTCATATTTGATTTTGATAAGACCATGTCTACGTTAGAAAGTAGTGACTGGAAGAATGGCCAGTTTTGATACATATCTCGAAGGTATTCGATATTTTGTGGATCTTGGTCAATAAATTCCTTAAAACTAGAACCTACACCATACCAACCTGGAAACATAACACGACTTTGTGACCAAGAGAATACCCATGGAATAGCACGAAGTCCACCAATTTCAGTGATGGTTTTACGAGCAGCTGGACGAGATCCAATATTAAAGCTTGAAATATTCTTGATTGGACTTGACTCAAAGAAGTAGTCATAGAAATGTTCATTTCCAAATACCAAGTCACGGTAAATATCATAAGAACGATTAACTACCTGGTCCATAATGGCTTCATAATGATTTGAAGTATTGGTGTCACTCTTCTTCTGTGTAATCATCCGGTTGATGGCTGCAGATACTAACATTTCTAAGTTATAGTAGGCTGCATCTTTATTACCATATTTATTGCCAATTACTTCACCTTGCTCGGTCAAACGGATACGATCTTTGATAGACTTGAGCGGTTGAGAAGCAATGGCATCATATGTTGGTCCACCTCCACGGCCAACAGTCCCCCCACGTCCATGGAAGAAGGTAACTTTAACACCAAATTCATCACCTATTGCTGTTAGTTGTTGTTGAGCCTTATAAAGGGTCCAACATGAAGATAGGTAGCCACCATCTTTTGTTACTGTCAGAGTAGCCAAGCATGATTTCTTGGTAATTATTCTTGGAAGCAATCCATTTTTAGCTAATGGGAGTGAGAAGTATTTTTCTCATGGTTTCTTCAGAATGGTCCAAGTCTTCAATCGTTTCAAAGAGTGGAACAATCTGAACACGCGCTTTTTCAGCATCCACAAGGCCAACTTCTTTGAGCATAATGGCAAGTTCTAACATATCAGACACACTAGTTGCGTGAGAGATAATGGTTTGACGAATGACATCTTCCCCTAAGCGGTCTTTTTAATTCATGAGCAGTTTGGAAGATAGCCAACTCTTTTTCGAGTAGTTCAGATTTTTGCGCATGAGTTGCAGACAAAATGCGAGGATCCTCTAGCAACTCATGTAAAAGCAAGTCACATTTCTCATCTTCAGATAAGTCGCTATAGTGGTCATTGATACCAGCGGATGCAAGCAATTCAGCTACACAGGCTTCATGAACACTAGAATCTTGACATATCGATAGAAGCCAAGTAGAAACCAAAGACTTCTACTGCTTCTAAAAAGTTCAACAAATTCACCCGTAATTAAAGCTTCTGCCTTATTCTCAATCAAGGAATCATGAATGGTATTTAAATCATCTTTAAATTCTTCTACAGTTTGGTAATAAGGAGCGCGATCGTCTGCTAATTCCTGTATAGCACCTGAGATACGACTACCGATGTAATCTGAAATCACTCCTTGTTGATGACTATTTCCCCAATAAAACCTGCAACAGGACGATGCTCTTCTACCGTAGAACCAACTAGAGACCATTGTTTTAAGTTGAGCAAGGTCTGGATTAGTTTAGATTGAATCAAGTGGAAAGCACGGCGATAAGGTTCCTTTTCACGAAAAGACCGAATTGTCACCTGAGCGTTCAGCCATCTCTTCTACTGCTTTACTTGTTTTTGAAAGATTGGTTGAGAGAGAAAAGTTAAGGTAAAGACTAGAAATCTTGCTGATATAGTAATTTAAAATAACTTCACTTTGAATAGTAGCTGAGCGTTTAAGTGTCTCAGCTGTCACAAATGGTTTCGTCTCGGTCCCCACCAATCCACATACCCATGGTAATTGGTTTAGACTGGTTCAAATCAATGCCTTGCTCCTTAGCCAGACGTTTGTACTCCAGCATTAGGTTCGGAATGGCTTGAAGGAAGGAACTATTGTAGTATTCCATAACGTTAGTGATTTCATTGGTCACTTTTAGTTTCTTCTCACGAATCATGTCCGTCTGCATGATGATTTGAATATAACGGCGGAGATCATTATGCCATTTATCCTTGTTAATCAACCCCATCTTCACATCGCGGTATTTACGTAAAAGATTATGAATATGATTGGTCAGGTCCAGCATACTTTTTACGTTGCACTTAGGGTTAGAGTGGGCCGTTAAAACAGGGTACCACATTTAACTGCTCAAGAATTTCTCTAGCATTTTTCTTTTCTCTGCAACTATTTTTAATGGTTGTTGAAAGTTTACCAAGATAATCTTGGTCCACGTTATTAAGGGTGGTTGATTTCGTAGGCCAAGTCAACATCTTCTGAAATATTGATCAAAAGTGGCAAAATTGAAAAGTAACGAGAAATGTAGACCATTTCATCATTTGTAAGACTAGTTACAATTTCATTAAGACCTTGATAGTCTTCGTTAGTTGACAATTCTTTCAATTGCATAATCTTGTCAAAAGTCTCAGGAGACAACATATTTTTAGTGATGTCTTCCAACAACTCTGTCAAAAATTTGAACTTCTTCTTTTACAACTGATTTATTACTATAATTTTCTAATTTTTGAAGAGACATTTTTTCTCCTTTTTAAGCTGTCTTTAGATACGGTAACCCATTTCACTGTATAGTTTTGCACGGTTTTCACTGGCATCAATATTGAGAACAAAGGCAATAGCTACGGATAAAACTAAAAGACTATTTCCCCCTTGTGACAAGAAGGGGAAGGTTACTCCCGTCGAAGGGATCAAGCCTGAAATTCCACCGATATTAACAAAGACCTGAACTAAAAATCATGCCACCGATACCAATAGCCATCATTGAGTTGAAAGGATCCTTAGCTCTGATACCAACTAGAATGATACGTAGAATGAGGAAGAAAACAAGGGCTAAAATAAGACTAGCTCCAACAAAACCAAATTCTTCAATCACAATAGAAAAGACAAAATCCGTGTGGGCTTCCGGAAGGTAGCCACGTTTTTCAATCGAATTCCCCAAACCTAGACCAAACCAGCCACCATTAACCATGGCATAATAGGAATTGGCCAATTGGTGCCCCAGCTCCAGATAGGTCATCGAAGGGATTGAAAAAAGGCGCTAAAACGTTTTGCTACATAACCAAATACAGGGATTTTAGAAAATTTCTCAACACCAATAAACTTAATAGCCGTCAACGATAGGGTAGATGCTCCTATTAGCAAACCTATGATAGTTCCAAACCAGCGATGGGCAATACCACTAATTGTATACATTAGGATAGATACCAATAGTAAAATGGTTGCATTTCCCAGATCTGGGAAAAATAGCCAAACTACCAATCATTACCAAAAGAACAAAACGCCAATCGTTAAAAGCTCTCGGAAACCACTGATTTTTGTGTCAAAACTTGGAAATCATATACACCAATTTCTTCTTGTTGTTTAGAAAAAAACGTTGAGCAAGATACCAAATAATAATAATCTTTAGGTACTCAGCAGGCTGAATTGTAAACCAGTCCAACCTTAATCCAACCATAAGCTCCATTGATGGGAATCCCAACTAAACAGAGCCAAAGCTAGTAAGATTAACTCAGCAAACATGACTATAAAAATCAAGCGTTCATTTCGTAAAAATCTAATTTTAATTTATAAATCAAGGCGATAAGGAACAAACTGACTAGCCAAAAATAGTCCTTGGTTTCGAACTAATTGAAAGGCACTTTTACCTTCTTCAATCAATGTTGCACTTGTCGTCGAATAAACTACTATCAAGCCTAAAATAGACAAGAGTAGATATGGCACTAAAATGGAATAATTCAGCAGGTGCCTTTTTACTAATTTTCATACTTCACCATCTATAGAAAATCTTGTTTTCTTTTCATCATTTCTAGTTTTACTAGCTATTATACCATTTTTTAGACTAGAAAAAAACTCTTATACATGAAAGGAAGGAATTTCTACATATAATAAACTGAGTCAAAAGTAGTCCTAACATTTAATTTGACTTAGACTCCATGTTTTCTGTACTTTCAATCTTCATCAAAAACTCTACCTAAAGGCAGAGTTAAAAGTTTAGTTTGAAGTAGTTGTTTCGCTTGCAGTTGTTGTCTCATCTGCAGTCGTTGTTGTTGTCTCTTGGTTATTAATATACTGAGTGAAAATACTTTGGAAGGTTTGGTCCTTAACCTTAATATTTGCTTCTTGCAATTCTTTTACCAATGATACCTTGAACAAAAGTAGTATCATTTTGTTTTTGAGTTAAGATTACAGTTTTTTAATTTTTCTTTATAATCTTCCCAGTTAGCTGATTTTTCAGATTTCTTGGTTAGTTTAACAATATAGAAATTACTTGTGTAAGCTTGTGTCCCTGGGGCAGTAATAACATCAGATACACCATCAACATCTAAAGCGAAGGCAGCTTTCTTTACAACATCTGGCAATTCTGTCGATGCAGAGTCAAATGTGATTTCACCTCCATTTTCTTTTAGCTTTTTCATCTACTGAATTGTCTTTAGCTAACTGTGCAAAATCAGCTCCTGATTCTTTAGCTTTAGCCAGAACTTCTTTAGCTTTTTCTTCACTATCAAGACGAATAACCTGTGCAGTTACTTCTGGAGTGTACTCATCATATGCTTTTTGTAGTTTTCATCAGTCAATTCAGCTTCTGCAGCTTTTTTTAACAGCGTATTCTACTAATTTACTTGTTCGAATTTGTGCCTTACGACTTTCAGGTGTCATGCCTGCACGGGCCAATACAGTTTGGTAGCTATCACCGTATTTCTTTTTTGCTCTTCTGCAACAGCTTCTTCTACTTCTTTGTCACTAACTTCAGAACCGTATTGTTTTTTTCAAATACTTTTTGAATAGTCATATTGAGCAAAACTTGTTGCGCAACTGAACTATTTTTACTTCTTCAAAAAAATTGATGCTCAGTAATGACATCACCCTTCATAGTGATTAAGTCTGCTCCTTCAGAGCTCTTTTGAACATGCAGCTAAAGTAGCTACTGACAATAATGTGATGGCTCCTGCCATTAATTTTTCTTCATGTTTACTCCTTTTTCTAAAAACGGTCGAAAAATTTCTCTAGACCGACTCAATCATTATACCATATTTTTAAAGCAGATAACTTAAATAAGACTAAAAATACTAGCTTTTTAAATTTATTACGATTCCAGTTTTTCTTATTCCAAAAAGAACCTGAACAATGGTTCAAGTTCTTTGTTTGTCTTATATTATTTTTTTAGTGACGTCCTTTGTAAGTCAAGCCTGCTAGACCAAGACTTGCAAGGAGGAAGCCTGCAAATCAAGAATTGAATTTTGTTCTCCAGTATTTGGTAGGACTTTCGACCCACCTTCAGTCTTGGTATTTAGCGGTGTAGCTTGCGCTTTTGTGGTATCTGCTCCATTGCTATTTTTGACCTGTGGTTGTTGTATTTTTCACCACCTACAACAGCAATAGGCATTTGTATGCTACTGTCATTGCGATTTGCAGCGATATTTTTGAATGTCATTGCATAGATACTAAAGTGGTTGGTTTCAAAAGTCACCTTATCTGCATCTTTGCTTGAAATCAAGTGCTTGCAAAGCGCCATCTGGGGCAACATAGTAGACATTTTTCAACTGGTTTGTCGGCAGAAAGGGTCACTAAAAACCATGCCATTTGGCTGGATAGCCTTGCCGTTTGCGTCATATAAATGAATGTCATAAGCCTTGTAGCTTTTTCGTCTCAAGTGATTTAGCCTTGGTTTCTTCTACCTTGATGTAGCTAACATTTTTGAGCGTTGACTCTGAGCCACGAACTTGAACGCTTCCAGCTTCGTTCGAAAGGACTCGGCTTGTGCTTGGAGTAACTGGTTTCTCTGGCTTAGCAGGTTGTGGTTGATCTGGAACAGCTGGTGTAACTGGTTTCTCTGGCTTAGCAGGTTGTGGTTGATCTGGAACAGCTGGTGTAACTGGTTTCGGTGTGTCTGATGGTTTAGTTTCCGGCTTAACTTCTGGTTTCGAGGTCTCTGATGGTTTAGGTTCTGGCTTAACTCCTGGTTTTTGGAGTCTCTGAAGGTTTAGTTTCTGGTTTTTACTTCTGGTTTTGGAGTCTCTGATGGTTTTAGTTTCTGGTTTTACTTCTGGTTTTGGTGTCTCTGATGGTTTAGTTTCTGGTTTTTACTTCTGGTTTTGAAATATCAGAAGGTTTAGTTTCAGGCTTAACTTCTGGTTTCAGAGTCTCTGAAGGTTTGGCATCCGCATTTACCTTCTTATAACGTAGAAACATGTAATGTTCAAACGTAGTACCACCAGAATATGTACTCATTATCCTGTAGTCCACTTTATAACCAGGCATCCAGCTATAATACGAAACCACCTCATAGCCCTCAATATCTTTATAAATATTGATGGTCTCTCCAGGGTTTAAAACTCCATATTCTCGAGATATCTCCTTTCCCGTATCTGCATCGAAATAATCGATACGGTATTTGAGGGGCTCCTGCTTTTCTTCATCTTTTGGCGCTGGTTTTGGTGTTTCTGAAGGCTTAGCATCCGCCTTTTACCTTCTTATAATCTAGAAACATGTAACGTTCAAACGTTTGACCACCAAAATATCTACTCATTATCCTGTAGTCAACAATATATCCAGGCATCCAGCTATCATTCGAAACTACCTCACTCAGCCATCGATATTTTTTTATGGATATTGACAGTTTCACCAGGTTTTAATACTCCATATTTTCGAGATATCCTCTCTCCCGTTTCTGCATCAGAAATATTCGATAAGATAGTTGATGGGTTCTTGATTTTTCGTCAGCTTTTTGGCGCTGGTTCTGGTTTTAACTTCTGGTTTTTGGTGTCTCAGAAGGCTTCGTTTCAGGTTTTACTTCTGGTTTCAGGTCTCTGAGGCTTAGCATCCGCATTTACCTTCTTATATTCTAGAAACATGTATCGATATCCAGACGAAGACCCAAAATATCTATCCATTAACCGGTAGTCCACATTATAACCAGACATCCAACGACGATTCGTAACTACCTCATAGCCGTCAATATTTTTATGGATATTGATAGTTTCACCAGGGTTTAAAACTCCAATTTCTCGAGATAGCCTCTCTCCCGTATCTGCATCGAAATAATCGATACGATATTTGATGGGCTCTTGATTTTCGTCAGCTTTTGGTGCTGGTTTCTCCGTAGGTTGAGATGGTTTTTCTGGTCGATAATAACTATAACTAACTGAAATATGATCGCTTTCTACACCGTCAACAACAGCAGGATAAAAGTTGAATTTCTCGTAAGGTACAGTTTCTCCAGGTTTATAATGATTACCAGTAGTTGCTCCCCATCTTCCCTCTTCGTGTCTAGAATCCGTTATATCTTCCAAAATATAGCCATCTATCTCACCCTTAGGTAAAGTAAAACTCTCACCTGGCTTAATAGTGACTGTTATGCCTCGTTTTCCATCATCAATGGAATGATACTTGCGACGAAGAGGGCGTGTACCATCAGGGCCAAATTTTAGGAGTTTCAGTATAGCTAAAGTTAATATGAAGAGTCCGTTCGCTCCTATTAGGCTTCTCTAGCGGAAGTGTCTCATATTGAAGCCGACGATGTGCTATAATTGTATCGCCTTCTTTTGTGAGAGTATACTCCCTATCTTTAGATGTCTCATCTATTTCATAAACTTCAGATCCAGCTGTCTTCCCAAAATTATTTAGATTATCATAACTAATATTCAGTATTTTTGGGGTAAGCTCTTTCAAGCCTATATCCTTCAAATGTTGGAGCATCAATTGTTAAATCTTCACCAAAGTTAACAGTTCCTGTCAACGTTTTTAGTAGGTTCTACTTCCCCCACAATACCTATATGTTTAAAATGTAGTTCGATTACATATCGGATAGGAAGATGTTTTTTCTTCTTTTTAAGGTTGCATCTCCTCCTGGGGTAGCAGCTGGCTGAGTTTCGGCTACGTTTGCTGTTGACTTAGCTTCAGGTTTCACTTCTTCAACCGGTTTAACCTCTGGTTTTTCTGAATCACTTGGTTTTGCCATTTTCTACTGGTTTTGAAGCTGTATTTGGCTGCTCTGCCACATTTGTGTCTGCCTGAGCTGTATGTTGGCTGTTCTGCCACATGTGTATCTGCCTGAGCTGTAAAGCTGGCACTACACCCAACACCGCAACCGCAAAGGTTGCGATACCGAGTTTAACAAGTTTATTTGTTTTCATAGTTTCCTCCATAGGCATGTAGATTACCTTTTAGGGTGGGCAAATACTACAAAATCCCTAATTTTTTTGATTTTTAGTGTTTCGAAAAATACACCTCAAGCACTTGAGCGACAAGGGTTTTGGTGTATCGTGTAACGACCGTTAAACGATACACTAAAAACAAAAATACAAATCCAACACAGGCTCAAATCCTTGTTAAATTCGTATTTTCTGAAATATTCACATTATTATTTTTGAATGTTTCGCCAAACAGTCGTTAATCGAAACATATTTACGCCTTCATTGTAGCATTTTTATCTTGTTTTTAGCAAGAATTTTTGCGAAACATTTTTACGATTGATGGCCACCTTGTTTCGTTTCCAAGACTTTATAGATGGTCGAGGTCGAAATTCGTTCTGTTTTTGCTATTGTTCTGATGCTTGATTCCCCTGCCAAATACTGCTCAATGATTCTCTCTTCCTTCTCTTTCGAAATTCGCTTGGCACCCTAGTTTAACGCCATTTTTCCTTGGCTTTTACGAAGACCTTCACGGGTCCGAAATCGCAGATTTTCCAGTTCACTTTCTGCTACAAATCCTAAAATGACACAAAGTAACCTACCAATGAGTGAGTCGGTTTCCAGTTTTTCATGTAAACTGACTAGCTGAATATCCGAAGCATTGAATTGTTCAATCAGTTCTAGTAATTTGAACATGGAGCGAGTCAGGCGATCTAACTTATAGATAGTAAAAGTGACCTGTTTGCCTACCTTTGAAAGCTCATAGCCAATTTTAAGGCTTTTTCGAGTTCTGGGCGTGTATTGTTTGAACCAGATTCACGTTCGATAAAGAGCTGGTCACAGTGCTTTAAGAGCCTCGATTTGCACCTCAAGCCCAAATCTTGCTTTTTGGGTAGAAACGCGAGCATAGCCTATATTGATGGTGGTTTGAAACATAAAATCCTCCTGTTTTTTTGATACAGAAGGATTATACGATTTTTAAAAATTATTCCATTTCAGGTAAACTTACATTTTTCACATTTTTTCTCAGCATGAGAATTCCGTCTCCGAGTGGAACTAATGTGGCAGTTAATCCTGGATTGTCCAAAGTCGCATCAAAGAGTCGTTGCAAGCCACGATAGATTGTCCTCTGGCCTCTCCGGACTTCCATGATATCTTTGGCAATATCCCTCCTTGGAAAAATATCATCCAAAAACAACCACTCCTCCAACATCCAGATGTTTAAAGATTTCTGGTAGAAAGACGATATACTTAGACTTGGCTGAGTCCATAAATACAAAGTCGTAGGACTCTGTTAAGGTCGAAAGGACATCCACAGCATCGCCTTCTAAAAGGGTAATCTGCTTGCGACTATCAAAGCGGGCTAAATTTTTCCTTGGCAAAAACCAATCATCTCTGGATTACGATCTATAGTCGTGATTTTAGCTTCGGGCGCGTGTTCAGCCATCAAGAGGGCTGAAAAACCAGTGCC
>BNJV01001603.1_pt1 | contig 87309 bp, 129 predicted proteins | sample 8540591 | NCBI WGS metagenome assembly BNJV01 (sample SAMD00202457, study PRJDB9452) | human saliva metagenome | host: Homo sapiens
TTATTGCTGTCCGGTAAAATGTGTACTTTTTGGCCATGTTATTGAAGTTTTTCACAGAAACAAAGGTAACAAAAAGGGCTGAAATCCGAGAGTGGATTTTCGGCCCTTAACTTTTTATATATGAAAAAGGTTTACCGAACAGCAATATTTATAAATAAACGATTCGCGCACGCGTCAAATCACTCGAAAATGACTTTCGCCCGGCGCGGAAATGCCAAACCACTCGGAAAAAAAGCTTGAAACTCATCGAATAAGCCCTATTCATGAATTGCATATACGTTATAGTGCGGGAGAGAAAGAGACTATAGTTCTGTCAGTAAAGCGTTCAGAGTTAAGTATTGTTCAGGCCCTCAAACGCTTAGGTATTCCAAGGCGTACTTTTTATAACAGGTATCAGAAATCTGCCACAGGTGGAGTGAATGCTCTTAGAGAAACGCCTTGTAGGAGGCAGACGACATGGAACCAAATCCCCGACTATATTCGACAAATAGTGGTCGAACTTTCTTTAGAGCATCCTGTGCTCACTCCCAGGGAGTTGTCCGTCCTTTTATTGGAAGAGAGTCAGATATTCGTTTCTGAGTCAAGCTTTTATCGTATCCATGGCAAAACCCTTGCATCCGCAGACACAAGGAAAGATAGAACGATATCACAGATCGATGAAAAAAATGTGATTAAAAGCTAAATCTTTATTTTTTTGTCCCTCTGAATTGGAAAAATGCTATCGATGAGTGGGATGAAATACTATAATGAGAGCAGATTTCATGAATCGTTGGACAATCTTACACCAAGAGATGTATATTTAGGGCAAGGGGAAGAAATTAAAAAGGATAAGAGAAACAATAAAACAAAAATTCAATCAACAAAAGAATTTTATGATAATAAAACAATGAAATATCAGAGTAAATAACTATATTTGCAGTTGTGCACTTTTGTTTGACAACGTACAGATCCGTTGAACAAGTCGTATAAGATTTCAAACAGTTTTTGAATTTACAATAGATCAAGAAATGTAGAAATATGAAAAGGATTACAATTATTTTTATTTTTCGCTAATTTTGACTTTGCCTATAGCAGCCCAAAAGAAAACATTGGAATTAGGCATATATGGAGGTTTGCAAACCTATACAAAAAAATCGGCAATCCATACGAAAAACTCATTCAGTTCGGGCTTTGGCATCGGTTTTCTATCCAAGTATTATATCAGCAATCGTCTTTTTTTGGACTACCGACTTATTCGGAGCTACCGATGATGGTACAGAATTGAAATTGACGAATATTCCTGAAGGTAATCGGATTTTATCTATGTCTCGTAAAGACTATTCAATAAGTACGGGGCTCGGTTTTTAATGTTATATCAACAAAACAGTTCAACTACTATTTGCAATTGTGTGGTGGTATTGGCATTATTGATGGAAGCTACGAACACTTTACGCCTAACAACGGCACAGAACGTATAGATATAAAACATACGTCCTATATTATCTCCCCTTCTACTGGAATAGACTTTATAGTTGCTAATCATTGGAAGATAGGAGCAGGATATACCTTCCGATATTTGGGAGATTTTGATGGAAGCCATTCCCTTTTTGCACGTATTACCTATGTTTTTGATTAGGATGCTAAAGAATTGACAAATCAGGAGGTCAATAAAAAGGGCTGATAATTCGGTCGTGTAATTTCAACTGAGTCAAGGCTCTAATCCTTCATATTTTTACCTCATTTGGATAACACGATTTTTTTAATCGTGCGCGAGACGAGGGAGCCTTTTCTTTGCGGGCAAAGTTACACATTTTAGCGGACAGCACTAGTAATATATCAAAAGCATTATTAACTTATTTTGCTTTTTATGCTTCTGAACGTTTCAGAAAGAGCAAATGGAGATTTTTCATGCTTCTGAACGTTTCAGAAACACCAAATGAAACTTTTTCGCGCTTCTGCTCACGTCAGAAACACCAAATGAAACTTTTTCATGCTTCTGCACACGTCAGAAACACCAAATGAAACTTTTTCATGCTTCTGCACACGTCAGAAACACCAAATGAAACTTTTTCGTGCTTCTGCACACGACAGAAACACCAAATGAAACTTTTTCATGCTTCTGCACACGTCAGAAACACCAAATGAAACTTTTTTCATGCTTCTGCACACGACAGAAACACCAAATGGAACTTTTTCGCGCTTCTGCACACGACAGAAACACCAAATGAAACTTTTTCATGCTTCTGCACACGACAGAAACACCAAATGGAACTTTTTCATGCTTCTGCACACGACAGAAACACCAAATGGAAAATTTTTTCGTGCTTCTGAGCGACTCAGAAAGAGTAAATGGAGAATTTTTCGTGCTTCTGCACGCGTCTGAAAAAGAAATAATAGTAATAAACCGGCAAAAGAAGATACGATTGAGAAGCCAAAAAGATGAACGATAATAACAAAAGTTATAAAATAACTACATAGGGTCAGTTTCGAAGATTACATGGGAACAGTTTCAATGATTTTTCCAATTAGCCCAATAATAGCTGCATATTTTTATATTCTCATCTTTAAAATATATTTGGACGTATATCATAATATTTCTTAAACCTATATTCAATCGTATCAGCTATTTGTTGATCACCAATGGATATATCCCAAATTACTTTTTAGAAATGGGCGTCGAAGAATTTGGTCTTTACAGAGTGTAGAACTAAAATAGAGATTGCTTTTATAACGTCCATTGGTACCTGGAGGTGGAGGTATATCGAAAGGAATTTGTTCTATTGCTATCAATTTGCCCCTTATAACACTATATGAGTATTGATAATATAGATATGTAGGAAGAATAGCTCCTTTGCGGTCAAGTAATTTTTAACGAATTAATTCTAATGACAGGAATCGTATTTCCAGTCAATAGAAAATGATATTCAAAAATTATTATACATAATAGAATCTACATCCGACAGGGTTTGATAGCTAAAAATAAACTTTCATAGAGTCAGATAATTTATTATCTGACTCTATGTACTCAGGGACAAAAGAACTATTAGGAGAACATTTGATTACTTGGTAATTATTTATTTTCCCTTGTACAAAATAATCCCCAACCTGTTTGTATCATACATGATGTCATAAAAAAACAGGCAAACATGCAAATAACAACTAAATATTTCATTCTTCTTGTTTTGATTCTTTTCGATTTTTTTCTTGTACGTTGTCAAACAAAAAGTGCACAACTGCAAATATAGTTATTTACTCTGTAATATCATTCTTTTATTATCAGAAATTCTTTTTGTTGATTGAATTTTTGCTTTATTGTTTCTCTTATCTTTTAATTTGCTCCCTTGCCCCTAAATATACATCTCTCGGTGTAAGATTGTCCAACGATTTATGAAACCTCCTCTCATTATAGTATCGGCTGCAACGACGAAATTATGTCTACACGTTCCAATAGACCCTCTTTCATGCAGAATACGATAAAAGCTTGATTCTGAAATATTGCTGTCTGGTAAAAACTAAACAGCATGATTTTTCGTGCGGAATTGTCTCAAAATAGGCAATTCCGCATTATTTTTGAAAAATCAAGCCCTAATCCTGTAAGGAACTCCCGTAAACTTCCACACGGAAACGCGAAAAGAGATTTTTAGCCCTAAAGCGTCGCGCGGAAGCATGAAAAATGATTTTTGGCCCCAGCGTCGCGCGGAAGCATGAAAAAGAGTTTTTAGCCCCTAAAGCGTCGCGCGGAAGCATGAAAAAGGATTTTTGGCCCTAAAGCGTCGCGCGGAAGCATGAAAAAGAGTTTTTTTAGCCCCTAAAGCGTCACGCGAAAGCATGAAAAAGGATTTTTGGCCCTAAAGCGTCGCGCGGAAGCATGAAAAATGATTTTTGGCCCCTAAAGCGTCGCACGGAAGCATGAAAAAGAGTTTTTGCTCTAAAGCGTCGCGCGGAAGCATGAATTCAGGTTTCAACTTTTATATGACAATAATGCTTACCGCACAGCAATAATACATAAACAAATATCCCATTTCAAATAATATCCGGCAAGTCCTAATACAGGGCTTACCGCATAGCTCTTATACCACAATCCTTCCATATAAAACTTTAGAGAATATCGGGCATGTACGCTCAAATCTTAAACCTATTGTGATGCTTTGCACGTGAGGGAGACATATTGTCAAAACCTCCGCCAAACCCTTTGAAATGGTCTGAAGGAAAACCATTATCCTTAGACCTTACCACACCACGATATTAGTGCCCAACGGTCCAATATCCGATTGACATAGTTAACCGTCTCTTGCCCACGCATATATCCGTGCTTCACCACAGGATCATTGTAATATGCGGGTGTGCTCAAACGCAAAACAAACTCTTGAACCTCATTCCAGGAATAAGGATTACGCCCATATTTACGTGCTAAAGCCATGGCATCACGTATATGAAAAGAACCTCCATTATAGCCAGCAAGCACATAACAACTCCGTTCGGCAGGGTTGGGCACGTCTGCAAAGTGTCCCGACAATTGTCGAATATACTTAGCTGCTGCTGCTATATTAAGTTCTGGGTCATAAATATCCTCCCGAGCTATGCCCAGATGGTCTGCCGTTCTCGGCATGATTTGCATCAACCCACAAGCCCCTGCCCATGAATGTGCGCGAGGGTCAAACGTCGATTCCTGATAGCATTGTGCGGCCATCAGGCGCCAATCCCATCCTGCCATAGGTGCATATTGCTGAAAATAAGAATCCCATTGAGAAATCTGACCACGCGCTCTGTTCAACATGGGTGAGTAGACATGGCGTGTCACACTACGTGCCGACAAAAGGAAATTCTCTTCTTTCTTCAACGAAACTATCATTGATGGACGATACCAATGGTTCAAAGAGTCGGCTAACTCCACATTATTCTCTTGAACTGCCCATTGTGCATGAAGGGAATCAATCTTCACTCCACAATATCTTATGCCTTTATAGGTTTGAGGGTAAAGGAAAGGCAACCAAATCTCCATCGCCCGACTTCAACTTCCTTACCATCTCCAACGTATCTCTACACACTTCAACACGAAGAGAAACACCTAAACTTTAGGCAAACTTCTCAGCCAAAAGATATTGTAACCCCATACCTCTACCATGATAATCATAATAGGTTTCAGGACCCGACATCGTGAGCATAATTAGTTCTCCATTGTTCTGTATATCAGAAAGAGTAAATGCCTTCTGTGTACTTACAGAATCATCTCCACCCACCTCTTCTCCCCAGGGCGTAAGCATCTTTTCCCTTTTTCCCTTACATGATGCTAACAAAACCAAGTGTCAGCAATCCCATAAGACATACAATATATAAACGGTGCATAAGCATTATTATATTTTTCAACAAACAGAGGAGTTTCTTCTTGTAGTCACAAAATTACAACATAATTTGGAAATATCCATTTAAATCCATATTTTTGCAAAAGCAAATAGCATCATTAAAATATATTATTCATACGCCTTTTGGAAGTTTATACTATCCAGATAATATCAGAGGCATCTTCATAAGAAAACAATCCTATAGAGAGAACTGAAAACTTTATGCCTGGCAAAATATATGGGCGTTATCGTTAAAAAGAAACACTGAAAAGCCCCATGCCAACACAAGGGAAATCATTGCGTTAGACAAGAATGAGAATCCATATAACAAGCCATTCAACACCTATCCAGATTCTTATCAAGAAGAATTGAGACAAAAAGTGGCTGACGTAAAAGGCATTTCTAAAGATAATATCATCCTAAGCAATGGTTCAAATGAAGCTATTGACAGGATAATCAGAACTTTTTGCGAACCTCACATTGACCATATTGTGACCTTGTCTCCTTCTTATGACATGTATACATATTGTGCAGAAATAAATGGTGTAGACTATAAATCCATAACGCTCAATAGTGAATTCCAAACTACAGCAGACGAGTTACTCAATGCCTGTGAAGAAAATACGAAGTTGATTTTTATATGTTCACCCAATACTCCTTCTGGAAACATCATTAATCCTGAAGTTATCGAACAAGTACTTCACTCCTTCGAAGGTATTGTTATCATCGATGAAGCCTATATAGACTTTGCAAACCACCCCTCATTTCTAAGAATTCTCCACCAGAATCCTAATCTCATCATCCTTCAAACCATGAGTCATGCATGGGCTTCGCTGCCATACGCTTGGGCATGACCTTTGCATCCGAATCCATTATAAATTTACTGCAAACAGTTTGTATGCCTTATAGCCTCAATATACTAACACAAAAGCATGCTTTAGAGGGCACTAAACGACCCATTTGAAACCGACAAACGGGTAAAATTAATTAAGCAAGAACGCAATAGAATGATGCAAGCCTTCTTAGATTTACCTTGTTGTGAAAAGGTTTTTCCTACAGAAACTAATTTCTTTCTGGCAAAAAAATGAAAAAGGCAGAGGATATTTATAATTATCTTATTCAACATAGAATAAAAAGTCTATGATTGCAAAAATTTAGAACAATGTGATAATTGTCTACGCATAACGATTGGTACAAAAACTGATAATGAGGCACTATTAGCGGCATTAAGGAGTTATCAATAGAGATTATGCATGCAAAAGGCTCATAATTAATCAGTTTGATGTGTAAAATGAGAAAAGAGTTCTGTCGGTGATAGTACAAAAAGGTAAAGATGCAAAAAGAGAATGCTTCCTCGATATTATGAAAAGTATTCATCAAATCAGGCACTCTTTTTATAATCTCATTACTTTATTCCTTTTTCCTTAAGACGTTTGGCAATCACTCTCTTATAATTGACCTGTTCGTGAAAAATGGAAAATCATTTTACCAAAATGTATCCAAGGCTGCACTTTTTGTTTGACAACGTACATATTCCTATTGGTTGGTTATTCTATTTTTTTCGATAATTTTACCATCATCCCTAATTATATAAGTTTTAACTTTCTGAGAAGAATCTATAAATGTAGTTTTAACCTTAATAGAAAAAGTTTTTGTCAATTCTAAAAGGATGTAATCTCCTTAGACTCATCACTGTCTCGGTTCAAACCAAAGTCCTTCAACATAGAGGTTTGATATGATGGTATTATTCTTGATAGATAGTAAATAAAAATCGATAGTCAAAATCCCCACAATCCATTGGAACCAAAATCAAATATATATCGCCTTTATTGGGCAACGGTAGGTACCTGAGTTTATTCCCTGTATCACAAAGAAATTCAGAAACACCTTTCAGGTACTTACTTTCTATCAAATTGTATTTTTACTGTCTTTATGTCAATACGCTTATCGTATGGCAATGTTTCGTTACTCTTCGCCAAGAGACTCTTATTCGTAATTGCCCTAAAGGGATTTGTATAGCATATCCTCCGTATTGGAATAAAATCCACTTTGGGGATTCTTATAATGTAAGACAAATTCTCTTTTATATATCAAGAACAGATCTTTCCCATTACAAGGTATTGTTTTGCCATAAAGTATAATCCTCCCAATCAAAAGCACCTTTCTCTTCATCCAAATATCTTTCTATTTGTAAATATGGTATTGAATCTTTTAATATTTAATGAAAAACTCTTTATTGGCTTTTAATGAAATAGTTATGTAAATCTTTTATGTAATATCGGGTATCATACATAAAATAGGATTTGGGTATCTCTTTATATTGGCTAAAAGAATCTTTTTGTTTTTCCATTAATAATAAGCGTGTCCTTGTTTGTCTCTACTTTTGGAGGAACTGAGAGTCTCGTTAATAAGGAGGAAGCTGCTTGTGAGTCTGAATTATATATATTATCTAATGATATAAATTGCCGATTAATCACGTTCCTCCTACACAGAAGACTTCACTTCTTGTTCTGAATAAATTCCTCTTTGCTCAGATACATACACTTTCTTTGAAGACGCTTTTACACGCACATAGAGCTGATAAAAAGTAAAAATAATAACATACCTCATATCTAATTGTTTATGTAGTTGCTGTTGTTAAAGATGTCAACTTCTTTAAGTTTTCTGTTTCTTAAACCTTTTTCTGATGCCGTTCCTCTATTGATTGTACGTTGTCAAACAAAAGTGCACAACTGCAAATATAGTTATTTACTCTGATATTTCATTGTTTTATTATCATAAAATTCTTTTTGTTGATTGAATTTTTGCTTTATTATTTCTTTTATCTTTTTAATTCTCTCCCTTGTCCTAAATATACGTCTTTGGGTGTGAGATTATCCAACGATTCATAAAATCTTCTCTCATTATAATATTTCACCCACCCATCGATAGCCTTTTCTAATTCAGAGGGACAAAAATAATGATTTAGTTTTTATCACATTTTTCATCGATCTGTGATATCGTTCTATCTTTCCTTGCGTCTGCGGATGCAAGGGTTTGCCATGAATATGCTTGATGTTATATACCTTACCGAGATACTCCTTGAGCGAGGAAGCAATATAGCATGGCCCATTGTCCGATAGTAAAGCAAGGAGGATTCCGAAGTGTAACCCTCGGCCTTTTTCAACTGCCTTGTCTATTGTTCTAGATACATCTTCAGAGGTCATACTCGAGCATATCTCCCAATGGATGATATACCTGCTAGTCATCATCAATTACCGTAGAGAGATAATACCAGCCCCAACCCTTGACTTTTGAAATAGGTAAAATCGGTCTGCCATATTTACGGCAGAGCTCTGCGATGCTCTGTTCACCACGGATTCCTTCCATCACAATTAAAACCTTTTTGTTCTGAAGTGAAAAATTCGTTTCGTGTTACGACGAATATCCTTTAACAAGGATTCTGATGTTCTCTGCAGAGAACCTGCTGAAAGATTCTTTTTTTGCTGTCATTGTGCAAATATACTTTTTTTATTAATAATTATAACTAAAACCCCAAACTTAATTGAAGCTCAAGTTGTGCACTTTTGTTTGACAACGTACAGTATATTTAGGACAAGGGAGAAAATCAAAAAGATAAGAGAAATTATAAAGCAAAAATTCAATCAACAAAAGAATTTTTGATAATAAAACAATGAAAATATCAGAGTAAATAACTACATTTTGCAGTTGTGCACTTTTGTTTGACAACGTACAGGGCTGCCAAATACTATATTTCGGCATACCCCATCCTTGCTCATAATAATCGTCAACATTTTATTTTTGAAGTCGATGCTAAAATATGATATACAATGTATAAATACTATATATTCTTTTTCTTGCTGTTTGTCACAATAACAGACATTACAGCACAAACAGACAGTACCAAGACCGAAAAACTGCCAGAAGTTGTTGTTACTGCTGATGGTCAAATTGAAATGAGCAACAAGGCATTGTTGATACCAACTCAACTTGAGAAAAACATTCTACAAATGGTTTTTAATCTCACTATATCTTATGCAGACTCCTGACTTGGAAGTATCGGCACGCACTCGTAGCATTACTACTCATAGTGGAGGAGAGGTTGTATTGTGCATTAATGGAATGGAGGCATTGCCAGAAGATGTAGCATCTCTTAGTGCAAAGAACATTCGTACAATAGAGTATATAAGAACTCCAAGCGGTAAATATGCAGGTAAAGCAGGATTGGTTAATTTTGTAACTGTAAAAATAAATTATGGGGGTAATGTGTATTTTTTTCTGTAAAATGAAGGATTTGCCTACAAATCGGGGAATATTTAGCTTTTGCTGATTTTAATAAAAACGATACACACTTTCCCTAACCGTCACCGGTGACCTGCATAGAGACCATAGCTATACAGAGGGAAATGATATGTTTGTCTTTTTTCAGATAAATCCGTTTTTGGGAACGTAATTATAAAGATGAGAGTCCGTTGAAAAATAAATAATGGGCAAGCTATGGGATTGCGCTTAACCTCCATGGGGGAACACCCACAGATTAAATACCTATGTGAGCTTTTAATCGTCAGGCTGTGCCAAATTCCAATACCATACAGGGTATTTACTACACCGAACCATATGGTGCAACAAAGCGTACTGTTTCATATAACAGCCAATCTATAGCACCATCAGCGTATGTAAATTACACATTATGAGTTGCTCTAAAGAGCAGGCTTTTGACGTTACAGCATCTGCTTCTATGGGGCACAATAAATACACAGTCTGTATGCAGAAACAGAACAAGCTTCATTGAGTTCAAAAGTAATAGAAGATAACTATGTGCTGAATGGTAATATTCGCTATTCGAAAACTTGGAAAAATAGCCTTACTCTAACAGGCGCATTGAGCAATGATTATAAACATTATGCTGATAATTATGATGGAACAGCAATTGAAAACAAAGATCTCGACTTCCAACATTACTGTTGGATTACTTCAACTTAGCAAATATAGTGAGAAATACTATTACTATATCTCTGCGGGGTATCTAACACGGCCGTTTCTTTTAAACTCCATACATGATAATTACTGTATGCCTGTTGCTTTTTATGGTGGAAACTATGTCATTATTAACAAGCACTCTTTTATCGTTAAATGGTCTTTTTACACACACTTTATTTGAACCGTCAGAAAAATTCAATGGTTGTTCCGACATCTTTTTGAGGCAACTTGTGGTAATCCTGACATTGCACCGATGAAAGTATTAGGAAACACTCTTTCATACAATGGACAAATTGGAAAAATTCGTTTGTCTTTATCGTATGATAATAATATTTATTTTGACAACATAGTACATCAGTATACAGCTAATACGAATACGATTTTTGATACTGTATAAATGACGGAACTTTCTACGGTAATATGTTTACTGTAGGTTGTACCCTATAATTTATTCAATGAGCATTTGCGTTTGAGCGCCACAGCGATTGAAGAATGTAATACATTGCAAAAGGGGCTACTTACGATATGTCGCACAACAGTTTTCGCATAAAAAGGTGGCTTGGTTTATCTTGCAGGAGAATGGATTCTAGTTTCGATTATCAGACTCCATATAAATCACTTGATATTCGACAACCGTGGTTCATCCAACGTCGTCCTACTCTATGAATGGAAAGTGAGTTGGACTCATAAGGCATTGGCTATTGAGGCTTTAGTACGCAACCTTTTCACGTTATGACAAGCAACATATAACAATGGATTATGGGTGTTATAATAGAAATTCGCGGATTTTTAACGAAATCAATAGGGTAATATAAATTTAACACTGACTTACAGCCTTAGCTATGGCAAGAAATCTAAACGTGGAGAAATTGAGGTTAATAAGAATATTGATAGTGCTATCATGAAAATGTATTAATCAATGACCAAAACGATAGAAAGTCTTCATCAACATGATTCCATGCAATGTGGCATAGCCAGTTTGCAAATGGTATGTAAATATTTCGGCAGGGAATATACATTAGATTCTCTGTCGAAACTTTGCTTTGCCACAACGGAAGGTGTTTCAATGTTAGGAATCAATGAAGCAGCTAATACCTTGGATTACATACGGCATGTGCGAAAATTTCTATCGTCATGTTAAACGAAGCACCATTGCCCTGTATTCTCCATTGGAATCAGAATCACTTTGTGGTCTTATATAATATTAAGAAATCCAAGAAGTTCTATGTCGCAGACCCAGGGAAGGGATTGGTTGCTTATACCTTAGGCGAGTTCAAACAACATTGGATAAGCACGAACTCCAATGGTGAGGACAAGGGCATTGTTATGTTCTTGGAAAACCACCCTGCGTTCTTTACTTATAAGATGCAAAGGTGAAGAGAACATCAAAGAAAAGAGGTCTTTCCGCTTTCTCTTTGGGTATGTGAAGAAATACCGCAAAGTATTTTCGGACAAATCATCTTTGGGTCTGGTAGTCGGAAGCCTCCTGCAGCTTGTCCTGCCATTCCTTACCCAATCTATCGTGGATGTCGGTATCAAGAATCAGATATAGGTTTTTGTTTGGCTTATACTCTTGGGGCAGTTGATGCCATAATCAGCCGAACGGCGATAGACTTTATCCGCAGATGGTTATTGCTTCACATTTCACGTATCAACATATCATTGGTAGTTACTTCTTCATCAAGCTATTGAAACTGCTCTATGTCTTCTCTTTTGATACGAAACTCATGGGCGACTTGATGCAGAGAATGAACGACCATAGCCGTGTGAACAACTTCCTTACTCAGCAGACGCTCAACATCGCTTTTTGCCATGCTTACTTTCGTGGTATCTTCAGTGGTGCTATTTTTCTATAACAAATTGGTGTTTGTCATGTTGGGAAGCATTCTTTATGGTGTATGGATGACCTTATTTTTGAAGCGAAGAAAGGTACTTGATTACGAACAGTTTGAGCAGCGATATCAACAACAACAAAACTTATGAGTTTATCACCTCTATGCTGCACGTTGTCAAACAAAAGTGCACAACTGCAAATATAGTTATTTACCTGATATTTCATTGTTTTATTATCAAAAATTCTTTTGTTGATTGATTTTGCTTTTATAATTTCTCTTATCTTTTTAATTTTCTCCCCTTGTCCCTAAATATACGTCTTTTGGGTGTGAGAGTTATCCAATGATTCATGAAATGATTTTTCGCCGAGCGCGGAAAATGCCAAACCTTTCGGGAAATAACTTTCGCCAAGCGCGAAATGCCAAACCTTTCGGGAAAAGACTTCGCCGAGCGCGGAAATGCCAAACCTTTCGGGAAATGAGTTTTCGCCGAGCGCGGAAATGCCAAACCTTTCGGGAAATGAGTTTCGCCGAACGCGGAAATGCCAAACCATTCGGGAAACGACTTTCGCCGAGCGCGGAAATGCCAAACCTTTCGGGAAATAACTTTCGCCAAGCGCGGAAACTCCAAACCTTTCGGGAAATGAGTTTCGCCGAGCGCGGAAATGCCAAACCTTTTAAAAAGTGAGTTGCGAAGCCCACTAGCAACAATTCCTTTTAAAAAGACAATTTACAGATAAAGATACTCTTTTACACCAAAAGATAAACTCAAAAACAAAATAAAACAGGACCACTTTAAATGATTCCATAGGCCACTTTGTACGATTACAACAGGGTCTCGCTTTAAATAAGCCAAAGGGGGACCACTTTAGGTGAATATTTCCAGCTACAGATGAACAAGTATTCCCGAGCGATGCAGAAAAATGAAAGACGAGGAATAAAAACCTATGAAACAGTTGTTTAGTTTCAATTCGTAACCCCTTTTTGCTTTTTCCCTTGATGGGTTACGATTTGGTAACGGAACTCCTGCCGTTTGATGCTCGTTTTCGCTACTCCCAAAATAGCAAAAATGCTAAATAGTGCTATTTCAAATCGTTACATTCTCTTGCATTTCCCTTTGTTTCTTAATTCTTAGCTACCGATTATGCTATCAAAAAGGCTCATAATTAATCAGTTTGATGTGTAAAATGAGAAAAGAGTTCTGTCGGTGATAGTACAAAAGGTAAAGATGCAAAAGAGAATGCTTTCTTCGATATTATAGAAAAAGTATTCATTAAATCAGGCACTCTTTTATAATCTCATCACTTATTCCTTTTTCCTTAAGACGTTTGGCAATCACTCTCTTATAATTGACCTGTTCGTGAAAATGGAAAATCATTTTACCAAATGTATCCAAGGCTGCACTTTTTGTTTGACAACGTACATTTATAGTTGAACTAATAGCTCTATCGTTGTAACTATATCATTTTTTATCATACTCTATTACTACTCCCGTATGTCCTCTCTATAGGAAAATATCTCCTTGTTTAGGTATATAGCGGGTATTCTTATGTTTAACAAGCCACTTTGGATGATTCTTACCATATTCTATCATGCTCGCCGTAGTCCAATCTCTATAGGTTTCCTGTGACCATTCTATTTTTGCAGCATAACGTCCCACCATTTCAGAATAATTCATTGCTTTTTGCTCTTTTATCTTTTGATAGAGGATTGATATCGACTCATTTATCGTTTTCTTGTATCTCATCTCATAATATTGTGAATAAAATTTCAGGTTCTCATATCCATAATAATTCTTTTTGAATCCATTGAACAATTCCGATTCTTTGAATACGTATTACTTATAATACCGATAACACCGGGTTTGTTGTTCCTTTTCTAATTCTTTTCTTTGATGGTAAGTTCTAAGAATATAGGCCACATCTTCGTCAAGATTACCTCGTAGTGTTTTATAGGGTTTCGTTAGAATCTCTTCAAGAAAAGGTATAAAACATCGTCTGACAGTTTTCACTCTGTACAGTATTGTCTGAATATATTTCTTCTCAGCCCATTTTTCCGTTTATCCCAATTCTCCCAAAGAATATAGAAAACCAAGCATCCCATTATCCTCATCGTCTTTTCATCTTTTTAAAGATAAAAGGCTTTAAGATTATCATCCCAATATCCAAAGATCTGTACTAATTCATATATGTGGTATAAAATCTTGCATATAGCAAAATCTGATTTCTTTTCCATAGAATAGATAATTATTGAAAAGTCAAGAGATATAATTTATCATACATACCTCTGAATGAATATTCAAATCAACAAATCTATCTTCCGATATATGCATAAGGCTATTTGCCTGTCATCAATTAAAGGATTTAATTCCACTTCAATGATATCACTTTGTCTTTCCTTTAATATCATATCCAAATATTTGTTTTATTTTAGACCGAAATTTGCGTACTGCGGAAATTTGAAAGCCACTTTTAGTCAAAAGTAACTTTCTCTCATTTTCTCTATTTCCCATATTATCTGCCACTTTTTTGTCGCTATATTTTTGCTGGGTATTTGACTCTTTTCGCTGATTTCTCATACATCCATAGCTACAGCTAAGCATTATGCATTCAAGCAAAATCATTGCTATTCTATGATTCCAAAACCATAATTTCCTTTTTAACAACATTTCTTTCTAATAATACTAAAATAACATCTTTTGAAAATCCTCAAGATCAGGGATATTATTAATTATTTGGGTGACAATTTTGTTTGTCTTTTGACCTTTTTCTATTCCCATAGTTTGCTGTATGGGTTGTTACATCCGACAGATCCTACATCGCCATCCACCATGAATAGCAATCCCACTTCTTGATCCATCTGGCCCGTTTATGTAACACTTTCCCCATCCCTTTGTATCGCTAATGTACAAATCGTAGCTCTGTTCTTTTAAACCTTTATTAATATAATATTTCTTCTTCTGGAGGACATCTCATTGTGAGTTCCATATCTTAACGTTGATCTGCTCGTCATATGTGCATCACGAGCTACATAAGTTGAATAATCTTCTTTGAGGGAGATTGTTTGTTTTATAAAGTTTATTAAACCCTATTATATGTCATATTTTTTATATACATAGTTTGTAAACAGTCTATCATTTTTGGAATTCCGTATCGTACTTATGACTCATACCATTGATAAATATTGTTGTACCTTGACTATCTTTTGAAGATATAGAATTGCCACTAAGACATTTTTACATATAAGACTTCTACTGCTTTATTGAAATATCTAATTCTTTCTCATTGAGGCCTTCTAATTTTGTATGGGCATAGACAACGTGTCGGCTAACCGTATAACTGCACAGATTTTCCATTTGCATCTTTCCATTCCAAACAAACAAACTTAGGTTCTGATACCGTTACGGTGACATCGCCACCACCTTTTTACTGCCATGATTCTGCACGTAGGCAAACACTATATATTCTCCCTCCTCTGTAAAAAGGAACATAAGGGATTGGGAATAAAACAACCTGTTCTGTTTCTCGCATAGAAAGCGTTTATATGGACTTTAGAAAATTGAAGATTCAGTGTTTTGTGAATTTTCCATCATCATCAATAGTATATCTATTAACCACCTCTATAACTTTTCCTTTATGCAATTTATTCTTATACACAGTTATACCAAGATTCTTAGATATAGTAAAGGAATTAGCATTCCAATTTTTGCTGTTTTCTCCGACTTGTGAGAAGACTGTTACTTCATCTATTATGCTTTTTATTAACTGATGTTATTAGTCTGTAAATTAGTGAAGGAGTATTCTCAAGATAATAACAAATCATATTAAGCTGAAACTTCTCCCTGTATGAAAGCGATAAAATTGGCTTGGCAAAGATTTATCCCATCGACTTTTTATAGGTTTGCTCCAACTCTTTATTTCCTTCACACTCGATAGGATGATATGGCATTTTATCTGTTCTCCATATCATAGCGTTCTTGTTCTTTTCTGGAATTGGCTCAAAAATCAAAGGGTAATGGATTTCTTCCATACCTATTTCTAGCTTTGTTCTTCAATAGCTATCCTACTTTCTTTTTAGGGAGTCAATAGCTTTAATTTCGGTCTTATATTTATTTGCATTATAGCGTGTTAATAGGACCTTCTCTCGTAAGTAAAACACACCCTTTGCATTCCATTAGCTTCCAAATAACATTACCATTTTGTTTATATATTTTTGCATTTCCCCTTGCATGGTCGTCATAGAAACCATAAAAAGATAGATAAAGGGTGTCATTTTTGAATATTCCACTTATATTATTCACATTTTCTGTGGAGCAATCTCATCCTACTTCCACTTTTCCTGTGTACTACAGTAATAACCGATAACAGAATTTTGTTTTGTTTTTCAATATAAGATGAAAAGTTTGATTAGTGTAAGATTGCTTCCCATCATATCGGTAATATATCCAGCTTCCTACTAAACTATCTATAGAAGTTTCCAATGTAGCCTTCAATTCAGTTTTTGGCTGTACAACATCACCGATAAAAGAGACTTGCTACCATTGATAATATAATCTTTTTTCATTGTTGTTATAATTTACGCTGCAAACAATCATCAATTCTATTTAACCATCCATCTAAAAATGTACGTTGTCAAACAAAAGTGCACAACTGCAAATATAGTTATTTACTCTGATATTTCATTGTTTTTATTATCAAAAATTCTTTTTGTTGATTGAATTTTTGCTTTTATAATTTCTCTTATCTTTTTAATTATCTCCCTTGTCCTAAATATACGTCTTTGGGTGTGAGATTATCCAATGATTCATAAAATGATTTTTCGTCATGCGCGGAAACTCCAAACCATTCGGGAAATGACTTTCGCCATGCGCGGAAATGCCAAACCTTTCGGGAAATGAGTTTCGCCGAGCGCGGAAATGTCAAACCTTTCGGGAAATGAGTTTCGCCGAGCGCGGAAATGCCAAACCTTTTAAAAGTGATTTGCGGGAGCCCCTGCAAGCATCAAATCCTTTAAAAGTGATTTGCGGGAGCCCCTAAGCATCAAATCTCTAAAAAGTGATTTGCGGGAGCCCGCAAGCGTCAAAAACTTAAAAGTGATTTGCGGGAGGCCCGCAAGCGCAAAAATCTTTTAAAGTGATTTGCGGGAGCCCTCGCAAGCACCAAAACCTTTTAGAAAAGTGATTTGCGGGAGGCCCGCAGCAACAAAACCTTTAAAAACGATTTACAGATAAAGATACTGCTTTTACACCAAAAAGATAAACTCAAAACAAAAATTAAACAGGACCACTTTAAATGATTCTATAGGGCCACTTTGCACGATTACAACAGGGCCAGCTTAATGAGCCCAAGGGGGAACCACTTTAGATGAGTATTTCCACCCTCAAGAAGTAAACGACATCCAACAAAGTTCGTATTTTTGCTTTTTAACCTTTTTCCATTCCCCACTTTTTCATACTATCTTTGCATCCGAAACTATAGTGTAATCATAAATGGGTTACTAATTGACGTTAGGACAACAAAAGATTTAATTGATAAAAACTTATGAGTAAGCAAGTAGAAAAGATCAAACAGCTACAGGAAACGCGAAGAAGCTCGCCCGAGGTGGTCAGAAAGCTATCGACAAGCAGCACGAACGTGGTAAGTACACGCACGCGAACGTATTGAAATGTTAGTGGATGAAGGTAGTTCTGAAGAATATGATATTCAAATTGCATCGTTGTCATAACTTCCGGCATGGAGACAATACTTAGGTGATGGAGTTGTAGCTCGGTTCGGCAACAATCGATGGTCGCTTGGTATACCTTTTATGCACAGGATTTCACCGTTAATGGTGGCTCTTTGTCTGAGACTATGGCACTAAAAGATTTGCAAGGTTATGGACATGGCAATGCGTATGGGAGTTCCCGTCATCGGCATGAATGACTCAGGTGGTGCACGTATTCAAGAAGGAATCTCGGCACTTGCTGGCTTTTGGTGAGATTTTTCGAACGCAACATTCTTGCCAGAGGAGTTGTTCCACAAATCAGTGCAATCATGGGGCCTTGTGCCGGTGGTGCAGTCTATTCACCCGCACTAACAGACTTTTTTACTATTATGACCGAAGGTACTTTACATGTTCCTTACAGGTCCGAAGGTTGTTAAAACCGTTACAGGTGAAGAGATTGATGCAGAACATTTAGGTGGTGCAAGCGTACATGCGAGCAAGAGTGGTGTTACTCATTTCACGGCAAAGACCGAAGAGGAGTGCATGGAACTCATTAAAACATTACTCTCATATATCCCATCTAATAACACAGAAACAGCTCCCCGTGTAGAATGTACCGACCCGATTGATCGTAAAGAAGACCTTCTCAACGAGATAATTCCAGAAGATCCTAATCAAGCTTTACGACATGTATAAAGTCATCGGTGCTGTTGTTGACAATGGTGAATTCTTTTGAACCAAACCGAAAATTTGCAAAGAACATCATCACCGGCTTTGCTCGTTTCAATGGTCAAAGCGTAGGTATTGTAGCCAACCAACCAGCTGCTTTGCATGCTGTTCTTGATGTAAATGCAAGTAGAAAGGGTGCACGTTTCGTGCGTTTCTGTGATGCCTCAATATTCCAATCGTTAGTTCAGTAGATGTACCAGGTTTCTTGCCAGGAACAGGTCAGGAATATAATGCTGTCATCCTTCACGGAGCACAACTTTTACGCTTATGGCGAGGCAACAGTACCAAAGATTACGATCAACCTTCGTAAGAGTTATGGTGGTTCTCACATTGTTATGGGTTGTAAACAACTTCGTTCTGACCTCAACTTTGCACGGCCTTCAGCCGAGATTGCAGTAATGGGTGCAAGGGCTGTTGCTATTCTTGTGGCAAAGAAGCTAAAAGATTAAGGAAGAAGGTGAGATGTTAGAGCATCTCCTCGCTGAAAAGAAGAGGACTACACTGAAACATTTGCCAACTCTATCAAGCTGCACAATATGGTTACATTGATGATGTATAGAACCACGCAACACGTTTCCGTATTTGTCGCGGATTGGCTCAACTTGCAACCAAGCGCCAGGATATTCCTGCTAAGAAGCATGCCTGCATGCCTCATGTAATCCAAGTTGAAAAACGAGAAATACTAACGTAAAAACAATGGATAAAATATATATGCAGCTATTGCCATGGCACTCTGCGAGTTTGAAGGCAATAACGTTCACGACAATGAACCCGAAAAATCACAATTGCTTTGCGTCCAACGCTATGGAATGCCAAGTTCTTGTCATGTAACAAAGAAACCAAAATAGAGTATGAAAGAGTTTAAATATACAATTGATGGCAAAGAATATAAGGTTGCTATCGGTGAAATTGACGAGAATAACATTGCATCTGTAAATGTAAACGGCGAGGACTTCAAAAGTCCAAATGGAGAAAGAAGAAGAACCCGAGAAGAAGAAAGTTGTGCTTGGTAAGCCTGCACAAACTGAGGAAACAGAAGCTACTCCATCAGCTAATGTCAACACAAACAATGCTGTTAAGGCTCCACCCCTGGCACAATTACAGCTATCAACGTTGAAGTTGGACAAGAGGTAAAGGCTGGAGATGCTGTTGTAGTACTTGAAGCAATGAAATGGCCAATATTGAAGCAGAAAAAGATGGTAAGATTACAGCTATCTGCATGAAAGTTGGTCAAAACAGTTCTTGAAGAAGACCCACTTGTTGTGATTGAATAACAAGTGATAACTACATATAGAGGAAAAGGATATGCTTTTATCGAAGCATATCCTTTTATATTCTCATCTTCTTTGATTTAATAAGGAAATAAAAAGACTGACAACATGAACTTTCTATTTGATTAAAATCATAATATCAAGTAAAAAGTAAGATGAAAATTATATGTATCAAATTACTCAGTGAAATGCTTTTATATTGATGCATAAACTGATAGAAATCATTCGATAATCTACAGCTATTTACTTCATCCAGCTTGACTCGTTATAAAAAGAGCAGAAGATTCACGCCATTATTCCCCACCCTTATAAGATAACCCTATGCTAAAGGCAAGTTTAATGCGTTCCCTCTCAACACCCAAATACCTCCAAAGAACATGAATAATGACCAGAGTGTGAGCAGCGCAAAACATAAGATTACAGTCAAGCAACACTTTTTGCCAACATATTTCGTCGTGACACTTCAACTCAAAAACATAATCGTTGAGGCAATAAACCACAAAGTAACCACCGAAGATTGTAAATAACCAAACAAAAGGAATCGCCTCCATCCAACTTGCAGAATAAGGCTGTGACCAACGGATGTCATGTCATATAAACATAACAAACCACAGCTGTTATTAGGCATAAACATTACCAAAATAGATATATTTTGAACAGCTGCCGTTTATGAATATACATCATTATAGTCAACAGAATGATAAAGGTGATTGGCAGCAAGATAAAACATTACTATCGTGTAACATAAGATTGATTATTATTAATTTCATTCAGACAACTCACTCATGGTGGAGAGTTCTTTCAACTTCAATCATCCATGAAATGAGCTCCTCGTCTTATACCATGAGCTTGCATGTAACGACAAAGCGTTAGTTAACTCCATAATTCTTCAATCCCCATTTCGGTGCAATCAAAAAGATTGGCGGGAGATTGGCTAACGAAAACGCGTCGAAACAAGTGTTGGTTTGAGATAAGAAATATAGTCTGCGAAATCAGCCGAATGTATTCTTTTCTACCGAATAAACATGAAAGGAAGTAGCCCGAAATTCAGCTGCTAACCGCGTGCCACGTATAATCTGCACTTTGATGAATCTTAAGGATATCAAGAGGTAAAGAAGAGATAATCTTTTGCTCGTCTTATGCTTTCTGCTGCATCTTCTCCAGCAAACCAAAGAATGAGATATGTCCTCCACAAGGAGTCCACATGCGTGAGTTTTCATAATCGCTTATTGGCAACATGCAAAGTCATGACCACGATTTATTCTTGCCATAAGCGTATCATCATTGACACTCTCTATACCATATTCCACCAACACAAACGTATGCCTTTTTGTAGTTCAACAAGATAGTCAAGCAATTCATCATTGACGCAATCGAAGGTGTACCAATAACAATTCCTACAACATCTTCTACTTGAAGGGCTTCTTCATAGAGGGCTCTTAAATGCTGAAGTGAAGCATAAGTATTTGAATAGGCCTGGAAATAAGCTAAAGATTTCATGTCAGGATACTTATGAGAAAAAGAAAACTTTTACCCACTTCCAATTGTTCCGTTACAGACTTATGTCGGTCACAATAATTAGATTGAAAGTCTGATTATTACAATAGTACATCCTCCTATACCGACATTTCATCACGATTCGGACAGGAAAAGCCTGCATCAATACTTATTTTTCTGTACTCTGAAAGGAAATTTCTTCCTTATCCACGAAGAGAAATCATTGTAAAAACCATCCATTGCATGCAGTTATGAAAAAGCAGGTAAAACAACAAATGATTATCAAGGCTTTTTGTAACTTTGTAAACATAAAACAAAATGGTAATCAATATGAAAAACTCTATGTGTAACAATACTTTTAATGACGTCAGGAATGAGGGCTGACAATGAGATTACACTGAAAGATGTCACTGACAAACCTTTTTCACCTCAATATATTTCAGGGGTTGATCCCATACAAGGAACAGACTTATATGCCAGATCGTAAGGATGGCAAACAGATTATAGAATATGCTTTCAAATCGGGAAAACCAACACATGTGTTATTTGACATAGCCAACACAGGAGAGAAGCCTCAAACAGTTTTGATGGCTACATCCCTTCTCCTGACGGAAAGCGAATGTTGATACAGACAACACATAAAATCATCGTCGTTCGTCTACGGCAGACTATTATATCTATACCATTCAAAGTCGGAAATTAGAGAAACTCTCGTCAGGTGGGCCTCGACAAATACCAACTTGGTCTCCAGATGGGAATCAAATTGCCTTTGTAAGAAAACAATAATATCTTTCTTAGTTAAACTGTTGTATAGACAATGCAGAAAGTCAAATCACAAAGGATGGTAAGTTTAATGAGATTATCAATGGTAACAAGATTGGTTAATGTGAGAAGAGTTTTCGACCAATCGGTCCCGTTTGCTTTACAGCAGACAGTCGCATGATATATGTTGGATTAAATATGATGAGAGAAAGGTAAAAGAGTATTCTCTACAAATGTTTTATGGGCAGTCATCCTGCAATGAAGGCTTATGAAGTTTATCCTGGAGCATATACTTACAAGTATCCTAAAGCTGGAGAAGATAATGCTATCGTGTCGGTTTGGGCCTCATGATATACAAAGTCATAAAACAAACAGACTGCAAGTACTTGATGCTGATGGCTATATACCACGGATTAAATCTACAAATGATCCAAATAAAGTCATTGTAGTACACCATGAACCGTCACCAAGATGTGTTAAATCTATACGCTGTGAATCCTCATTCAACGCTTTCCCAATTAATTATCAGAAAGTGCTGATAAATATGTAAAAGAGGAAGCTATGGAAGGTATCAAAATCGGACAGAACAGCATTCTCCTACCAAGCGATCGCGATGGGTTTATGCACTCTACCTATATAATATGAATGGTAGTTTGATTCGTAAAAATTGGTGAAGGGAACTATGATATAACCAATGTTTATGGTTATGATGAGGCCTCTGGAGACGTATATTATCAGGCAGCTTCAGTCAATCCGCACGACAGACAGATTTTTGTCAGCCATAAAAATGGCAAACTGAACGCTTAACTGATGCAAATGGCTGAATACAGCTATGTTCTCAGGGATTATAAAGTATTTCTGAATACATGGAGCAACTATAACACTCCTTATGTTTTTACGATTCGTGATAACAAAGGGAAAGTGCTTTTCAACCCCTGTTGACAACAAGGAACTAAAAGAGAAAATCAAACTCATTTGGTTTTCATAGTAGGGAAAACATTCTTTAGACATCAGAAGGTACAAACTGATGGTTGGATGGTTAAAACTGGCTGATTTCAACCCACAAAAGAAAATAATCCCAAGAATTTCTCTTTCAATACAGTGGACTGGTAGCCAGCAAGTAACTGACGCATGGAGTGCTGTCTATGGGCAACGGAGGAGCCTTTGATTATTATCTTTCTCAGCAAGGTTACATCGTGGTTTGTGTTGATGGACGAGGAACAGGAGGCCGAGGTGCAATGTTTGAGAAGTGTACTTATCTGAAACTTGTGAATTAGAATCACGTGACCAAGAGACCGCCCTTTGTTAGGTAGTCAAAAGCTATGTTGATAAAAAAGAATTGGTATTTGGGGATGGAGTTTTGCGGCTTCAATCATTGATGAGCATGAGCGAAGGCCATCCAAGATTCAAAGCTGCGTTGCGGTTGCCCCACCAACTAACGAGATATTATGACACCATATACACAGAAACGTTATATGCGACACCAAAGGAGAATGGAAGTGTGCTATGCAACAAAACCCAATTCAACGTGCAAATAATCTTCATGGAGCACTATTGATTTGTCATGGTATGGCAGATGACAATGTACAACCACAAAATACGATGGAGTATTCAGAAGCTTTGGGTGCAAGCAGATAGGACTTTAAGGAGAACTTCTATACGAATCGAAATCATAGTATCTATGGAGGAAATACGAGAACACATTTGCTTCGACAGATTACCAATTGGTTTAATGATATCGAAAATAAGAAAATAACAACATCATAAAACGTTATTATTCTATCATCTAAAACAGATGATAGGACAAAAGTAGGGATAAAATTGTAGAAAACAATACTCCTGCTTTTCTTTTTCTACACAAAAACAAGATTCATTGTCAAGTATCTTTGAATAAATTTGATGCAAAAATAAAAATGTTTTCGAAAAAGAATGAAAAAGTCTTTGGACAAATCAAAAATGTTTTTATACTTTGCACCGCATTTAAGAACAATGCTTGGCGAATCGGATACAATCCATCAATGGAAGGATGGGTGAGTATTGAAACCAGCAGTTTGCTTAAACTGCCAGCGAGTTCTCGTACTGGGGTTCGAATCCTCTTCCGCAGGCAATATTCTAAGAGAATATTAGCCAACCGGGTCGGTTCATCTAACGGTTAGATACAAGACTTCAATCTTGGCATACGTAGTTCGATTCTCGTACCGACTACAAAAGAGTCCTGCAAATCATTGATTTGTGGACTTTACTTTATAGTAGGATATATGGAATCGATAGAGATATTCAAGATAGGAGGGCCTTCAGCAGTCACACAATGGGACCACAGGCAGCAAAAACTTCACGGAGCGCCATCCAGACGCCACCCTTCAAGTAATTTTGTATGGCTCAGCACACAGCTACAGGCACATGACAGACATCGCTATAGAAGAAGTCATGCAACCAACAGCACCCGTTGAGATTATCTGGCAACCTCAAACGTTTTCTTCCTTTCCATCCAAACGGCATGAAATTTATAGCTTTGAATGATAAAGAAGAACCCAAAGAAGAATGGACTGTCTATAGCATTGGAGGTGGAGCACTATCTGAAGGCAAGGCTTTGATGACTTCTTTTTCTACTAAAGAGGTCTCATCCTCTTCAACTCACTCCACTGACATTATGCGGTGGTGTAATGACAATGGACGCAGTTATTGGGAATATGTTGAAACATACGAAGATGAAGATATATGGGAATATCTGTATCAAGTATGGGACGTTATGAAACAAGCCGTGAGATCAGGCTTAGCACATGAAGGCGTACCCGTCCATTACACCTTTCCAAGAAAGGCCGCCACATACTATGTAAAGGCTACATCGGATACAAACCTTCATTACAAAGTAGAGGCTTAGTTTATTCATATGCCTTAGCAGTAAGTGAGGAAAAATGCATCAGGGGAACTATCGTTACGGCACCAACTTGTGGAGCCTGTGGTGTAGTTCCAGCCGTTTTATACCACACTTTTATAAAGCACATAACTTTAGTAATGAACGTATTATCCGAGCACTTGCTACTGCAGGACTATTCGGAAATATCGTAAAGAAAAATGCATCTATTAGTGTGCCGAGGTTGGATGCCAAGGAAGTTGGTGTTGCTCGTTATGGCGCCAGCAGCAAGCTGTCAACTCTTTGGTGGAAGCCCCACTCAGATTGAATATTCCGCTGAGATGGGATTAGAACATCACTGGCATGACGTGCGATCCGGCCTGTGATTAGTTCAACCTGCATCGAGCGTAACGCCTTTTGCCGCCACATCGCACTTGATGCTCAACTCTACGCATCTTTTTGGGTGATGGAAGTCATCGTGTGAGTTTGATAGAGTGGTAAACGTCATGAAACAGATCGGTCATGATTTGCCTTCACTCTACAAAGAGACTAGCGAAGGGGCTTAGCTAGCGGGTATAATCTGGAATAAAAATCTGCTTGTAGGCTAATTAGCGTCAGAATTTGTTGATGAATAAAATGAGAGAAAGTTGTTCTTATAAAGACTTTACTTTTCTTTTTATTTAATCATATTCAATTTATCTTGTCAATGATGCTCAAAAGCCCCCATATCGACTGACTTCCGTCTGATTCCATCATGATTCATCTGAGGGCATGAATTTTTATCTGCCTTCGATAACAAAAGCCTTTATTTTGAGATGAAAATCATAGTCTAACGCCTCATTATCCACCTTTTATAAATAAGTTCTCCCTCATATATAATAGTATCTGGCTGATTCAAAAGTAACATCCTTATAATGTATTAGGGTCTCTTCTTTGGGTTTTGTCATACGTAACAGACTATTCGAAAATTGAGTAAGATAGATTTGAACTATCCTTAGATGGCAATTTTATCTGCTCATCAGCAAAAACCGCCATAATACTATTTAGAACCGACAAAATGAGTTGGTTGATATCGAGATGAAATATGGAGTGCTTCTCCTACTACTATCAAAAGGATAATATTGTGCCAATGTACAAGCATTCAAAAGCACATCTGCCCCTCCACTGACAAACAATTATGCAAAAGTGTTAGATAATTGCGTATTAATTAGTTCAGCTCTACAATTTACTAACCTAACACTATAGCCCTGACAATTATGTATAGTAGCTTGTCTGAGCCTCACTTTTTGCTCTATTTATATCACTCACTATCACAGACAATGCCATTAAAACAACCACGAATATCAACATACGACAAGGTATTTTGATAAGAAGAACCATAGAAATGTAGGCCTTGCCACTGACCACTTACACGATCATCAAGGCAGATTTGAAAACATCTTATCCAATCTACTACCACGTAAAAGTACTCTTTTCTTAGGTTCACCATTTATAAACAATCGTCCCAAAAACATCTATTCCGGCATCATGATTAAAGTAAATGGTCGACCACCTTTATCGTTAATGTTGCACCTCTCATGTATTTTTGATTCCTCGTGAGCATAAATATTGGGCGCTGGAGGACTATCTATACGGTATCATTCGCCACCTCTAAACGATCAATATGTGTAGTTGCCAAGACCAAGCCCTTAACTTCACCCGTTGCTCTACCCCACTTTCTAAAGTAAACACCAGCTCATCATCAAATTCTTGTGGTTTAATCACGTCCAAAGATGGTGCAGTTGCTTTCAACAAACACACATAAACTATCTCCATGATAGACAGGAATATCATTCACACGGAACCCATTATTATTACTAAGTGGAACCCATTCACATTGACTCTAAAACCTTCTGATTGCCATTTGCTAACTTTTACACTCTGCCGGCCTCACCCCCTTTGTGTTCCTATTATAAAGCCACAGAACTCATACGTTGAAGACGAAGTATTAGAAAAGCGCATCTCAAACTGAGGGTATCTGCAGAAAATACTCAACCGATTATCCTCAGACAAAGAGAATGATTCATCATTGTTGCAGTGAAGAAAAGTATAAGAAAAGTCACTTTATTAAAAGTTGATGCCAACATCGTTTCATTATTATAACGTAAATCAACGATTTTTATTTTCCATATACCAATGATGTACAAAACAATTATACACAGAGGAATGCCATTAAAACTAATGCAAACATAACTCCACAATGCCATAAACTCTGTGTTAAAGAGGTATGACCAACCCAACGACAAACCTATTGATAGTCCTAACTCAGAGGCAAGAAAATAACTACTGTGATGTTCCACGTTGACAATGCTTACTTAATCCTAATACAATTGAAAACGCGAAGCTCATTAAACTCACTCCAAAAACCTATAAAAGCAGGAACTGCAGCAGATGGACTGACGAATCCTTTACGTGTTATAAGGATTGCCATAGCAATTGTAAGAAGTCCCGTAATGGTTTCACTCTTTAAGTTAGCATTAGCGAAAGCGAAACTTCTGCGCCATAATAATGCCACAAAGAACCCCACAGCCAGTCATTCCATAGAATGTGATTGAATGGACAAGCGACAAAAGAATCCCCTAAAACCATAGAAACCAAAATGAGATTCACAAACAAATATTTACCTCAGTATGATCTGTCTAAACTAAATATGGATAGACCTTTCTTCAGGGGCTTTTGAAAGGAATTTCACCATATAACCAAAACCATTGAAACCAAACAACACAATGCAGAACCAATGACAAAGCTCCTTCATCCCGAATAAGTTACTGGTAGAAACAATCCAAAAATTGGCCCAAAAGTCAATGTGCAAAGCGGAGAAAAACCAAGAGGCTGCATTAATTAGCTTCCCGTTCGACGAAATGACCTGCACAGACATCAATAATCAATCGATGCTTGAGAGAATCAGTTTGAGATAATCCGAACATAGCACCAAGTAGAAAACACAGGCCAATTATTATTATCCAGCCACCATCCACTTCTTCGTCATACTTCTCAACACTCTCAAAGCATAAATACAAAACCATAACAATGCCTCTATAAGACAGCATACAGACACTGATTGATAGCGATACTTCTCAACAAGATATCGACAACCCACCCAAAGAAAACAGCCCTATACCAAAGCATAGTCAAAGGCAATGCCACTATGCCAATGTGTAATATGCTGTACTTTCGATTAACCATCCAGGCACAACCGAATCAACATATATACAGCCACACATGAAAGAGATTGATAGCGACAGCATCCAAAACCTCACGATGCCACAGATTAATATGTACAGGCGTATTCTGAGTATCCATTCAATCACTAACTTTCGTCTATATTAGGAAAGAAACAAGTTTTAACTTCGCGAATATAGGCCTGAACACCAGCTTTGGTCACACTACTTCTTGTTCACATCTGCAAATGGCGCAAGAACTTAGGCTTAAATCCTCGAGTCAATCCCCAAAGCATCGTAGCATAAAACCAAGATTTGTCCATCTGTTCCACAACCAGCACTAATACCTATCGTGGCACAACGAACATTGCGTGTCACCTCTTCTGCAAGTTTGTTAGCGGCAGCACTTTTTCCAATGTAATACAAAAACAGCTGGCCTCATCTAACAGTGCCGAGCATCATTGAGAAGTTTCGCTGTTTTCAGCCTCTTCCTTGGCACGAAGTCCGTAGCTCCAAACTTATGTACACCTGCGGAGTTAATCCTAAATGTCCCATTACAGGAATTCCGGCATCAATAATACTTTTAACGGTAGCAATACACTCTGCTCCTCCCTCCATCTTTGAGCGCATCAACGCCTCGTTTCTTTCATTATCCTTATGGCGTTCTTGCAACCCTTCTTCAGCGACCAACTTGATAACTTCCAAAGGGCATATCACAGACCACCAAACAATGATTACATGCGATCGAACACCTCGAGCATAATAAATCATTTCCATCTGTGCGTGATGGGAGAGTATCTAAATCTCCTGCCATGACGTTAGAGGCTGAATCCCCCACACAGGATCTCCGCATCAATGCCTGCACTGTTTATGTAATAGATGCTGTGGTGTAGATCATAAGCAGTGAGCATCGTTATTTTCTCACCAGCTGCTTACTTTCCGCAAACTGTTCTTGAAGTCATCTCTTTCTTCTCTGTAGATAAGTATCCCATGATTATTTATTTTTCAGCTTTGCAAAAGTAGTACATCAAAGACACGACATGTCAAAATTAATGTTTATTAAATTCGACGTTTAACCACTGATAATTGCAGCTCATAATTAGGTATTACAATATCAGTGATAAGCTCTAGTGGCTCGTTTCTGGATTGCTGTAGATAGTCCCACAGTGAACTCTCCAAGCCCCACGAACAGCTTTTAAGCCGTTGAAACTATCTTCAAAGCCTACGCATTGGGATGGTATGAAACTGAAAACTTCAGCACCTTTCAAATAAGGTGCAGGATTAGGTTTACCTTCTGTGAAGTCTTCGCTCGTCAAAAATGCAAATCAAACAAATTCTTAAATGTAGTGAAACTTAGCATAGACATTCTCCATCTTTTGCCTATTACCACCTGGGTTACAACGGCTGCTTTTCACGCCATTGTTCCTAAGAGATCTGTTATTACGAAAGCAAACAGCCTTTCTATGAATCCGAAACGCATATTGACTTCAAAATTCATTTAATTTTGCGGTTATCTTTGATTGTTCTTCCAATCTTCCTGCAAAATACTTGTCATATTTCAATGAGTGTCATCCCTTTGCTTCGATTCTTCATTCCAGGAGTTCAGGGATGACACATCTTAAATCGTGACTTCCAGAATATCGTATATCATTGCTCTGTATCAAACACAACACCATCTAAATCAAACAAAGCTGCTTTTAGTTCTCTCACCATTTTTATTCTGTTATTCGTTCACAATAGTTATATATCGTTGTGGCTATCCCTATGCGTCTCCACTGGTTAGCAAATCGCTTGAGAAGGCTGCCGTGACAGACTGCTGTCATTACAAAGTCTTTCCAACCACTATAATGTCGCGCATTACTCTCGGCTTTCATCTGGAAGAAAATGGCACTAAGCAGCAAGCAAGCATCGGTTGCATCCATAAATCGTGTGCTCCTCTCTTCTTGAGATTCGTACACGCTGCAACATTCCACACCCGTTCCTTAGAAGATTGTCCTTGTCCCGTGATAGCCATCTTAATTCTCTTTGCACGCATATTCATGAATAGGGATATCTCGGTGGATTGCAGCTGCAATATGCCACTCCCTGAGCACGTCCAAGCTTTAGGCATTGATTGCACATATCTCTACCAGGAGCTTCATATGGCTAATTCATCAGGAAGATAAGATTCTATTATCCCCGTGACACGTCTTACAGCATATGACCAAGACGCAAACTATGGGTCTCAAGCATTTTAAGCGAAGATCAATTACCCCCATTGCCTCCATTTTTCGCCTCCTATTTCCTTGTACACGGAGTACCCATAGCCTGATGATTCGTGCCAGATTCATGCCTCAAGATAATCTTTTTCTGTCTTCTGAATCGTCATAGGCTAACGATCTAAATAAGGGATTACTGGTAAGTTCGGCTCCAATTGTTGTCTCTGGGCCATGTCCGGGGTATACCTCGTCGTATCAGGAAGCTGACAAATCATACTGAAGGCTTTGGAATCATCTGGAACATTGAGCTCTCCTTCAGTCTGTTCCGCCTATGGAACGCTGGAAAAAGGGTATCACCAGAGTAGGCCACATGCCTTTCTTTCATCGTAGATACTACCACGGGAATGACCAGGAGTCTCTCATCACTGTAAAGGCATGAGAACCAAAAGACACTTATCGTTATCATGAAGATATTTACCAACAGAAGGAAAATCATCTTGAAGCTTAACACCTGTCATTTGAAGTGCCACAGCGTCCTATCCATTAAAGACGGTCATTCTCATGCACTCAACTTTCAGTCCATATTCCCTTATAAACCATTGCATTGCCAAAAAGTATGATCAATATGACCATGTGTAGCCAGCAAAAATGAACAGGAGTTAACTCTCACTCATAATATAATCCTGAATAAGAGAGAACCTTCTTCATCCATTGCACCACAATCTATGATGACACATTCATTGGTTTACATGCAATAACATAATAGTTTTCCTGCAACATGCTGTGCTATAAATCGTTTGATTCTAAGCATATTATCCTATTGGAACATAAATAATTTTTCTTATTTTCACGATACCATTCTTCATCAAAGAAATCATTGTAAAGGGTAAACTTCATCAATACTCTGAAATGGTTTGAGTTCTTCGCTGAAGATCACCTCCCTAAACACAGCAGTCCATTAAGCAGGTGCCACTGTGTTGTTCCTTACGAATGTTCTTTTGAATTAACTTCATTAAATCAGGTAAAGCATCACTGCACGACTCACAACAAAAATCAAATTCTACTGTGTTTCCTCCTCTCTACGCTGTAACGCCTCTACATTCGTAAGACCGATTGCCTTAGAAACTTGAAGTTGCAAACACGTATTTTCTCCCTATACCATCAATTAAATGGAAACTACATTGAGGGAACATGATTACATGGAATACCAGGAAACCCACCACCTGTACCAAAATCCAAAATCTCTGTACTTGGTTTTAAAAGCGCAAAACCTTGCAATTGCTAAGGAATGCAACACGTGATGTTCATACAAATTGTCGATATCTTTGATCGAAACACATTTATCTTGTTGTTCCAACACGATAAAGTCATCAAGCATCTCATATTGTTGGCACTGCAAATCGGTGAGATTGGGGAAATACTTGTCGATAATATCTATCATTTTTGTTATTGATTTGATAATGCAAAAGTACGAATTTTCTTTTGTAAGTTCATGGAATAAAACACTAAATGTTTTCAAATCACGGAGGGAAAAAGAAATTAGTTGCAAATGAAATTACAAGTCTTTTTATTTAGAGTTAATGCAAAACATAATCTATTTCAATATTGTTATAAGTAACTAATAATCAATACATAAAATATTATCCCATAAATTATTAAATGAGTAAATTAACCTGTTTATAAAACGACTTGAATCACGCTGTAAAACTGACCGGTTTTCACCCTTCAATGCATGGTTTCAGAGCAGACATGTGTTTTATCGACAAAAGAATGCGCCTTACTACAAAATTAATGCAATCTAAAACTCCACATAAGAACAAGAGAAAGATAAACAAAAGGCTAAGAATGAAACTTCTACTTTGCATTAAATAAAACCATGGAACAACAGAAAATATATTGTTTACGCTATAGTTGAGATGAAAGCTTTTACCATGGCAAAACAACAATGATAAGGATAAGAAAAAGCAGTCCCGGAATCACTTCCAAAACTGCATTATCTTTATGATTTGAAATTTCATTGTTGAGTGATTACTCACCTTTGTTATCCACAATCTTTAATTTCTTTACTCTAAAAACTAATACTTTTCAAAATCACAATCTTTTAAACCTAATAACTACCCAAACAATCTATTAACCTTTGTGAGTGCAGTTGGAAACAAGATGTAGGAACATCCAAACGATTGAATATTTATTATCAATAAATTCCATTTTTATTGATTTATATCAAAATAGGTCTTTATAAGATAGATTGCATCACTTCTTGTGTCCAATCTTGTCCATTTATAGCTAAGATTGTATGAATGCCTAATTTGTTTGCAGCTTCTACATTGCGTGGGCTGTCATCGACGAACAATACTTCATTGCCATTTATCCCCTCCTTTTCAAGGATATATCTGGAAAAATTTCAATGAAGGTTTCAAGGTTTTCATGATAACTCACATAAAGTTCATCCAAATAGTAGTCGCATACCATTGCTCTTTTCCATCGAAAATCACTACTGTCAACCCATGACATCATGAATGAGTTTGTATTGTTTGCCAAGGTTGTTCGCATCTTCATTTGACGCAAATGCAACAATAAATCAAGATTACGTTGAGGTAAAAATGTGGCATATCCTAACCAAGCATGCCTACATTCATTCCAGGAAATAGGTCTTTTTGCCTCTTCAGAAAGCTGAATTAGAAACTCTTTATCACTAATTTCTCCCTCTTCTAACGCACCAAAATAGCCCGTTTGTGTATAACATATTAAGACGTTCTTTCAGCATCCTTGAGTTCCCAAATGTGAAAAGCGTTTTCACGGCTTCTAAACGTATTACCGGTAAATAACGCCACCTAAATCAAACAAAATCAAACGTAGTTTCATGCTGGATTTTGAACTATTTTACCACGTACCTGTAATGGGCAAAACAAATCTGGCAATCAGGACTGAGGAACAAAGACGTAAAGAAGCCTGACTAATCACGCCTAACACCAATACAACAGCAGAGGTGCCGGCGCAATATAGACGCAGATGGCTCTCGTAATCCATCCATTGGAATCCGATTCCGAGTAATATCATCATTGTTAAAACAGCCCACAAGATATCACGAAAACGCTCAAACTCTTACTGTTTCAGCCTTTCATCTTCCATTTTTCTACGTTTATTGAGTTTTGCTATAGTACCCTGTGCAGGACCCACAAGGGCAGATATGGTTGGTACTAATAGTTTTCTTCCGAAGAAAAGGATAAATAAAAGCTGCAAACTCAAATATAATCACCGCTGGAGCCACAGATACTCATAAGTTTATGCCATTAGACATATATCCTACCATATAGAGAATAAGAGATAAAAGTGCCACACCAAAAGCCAGTTATGCCAACGTTCAGTATCATCTGACTCGTTCGATAGGGTCTTATTATGATGGTACCAGGCACAATAGCAGTCTTTAAGTACCACAATTAGTCGCAATAGTTTGCTCAAATTGAGATTCATTTTATCGATAAAACTCTTCATACATACGTTAGAAGCATACTGAAGACCTCGTTCCACGTTACCAATAATACCTCTCGAGGAGAAGGTTGCACCACTAACAGCGTCAACTCTCAACTGTTGTGCTCTGATCAATTGTCTTGCCATTCCAAGCTGAAAGCAGTCTACTTGCCTCTAGATGTCGGAAGTCTCATGGTTTTTCAATGCACTGATACGCTGAACTTGCTATTTTAATATAAACTCTATGAAACGTTTCCACCATATAGCGCCTGTAACATCTTTTGGCAAGTGACGTAGTATTGACCACTGTAAAGCCATATCAGCAGTACGACGAATCACATCATCATTCATGCTTTTCAACTATGGAACTGGCCTGCAAAGCACGAACTTTTATGCCCAAAACCTGGCCATCCTCGCACTCACAGCTATTACCGCTCACAGCAATGAAATCAAAACGATGAATGATGCAACCTCGTCTCAGCTTTATTTCTCTATTTCTCATTGTTATCACACTCTAACAATATGTGGAAAATCACAAATTAAAATAAATTTTGGAAGATATTTCTTTTAATATTAATTAGCATCTTTGCTTATGAAAAGTGAATTAAGGATAAAACTGTACGTGTGAAGCCATCGAAGAACAAGATGGTTATCGTGTTTTTGATAGACAGATTGTGGCCGAGAGGCATAGCAAAAGCTAAGGCTGCTATCGACCTTGGGGAGAAAAACTGTTGCTCCTTCAACAGAACTTAGGGAATGGTTCGGGCATATTCCTGAGAGGTTTCGAGCTTACAGAACGCTATTTGCAAAAGAACTTGAAGATAATTCTGACGCAACCAAGTTTGTTGAACTCTGTCAAAAACAACTCGAAAAGAATAATGTTACCTTATTATATGGTGCCAAAGATGAAGTTCATAACTGCCGTTAGTGCTGCAAAAACTCATTAACAAGCATCTAAGAACAAAATAAAGCTATCAACATGGGAATGCTAACTCAAGTATTAACCCATGAAATATGGCGACGGGTATTATTCGTTTATCGCCTGAAGCATTGCGAATTGAAGGCAGACAAACATCCATTGAACTGATACCTGCTGTCGAAATAGCCGCTAAACTCCCTCCCTTTTAGAGTCAAAGAAACGGCATCCAAACAAAGAAAGTAGCTCGCGAGCAACGTTCGTAAAGCAATGCACCGGTGCCAATTGTGTTGCTAGTAGCCCTACTGTTATTGTTTTTTAGCTGTACGATCAATACAGATGATCAACGAATCAACCGAAACCACTCCCTATTGCCATTATATCTGAGAGCTCATGTGTATTGAAAAGGAAGAAAGCTGAAAGCCGTAAAGACTAATGTTCCAACTATAGTACAGGCGGGTAATAGGAACATTTTCAGTTAATTGAACGTAACATCTTCCCTAAATTATCCATAGATCCCTACGCCAATTCCAACCTGAATGATTAGTGCAGACAATACAATCATAGGCAAAGATGGATTGAGTAACCACCAGGAGCTATATCAAAAAGCTCCAACTCCGATTCCAACAATCAACGCAAACAATAGGGAGAGATTATCTTTCATTGTTATTTTGTTCTTTATTATTAATGAAGCGATTAAACATATAAGCCGTTCCAAAAACTGCCAATCATACCTAAAACAGCTATAACAAAAAGCCTCGCCAACCAAAAATAACCAATATTAGAAATGAGGTCATGATTAGCACCTATCGAAACACCGAATATGAAAAGAAGAACTATTATGGTATAATGTGCTGTGTGATCTACCTTTTGTATTCCACGAATATTACGCAGTAAATACCCTATTCCAACACCAAGCAACAGCAGAAAAAGTATCTTGAACATGTCTATTTAATCTGTTTGTTTGATGCAAAGGTATTAAAGTATGCCCCTAATTTAACATTATATTTATGCATTTTTAATCACATTGCCACTTAATTGATTTGAATCAATTATATAAACGAGTTAAAATCTACAAGTTATATACTTTATTTCGCATTAAGGTTACTTTATTACACAAAAGGAGATACACACAAAATGTATCTCCTTTAATATATTATCACCGTTTGATAGATTATCAAAACTCAATATGAATATTACTTTATAATTAAATTCTCACTTACATTTTATACTACATTATAAAAGCAAAAGCATGATACGCATTACACTTATTCAATAGTATATTCAGTTGATAATTCTGCGCTTTTTCCCATTTCCCTGTCGAAATATCAAAAGCCATAAAGCATGCATATCATCATAGGTGTTATGACGATTACGCTTTCCTATAATCCAAATCACATTGCTCACACGCTCTCCCCAACCACTTCTGAGAAGCGATCTAACACTTGAGTCCAGAGGATTTTCCCCTGTTTTATCATACACCCAAACATAGACCGAGCATCAGATGCCAAAGAAGATTAAAATATATCAATGCATAATGTGCATCTTGATAAATAAACTGCCCATTAAATCCAACAAAACCAATCGGTCATTGGGGTTGCACTTACGAACCTTCCACCACGATCTGAAGAGAAAAGTACCATAAAACCAATCATAAAAAGCAAAGTCCTGAGGGGTCTCCTAAGTGATATTTGGCATGAATATTCCATAATCTCAGCAGTCCTTTTCGGTCTGTATTATTGTTTGGTGACTTACTAATCAGCTGCCAATACAATGTATCTCGTACTTCTCCATTTAGTTGAGAAGGCGGTAATTGCCTTGCATAATTAAAGGCTTCTTCGGTATATAAACGATTCGTTGCAGGGAAATAATAGTAGCTTTCCGCTATATTATTTTCCACCTTAAAGCCTTCTCCATCAGCTGGATAAATGAATTTAATCGATGCTATGCCGGTATTCATAGCCTGCTTTCCCTTAAAGAATGACTGAGAAACATCAGTTATTGTCAACGATGCAGGATTAACCTCATAAACAAAGCGGCCTGCTAAGACTAAATACCAATGCTTAGCTTGCTTTAAATAGCTTAGTTCTGTGTCTGAAGTTGGACTAATAGACTGTTTATCTGCATCGTCTTCAGACATAAAAAGCTGTTCTTTGAGCACCTTACTAGTAATTGCATCGCGGAAACCCATATAGTAACCATTTTACATACTTCGACCCCGTTGAGCTGTAATTTGTATTAAAATTGCGCTCAACAAGATAGAAAATACAAGGTTTTCCTTTATTATTCATCGGCGAAACGAGGGTATACAAGTCGCGAACAGTTGTCGAAGAGCTGCTATCCGATGAGCTTCCACTACTTGAAGTCGTAAGGAAAATTGCGATAACAAAGACTACTATCAACGGCACCACTACTGCACCGATTGCAAGTTTGATGCCTGTTGATAAGTCATTATTCAAAAATTGGACGACTGAAAAATCGTAATGATGATTCACATTAACGTTAATATCGTCATCATCAAGGAAGAATTCAGTCCCACAATTTAAGCATCTATATCGCTTTTTCGTCTAATTGTTCATGCTTCTCACTACCACATTGTGACATTTTACAGCCTTTATTCGTGTTGCCATAAGTGCTTTAAGCCTTCTTTGAGTAATAAATTGCCAAGAACAACAATATAGCTTGAACGGCTGTTAGAATGACAACACTCAACAACCACCAGCTATTTTCCCATTGTTCTGGGGCAAAGAATCCTGTGATGAACTCTAAAGCGCCAACACCTGCAAAAGATAAAAACCTGAAAGTTAAACGATGAGTACTCTCTGCATTTCCTACAAATGAGCCAGCAAGCAGCAATCCATTAAGAATAATTGCCAAGCAAGTAGAGAAAAATTCGTTGGAGAATAAGCTGTTATCAGTAATCCCGCAAGAAGATTAGCGACTAATATTATAACAGAAATAACCAAAATTCTTTTCATAACTTCTCTAATATTTCATTCTTTTTCTTTGTATATTCCTCTTCAGAAATTAACTGAGCATCAAAAAGTTGCTTTAATTGTGTCAGGCGAGTTGCAGCATCTGGCATTGCAACCTCTTGCGAAACATTAGCATCACTCTTTGTGTTGAAGAACTCTTTTGCCAATTGAACCCCTGCACCTACTTGCAAACCAGCGCCCTGCAAGACCACCTTCTGTGCGCACAGCATCGCGTAAAGCAGCCAACTTTGAACGCCAGCATAATCTAAATCAACTTCAGACGCAGCACGTTTCTCTGCTGTCATATCTGCAATCTTACCGATTCGCTCAAGTGTACTCTCATCAAATGTAACTGAATCAATACGGAAATCTGTCAGCACAAAAACCCTAAACGTTCTAACTCTTCGGTTGTACGCGCTTTCAAATCTGCCGATAATTCAAGCAAAATGTTTATCTACTTCAGTATAAGGATAGCTTTTTTCGGCTAAGAAAGAAGTTAGTGGTGCAAACGATACGTGAAGACACTAATTCGCGCACATCGCGCCGTATAGTCAGAAACCGGAACCCAACAACGTTGTGAACATTGTCTCAGCGTCACCAATTTTAACAGAGAAGTTACCACAAGCTCCCAAAGGTAACTCGGAATATTATAGTTGGGTTCCATGTATTTTACAGGTGTAGCTGTGCCCCAAAGTACATTTTACCAATTCAGCTGTGCGGAAGAAATAGAACCGCATTTTGTGCTCACTCTCAAAAGTTTTGTGCCAGATTGAGCAACGTGGTGATAAACGGATGGTTATCTGATTGAAGTTCACGTGCCTTGTTCTGTTAGCACTGACTTCACCTTTCCATCATAAACTAAAAGACAACCTTGGCCTGGTGCAACAATAAGTTTACTTGAGTTTTTGATTTCATCGGTAGTAGTTGCCATTCGATGGAACAGGATGTTCATGTCTTGTTCTTTCCACTCAATGACTGAACGCAATTGCTTTTTAAAAAGGATTCCTTATATTCATAGGTGTTAGCTTTTTGACTCATGTGCACACAAAATGCGTGCACTGTATTCTCTAAAAGTTTTCGACAAAGTTAAGTAAATATTCTTAAACCTGAAGAAATATCATACATCATTTTATATGAAAGTATATAACTCTTTCTCGTTTGATTTATGAAAACAAAACACCTAAAAACATGATACACTTGAGTATAAATAAGACCATAAAAACCAAGAAACATCGCGTCTAATAGCACATACTTTATTACGACATAAAAAGAGGTAAAGCGACTATATTTAATTGTAGGATTTCACCCTTTCCATAGCCTTATTCATCTTATTTTAAGGCTTTGGTGGTTTAATAGCAATCAGTTAGCATTGTGTTTTGCATCATTTTACCGCACAATATGCGTCATTTCATCGTGTAAAATAAGTTTAATTACACGACCATTTGCATCAAAAGTATAGCTCAAGCAAACGAGCTACGCTTTTATATGAATAGAAAAGAAAAGACATTATTAAACGCTCTGAGGCCCGAGGCCCCATTTTTCACGGGCTACAACATCGCAACCCTGCGCATGGTATCCCTCTTATTAAAGAAAGAAAAAGGTTAAAGCTATTCTCTTTGGGAAATACAACAATAGACTATAGTTTTTGGCTTTCTTCGAAATCCATAAGTGCATAAGCAATGATAATCACCACGTCACCAACTTGAACTTTACGTGCCGCAGCTCCATTCAAACAAACACACCCCGAGCCTCGTTTGCCTTTTAATGATATACGTTTCAAAGCGCTCACCATTATTGTTATTGACAATCTGAACCTTTTTCCCCGCAATGAGATTTGCCGCATCCATCAGATTTTCGTCTATCGTAATGCTCCCTCATATAGTTTAGATTTGCCTCTGTAACCGTGGCACAATGGAGTTTACTTTTTCAACACTTCGATCATCATTTCATTTTTCCCTTTCTATATTTTTATATGGTCAATGAGACGTATAGGAGCTCATTCCGCAATAGACTGTTATACATCCAACAACCCCATTGTTCTGACGTCCCAATCATCAACCGCCAATAACGTTTTACCATCTACAATCTCAAAAATATTCAACCTCAAGTCCGTCAATCGCATTTATTTCGGCTACGACTTTATCATGCGTTTCCTCAACAGAATGAGTCTTGGAATAATCCAAACTATCTTTTAATGCTTGATAAATTGCTGGAGCAATAGCCCTGTTCTTCCTTCGTCAGCAGCTTGTTACGGCTACTCATTGCCGCTCATCCGCTTCACGAATTATCGGACATTCTACAATCGTTATATTGCTATTCATATAATCTCATGTTGTTTGATGACCGCAATCTGCTGCCAATCTTTCTCCAAAATAGGCGTTATCAGGGGCTACGATAGTAAATAAGCGACCAACAACCTGACACACCCCATTGAAATGTCCAGGACGACGCGCTCCTTCCATCACCGTTGTAACAGGAGGGAACTCAAACACACGCGTGTCGGGCTCGGGATAAATCTTCTACGGCAGGTGCAAAAATATAATCTGCACCACAAGCTTCAGCCAGACGAACATCTTCATCCAATGTTTTGGGATAACGTTCCAGGTCAGCTTTATCATTAAACTGAGTAGGATTAAGGAACACCGAGACAACAGTAATGTCATTGTCTTGTACACTGCGTTTAATCAGCGAGGCATGTCCTCGTGTAAAGCCCCCATCGTGGGCACAAAAACCATACTCTTGCCTGCATTTCGCGCGGCATTGAGTTCGTTTTTGAAGTTCAACAATCTTTTTCGACTTTCATTTTCTTTTATCCAAATCGGGCCACAAAATAACAACTTTTTCTTAAATAAGAAAGAATAATTATAAAAATATGCGAATTAATAAGCGTATTTGAGCCTTTATAGACAATTTTCTAATTTATTTCGTGTATACCTTTGTGGCACTCAAATTTGAAAAAAGACATGGCAAAGAAAGTATTATTCATCAATCAAGAGATTACCCCATATGTCCCCGAGACGAATATGTCTGTCATGGGAAGAGACTTGCCACAGAAGGTACAAGAGGCTGGTCTCGAAATCAGAACGTTTATGCCTAAGTGGGAAATATCAATGAACGGCGCGGCCAACTGCATGAAGTCATCCGACTATCAGGCATGAATCTCATCATTGATGATACCGACCACCCTCTCATTATCAAGGTTGCTTCAATCCCACAATCAAGGATTCAGGTTTACTTTATAGACAATGATGACTACTTTACCAAGCGACAAATGACAACAGATGAGGCAGGTGAAGAGTATGCAGACAACGGAGAGCGTGCTATCTTCTTTGCTCGAGGAGTCTTAGAGACTGTAAAGAAACTAAGATGGACGCCAGATATCATCCATTGTCAAGGCTGGATGAGTGCTGTTGTGCCTTTCTACGTCAAGAAAGCTTACCACGAAGAGCCTTCTTTTGCAAACACAAAGATTGTAACCTCACTCTTTTCAGAGCAACTCAAAGGAGATTTGGGAAGCAAATTCAAGTCTATTGTTGCTTTCAGAGATGCCAAGAAAGAACTTGTTTCTGGCTACAACGAGAAGTTCGATTTCGTTGAATTAGGAAAGCTTGCACTTGATTATAGTGATGGAATCATTGAGGCTCGCCCAACAGTAAATAAGGAATTATTAGACTATGCAGCTGAAAAAGAAGTTGCCGATTCTTAAATATCCAGGAGAAGACTTCATCGAATCGTATGTAGATTTCTATGATAAGATTTATCCAACAAGTGAAGATTAATCACAAAATCAATTATTACATGAAACTGAAAACTCTTGCAAGTACACTACTTGTAACCCTAATGATATCGTCATGTGACGACTCTACCGGAACCATTGGTACGTCAATTACGAGCGACATGGATAAGTTGGAGATTAAAACCGACTCTTTTAATGTCACCACAAAATCGATTGCAGCTGGCAATGTCCTTTCAAGAAACATCAACGGATATCTTGGTAAGTTCAAAGACCCTGAGACTGGCTCGTATATCACGGCAGACTTCATGACACAGTTTGGCGTGCTTGAAGACTTCAATCTTCCTAATGAGGGAGACATTGTGTCGAAGGATAATGGCAAAAGTCATTGCAGACTCTTGTGAAATCAGACTTTATTATGACGATGTTGTTGGTGATTCAACGGCACTGATGCATTTGAAGATGTATGAATTAAGCAAGCCTGTAACTGATGCTGCAGCATTATATACAAACTCAAACGATATTGAAAGCAACTATCTCCGTAGCGGAGGATTTGAAGTTGAGAAGGCATATACGCTGGCAGATCTGACAACTGATGCGAAAGAAAAGGCTGAAAAGAATTATAGTCCGAGCATCAAAATCTCAATGAATAAGCCTTACACCGATAAAGATGGAGTGACATACAAGAACTATGGCACGTATCTGTTGCAGAAGTATTACAGCAAACCATCTGACTTTAGCAATTCATACACACTGATAAATAACGTCATTCCTGGCTTCTATTTCAAGTCGGTTGGAGGCTCAGGTTCTATCGGAAGAGTTTTCAATACTATCATGTTTGTTTACTTCCGCATTCAATATAATGGCAAAGTCTATAACAGAATCGCATCCTTCAGCGGTACGCAAGAAGTGTTGCAAGCCACACACATTGTCAATGACCAACAGGCTTTACAACAATTGATAAATCAAAACTCTGGAACCTATCTCAAAACACCAGCTGGAATATTCACAGAGATGACGCTTCCTGTAGATAACATTATTGCAGGCCACGAGAAAGACAGCATCAACAGCGCAAAGATTACGTTACAACGAATCAACAACGTTTCGACAAGCCCTTATGCATTGCAAGCGCCAAAGCAGGTATTAATGATTCCAAAAGATAGCATTCAAACCTTCTTTGCACATCATAACATCATGAATTATAAGAATTCTTTCGTGGCAAACTTCAGCCAAAATGGTTACACTTTCAATAACATTAGTTCGTTGATTCGCTCAATGTATGAGAACAAAAAGAATGGAACTGCATCGGCTGATTGGAATAAGGTTGTCATTGTTCCTGTGACTACAACAAGCATGACCATTCAAAACGGAAGCTATTCTTCAACCTATTCAACAGGAGTATACAATGACATGTCGGTGAGAAGCGTGAAATTGTTAGGCGGAAACACGCCTCTCAAGCTCTCTGTCATCTATAGCAAGTTCAAGTAACTCTATTCTTATGGCAGACAACTTCCTTGAACGCCAGCGCGAGAGTTACGAAGAGCGTAAGCAACAATGGCTGCGAAACAAAAAACACCTCACTAAGATTAAGAGGTCACGCCCCGAAAAACCCGAAGACGAAGCATTATAAAAACAATTCAATAAAGCCGAGACCACATCAGATGTCTCGGCTTTTTTCCACTGATAAACATTATATTTATGAAAAGACTCATTTCTTTTATGCTTTTAACTGCATTGACGCTTTCGGCCAATGCAACTGAAAAGAAAGTCACACTCCGCTTTATCGAAACAAGCGATGTGCACGGAAGTTTCTTCCCCTACGATTTCACGAACCGCAAACCAAGGGTCGGTTCAATGGCACGCATCAGCAGTTATGTAAAACAACTGCGCAAACAATATGGCAACAACGTTGTCTTGCTTGACAATGGAGATATACTTCAAGGACAGCCCACAAGCTATTTCTATAATTATGTGGCTACAAACGAGCCCAACATTGCAGCCCAAGTAATCAATTATTTAGGCTATGATGCTGAAACAATCGGCAATCATGACATCGAACCCGGCCATGCAGTTTACGACAAGTGGATTAAAGAGGTGAAATGCCCCGTGCTTGCGTGCAACGTTGTTAACGTAAAGACCGGACAGCCTTACACGCACCCTTATGCAATCATCAAGCGCAATGGCATCAAGATTGCCGTGTTGGGCATGCTCACCCCAGCTATTCCCAACTGGCTGACAGAGAATATTTGGGAGGGACTCCGCTTTGACGACATGGTAAAATCGGCAAAGAAATGGATGAAAATCATTCAAGAGAAAGAACACCCCGATGTTGTCGTTGGACTTTTCCACAGCGGACGCGAAGGCGGCATCAAAAACGAAAGACTATGAAGAAGACGCAAGTTGTGTCGTTGCTCAGCAAGTGCCAGGCTTCGACATCATCATGTTTGGCCACGATCACACACGCTTCAATCAGAAAATCAAGAATATCGAAGGCAAAGAAGTGCTTTGCATAGACCCTGCAAACAATGCAATGACGGTAGCACAGGCCGACCTCACGCTTACGCTCAAGAATGGCAAAGTCGCAGACAAGCAAGTTACGGGAACACTTGTTGATGTCACCAAACTTCCGATTGACGAGGAGTATATGGCACATTTCAAACCCGAAATCGAGAAAGTAAATCAATATGTCGACCGCATCATCGGCAATATTGAGAACACCATATACACGCGTGACAGTTATTTCGGCTCAAGCGCATTCAATGACTTCATTCTCAATCTTGAATTGCAAATCACAAAGGCCGACATAGCCTTTAACGCCCCACTCCAGTTTGATGCATCTATCAAAGCTGGTCCGGTGAGAGTTGCCGACATGTTCAATCTCTATCGATTTGAAAATCAGCTCTACGTCATGCGTATGACAGGCGAGGAAATCAGAAAACATCTTGAAATGAGCTACGATCAATGGGTCAACACAATGAAGTCGCCCAACGATCATCTGTTGCTCTTGGCCGACACACGCGGTGATGCACAGCGTTTGGGATTCAAGAACTTCACATTCAACTTTGACTCTGCTGCTGGCATTGATTATGTGGTCGATGTGACCAAACCCGACGGACAAAAGGTGAAAATCCTACGTATGTCAAACGGACAGCCCTTCGATGAGCATAAATGGTACACTGTAGCCATCAACAGCTATCGTGGAAACGGCGGCGGCGAGCTGCTCACAAAGGGGGCAGGCATCCCCAAAGACAGTCTGAACAGCCGAATCATCTATCGCAGCCCTCGCGACCAGCGTTATTACCTCATGCAGGAAATCGAAAAGATGGGAACGGTTGCGCCGAAAGCCAACAACAACTGGAAATTCATTCCCGAGAACTGGACAAAACCTGCTGCAACTCGCGACAGCCTGTTATTGTTCAGCCACCAACGCAATCCTAAAGACGAAAAATAATGAAACACCTTTGGTTTATCTTTTTGCAAAGGCGACCTCATGCTCGAGAAGCTTCTAACGGGAGCTTTTCGATTCCCGAAGGTAACCAACCGCCCATTGCAACGAAGGATTGGACGCATGTGCTCAATGTCTCACCCATGGACAATGGCGATGAGGTAAAAACTTTCCTCATCGACGAACCCGTCACCGACAATCCACGCTATGAAATGTGTGGTCTCCGAAAAAGTTTCTATCATCTTCCCACCGACCTCTATCTCAAAGCGGGCAAATGTCACGAGCTAATCTCATCGGGACCAGAACACAAAAATATTGTGGCGTGTGTGGTTTTCCGATGAAGATGCACACCGACATCAGCAAACGTTGTCCGAATTGTGGCAAAGAGGTTTGGCCCACCGTAGCCACCGCCATTATCGTGCTCATTCATCGTGGCGACGAGGTGTTGCTCGTTCATGCGCGCAATTTCAAAAGGCAATTTCTATGGTCTTGTGGCTGGCTTTGTTGAAACCGGTGAGACTTTAGAAGAGGCTGTGCATCGCGAGGTGATGGAAGAAACCGGACTCACAATCACCAACCTACGCTATTTCGGCAGTCAGCCCTGGCCCTACCCGAGTGGCCTGATGGTGGGTTTCACGGCCGACTATGTCAGTGGCGACATCCATCTGCAACGCGAAGAACTCTCACGTGGCGCATGGTTTACAAAGGATAATTTGCCCGAAATACCCGAAAAGACTCAGCATTGCAAGACAAATTCTTGACGACCGGCTCGCAAAAGCATAGAAAAACATTATCTGCTTATTTATTTGCCCCTTTAATTTTTTTCTTCTTACCTTTGCCGCCGTGAAACAATTAGCAATGGCATATCAAGTGAATGAAGTACTGCAAAGAATCTCGCAATTCTTTGCATCTTTTTTGCACTTTATCTTTGGTCAATCCAAATAATGGCTCAGTAGAAAAGAGATGGGAAATTTCCTTAGTTAATATATTTTTTCTTTCCTTTGTATCATGGAAGAAAAAAATCTATATCAATTAGCCGAGTTCGTTTTACCAAGCGATATATTACATTATTTCTCTATTGTCAAGATAGAGCCTGATTCTTCTTTGTTGCGCATTTACCTTGATGAGAAAATGGAAAAAGAACTTTCAGAAGATCTTCATTTTGAATCCCAAAGGCTTTATGGATGCTGTCGAGGTGACAGACTTCCCGATTCGGGACCATAAGGTAATTTTGGTTCTTCGTAGACGTCGGTGGATAGATACCCGTACAGGTAAGAGTTTCTCCCTTCCCCTGCAGATTGACATTACCGCCTCCGGCACTCGTTATTCCAAAGAGTTCGGAGCTTTTTTAAGAGAGACGTATGGAGACGTCCCCAGTGACCTGCCGTACGCTTGAGGAATTCTATCATATCAATGGACATAGTTTTTGAGAAACAGTATAAGGAAATATTAAGTGGTTACAGGTCATGGGAACAGTTGGCTCATGCACAGAAGTGGCTTCTATTTGAGAATAATATCGGCAAGAGCATAGCAATAGATGAAACATCCTTGTCCAATGGCGAGCTCTACACGATAGTAACCAATAGGGACAGACACGGTAGGGAGGGATGTCTTATCGCTATTATTGCGGGTACAAAGTCCTTGGATGTCTGCAAGGTACTGGATGAGATAGATGAAAAGAAGCGGGAAGACGTAGAAGAGGTTACCTTGGACTTGTCCGACAGTATGCGTAAGATAGTGAGACATTGCTTTCCTAAGGCTAAACGAGTGATCGATCGTTTTCATATACAGAAACTTGCAATTGATGCCGTGCAACAGATGAGAATAGAGCATCGCTGGGCTGCCTTACAGGAAGCAAATGAGGAGAAAGAGAATGCGAAGTTAGAAAAGCGAGCATATCAATCTGTGACTTTTGAGAATGGAGATACACGTAGTGAACTGCTGGTAAGAAGCAGGTACCTGTTATTCAAATCATCGGAGAAATGGACTGATGAGCAGAAGCTAAGAGCCAAGATACTATTTAGAGAATATCCTGACATCAAGAAGGCTTACGGCTTATCACATTCGCTAAGAATGATTTTTTTGCAAAGAACACCGTCAAAGACGCAGCTAGACTATCATTGGCCAAGTGGTATAATAAGGTTGAAGAAGCTAACTTTCATTCCTTTAATGTCATTGCAGCAACTATCTACGAACATTACGATGACATACTAAACTTCTATATTAACAGAGCTACAAACGCGGCTGCTGAATCCTTTAACGCAAAAATAAAACTATTTAGGGCTAACGTAAGGGAGTTGTGGATAAAAAGTTTCGTCCTTTTAGGATTGCTAAACTATATGCTTATCCACACTAAATATCTACTGTCCCTAAAGAAGCCAAATCGTCCTTTTCCAGCACCTTTTGACCTGCCGAACGTATCGGAAAAAGAGGTGTTTGTTGCCGTAAGTAGAGAAAACCTACCTTGATCGTTCCACCTTCTATCGGCTTTTTATGCTTCACCTTAAGCAGCGGTTCCATTTCGTGCAAGTAATGTGTGCGCTCAATGGCCCGCTTGACTTTGTCTTATCGCCGTAACATTGTCTCAACGAGCCGGCACGCCGCACACAACTCATTATCGGGTACGAAGGCGAGTTTAATATTTCCTTTGCAAGGTCGCAGTCATTACAACGGCGTATGCTGTAGGGATTGTAGTCAGGCATGGCCTTGCCCTGCTTGCCTGGATTGAAGCGGAACATGCCGCGCGTGTCATTAACCAAGGCCTCGGCCCCACGCCTGTAGGCTTCCTCGCGCGGTGTTTCGGGATATTTCGTCTTGCGCACCTGCACCACCGTGCAACGGCAGTTCCAACTATTCGGCGGATAGTAGCTATCCCAAAATGCATCGCTGAAAGGCAACGTCGTGCCGTTCAAGGCAGCGTGCTCGGGGCGCACATGATCGTCGCCCACCGTGCGATATTGCAGATTGTAACGGTCGCCGTCCTCGGCAAACGCCTCCCACTTCGCCGCCATATCAGCTGCGGCGTGGGTAAAGTTGTATTCTGCACGCAGGTAGTGCTCATTATAGGTTTTGTCCACCTTTTGAACGTCATTCAAAAACCGTTCGAACGGTTTTTATTACCCTGCTCATCGACTAAGGCGGGAAAGGCCTCATTGAGTTCATGAAAAGTTTTGAGCCCCTGAGAAAAACATAGGTGGAATGCTCCAAGCTATCGCGCATGGTAGCCGACATCTTCGTTTGCTCAAAGCACTGTTCAACACATCGGCATGTGTTTCAATAAAGGCTTGTGCCTCCTTGAGGTGATGCTGTTCACACGCCGTTGTGCACACTTTGCAGCATATACTGCACGGCGTTCGCAGAAACTTGCAAGCAGCCTATTTTTTTGGCTATTATTGCAACGCACAGTAAAACCTTGCCACTTAGCCCTCGAAGTGGGCCACTTAGGCATCAAAAGTGGCAAGTTTACGCCTCAAAAGTGGCAAGGTAACAGTTGATAAGTAGGCAACTTGTTTTCGCTAAGTGTTTTTTTAAGAATGAAGATAGAATAAATGATAATCCGAAAGAAAAAAAGAATAGATTTAATTGCGAATTTTGGCAACATGGCAAATGGGTAGACGTGTAAAGCGAGTGACATGACGGACAAGCATCTTGTCAACTTGTTACCCCGTTGACCCATCAGTTAAAAACAGAACGAATATGGCAGCAACAACACCCTCAACACCCCTTCAGCTTCCGTGCTTATGGTCGCACGGAGCTGGCACAGGCCTACCGCCCACAGCGCTCGCCAGGTGCAGCGTGGCAGAAACTCGATGTGGATAAACCTCTATCCCGGCCTGCCCGAGCGTCTTAAAGCAATCGGCTACTCGCCCCACCAACGTGTCTTCACTCCGCGGCAAGTAGCGATGATTGTCGAGGCATTGGGAGAACCATGAGGGGGAGAGGTTTTTGAAAGACAGACAACTTATAGCTCATTTTTCTATAAATTTTAAGGATTAAGTTCTTGCTTTTCTGATATTAAATAGCTATCTTTGTGGCGTGTTAACATTGTAAACACGATAAATAAAATGACCGCAATTGTAGCCGTACTAAACAAGCATGCAGTAGCTATTGCTGCTGATAGTGCTGTGACTATGGGTGATACGCATAAAGTAGTGAATAGTGCCAATAAGATATTCACGCTCTCAAAGTATCATCTAGTCGCCGTTATGACCTAAAGCAACGCTGCATTTATGGGAGTTCCTTGGGATATTATCATAAAGGAGTATCGAAAAAGAATTAAAGGCAAACTCTTTCGACAAATTGGAAGATTATACTAAGGACTTTGTTTCATTTCTGCACAAGCGTAATTTTTTTCTGTGACGAAGAGACACAGCGTAATTATTTAAAGTTGCTGTTAGATTCGTTTGTAAAAAATGAATTGTTACAGCAAGGCGGGATTAGCACAGAAGATTTAACTGGGGAAAGGCTCAACGAAAAAATTATTAGCTATAAGGAGCATCATAAAAATGATGAGAAATGTTCAGAGTTAGAGCATTACGCTTATGATGAATTCAGAAAACAATTTTATACACTTGTTCAAGAATATCCAAGTCAAAAACAGAATAAATATATCAGACAAATTATGTGAAGTATTCTTCTATTATCTCTCAGCAAAATTAGAGACACCAATGAATACAGGTTTGGTATTTGTTGGCTACGGAGAAAACGAAATCTATCCTTCATTATATCCACTCAATGTCTCTTTGGCTGTTGATGGGCATCTACGCTACTATGTTGACAAAAGACAGGATTGTAGAAATATCGGCTCATGGCTGTGCAACCAAAGATAGTACCTTTTGCCCAAATAGATGTGACACAAACTATTGTGCGTGGTATCAACCCCACATTCCGGCACATTCTCTATGATGTCATTAATGACACTGTTTCAAATGTATTGGGGATAATTGCCAATCATTTAACAAAGGATGATTCAACAGCAGCAATGGCTCCTATTATACGAGGTTTAGATATGACACTTATAACAAAAATGCTATCCAAACAATACAGCAGAAGATGTTCAATTGCTACACAGTGCCTTTACTGCAAACGGTAATCGGATTAGACAAAGAGGACATGGCAAATATGGCAGAAAGTTTTATCTCTCTTACCTCTCTCGTCCGGAGAATGCAGCCTGGTGAAGAAACTGTGGGTGGTCCTGTGGATGTAGCTGTCATCTCCAAGGGCGATGGTTTTGTATGGATAAACCGCAAACATTATTTCAAGCCCGAACTGAACGAGGCATTCTTTCAGAACTATTTTTAGGAAATAAAACAATATGGACAAAACAATGTATGGCAGTCTTTTTCAGCCCCGAGGTTGAAGGAACACTCTTTACCAAAGAACAAATAAGAGAAATAACGGATAGTATATCCCAAAAGATATCCGACAGCTTTTAAGAAGCAATTGGATAGTGCATTCAAAGAATATAACGAAAAGAAACAAAAACTTCTACAGATGCACCTGATGGTCGTGACCATTAGACGGTATCTTTCACTAAAGAACAACAGAGGGGTGGCCTACGGACTACCCCTCTTTTTTGTCTTATAATGATATGTCTGAAGGCATAAAAATGTATCTTTGCAAACAGAATACAAAAGAATAAAGCTATTACCTAATTTAGAAAATAAACAGCATAAGAAGAATGTGATTAAGCAAGTTGGAACCACCTTTTACCATTCCGAACAAAGAAGTGAAACAGTTTGCGCTTATGGTACTTCATCTGTGAGGAGAGTAAAGTTTCGCACCTTATACAACCCCTTCTCTTCAATGTCGAAGAAAGGTAAATAATATAAAAAAATAATATAAAAATAGTTATTAAGAAAGGTGATGACGCTAATAGCGGCAATTATTGGTGTTTTGTAACACTCTGTGCATTTGGTTCCAAACCCATGTTTATTAGTGAGCCTTAAATTTTTAGGAAGTTGGATTGGTATGACGAGCACAGCTAGTGATGTAATAAGTTCCTTAATTCAATAGGAATAACTCTCAAAGGTGTCGAAATCATTTCAACACCTTTCATTCTATCGTTTCATCAAGAAGAGTCAAAAGTGTCTTTCAAGGTTAGAATACACGCCCTCGTCTAATAGTGAAGATAAAAGGGCCATCAGGCGAGTCTATAGCTAATAAAAGAGAGAGAAAGTAATCTATAGCTTTGTCATAATCAATTCAAGGTTTGAAACTTCAATAGAAAAATTTACGAGTATGAAATAAAATTGTTAAATTTGCCCTAAAAAAAGAAACGTATGACAAAGCAACTTCCCTCTTTATTTGGGCAGAAACATTCCAGCCGTGATTACACGCAGAAACGGAGTTGGGGAAAGAATATGTTTAATAGTTCCTTCCCTGCCTCCCTCATAGCCTATATGTATTCTCTGAATATTAAACCAGTTTATCTGAATATAGACCACAACTGTAATGTAAAAACATGGATATATAGCAGCTGACAAGCTCTTTTGCATAGACCCTCTCTCAGATAGTGCTTATTATAATTACGAAGCTGAGTTTCCATTTTATGCAACACTTTATACGGGACCACGTGAAAAAAATGGACCTCGTGATGATGAATAATTCTTCTAAAGAAGTTCTTTTCAGGATTTGAAGTAAAGCTTACTGCTATGCCTGACAACACCACTGCGGGGAAAGGAGAAGAGGAATATAGTTGCGAGATTGTAGTACGTCCACCGACCATTTGGAATATAGCTTGCAGCATCTGTTCTGCCTATGACACGGTTAACAAGCGAGAGAAACTTCGTAAGTTTCTCAATCGAGTTCAATGATTAATAATTGGGCGGAAGCTGATGAGGTACTACCACATTTCGAGGATATTAAGCAAAGTGTTCTTGATATCTGTTCTGATCTCTCAAATAAGCAGAAACCGCTTGTTATTCAACCTATATGGAAGACGGACGGTAAGAAGATGCGACTAAAAGATGATTGTATGGATGTATTCGTGTGGTCGAATCTTGCTGTGATTCAGATGTGTATTAAGAACGAGCCTATTACGCAAATTGATCGTTTCGATCGTACAATTGTATGGATATTCCGTATGTTATTAGAATATGTCACTCATGGTCGTTTTGACTATAGACGTATTGTTCGCTTACAATCCTACCGACTTGCTAATGACAAAAGCTTTCTCTATTCCAGGCAATCGCTCCTATCGTTTTCTAAAATCAGAAGAACAACGTCATCCCAGAATACAGAAGAAAGAAATTAAGAATATCATCCTTGGAGGAGGACAAAACTTATTAAGCCCTGAAAGGAGGTTTGACGCAGTGTTAGTAAATAGTCCTGATTTATTTGAAGAATAACAGATGAAAGTAGTTGATTTATTTTTGTGGTTGTGGAGGTCTGAGTCTTGGATTCCAGCAAGCTGGATACAATATCGTTGCAGCCTATGATAATTGGGATGCAGCCACAGATGTCTATCGCCCTCAATTTTTTTCCCACCCTGTTCATAAAGTCGACTTAATGGATGTTGCCAAAGCGTCATCAAGCATAGTACAATATGCACCGGAGATGATTGTGGGTGGTCCACCATGTCAAGACTATAGTTCGGCTGGTGGGCGTGATGAAGAAGGTGGACGCGCTATATTGACTGTGCGTTTTGCAGAGATTGTTGCAAGTGTACGACCAGAATGGTTCGTTATGGAAAATGTCTCCAACATTATGAAATACAATAAGGTTTTTGATGCCATGCAGATTTTCCATGACGCAGGCTATGGATTGTCTTATCATATACTTAATGCAGCATTATGTGGTGTTCCTCAACGGCGCAAGCGTTTTTTTATGGTGGGACGGCTCAGAGCTACCGACGGCTTTTTAGATGAATACTTAACACGGCACCTTGCTGAAAAGGAAATGACTATGCGTGATTATTTTGGGAACTCGCTTGGTATAAATGCCTATTATCGTCATCCTCGCAGCTATGCCCGTCGTGGAGTATTCAGTATGGATGAACCGTCACCGACAGTAAGAGGGTAAACCGTCCCATGCCTTCAGGTTACAAGATTCACCACAACGACCCTGTCAAGACGCTTAAAGGTGTACGCCCACTTACAACAATGGAACGTGCTGAAATACAGACTTTCCTTCAGATTATCACTGGATCGGGAATAAGACATCTGTCGAACAGATGGTCGGTAATGCCGTTCCCGTAAGATTGGCTACTTATGTAGGAAATGCCATCAATGAGTATATTATTGAATCTGAAAAAGATAATACCGTTCAAGAAAAACAGAAGTTAGCGATAAACATACATAGACATATTGCAATCTAAATCCGTAACAACATAGAAATAACTCCTGCAAGTAATACTTTTATTTGCAGGGGATAGCTTTAACCCAAATTGCACATTAGAATTATCCGCTTTTATACTTCCAAAAGAACATTGAGTACCGCAAATGGATATCTGACCATACACTTTTAAGATGTCAAACAACAGTTTGTAACAAATTGCTATTCAAATATCTAATGACCATTTAAATCTTAAGTAGTTATATAATCAGTAATATATTGTTAGATTCCATCTATTATAGGTTTAATTTTTATATAAGAACACTAATAACCCCTGCTAACCTTTGCTAACCGCTGAAAACCTCTACCCACTAACCCCGCGCTTCCTATATTTTGCAACGTGATCACACAGAGAAAACAAAATGTTGAATTAATAAGTAAAGAAAGGAACAACAATTATGATTCGTTACAAAATCTACGAGAACAAGAACAAGAAGAGTGCGGGCTACAAAAGTTTTTATGCACGTGCCGTAAGTGAAGAGACCATCAATCTTCGACAGCTTGCCGACTACATGGCTGCTCACAATGTACCCTTCTCTGAGGGCTGCATCTATGGTGTGTGCGCGATATGGTGGCTTGCATCAAGGAAATCATCATCGACGGAAAGAACGTCAAGATTGACGACCTCGCTATCTTCTCGGCTGGATTGCGCACGAGTGGTGCTGAAACATTGGAAGGGTTCAATCCAGCAAAAAGAACATCAAGAGCATAAAAACTACGTAGTAGAGCAGCAGGGAGTACTCCACGCCAAAACTCGCGGCGATGCTAATGTACGAGAATTTGCACTCTACACCATAGCGAAGAAGAAAAAGCAGAAATCTGGCGAAGGCGAAAGTGGAACCTCGCCACAACACGCATAAATATATTAAGGTGGCATAGTGTAAAGGCGAGAGCATTGCTGCCTCCAAGGGTGGACAGCAGTGCTCTTTTTCGTTCCTACACTAATACTATTATTTTCAGAATGCTACGAACTATACAATTTCTTGTTATCCACTGCACCGTCACCCCCGAGGGACGTGAGGTGAGCTCTGCGGAGATACGTCACTGGCACACCGACCCTGTAAGTAAGGGTGGCCGTGGCTGGAAGCAGGTGGGTTACACGGATATGATACATCTTGATGGGTGCGTGGAACGATTGGTGGATAACAACGAGGATGCGCAGGTTGACCCATGGGAAGTTACCAACGGGGCCGCAGGCTACATAGCATATCGAGGCACATCGTGTATGTGGGTGGCTGCGACAAAGCAGGGAAGCCTAAGGACACGCGTACCGAAGCACAGCGTGAGACGTTGAAACGCTATGTGCAGGGACTTTCACGCGCGGTTCCGCAGGTGAAGATTGTGGGGCATCATGAATTGAATCCCCGGCAAAGCGTGTCCGAGTTTCGATGTTCCAACTTGGTTGCGCTCGATAGGGCATCCGACAAGTTTAACGATAAAAACCAACGACAATGGCAGAGACTATATTCCAAATTCTGCAATGGGCTCTCCCCGCGGGCAGTATCGGTGCTGCCATTGCGTGGATTGCGAACCGCCGTTTAAGGACGGTGGAAGAAAAGAAGAAGGTGGAAGACACCTACAAGCAAATGTACGACATGGTGAGTGCAGAGCTTGTAGGACTCCATAAACAAAAACCGCATCAATTATGAAAAGATGGAAGAACTCCGCGGCAAGAACGACAAGACACGCCGCGCCCTCAACTCGCCTCTCGCGGGCTATCGAGGCCATTCAGCTATGTCCTCATCGCATTAACTGTCCTGTCAGCTGTGAGCTGTCGCTCAGTGAAGACGGCGACAAGGGAAAGCCCTCACCGCGGAAAGTCACGAACAGAAGGAAACGACACGGCAGATGGCCAGCATCGCACGGTGGCAGCAGCAGGTAATGGTGCCCGAGTCGCGGGTGACGCTAAGCGTGGCTGAAGACAGTCTTTCCCTTCTGCCCGCAGGCGCAGGCTACACCGCTCGCAAAGGGCGGGCACACGTGAAAGTGGGCCGACGGCCCTCGGCAGACAAGGAAAGCCCTGCGCAAATCATCATCGAGGTGGGATGTGATAGTTTGGAGGTGCAGTGCGCACGCTATGAGCAGCGCATCGAAACGTTACGACAGCAAATTCAGACGCAGCACAAGCGGCGTTCAAACACTGCTCAAATGTAAAAACGCATTTCAATAACCTTCGAGATGCTCTTCTTCGCCTATGTGGCTGGGGTGGCGACCGGCATAGTATTAATTTTAATCATAAAGAAAAGAATATGGCAAAAAGTGTTTTAGACGGAACCAACGTTTTCGATAAGCCAAATGAGCTATGTCAAACTTGTTTGGACATAGCCATGGCGAAAAAACGCACTGAGGAACGAAAAAGAACCTCATTCTGAGTGTTGACGGCAAGGCTCTTGGTTTTTCAACGGGCTGCAAGGTAAGCACATCTACCGAGACAGGTGAGCGTGTGACCAAGGAAGCCGCAAGCGGCAAGTGGAAGGAAAAGTATGTGAAGAGCTTTTCTGAGAGTATCTCGGCCGACGGCTGCGTGCTCACGGATGGCGACGATGACATGCCTACCTACGATCAGTTGAAAGAGAAAATGTTAGCAGGCGAGCCCATTGATGCAGCCTATGGTCTGCGCGATGGTGATAAACGCACAGGCAAGGCAGCCGGCGGCTACAAGGGCAAGTATATCATTACCTCATTAGAGCTTGATGGTCAGGGCCGGAGATGACGGCAAGTACAGTCTGAACTTGGAGAACTGCGGAAAGGTGGAGAAACAGGGAACAGGTCTCACTGAAGCTTCACCTGTTGCAAGGCCTGCTGCAAGTGGTCATTAAATCAGATAGCAGATATAAATAAGGTATATGAAACAGCTACAGAAATTAAAGGTAGGCGGACGGAATATCCCTGCCGCGTGACCATGGGCGCGATGGTACGCTTTAAGCGCGCCACAGGCAAAGATGTGAGCCAGCTCAATCAGAGCGACATCAGTGATGGTAAGGACATAGAAAAAGACGAAGGCTGTCAAGGAGAACACCAAGGCACAAAAAGGAAAAATGCACTTGCCGCCCTCATGGCCAATCGTGCACAAAAACGGCGGGAAAGATAGCGGCGCTGGAAAGAAAAACAAGAAAACCAGCGAAGACCGCTATAGTGGAAAAACATCTCATCGCGAATGCCAGCAGCTACAAAATTCGGGAATAACATTCAATTCTATCAAAATAAGCTCGAGACAACCAAGGCATCAGAAAAGAAAACACTTGCTCTCTATGCCGAAAAGATTGCCTTACTGCAACAGCAGCAGGCCATCAAGGCTGTGGAGGAACAGGCAGCACGACCAAAAGGAGCTTAAGACGTTAGAAGATATCGACAAGGCTATTAGCTATCAACAGGACTTGCGCAACAAGGCAACCTTAGACCAAGTGGCGGGTATCGATGAGGAGATAGCACGTTTTGAACGACCTTAAAACAGCGTTCGAACAGCATGCACACAGCAAGGTGGGCGTGGAACAAATCAAAACCTATAAACAGCTGGACGATGAACTGCAATATTATTCGGGCTTACTCAAGACGGCCACCGACTCCGAGCGCGCTCAAATACAGCAGCAGATTAATACGCTGGTGATTTGAAAAAGCAGTGGGATGACACGCTGGCTGCCCTGAAAGTGCCTGAAGATATCACACGGCTCAACACGATAGAAAAGTTAGACGAGGCCGTTAGCTATTATCAGGCAAAACAAAAAGAAGGCTTCGGGCGAAGAAATTAGTAACATCGAAACCATCACCGCCTTAGAACAGAAACGCGAAGCCCTGAACCGCCTGACACATCTGCCCGATATGCAAAATGAAATGACGCACCTCAAAGGTTTAGGTAGCCATGAGTTGAAATTGGAACTCAAGGTGATGGGGCTCGACGGCGTGAAAAACGCATCAAGGAATTACATGATATGCTCCGCGATACGAAGAATCACTTGGTAAGCATCAGCGCGAAGAGGTTGAAAAACTCATCGGTTCATATGGACAATATGAAAAGGTGCTGAAAAAGAGTGACGTGCATCTGACTGACCTATGGGGTAACACGAAAGGTGTAGCCGGTGGCATTACGTCGATGACCAACGCCCTTGAAGGCGGACGCAATGCGTGGGAAACACTCACGGGCGTGGTAGACGGCGCCATACAAATCTTTCAGAGTATTGCAGGCATCGTGGACATCATCAAGGTGCTGACCGGTGCCACACAGGCCTGCGCGGCAGCAAGCGGCGTGAAAGCTTCGGCTACAGCGACAGAAACAGCGGCTACGACGACGCATACCGCCGCAACAGCTGCCGACACAGCTGCAACAATTACCAACACAGCTGCTAAAAGTGGTGAAGCCATTGCGGTGCTACAGCAAGCGGTGCAAGCATGCCGTTCCCCTATAACATTGTTGCCATTGCCGCGGGTGTGGCTGCTGTGGTGGCCGCATTGGCCTCTATCAGCGGTGCATTTTGCTAATGGTGGCATTGTGGGCGGCTCATCGCCAAGCGGTGATAAATTATTGGCTCGCGTTAACTCGGGTGAAAATGATTCTCAATGGTGCGCAGCAGAGTCGCCTTTTAACTTCATCAATGGTGTTACTCCGTTTGCCGACGGTGGCATCGTTTATGGACCAACGCTCTCGATCATGGGCGAATATGCCGGGGCGAGGTCTAATCCTGAGGTGATTGCACCGCTGAATAAACTAAAATCGATTATCGGTGATGGTGGTAATGGTGGCGGGCGATTGGAGCGCGCCTTCGCGGACGTGATATTGTGCTGGCGATGGCTAACGAAACACGTATCAGTAGACGGAAAACAAATATCAAATTGTAAAAATGTATATACACGGACAATTTTATAATGAAAAGAACGAGCGCAGCGAGGTGCACATTCTCATTCGAGGTGATCGCACAAATGAAGTTGAAATCGGAGCCAAGGGCTGCGGCATCAGCTGGACGGATGACCCCGTGGAAATAGAAAGCCAGGTCAGCGACACCTTTGATGTACTGCTTAAATACCAGACTACCGTACGCCTGCTGGTAAAGAATTTCATTCCTGACCTTTTCTGTGCTTCCTGCCGTGATGCTGTAGTAAATATCTATCGCGAGGGAGAATGCCTCTTTGCAGGGCTTCATAGAACCGCAGACCTATTCACAGGCCTACAATGAGGAAGAAGACGAAATCGAACTCAGCTGTATCGACGTGCTAACAGCCTGCAATATTCCAAGTACCGAAATGTCGGCGTGCAGGGTATCACCTACAGGAGGTGAAAGAGAAAGCAGGACAGCGCAGTCTCTTAGATATCATTCGTGAGCAGCTGTCTGGACTGACAGATAATCTTGATATTCTTGGAAAGCAAAGTTTGGCTTGTTATTATGACGGCAGTATCGGAATGAATAAATCGAGCCTACATTCAATATTTTTCTCACAAATAGGCATTCATGAACTGTTGTTCCTCTCTGATAATGAAGATAATGTGTGGACGGCAGAAGAGGTGCTGACTGAACTGCTGAAGTATCTTAACCAGCACATCGTACAGCAGGGATTTTCTTTCTATGTATTTTCATAGGAAAGCATAAAAAGGCAGAAAACATCGCATGGAAGACCTTTACAGCAACAAGTCTCTGACTACACCTTACAGACTGATAGAATAACAACAGATAAGGTTTCAGGCACGGATACCACCATCAGTGTCGGCGAAATCTATAACCAGCTGCTGCTGACCTGTAAGGTTGAAAAAAATGGAAAAGTCTTGTCGAAAGTCCATTAAAAAGAAAATGAATTGGGGAGCTATTTCATGGCGCGTCAAAAATACATGTCAGAACTGAGTCAGCTTAGGCGATGGCAAACGAGCTTTGAGAGGCTTTTTATGAAATGGTATTCAATGGTGATACAGATTATGATGATGGTAGTATTGTAGATTGGTATGTGTGGATAAAGCGGCATCCTGAGTGGAAATTTCTGATGCATGATAATATAGCCAATGCTGATAAAGACCTTAATAGCTATTTCGGCCAAGATGGTAAGAATCAACAAGCCATGTTGCAGTGGCTCGGTAAGCATCTTGGAGCAGGGCTTGTTTCTTATGGCAAGGTGGAGCGGGCTATGGCAAGGAAAGATAACAGCCCCCGTGTCGAAAAATCAACATGGAGACTGTACTTGTGCTGTCAGTGAATGGCAATGGGAAGAACAGCCCCTCGGAGGCTTATCCCAATGTGGAAGCCCTTCATGAGGCTATTCCCTATGCTACTTATATGGGGCAGCATTCAGGTGGTGTATTTTCTCCTGTCGATGAGGAGACTATAAATTACATTGTATTTTCAGGAAAAATGCTACTAAACCCAATTATGGAAGTAACAGGTAGATATAATGATCTCAGAACAAAGGAGTGGATATTAATGCCATTTTGCAGGCAAGGCGTCTGATAGTAAGGTTCAATTAATATTGTAAAGAACAAGTCGAAAGATAAGTGCTATTATACACGTCTGTTTTGGAAGCAACAGGTGTCTGATCCGCGACAAAATGAAGAAGCACTATGGGATAAAGAAGGTGATTCGGGATGGTACCCATTTACGGATACAGCACCTGAAGAGTACGAGTTCAAATATAGCAGTGTAGGGTGACGGAACCGACAAAATCAGCAAAAGTAGGACTCGTAGCCTGTATGCTTATTATCGGAGACAAATGTGTCGTTGAGACAGGGAGTGGTTCTCAGATGGGAGATTTTTGAGTGGCGTAAATACAAAGAACGCTCAGAGTGCAGCAGTGATGATGAATACTATCAGCAGTCGTTCACCATAGGTTTTTGACCCAAAGATTGGTGACAAACTAATTGGCCACGAATACAGCCTGCAGAATAACATCAGCTGGAAGCATGGCGTGAGACAGTGAAGGCATGGCTATACCTATTCGGAAACGTGACCATGTGGCTGGTGCAGTAAAGTTTATCGTTCTTGGTCCGGTGAATGTGCTGGAGTGATATCACACGTCGTCATCCTACATTCTTCAGACATACCAAGTGGACCGAAGATGCCATTCCGCTGCTGGCACATCAGTTCTATACAGATAAAGTCTTTCGAGGTGAAGGTGGTGAGTGACAATGGAAAGACGGAACAGCTCAGGGATGATCATGATATCGTATATATGAGTGCTGCGCAGAGTTCGTTCTGCAACCGCAAGGATGACCTTGAGTTCAAAGGTTACTTTGCCCTGACGCGACGAATGCATGCAGATAGGTGTCAGGAATGCCCTTTGCCTTTCTACTCCCGTAGGCGTTTCCAGCGGTGATGGTATACTTACATTGTATAATCGGGTAACCGATAGTATCCTAAACCTGACAGCTCTATGTGAACAGCTACTATCAGGAATATCATGCGCCCCGGGTGATCATGACACAGCACATGACGGATATCCGCGGAGGGTTTGTAGATCCGTTTGCGCACTATAGGCATAATTTTCTAAACAAGAACTTCTTTGTGCAAGGCATCAGTAGAAACCTTGCAGAGGGAACGGCAGAACTGACATTAAAGGAAATAGACCAATGATTGATATCAAGATGTTTGCCCGAAAGCGGGCTGAGGGAACTGGCAGGGGTGGCAGCACAACGCCTTGGGCACAGAGTGACGACGTACGGCATGCACTGTCGGCAGACAAGGCTACGTTTGCAGAACAGGCAGACAAGGCACTACAGGCAAACGATGCAGCCCGGGCCACCTATGCCGATAAAGCGCGGGCCTTGGCGAGAGGACAGCCCTGCATATGACGAGTTCCTGCGCAAGGATAAGGAAGATACTGCAAAGGAATTGATAAATTTTCCTCAAGGGCATCACTATCGGAGATATTAAAATCAGCTATGATGAGACGAGTGGCGCACTTTCGCTGACACGTGTTTCGGATACAAGTAAGGTAGCAGGGCTGTATGCAACAGGAGGATTGACAGCATTTGGTGCAGGTTCCATGCAAGGTGGTGGAAGTGGCGGCACAAGTTATGAGCGCCTGGACCGTTGGAGCGACTACACTACTGCAAAGGCGGCAGCCGTCCTCTCGGCATTCCTCGGTAACGACCTTAATGAGCGATTGAAGAAAGTTGAGGGAGGTGCGTTGACCTCGGTGGATTGGAGTATTATCAAGAATAAGCCGACCTCGATGCCTGCAAACGATGTGCCAGCCTGGGCCAAGGCAGCGACAAAACCTTCGTATGCCCTGGAATGAAATAACAGGTAAGCTGAACACCCTGCAGGGGTACGGCATTACAGATGCAGCAAGTATATCACACACGCACGCTTTCTCGCAGTTACAAGATAAACCTACGACAATTGACGGCTATGGCATCGTCAACACGATTCAAAACATTTAGAGGTGTTGATTTCGTGCCTGATAAGGCTGGTTACTATGCTGCAATGTCTACAAAGTGCGGAATTGGCGACGATTGGCGACATGTAATTTCAATGGACTGGTCTAATAGTGATAATGTAAATTGGATTAGTCAACTCGCACTTCCTACACATCGAAACGAAAGTGTATATTATCGCAAAAATGAAGAAGGCGGAAAGTTAATCAAGGACGCGAAATGGATAAAAATTTGGGATGAGAAGAATCTGACGAAACTCTCGCAATTAACAGATGATATTGTATCAGGCAAGTATCTACCACTTAATAGTAACGCTGTATCTGCAACGAAATTAAAGGATAGCCGGCTCATTTGGGGACAAAAGTTTCGATGGAACAGGGAAATATCGACGGAATGCTTACTGTCAAGCATGCTGGCTATTCTGGTGTTAAGTTGATATCAACAAGCGACGAGAGTTCGTACAGGTGTCAATGTACTGCTGGAAATGAATGGGTGTTCGGTAGTTATCCGACGAGATTTTTCCTGTGGAATAATGCAGCGAAGCATGTTTTCAGCATCTTGAACAACGGCAATGTTGTTATCGGAGATACTGAAAAAGATTCGCCTTATAAACTGAATGTAAAGGGTACTGCACGAATTGCCGACCGAATACTGCTCGCTGGTACAGAGAATTGTGATATTAAAACAATAACAAATAACAATAGTGCTATAAAGAATACTGTTGTTACAGCTGCTGCTATCCGACACGCGCTCGATTTCGCGTGGTATGGCACGCACTATCAGATAGGTAATATTCGCGGAGGTGCTGACAATAGCCTCGGCTTCGGTATTACAAAGGACAGCAGCACCCTCATAGCTCGCTTCCACGAAAGTAGCAGCGAAGTATATAGTAACCTTACTCTTGATGGATATTTGAGCCTTGCAAATAATATAGGGCTTAACTTAAGAGATAAAGAGGGACATAATCAACGTGCGTTATTTATCTCTAATTCTAATGTCGTTTATTTTGGTTGCAATGACCGACCTCTTTACACGCTTTTTGTGGGTAGTGAGCTACATTTTAACGTGTATAATAGCGGTTGGCAGGACGCACTTGCTATAACTCCTGATAGGAATGCAACTTTTTCGGGTAATGTGTTAGCGCATGGTGGCGTAACGGCTTACACAACGTCAGACAGGCGTTTGAAAACAAACATCAAGCAGGTTGATAGTATGCAGATAATTCGCTCGCTCGGTGGTACGTGGCAGTTCGATTACAAAGATACGGGCCGGCATAGCATCGGTTTTATCGCGCAAAGCGTCCGTGGAAGCATGCTGAAAAGCATGGTCTATGCAAGCGACGATGGCTATCTAAAGCTGAACTATCTCGACACGCGACTTATTGCACTCGCATTAGGTGCAGCCGTGCAGGTAGACGATAAGGTAGAGCGGTTAAAGAAACGGGTAAGAGAACTTGAAAAGGAAGTCGAACTTTTAAAACATAATTAGCATGAAGAGATTAATAAAGTGGTTAGCCGAGGAGTTTGGTGTGTGCACGGTTAAGACGATAGTCAAGACTGTGACAGTAGAAAAAGAAGTATTGAGGCACTTTATCCCCCAAAACGGCGTAGTAGATGGTGATTTAATTGTCAATGGTGATCTTCTCGTTAAGGGTTCTCTTAATGCGACAGGTGGTGTTACCTGTTATAAAGAGAAAGGAGGCGTAGTATGAGTATTGTAAACGGCATCATCCAAGCACCTGTCACTATTGCAGATGTGAAGACTACGCTCGGCGAAACAAGCAACGACCTTGCAGCGTTATGCAGGAGTGATAAAATAAATATGTGGGCTAAATACAAGCCTGTGGAACTGAACAAGACCTTTACCTCAGATGAGTTCGATTTTGAAAACAGGAAATGGCGTGACAATGCAACGTGGTATAGAGGAGCAGACTTTGAGGGTGTAGGGATATGTGGTATAAAAAAATATCACACAGCAGCACTTTACAAAGCTTAACAGAATTATACGACAAAGGACAAAGTAACTGGTCGCGTGTAAAAGTAGGCTCTACCTTTGCGTGTCCTTACCGGCTGTCTGATTTCATAGGCTACAAGCATGCTGCAACTGCACCTTTTCAAAAAGGCCTTTCTGTCGCAAGTAAGACAATGTAAATGGTAGCGTATTCGCTATGATGATGATAAGAAATCTTGATACGGAAAACGAACTGACGATACAGGAGTTCGGTAAATTATCAGAGGCTTATCTCGGGCTTGCACTGAAAAATGCAGCAGGGCAGATTGTCTATTTCAAAACTTCAGACAAAGCGTTGAAATACGGGGAACAAGCGTGGAAATGCAGGGCGTGGTTTTTCGCAACGGGTAACTATAAAGCCTATGTCTTCCTCTGCTCCTCTACGCTTGTATTCAACACACCTCCCTGTGCAGGCAACATTCTACACGATACATGACTTCAGACCGTCAGTTGTAGAAATTGTTTCTGAAGCACAGCACATAAATGACTACTTCACTATCAATGCGCGTGAGGATATTAGAGGACATATTATCGTAGATGTAGAAATAAAAAGATAACTATGTGCGGAGATCTAACAATGAGAATTTCTATATTATTTTAAGATTTGCATCAAGCGAAACAGGCTCTCCTATCAAAAATAGGAGAACAGGCATTTACTTTACAGATGTCGAGGCTGGCACGAAGTATACTCACATGTTTGATAAAACGTGCTTCTGAAGAACGATACAAAATAGAATATACTTTTTATGGGTGTAACGGAAGAAACCTACATTAAAGAATTAAACCTATTCACAAATCAATAATATTAAACAACTATGGATGTAAAAGTAAAAAGCAATTGCCGGCTTCAAGGCAAGTGTTGAAGCAGTAGGCGCAAAGTACAACTATTAAGGCGGTCGTTTCTGTTGAAAACGACAAGTATGCAAATATCGAAAAATGGCAGCGTTAGCAGTAACGAGGATACAAACAAACAGCTCGCAACTTTCGCGCATTTCGGAGGTATCAACATCAGTTATCTTACAACAGATGAAGACGAAATCATTGCAGCTATCACAGATGTTACAAAATTTGTGAAATACTGCAAGGCAAATGCAGCGAAGCTCGGTACAGTCAGTACAGAAGAAGCTAAAAGAAAAGTAAGTAACAAGGTATTTTATAGAAAATGAAAGTAAAGACGATTAAAGCAGTTGAAGCCTACAGAGCGCTGAAGACGTTGAAAGTTGCAGGCATGAGCGATGAAGCTATGCTCGCAGTATGGAAGAACCTCAAAGCGTTGCGTCCCTATCTCTGAGAATTACGACAAAGATATCGAGGAGGTGCGCGTAACACTTCAGGATGAAGAGTTTGAGAAGATGCAACAGCGGGTAAAAGAAGCGCAGGAACTTGAGCGTACGGCAAAGGAAGAGGTGCGCGATATGACTGATGCTGAAAAACGCGAAATCGCAGAAATCAAACGAATGGTTCGCTGCATGGAACTAAGAAAAGGGCTCAGTAGAAAAAGAGATGGGAAATTTCCTTAGTTAATATATTTTTCTTTCCTTTGTATCATGGAAGAAAAATCTATATCAATTAGCCGAGTTCGTTTTACCAAGCGATATATTACATTATTTCTCTATTGTCAAGATGAGAGCCTGATTCTTCTTTGTTGCGCATTTACCTTGATGAGAAAATGGAGAAAGAACTTTCAGAAGATCTTCATTTTCCGTACAGGTAGAGTTTCTCCCTTCCCCTGCAGATTGACATTACCGCCTCCGGCACTCGTTATTCAAAGAGTTCGGAGCTTTTTAAAAGAGACGTATGGAGCGTCTGATGACCTGCCATGCGCTTGAGGAATTCTATCATATCAATGGACATAGTTTTTGAGAAACAGTATAAAGGAAATATTAAGTGGTTACAGGTCATGGGAACAGTTGGCTCATGCACGAAGTGGCTTCTGTTGAGAATAATATCGGCAAGAGCATAGCAATAGATGAAACATCCTTGTCCAATGGCGAGCTCTACACGATAGTAACCAATAGGGACAGACACGGTAGGGAGGGATGTCTTATCGCATATTGCGGGTACAAAGTCCTTGGATGTCTGCAAAGATGCTTGGATGAGATAGATGAAAAAGAAGCGGGAAGACGTAAGAAGGAGGTTACCTTGGACTTGTCCGACAGTATGCGTAAGATAGTGAGACATTGCTTTCCCTAAGGCTAAACGAGTGATCGATCGTTTTCATATACAGAAACTTGCAATTGATGCCGTGCAACAGATGAGAATAGAGCATCGCTGGGCTGCCTTACAGGAAGCAAATGAGGAGAAAGAGAATGCGAAGTTAGAAAAAGCGAGCATATCAATCTGTGACTTTTGAGAATGGAGATACACGTAGTGAACTGCTGGTAGAAGCAGGTACCTGTTATTCAAATCATCGGAGAAATGGACTGATGAGCAGAAGCTAAGAGCCAAGATACTATTTAGAAATATCCTGACATCAAGAGGCACGACTTATCACATTCGCTAAGAATGATTTTTGCAAAGAATACCGTCAAAGACGCAGCTGACTATCATTGGCCAAGTGGTATAATAAGGTTGGAAGAAGCTAACTTTCATTCCTTTAATGTCATTGCAGCAACTATCTACGAACATTACGATGACTACTAAACTTCTATATTAACAGAGCTACAAACGCGGCTGCTGAATCCTTCTAACGCAAAAATAAAAACTATTTAGGGCTAACGTAAGGGGAGTTGTGGATAAAAGTTTCTTCCTTTTAGGATTGCTAAACTATGCTTATCCACACTAAATATCTACTGTCCCGTTTTTCACGCTTCTGAACGTTTCAGAAAGGCCAAATGGAATTTTTCATGCTTCTGAACATTTCAGAAAAGAAGCTAAACGGAAGATAATGAAAAGAAAATAATGTGTAGAATACTAAGAAACAATAAAAAAGAAGGTGGTGCATAAAACCATCTTTATAATTTTTACTTTAATATAATACAAATGGAAAAATTTAAGATTAAGATTCCTAAAATGGCGTTAGTGAGCGGCAGTCATTGCTCCCCGCTACACCAATTCTCATCACCTCCAATTCATGTTCAACGTCTATGCATTGGTAAAGGCTGGCGACAAAGTGAAGTTGCACCTCACCGACGAACTGCTCAAGAGCTGGAACGACTGCATCGAATTAGAAACGGAGCTAAACAAGCAAGCCACGGCCACGGTGCACACCGAACAGATGGCAGCACTCGACCGACAGCGCGACACGCTGCTGACCAACCTCTTTGGTATCGTGCGTGTGCAACTGAAATCGCCTGTGCAAGCCGTTAAAGAGGCTGCTCAAAAGCTCGACAAGGCACTCGGAGTTTACGCAGGCATTCAAAGCAAGGCAGCTGATGCCGAAACGGCCGAAGTGCGCGGATTGTTGAAAGATTTGGAGCGTTTTTCAGCAGAAATGACCGCCTTGGGGCTTGCGCCTGTCACGGCAGAGTTAAAGGCCGTGAACGAAAAGTTTCAAACCGTCTACAACGAACGTCAAGTGAAGGTTGTTGATGCAAAATTGCCCCCTCTGGTTGAGGTTCGCGCTCAAACCGATGCCGTTTTCAATGCTGTGTGCCACTATATTGAGGCCAGCTATCTGCTCGCAGCGACCGAAGACGACCGCCCGCCGATTGAGCGTTTGGTGGACCAAATCAATCAGGAGATAGACCACTTCAAAACGGCCTATAAACAGAGTGCGGCGCAGAAAAAGCCGTCGCCGGCAGTGAAAGAACGCGAAACGAAGCTCAAAGCTGCCATCCCGGCCTTCGCAGAAAAAGGCTGGCTATGACGAGGGCGCGCTCACCTACACGGGTAAAGGCAAGGGCGCAGGCATGAAACGCCAATATGAACTCGCCATAAAAAGACCGCAAGGGCGCTGATGGCAAACCTGCCACAATTTGGGTGGTCATGGGCAAAGATGGCTCGCTAAGTTTGGTGGAAAATGCGGAAAAGAAGGCTGAACCAAAGGAAAAACGAGTTTGGAATAAAAGCCGAAGCATTAAAGCCTCACCCCAACCCCTCTCAAGGAGAGGGGATGCAGACAGAGGATGTTTGCAGGATTCCTACATGCGTTCGCACACTCACCCAAGCTCATACAAGCGAAAGCGCACATCGGTGTGGGATGATGCCTATAAACAAGAAGGGCATTTGGCTGAATCGCCAAATGCCCCTTCTTCTATTTATTCAGTAGCTATCCCGTAGATTGAATGAACAGTTATACTTCAATCAGAAGGATAGCAACGATAAAATTATTAGTTAATGTTCTGCACCAAGCGACTCATGCACCCCTGACCTGCGGCAGTAGCGTCGGAGTTGACATACGTGCCCTGCAGTAATCTAACATGTATGATTCCTGTACCTTTGTATGAAGAGGTGAAATAGTTTCCATGATTTTCCCCATTGAGTAAGCGTTCTATTACCAGCCGGCCTATAGGCTGCCAATGGAATAAATACCACGCCACTATTCTTTATTTTTATCATATGTCGTTGCATTTTTAGTCATATTCGCTCCCACTCCGAAAGTAGGATTGGATGAAGTGAACACCTCTTTGGCTTTGTCAAGTGTCATATCATCAGGGAAGATAATATAACCACGTTGCTCTCCAGGATTTCGCGTTCCATTTCCATTTTCATCAATATAACATTGTGCCCATTTAGGAATTCTGGTTGAACCACTCACCCAAATACGATCGGTCACTGTTGCTGTAGTTTTAGGCAATAGATAACCCCACTCATCAGAGGTCATTGTGCGTGTCTTTTTTGTACCTACGTACAACTTATTACCAAAATCATACTGAGTTTCTATGCCACTTTGCAGAACCACCAGGCCTAAAGTATTCAGTTGATGAAAGTAATGTTGGATTATCTATCATTCCCCCATGAAGGAAGGTCAAAATAACGATAAGTCTTTGGTGAAATATACTCCTTGCCATCCTTCTTGACAGTTTCATAGGTGTAAGTGCCATTCTCTCCTTTTTATTCTTTGGCATAGCCATCTCCCATTGTTCAGGAGCTAAACGATAATAACCTGGATGTATAGTATATCTACCAGTGATTTTGAAAGGCTTATCATTTTTCGATTGGATAAGAGTATTAGCATTCATTACTTTTTCCATCATGCGTGTGTTATAGGTTGTCATAGGCATCACATACTGCATGTTACCATTGGTAATGGCAACTTTATGCATACTACTGACAGAGAAAGCAGCTTTTATGTCCATTGTAATAAACAAAAGACTCAGCTTCAGGATAGCTACGTGCCTTGGGAACCTTTGTTACCACATCGCTATATGAGCCATCATAATAGGCATCGAAAATTGAGAAGTTCTACCAGGCACAAGGATAGCACAGAAGTTTGTCGCCCCTCGTCGAAGAACACATTCTCTTCAGGATCAACTTCTGCACTTGTTGCTGTTGTTCCTGTGGCCTTTCCCGACGTTAAGTCGACAATTGCAGCAGTGTAAACGCCCTCGCCTCGCATTCCAACTCGCGTGATATCGGTTCCATCATCCGTCGACATTGCCAAAATGAACAACAGAAAACGCATTTTTCCAATGTAATACTACCTTCAACGTTGGCATTAGAGGGCCCGAAACGACAATCTTGCCCAAGCCCGACCATACACAATTATTCTTTAAACCATTTATACTCCCTGGCTGCTTTGGATAGATCGATGTTAAGCTTACCTGCAGCTAATTCCTCTTTGCTGATAGTGTTCTTACCCATATAGAAGAAGCGATAGACGTTTCCACTGACGATTCGACTTACAGGGATTAATCCAGTAAACTCGCCACTAACACCATCACGTTTAGTAGACGTCAATGTAAGTGTTGAAACCTTCGTCCTTGAACCATTCGTCGTTACGAGCAGCAGTTTGTCGCCACTCTCCCACTTCCTATAACTTTTTAGCATTATGCTCATCAGGCAATATATTTAGCGTAAATTCTGATTCAGCCGTTACAGTAAGAGTCAGCTTTTTCCTCATTGGCATCATCTTCCAAATAATCGGTAGGGATCAGAAGAACAAGATGTGGTGATAATTGCCCATAGCCATGCACACGGCTGACAAAAGAATACTTTTTCATTTTAATAGTATTAATACCAATTGGTATATGACTTATTTTTTTAACTCTCTAATTATCTGCGTACAAAAATTAAACAAAAAGATAGAAATAACATGCATTTACAATGTTTAACTACATGTGTATCTACACATCATTGCACCAAGAGCATGTTATAACACCTTCAATCCACACCTTTTAATTTGTATACTAAGTTTTTATACTTAGAACAACAAATAACAGATACAACAAAAGATGTTGGTGCTTAAAAACAAAGATTAGACCTTTTAATTTCTACTCATCATTCTCTCCCCTAAGCAAAGGCAGAGAAATGTGATATCTTACAGCCACGTATCTGACAAGGCAAATCACGAAAACGTTACTATTGAGGTTATACCAATGTTTATACCAAGGGGCAGCCAACAACCAATAGATTAGCCCTCCGGCAACACTTGCCATGGCATAAATGTCTTTCTGAAAAAAATGATGGGTTCTTGATTTAAGAGCACATCTCGAGATGACTCCGCCCGCAACTCGAGTGATGCATCCCATGACGATAGCAACCCAGAACGGATGGTCATATTGCAGTGTCTTCTGTAATCCGGCGATGGTAAACATTAGCAAGGCCCAAAGTGTCGGTGATGAGCCATGCATTCTCCATGCGACTGAGTTTTTGGAAAAAGAATTCCTACGAGCAAGGCGATGATTGTGCAGGTGAAATAGATGCTCGAAAGTCATCCAAAAAGGGAGTTACTCCCAACATCACGTCACGAATGGTTCCGCCGCCGATAGCGACCGCAAAAGCCACACAAAAGCCACCGAACCGATCAAAATGCTTCGCTGCCGCCATACGAATTCCCGAGATGGCAAAAAGCAAACGTACCAATAAACTCGATGATGAGAAGCACTGTGTGTGCTACTTGTGGATTAGGGGCAATCATAGTTAGCGTTTAAGGATTGACAACGTTTTGTGGATGACCTTCAATGAAAGCTTTGATATTGTCGGCACAAATAGCTAACAATCTTGCACGCGCCTCCTTCGTAGCCCAAGCAATGTGTGGCGTGATAAACGCGTTGGGTTGCGCAAAGAGAGGATTATCTTCAGAAGGTGGTTCTGCACACATCACATCGGCACCATATCCACCTAACTGTCCATTCTCCAAAGCCTCAGCGACATCAGCATCATTAATGAGTTGTCCACGCCCAGTGTTTATCAACAAAGCACCTTTTTTCATCTTGTTCAGCGTTGCTTTGTTTATCATCTCAAAGGTGTCGGCTGTCAAAGGACAATGCAAAAGAGGATATCACTCACGGCAAACAGACCTTCGAGCGTGGTTTCTGGATTCCTTCGGGTAAATCAGCCGAATTTTTGCTGGTGAAAGCAAAGACATCCATGCCGAAATCGCGCGCAATCTTAGCAACTTTACATCCAATGTTTCCTAAAGCCTACGATGCCCAAAAGTTTTACCACTTATTTTCAAGTAAAGGGTATCCCAATAACAGAAAATCAGAATTACGACTCCATTTTTCCCTCACGATTGAGTTGCGCATAATGCTCCACACGATTGGTTAGATTCAAGATGTGTGCAAAAAGTCATCTGCGCAACACTATCTGTACTATAGGCGGGGATATTTGTTACAACAATGTTATGCGCTTTGGCTGCATCGATGTCAACAACATTATATCCGGTGGCCAATACACCAATATATTTTAGTTTCGGCAGCTGCTCGATAATCTCTTTCGTGATATTTACCTTATTTACAAGTATAATCTCAGCATCTTTAGCCCGATTGACAATGTCTTTCGGTGCTGTGCGATCATAGAGTTTGAACTCACCAAGAGCCTGTATTGTTTCCCAAGATAAATCGCCGGGATTAGCAGCGTAACCATCTAATTCAATTATCTTCATGTCTTTAATAATTTTGTTCTTAATCTTTGAACCTATCTCCCCAGCAGTTTTCCATCTGCTTATTCAGCTTTTCTTCAGCTGCACTATGTTGTCCATGCCAAAAGCGAGTCTCTTTCAGCTCATCAGGCAGATATTGTTGTTCCGTAAAATGCCCGGGATAGTCGTGGGGATACTTATAACCGTCATGATAACCGAGTTCAGCCATCAGCTTGGTTGGGGCATTTCGCAAAGGAAGTGGGCTGGAAGATTCCCTGTTTCGCGTACCTTTGCCAACGCATTATCAATGGCAAGATAGGCAGAATTGCTTTTCTGACTCGTAGCCAAATAGACCGTAGCCTCTGCCAAAGGGATTCTTCCTTCGGGCCAACCAATCTTCATCACAGCATCGAAGGCTGCATTTGCCATCAACAACGCATTGGGATTGGCTAAGCCAATATCTTCAGATGCACTGATTACCAATCGTCGCGCTATGAACTGCGGATCTTCTCCGCCCTCAATCATTCGAGCCAACCAATACAAAGCTGCATCAGGATCACTCCCTCGGATGCTCTTGATGAAAGCCGAGATAATATCATAGTGCATTTCTCCATCTTTATCATAGGCCAAAGGATTCGATTGCAATATGCTTTCAACAAGTTCGTCTGTAATCACAACCTCATCACCGAGTAGCTTCAATAACAAGATCGAGGATGTTTAATAACTTCCGTGCATCACCACCACTAAAACGAAGCAGAGCCCCACTCTCTTGGAGTGTGATGTGCTTTTTCTTCAATTCAACGTCAGTAGTAATGGCCCGCTTGACCAATTGCAATAAGTCTTCTTTGTCAAGAGGCTTTAAAACATAAAGTTGACAACGTGAAAGCAAAGGGCGAATCACTTCAAAAGATGGATTTTCTGTTGTTGCCCCAATCAATGTTACAACACCACGCTCAACGGCTCCCAACAAAGAATCTTGTTGAGACTTGCTGAAACGATGAATCTCGTCAATGAAGAGAATTGGTGAAGCTGAATTGAAAAACCGATTGTTCTTTGCTTTTTCGATGACATCGCGAACGTCTTTTACGCCGCTTGTTACAGCACTAAGTGTATAGAAAGGTGTCTCCAACTTATGTGCAATAATCTGAGCTAAAGTGGTTTTCCCAACTCCTGGTGGTCCCCATAATATAAAAGAAGAAATGCGTCCTGCATCAATCATTTTGGCGCAAAACGGCACCTCGTCCAACTAAATGCTGCTGACCAACATATTCATCGAGCGAATGTGGGCGCATTCTTTCTGCTAAAGGTTCACTCATAGTTGTTGCAAAAATAATTATTTCGCATGATATGGCAAAAATATACGCTAAAAGTTTGTGAATATGATGCAAAGTATACTTTTGCAACAAAGAAACAAAGGTATATATGAGACAACAAAAAGTTCTAACACTAAAGACCCTAAACAAAAAGTAATGTTTGGGATATTCAGGAGAATGACGTTTTTTAGAATGTGGGAAGCTGCTGAAAAAGAAGCAGACCTCAAAAGACAATGCACGTCATTATGTTGATATCATTCGCAGTGCTTTTGAAATCGAAGAAGTAAAAGTTGATAGACCGGAAGTCATCGCTAAATATGAGGAACGCGGCTTCAAGGTTGGCTTTGTTAAGATTGACGACAACACGAAAGTGAAAATGGGCTATCAAGAAGCGCCCTATCCTACGTGTCACTAGACCTCACTTATGAAAACATTCACCACATTTCAGCGTCAAAGCTGCTCGAAGTTATAGAACGTAACTTCGGAGGAGGTTGGGATAGCCTTTCTCAAAGTATTCAAGAATATCATCGAACGTGGCTTTGACATCAGCACAACGACCCTCCCTAAAGATCGTCTTCACAAGCCAGGGTGGCATGTATGAAAAAGAAAATTAACGATGGATATGAGGTTCTCGAAATTGAGAAAAGGAACGTGGGTTGAGGCTATCTTTGCTAAGGAAAGACCAGAATTGTATCATGCAAAGATGAAATATGAATCTACAGAACAATTGCCGAAGAATCTCCCGTGTCACGAGAAGATGAGGAAGAGGATGTAGTTGATGACGACCATTATAATGATCCTGAAGAAGAAGATGATACTTTCGATGAAGATAAACTGACGGAAGAAAGCTATCGCACAACATACGATGAAGATCCAGAATCACTTGATTTAGAAGCATCGAAATGAGTGATGACGAAGAATACTAATTCTATATCATATCTCATCAAATAAAAAGTTATTCATCCTTATTTGTTAATCATACAGAAATTGCGACAATTTTACATGGAATCATGTAGAGTTGCCGCAATTATCTTTCATAATTTTTATATATTTTCTATAATATACAGAAAATAATATTCTACTCTATTTGCACAGTAAAATCTATTTGTCATATGAATGATATGTATAATATGACCAAAAAAGCATTTATTAAGTTTATAAAGATTAAGAAAAAGAAATTTTGAAATGTATATTTAACCCGCTCTAATATAAAAACAAAAGGAAAAAGAAAAAGCGGCTTTTTAAATATCTCTTTCTTGTATGAGGCTCTTTATACATTCGATAAACAAAACGTAGATTATATTCATCTATCCATTTCGGATAATATTCAACTTTATCTGTTGCTACTTGATGTATGAAACCACCACATAAAACCAATACCCTGAAAACCCGGTTTTTACTTTTAATAAAAATTCCTCTTGCTTTTATAATTCCCATTCCTACAATTAAGTAATCAGGAGCCATCATAACTATTTTTACGAGCAGCTATTATCTTATCGTTTTCGTTATCAAAATAACCATTGCGATAATAGACTATAGACAATTTAGGATATTTTTTTAGTTAAAGTCTTAATAGCTCGTTCCACATACTCTTGCTTAGAAGCGACTATAGCGATACTTTTTCCATTATCTTGTGCATAATTAAATAATAATGGTGCTAATGAAGTCATATCAAAACTTCTCCTCTGAATTGTCTTGCCATAGAAGAGTTCAATAGCTTTAACAAGTAAACCGCCATCTGCAAAAATACCATCGAATTGGTGAAAAAGTTCCTGATGTTTTATAGCATCAAGATAAGATACAGGATTAAGGAAAGGGTGCAAATACTACCCTTCTGAAGAAATTAAATCTAAGAAAACGCTCATCCGAGCGTATCAAACAAGAAACAAGCTTATCTTGCATTTCAATAATTGGAAATAAATAGTTGTTTAGCTAAAGGGTAACATTTTTATCCACCGTATTTTTGAAGTCAGTGGAGACAGAAACTCTATGGATTACCGGAACACTTACATTGTAACTGAAATGAATATAAAAGCTGTAACTAATATGGAAATAATCCATCACAACATTATTCCAAATTAATCAACATATAATTTACTAAGTTCAACTATACGCTTACAACTGTTAGCATCATGATATTTGTAGATAAGCTTACTTAATCTTCGGCGCTTCTCGGCATAGACATCTTTTCCTACAATAAAATCATCCAGGAAATTCCAAAACTCAATTTTTCCTCTTTATGATATGGCCTCCCATATAATTTTTCAATATCAGGGAAATTAAAACCACGCTCTCTCCGTATTCATCAATATCTGGTACAACATGGAAAGCTTGTGGTTTATCCGTTAATAAATATTGCATTGAGGGCAGAGAATAATCACCAACTAAACCGTCAACTTGAGCCATCATTGGAAATAAAGAATAACCTGCCCTTTGAAATTCATCATTTGTATAAATATCAAGATGTGAAAAATGTCTTTGCTTATTTCCTAAATTCTTTTACGCAGGATGTATCTTGACAATAAAGCAATATTCCGCTTTTTAAGCTGTTCGTTCAAAAAGGGTAATCATTTTCAGAGAATAACGGCAGCAAATTCTCCATCAGAGAATCGTCATAACCAAGATAATCTGATTGACGGAAAGTAGGCATCAAAGAGAACTTTATTAAACGCCTTAAAAATCATACAAGTTATGTGGACTTGTTAAAAGTTGGTCTACCATTGGATCACCAAGAACCTTAATATTTTCTTCCTTGCAAGCATACTCCTTTACCATAATCAGGGACGAAGACATCGGAGGAGGCTATCATATAGGTGAAATAGAACTCTTGACCATTATTAATCTTTGTATTTAATCCCATCGTCTTAAAATTTGAATTTCCATGCTGAAGATGAATGACAATCTGGGATTTCGAGGGTTTTATTGGTATCTGCCCCGCAGAATAAAACACATGCTTTGAGCGTAAAAGGGCCATATAGCTTTGGTCTTACTAACAAATTTCAAGGACCTTCATCCTTATACTTCAGACTTTCTATTCCACATATAATACGATATTTCTGACCAAATCCCTGATTCTGCAAATATTGACGAAGAGGTATCAAACTATGCCCTATTCCCTTGTTAGCAGAGTAAATTAAGATCTTCTTATCACTCTTAGGAACAAATTTATTTAATAATGAGAAGATTGGGAAAAAGTTCGTCTTCAATATCTTCTTCAAGAATACATTACGAAACATAAACTATTATAATTTTAAAATTTTAATTTAATAACACTTACTGCCTAAAGATTTTTAGACATGATTTAATTATTTCCAATAAGTTACACAGATATCATCTTTCGAGATTTAATTTCATTACTTTTGTAAACCGTATTACAAAAAGTAGAATTCATAAACCTGGGAAAGACGATACTCAGTCAGACTATGTTGTATACTCAGATATAAGTTCGACAAGTGCATAAAGAGTTTCAATGGCAACAGGATGCTTTCGGGTTAAAAATGTAGAAACCAACTGAAATTGAACCTGTACAGCTTGTCAGATTATAATCTCATAATATATAGCATCACACTTAGTATATTTATCTTCAATCAATGTACAAACCCGATTCGCCATTGTGAACCTATTTCCTACCAATAACACCCATTGCAACTTTTTAATTTATTTGTTGTAAAATTCTATAAGTCTTTGACCTTCATTATAAATATCATATCCTCTAATTCTATAAGATTCTTATTTTGCTGTGCACGATGAAACCTATCACCTACAGGAAACTGTTTCAAACAATTAGCCCAAAAATCTTTTCCCTTTTCTAATGAAGTCTAAAAATATCTTTCCCAATACAAACTGCATCAGTAATAACATCTGAAACAAAACAGGGAAGACCAGAACATTGGGCCTCCACAACAGAAAAGAGCATACCTTCATACAAAGAAGGAAAAAGGAAGAGATCCATTACTTGTGAAAAATCTTGAGCATTCGACTTTAGCCCTGTCAATATCACTACATTTGAGATATTAAGTCGATTACATTTTCTTCGATCTCTTTACGCAACACTCCATCACCCACAAGTAACAACTTTGACGCTGGATTCAATAAATGATAATCCGCAAAAACATCCAATAAAAAAGAATGATTTTTTGGTTCATAAAACTTACCTACATGCCCAATAACCAAGTCAGTATCATCTATTCCATGTTAGCTTACGCGAGCAATTTACGTATTCCCTCATTAATATCTCTTGATATCAATTGCATTCCTAAAATTTTACAAATTTGAATGATAAAGCCATTCACCCTTTCTTTTGAACATGCAATAGCACTTGTGTATAACTTTCTATAAAAAGGCAATAAAAAGAAATTTAGTATTGGATGAAGTGTTCTACTTGTATGGTTATGTACGATTCTATTTCGAACACCAGCCTGCTTAGCAGCTAAAAGTTCTAACGATGCCGTAGCGCTATTTGCATTAATATGAACAACATCATATTGCCTACATAACTGTCTTAATGATATAAAATATCTAATAATATTTTTCCCGTTTGGGTAATTGAAAATAATAACTTCCGTTCTGATGAAGTTCATCCAACAATACTTTTTGAGCTACGCTTGAGCTACAAAAATCTATTTGATAAGTATTGTGAGGTAAGACACGATAATAATTCATCATAACTGTGGTTAAACCTCCTGTAGGGTGAAAGCAGTTAATAACTATCAAAACTTTCTTCATTTTTAACTCTTTTGATTTGACATCTGAAAATCTTGCAAAGATCACTTTTGTCTGACACGTTAGTCAACAACATACTTCCTGCAGCTATAGTAATATTGTTTCCCATCTTATAGAACAAAAATAGTTATCCTCACTCCTATGTAACAGCTATCATCTTATCATATATAAAAGGTCTACACTCCACCATCCGTCTTTTATTTTTGAAATATTCTAACCAAAGATGATTTACTATGTTCCCTTAATCATGTTGTTCTATACCATATCAACATTTTCTATATAGGATTTTTATATTCATAATCAAAAGCTTTCTGAAATATACTCCCTCAAATCTACAAATTGTAGTATCATGCTAAAATTTTTATATAAAAATTGCCAAAAAGAACGTTTAATATATAAAATCAAACGAACGCGCCAATCTAAAAAACATAGCTTATCTTTATGACTTAGCAATTTTTCAACTAATGAATTATAAAATTCATCATGCCCATCGACATAACACCAATGTTTAAGATTCCAACCTAAAATTTTTATTTCAGCAAATTCTATTTCAGATAAATACCTTACATCATTTCGTTTAAAAACATCTTAAAAATATCTAACGTCTGAAATGTCTGCAGATCATTTTTCCTCTTTGTGGCAATTTAGTATATGAACCATCATTTTTCTTTTATTATAATAGTAATAAGTATTATAGATCCAAGAAACAGAATGCGCAAAAATATAACAGCTGAGGAAAAACCTGATAATCCTCACTGTTATTTACACCTGGAACATTATGAATACCATTTTTCTGTGTATAATGATTTACGTATCAGTCTTCCCCAAATCCGTGAAGAAATACTTCTATTAATAATTTTGCTAAATATTCTTCTTTATCTGATATAACATTTTCTGCTGATAGTACCTTTTCTTTTGCTATAAACATAAAACGCAGGACAAGTAATAATATCTGCAGAAGATTTCAATTGTTCTTTGACAAAAAAACTCTACTAAATTCTTGTCAATATAATCGTCTGAGTCTATATGCAAAAATGAAATCTCCTAATGCATTATTTATAGCACTATTCCGAGCTGCAGCTAATCCATGATTACTTTTTATGCCTGATAATACGTACCTGTCCCTTACGAAAATCATAGTTATCTAATACTCCTAAAATGATATCAACACTTTCATCAGGACTACAATCATCAACAAATATGTATTCTATATTTTTATAGGTTTGTCCAAATAAAGATTCACAACATCTCTTCTACAAATTTCTTTACGCCATATCATTTGGTACACAAATTGAGACTTTTAGCTGTTCCATAAAGATCACTTGATTGTTGAAGTTAGAACCTTATTAAACATCTCCCGGTACGATTTTACAATCTTATTTATAGAATATTTTCTCTCAACAAATCGTTCAATATTTGCTACTAATTGCTTATAATCTGTACCTGTATTATCAATACATTTTTAGAACATTCGCTAAACTATCTATATCATTATTTTTAAAAGACATAGCCATTATAACCATCCTTAATATCATATGTAAATCCCGGCAAATCACTTACTATTACTTGGGTTTTTTTATAATTCAAAGCAACCTTAACAACCCCGCTCTGCCCAGACTGTTTATAGGGAAAAAAACAGCATACCGGTTTGAAGCAAAGATATCAGGAATTTCAGAGTTATCTATAAATCTTAAATCCTTCTCAAAAAGTTCTTCATGAGATATTAGAGGTTGATAATTCTCATACCAATCTATACACCTTCCTTTAATAACAACTTTAAAATTACGATAACCCTCTGTGTAAATTTTTTCCGCAGCTCTAATTAATAACAGGACATTTTTATCACTATTAATATTGCCAAAAGATATAAACGATATACAATCTGTTCTTAATGTAGAATGTGATTTTCCAAAAATCTTTCACGGCAAGTGGTATAACAAAAATATTCTTTCCTCCTCTCTTTCTCTTAAAGATTTCAGCTTCATTTGGTGAGAATAATTGTACATACTGTTTTTGGATTATAAGCCAAATCAAAACACTTTTTCTGCTAATTTTCTAAAATGGAAAGATGGTTTGACACAACCATCATGAGCTGTAACTATTGTTTTTCTCAGCAGGTAACCACCGATATAAAGGTAATATTATTGGTCCAGAAGGAACAATATTAAAATAAATCACATCAGGATCACTCCTTTTTAATTATTTTTATTTTCCGGTTGTAGTATAAATTCCGAAAATCAAGTCCGTAATACTTATAATGTATGAATTTAATAGAAATATGAGAATGTGTTCGTCTAATTAGGTCAAAGTCCGCTTCCTTAAAACGATTATTTCTCCATGGGAAAACAATAATCCATATTATATCATATTCATTTTGATAGATGTGGTACGATAGGAATATCAACATCAACAAACCAATCTGGGGTTATCCAACATAATTTCTTTGTCATATATTAAAGAGTTTTTAGATTTGAGGGAAGGCTTTAATTGAATTTTTCTCCTGTTTAAAAGCATTTATCATATAAAGAACATAGATAAAAAGGAATAATATTATCATTACCTTCTATTTGCCCCGATGCTATATTCATAAGAATATAAGCTACCATAAAAGTATCTAAGATATTGAAGATGTTTGGGAACAGGAATCATAAGTGACGAGATCATCAAAAAGATCACCAATAAAGTGCTATTAATCCATGGTTATAATAAAATCCAGAATATCCCAAATCTTCCCGATAAATACCTGTAATTTGACTAAAATAATCGAAAACTATTTCCATATTTACTTTTTACCAAAAAGACGGAATTCCCATACCAAAGAGAACTTGATTGATATTACGAGGTGCAAGCGTCAAATAATAGAAAAGCAACGACACGTATATCTGCTTTATGAGTATTTGCAGATACTTGTTCTGTAGTTGCACTTGTCAATTTTTGAAAAAGAGATATTCTAGGGAAGAATTACAAAAAAAGAGAATACTAATATACCAGAAAAATAATCTTCTTGCATAAACTTAATCTTCTAAAAATCAACAACCCTCCTAATAACAAAAGAAACGCCAATAACTTGTCGAGTTACTGTTGCGACAATCGCAATAAAACATAAAAAAATGCAAACAAACGATTTCCCTTTCTATTCACACCTTCAAGATACTTATTGATGGCCATTAAAAACATAGCACAACCCAAGTCAACCCTAACAAAACGAAAACGCATTCCCCCTCTATCTGTATCCATAGCCCATGTTCCAAATAAAGGATAGATACGATCTATGATTGATACAATAATAAATAAAATACCAAATAAACGTATTACCTTTTCTGCATAATGTAGGGTAAGTTTAGACTTAACTAACCCCAAATAAACAATAAATCCAAAAACCTTGAAATGTAGCTATAATTCCTACAATCAAGGGTTGGTCGAGAAATATATAAGCATTATAAGCAGAGGCTAACTGACATAAAAAGAATAGCAATGATAATTTTTGAGTATAGGCATTTCCCAACAGTCTTTCTTTTACTAACATAAAACAAAAAGAATGTTACAGAAATATATAGTAAATACTTAGAAATTAAGGTGATTTCTGATATAAAAAGCTGAATATAGAAAGATAAAGAGGACAGTATAATAAATATAATCCACCTATACATCAATTTCAAATGCCATTTTTCTATTCAGCATTACTTCTTTTCTGTTTATATAAACGACCTCCCTCATGAAAAAGAATCTAATATCAACTTATTTTTTTATCTACGGAGTTTATACTCCTTTGTTTCAAATAAAAACCTTAGATAAACATAAATCAAACTCACCCATTTATGAAAAAGGGCCAAAAATTCTTCTTTATAAAGAAAATCTGATTTCTATTAGAATACTTAATTGAGAACGGTGATTCTGATCCACCTGTAGATACGCTGACTTTATGGTATAAGGTTGAGGTTGGGACATAAATCAACTTTTTATGATGCTTCCTAACCCTCCACAAGAAATCAGAATCATCATAATAAACAAAAATATACTTCATCCATATAGCCAATCTCCTTGAATATCTTACTTTTTTTATTAGCATAAAACATGTAGGAGCATATTCAATGGCTTTTAACTGATTAAATTTGGCAGAATCAGGTTGTCTGAAGCCAAAATGTAAAGTTGTTCCTTGTAACCATCTAAACTTTCCTCCAGCCATCCACAATAATTTATTCGTATTCCAAAAATAGATTTTTGGCACAGCTAAATCAGCTTTTATATGAAACTATACCAGAAAGGAGATTTTCAATGGTATTTGAATTCAATACTATATCATTATTAGAGAGCAAAATATAGTTACAGCCATCTTTCAATGCAGCCTTGATTCCTATATTATTTCCCTTTGCAACACCAAAATTCTGGTCATTTTCGATATAAACACACTCAAAATCTACTTTTTCTCCTAAAGATTTTTGCTCTTGATAAAGAATTATCAGGAGAAAGATTATCCACAATATAAAGAATAAAATTCTTAAAAGTTTGATGAGATAAACTTTCAAAAAAATCGTCTAAGACAGCCTCACTGTTATAGAGAATTGTTACAATGCCTATTTTATTATCCATTCTTCAAAAATCTCATTAATTTTTGTAGCATCTCCATAGATGATGGGAGAATCATAAGAACGATCAGGATACTTTCCATAATCCCAGCTTTTATACGCAAATGGTGTTCCTTGATATATTGTTCCACTCTGTCAGCAAGACTAACAGGATTACCACTACAACAATTGATAATACCAACAATCTTTTCTTGTGTTGCAGCCATTGATATCATCTTTGCAAGTTCATCTACAGTAATAAAATCGTACATTGTTCTTCCTGTCGTAAAAGGGAATGTGTCTTGTCCTGCTTTGGCTGCCTCAAGTATTTTCGTAAAAATACTATGGTTTCTAACATCATCACCAAGAATATAATATGCCCGAAGCCATTGCAAAACACACTTATTCTGTTCACATAATAAAAGTATTGAACGACGTAAGGCATCTTTAGCAATACCGTACATTGAAAGAGGATTACATGGAGTGTTTTTCATAAACCTTTCCCTCCCAATATCCTACTTCATGCATTGTTCCCATAACCGCTAAATGTCTCAGCCCCCCAGCTATCATTGCAGACAAGAATCTAAAATGACCAGACAAATCACCAATGTGATTCGCACTATTATGTACAAAGCCATCACGCCATGCCATGTGAATACAGACATCGGGACTTCCCAAACGATTATAGATATCCGTAAGATCATCAAAAAGATTCGCCTCTATAGCAGTAACACGCTCATCTACCCCCCGTCATATGAAGATCACAAGCAAAAACTTCATACTCACGATTTAATAATTCATTAACAACATGTTTTCCAATATAGCCATTGGCACCTGTAACTAAAACTTTCATATCAACAATTATTTGTAAAGCCCTTTAGCTTTCATTTCTGCAATTGAAGCCTCATATTTATCTGCTTTTTACCTCTTGCGTATTCACCCATTTGCAAAATTCTGATATACCTCGCTCAAAAAGCCCACTTTGGAGAGAAACCCAATATTTGCTTTGCCAAAGATATATCAGCGAAATTATGACGGATATCGCCTAAACGATAATCACCAGATATACAAATAGGCACATCAATTCCATAATTCTTTACTAATGCCTTAGCTACTGCTAAGACATCTGTAGCTACGCCTGTACCGATATTAAATACATGCCTACTTGCAGCAGAAATCTCCAACCCTAAAATAGTTGCATCAACAACATCATCTATATAAACAAAATCGCGTGTTTCTTTTCCATCTTCGAAAATATTTAATCCATGATGATTTTTTATCTGTGTAGAAAAGATTGAGAGGATTCCCGTATAAGGATTAGAAAGAGATTGACCTGGCCCATATACATTTTGATATCGAAAAGATACGCTATCTATACCGATTGCAGAACACACCATATGAACAAGTTGTCCCTGCACCTGCTTTGTAACACCATAAACCGATGTAGGATGAATTAAAGAATCCTCAGTTGTAGAAACTAATTTTAGCTTAAAATGGTCATCATCATAAATTTCGAATTCTCCATGCTGCATATCAATAGCCTCACGCGCTTCAGGGTAAACATACGATCTTCTATTCTCAGACCAATATCTACCCTCACCATAGACAGCTCTTGACTCAGCAACAAGCACACGCTTTACATGATTTGGGACATTAGTTAGAATATCTAACATAAGGGCTGTCCCACCAATATTCACAGAAACATATTTTTTTCTATTTCATACATAGATTGCCCCGTACCTGTCTCTGCCGCAAGATGAATTATGGCATCTTGATCATAAAGTGCCTTTCTCCAATCAGCTTTATTAGTTACCGAACCTTTTATAAACTTAACTTTTACCTAAGATTGACCTATATAAGGGAGAAGTTTCCTCTGGATGTTCACCATGTATCTGTTCAGACAAGTTATCAAGAACTGTTACACGATACCCTTTGTCTACTAATTTCAAGGCAAGGTTTGAGCCTATAAAGCCAGCACCACCTGTAACTAATATATTTTTTTATACTTTTTATCCATTTATTTAATTTGAAATCGTATTTTTTATGACTATAGCAGGACTCCCCACAGCAACGGAATAATCCGGAATATCACGTGTTACAACACTATTAGCACCTATCACACAATGTTTTCCCAACAGAGGCTCCAATAACACATACATGTTCACCTAACCAACTTCCCTCACCAATACTGACTTTTTGCGAGCTGCCTTATAGGCTGTTTGCAAATAGGAATATTAGGGTTCTCATAATTATGTAAATTGTCTGATATATAAACATTATTTGCAGTCAATACGTTCTGCCCTATGTTGATACTATTTGTTGCCCAAATATGATTATTATCGCCTATAATACAACCATCATCTATCTTTAATGATGATCTTATTTTATTATCTGTTAATGGTAGACATCCAAGCCAAATATTCTTATGAATACCGACACTATTCCCTATTGAAATATTCTCTGCTCCTTGTAATCTTAGTATCGTTTCAATATATGAACCTTTCCCAAAGGAATTAAATGATTTATAAATCGCCTTTCGATAAATATAATTGATACATTTACTGAAAAAAAGCAAATGATATAAAAAAAGAAATTTCATATACTACATCATTGAGAAACTCTCTTTATCCCAAAAATCAGTAAATACTTCTTCTATAGATAATTCCCACCACTTACTATCTTGCAATCTCTGTATAGTCATCCTATCAAATCTATATTTTATGATTTTTTTGCAGGCACACCACCCACAACCGCATAATCAGGGACATCATGAGTAACTACTGCACCAGCAGCTATAACCGCACCATCACCTATTTTTTTATTCCGCCTAAAAAGTAAAGAATGACTACCTATCCAAACATCATTCCCTATTACAACACTATACTGTGTTTCACCTAAAGGATATTTAATCGTACCTCTGTAAAGAGAGCTACCTGTATGAAAGCTATAACCTATTTGTTTTGAGGTATCATAATAAAAAGCAGGGTGTGTAGACATAAAATGAAGAGGATGATTACCTCACATGAAAAAAACATGGTCTGCAATACTGCAATATTTTTCCCAATTTTGTCATATATAATTCCGAAGATCTCCTACATATGTAGCATAACCTAAACAACAATTAAGGAGTTTCGATTCATCTGAAACCGAATTTAAACCTTCAAACGAACAATTATGGATTTTACAATGTAATCCTAATTTTGAAAGACCTCTATATTTCTTTCGCAAAAAGAAATTTCTTAGACTAAATATATTCATTTAAGAGTTGAAAAAAATATAGAACCGAAATATCATCATTCTAACCAAATTCCACTAGCTTTCCCTTTTTAATATTTTTGCTTACCTGAATATGGAATATTAAACCATAAAATAGATTAATCAAAAATCATTGAAATCAAAAACTCCATAAGCCGAATAAAACTTTCCCAACAATAGTGAAAGAGGTATATGAACAATCATTCCAATACAAACTATAATTGTTTCAACCTTTATTGTTCCCATCCCTACAACTAGCGTTCCATTCAGATTCATCCAAGAATAGGCCATCACATAAAAGACCAACCAAACATGTCATAAGTAAAGGAATATGAGTTTTGTCTCCTACCCACAGATTATAAAAACCATGGCGATAGAAGAATCATAGTAATACAAGCGAAGACCATAACTCCATACACACTAAACATTTTTCTGACGTATTCGCCTCATCCACTCAAAATCTTTCCTCGTATAAGCATCTGTATAAGCTGGCCAAAGTGGTGCAAATATTATAGTGCAGACCATCATTGCAAGATTCAAATATTTATAAGCTATATTGTATGAAGTAACTTGCAATGGAGATGACAAATTAGCAATTAAAAAAATTAGTAGACTGGTATAATACAACTACTTGAATATTAATAACAAAAATTTATATCCCAAAGAAAAAAAGTTCTGGAATTTTTCTTAAAATCAACAGATTGCCATGATGGGGAAACTTCTTTGTAACTTTTTACCATATAAAATGAACGAAGCAACTAAAGTGATAAGAACAGGCATAGCAGAAAATGGCAAACACAAGCACATCCAATGATGGTTTTACAAAGTGAATACAAAAATAAATTGCACCTAAAGCTAAGATTTGCCCAAACGCACTGAAAAGAATTTGAAAGTGCAACTTGCTGAAAAGCTGCAACTATAGAATCCAATACATTCAATATCATATTCATACAAAAGAAAACAACCAAGATTTGAACAGTCTTAATGATTTCTAACTGATACGCCACATTGACATTCAATAACTTTGTCCAATCTACTAAGGGAATAATTAGTTCTAAAAACAAACATAGAGGGACAAAAAAATCAAAATCATCATAAAATAGGTAGTTGAAACCAATGATTTTGCTCTGTCCCATTGATTTAGTGCTATCGCTTCCGTCACTTTATTCTTCATTCCTTGTGTAAAAACCGATATCAAGGAAAACCAACCAAGTCATAATTGATGATAAAGTCATCCATACACCATATAAATCAGGAGAAATATATCCTATTGTAAAAGGGTACAAGTAGAAAAGAGGCTAAAAGACTCATTCCTCTAACTCCAAAAAGAAGCTATGATATTTCTTTTTTACTTTAACAGAACGTCCATCTCCTGAAAAAGAATGTCTTAACTTTATCTATATAAAACATGAATCAATTTTTAAAAAGTACTTTAATTAAAAAGCAAGATAATAAATCACTTCCTCCTACCTACTCCAATCAGAATAAGCAGTAAAAGAAAAAAATCCACATATAACCAAACCATTTAAAAAGAGAAGGTAATAGGAATAAAGAAAAAGTAAAACGAAAGTCGTGCAGACTCTCATTTGGTTTACTTAAAAATAGTCATCTCTAAATTTCCAACTCCTATCAAGTAAATGGGCCTCAGAATTATCCCATTACTCCCCATCTTACAGTCTGATTAATAGTCAATCCATTATTACTATTGCAAAAGTACAAAAATTAATTGATTAAGTTACTATAATTTGATAACATTTTTTCAGATATCATAAAAACTCCCCAATCAAATCAGCCTCATGTGAAAGAATTTTATTTCCATTCGAAGACTGATTTCCATTTTCATCATATCTTAGAATGGCACAGGGATCACCATTATCCATCGGAGGAGGAAACGAACTATCTACTCG